>Ga0126312_10000978_pt1 | contig 18240 bp, 17 predicted proteins | sample Plot104A_FD_92537 | JGI IMG/M metagenome (GOLD analysis project Ga0126312, IMG submission 92537) | Serpentine soil microbial communities from UC McLaughlin Reserve, CA, USA - Plot104A | ecosystem: Environmental > Terrestrial > Soil > Grasslands | place: USA: UC McLaughlin Reserve, Lake County... | reverse complement strand
GCCGTCGACGCCCTCGACGCGGCGGACCGTCGCACTCTGCGCCCCGTTCTCTGACGGCGAGAATCGGAACCGATAGGTGGTGTTGGCGACCAGATCCCCGTTGGTGTCGATCCTGAGCTCGTAGATCGCCTCAGGCGCGAATGGCTCGGCAGTGGTGGCCCCCTCCGGGAGAGCCTTGGACGGATGCACGTCCATGATGAGGATCGACCTGTTCGTGTCCCCCGGCTTAGGGAACGCGTAGAGGTCGCAGAAGTCAAGTCGGGCATCGCCGAGCGGGAAGCCAAAGTCAGCGCCTGAGTAATGGTGTGACATACGCGCTCCTTACCCCATGCCTTGGCGGACAGCGCTCAGGATATACCCAGCGACACGGCGGTACCACGGCGCGGCCGGAGGCGGGACGAAGGTCTCGGAAAAGCCCGTCAGCGCGCTCATGAAGCGGGCTTCGTGGAGTCGGGGCGGTCGGATTTGAACCGACGACCTTTCGGCCCCCAGCCGAGCGACGACGTGCGTCGATGCTTCCGCAGACGTCCACAGCGTCCTCACCGTCTCCCTTCGTGGACTGCTTGAACGTATTGGACGTAGCCAGTCGGTACCACGGCGGTACCGCGACGACTGTCCTGCGTGCCATAGGCGTTCTGGCGCTGAATCGGTATGTGCCGGACCGCATTGCTCGGCCGGAGTCGCTTCCGGTCGCCCTCTATCACGGTTCGCCGGAGAAGCCACTGATCACCGCGAGCGACCCCCACGAGCGTCCCTCAAACTGGCGCGGCGCCACGCGGCAGCGGAGACTGTTCGGGATGAACTTCGACGCGCTTTGGCATTACCTCGAGTGCGGCGCGTACCGCGAGGATCTGCCGCTGTGGCGGGCGCTGGTCGCCGAGGTCGGCGGTCCCGTGCTTGACGTGGGGGCTGGCACCGGTCGCGTGACGGTCGACCTCGCCGCCCGCGGCGTGGCGGTGGTGGCATTGGACATCGAGGCGGCGCTGCTGGCGGCGCTTGAGCGCCGCGCCACGGGGCTCCCCGTAGAGACCGTCGTCGCCGACGCGCGGCAGCTGGCCATGGGCCGCCGGTTCTCGCTGGTGATCGTGCCGATGCAGACGCTGCAACTGCTGGGCGGAGCCCGCGGGCGCGCGGCCTTCTTGCGCCGCGCGCTGACTCACCTCGAGCCCGGCGGGCTGCTGGCCGCGGCACTGGCCGACGCAATGGACTGCTTCGACGAGGAACGCGACACGCCGCCGCCGGCCGACGCATGCGAGATCGCCGGCGTCCGCTACGCCAGCCAGCTGCTCACGGCGGTCGACCAGGGTGCCCGCGCGGCGATCCACCGCCGGCGCGAGATCATCGCGCCGGGGAAGCGCTGCGAAGCCCACAACGTCGTGGTCGAGCTGGACCGAGTGTCCGCGAGCGACGTCGCGGCGGAAGCCGGTCAACTCGGCTTCCTCAACCAACCGCATCTCTACGTACCCCCGACCGAGCACTACCTCGGATCGACGGTGGTCGTCCTCCAGGCGCCACGCGAGTAGTGCTGCCTCCGCAGAGCGCGGACGAGCTACGGGCTCGGCTCGAGGCCGCGGAGCTGCCGCAGACCAGGCGCCACCAGCGGGTACGTCCGGTGGCACCCCGCCCGGTCACCACAGTCAGCTTTCACGGACCCAGCCGGGGTTCGGTGCGGGACGCTGTCCTGCGAAGCGTCGAGTCTTAAGCCGTCCGGCGCCGGGTTGACGGCCGTTTCCGAGCCTGCCTCCTCCCACGCCTTGTACTGGGCCGCTTGCCCTCCCGCGGCGGGGCGAACCCCGCCGCCTCGATGGCCTCCGATCAGGAGCCAAACACGCGGATCGCTCGCCGTGTGCTCGGATGAGACCTCCCTTGGTCCTGCCACTCGTTCGCCGTCGGCCGCTGCCCGGTCCGCTCTGCCCACGCCTGGATCGCGGCGACGATTTCGATCCCCGGTCCACCAGCCCGGAGAGCCAGGGGCGCTTTGTCTGTCGGCCTCACCTGCGAGCGAGGCTAACCCGCGACGTACTCGTGTCGGCACTTGGAGCCAGCTTGCAGGTCGGCAGCGGGGACGATCAGCCGAGGCCGGGTGCGTCGATCATGCTCAGCTTCTGGCCTGCGCGCGTCAGGGTGAAGACGCGGGCCGCCGCGCCTCGCGGGCGAACCACGTCGACCCCGAAGCCTTCGGCGCGGCCCCGCTCATCTGCTCTCAGGATCGTCCGGAGACCCGCCGAGTCGAGGAAGCTCAGACGCTGAATGTCGATGACGACGCGCCTGGGCACCGGTGTCTGGGCGAGGCGGCCGAGGGCCTTCTCGACCCTGCCGACGCCGCCGCGGTCGAAATCCCCCGAGAGATGCAGGTAGAAGGTGCTGCCGAACTCATTGACCGCCACGCTTAGTGCTCGACGGCGGTAGGGCATGACAGCCTCGACTCTCTCGCGCCTCTCCTAGAGCGGCTACCAAAGAGCGGAGCGGTGCGGCAGAGACCCCCAGGTTACGCCGTGCGCCTAGCTTACTCCTGACAAGGCAGCCCGCCCTCTTATCGTGGAGATAAGCCCGAGAAAGACCCCGCTACGAGCGGGCATGCTTCAGCAAGTCGGCGACGGCGCGCAGCTTCGGCGGTTCTGTTCCGCCCCCTTGAGGATCGCCGCCTGCCACTTTCCGGGCAGATCCTCGAAGCTGTCGGCGTCGAGCAGCACCTCGTGGAACTCCCGGCGCCGCCTGTCGTCCATCTCCACGAGCGGCGGGTACCCGACGACCTTCGTCGACGCGGCGGCTGAGCGCGGCGCGCGGTTTGGCTGCCGTAAGTCCCGATGATGAGCGGGTGCTTGATCGCCTGTTCCGCGACTACTTCGAGGAGCAGTTCGAGATTCATATGCCGGGCGACATCCGGAGGGCGAGCAGGTGCTTCGGGGCCGAGAGGGCTTCGCCCAGTTGCTCGCCATCCTCCGGGACATCTGGACGGAGTTTCGGTTTGAGCCGGAGCGCTTCATCGCCACCGGGGATCAAGTGGTCGTGCTCGTGCGCGTCGTCGCCCTCGGGTGGCGCGAGCGGCGTGACGACCGAGCGGAAAACGGCCCATGTCTGGACTGTTCGCCACGGTCGCCCGTCGTCCATTCAGATCTACCGGGAGCGCTCGGTAGCCCTAGAAGCCGCGGGGCCGTCGGTGTAGGCGCTGTCGCAGGAGAACGCGCGACCTTCCGCGGCCATGATGGATGCGTGGCCCGGTTCTCAAGCGGGCCTTCGTCAATCGGGGCGGTCGGATTTGAACCGACGACCTTTCGGCCCCCAGCCGAATGCGCTACCAGGCTGCGCCACACCCCGTGGAGCGGGAGTTTAGGCCAGTAGGCAGTGCTACCGCTGCGGCGAGCTAAAGCCGCTTGAGGAATTCGCCTGGCGCCGTGATCGACTTCTTCGAGACCCACCCGTGTAGCGACTCTGGCGAACGGGACGCGCTTGTCGTCGGGTTCGATCAGCGAAGCTCGTCCATAAGACGTGGAAGGCCATCCTCGACGAGATCGAGAAGTGCGACGTGGTTTGCGCGAACTGCCATCGCCGGCCGACCGCTCGGCGGAAGGGCACCGTACGCACGATCCTCACCCGGGCCTAGCTCGTGCGCGGAGAGCGGGCGGCCGGAATCGAACCGGTCTCTTCGAGCTTGGAAGGCTCGCGTGCGGCCTTTACACCACGCCCGCGCCAAGGCAATCGAGTCTAGGCCGTCAACCAGCGCTTCGGGTTATCCACCATCATCGTCTCGAGCTGCTCGTCGGTCATGCCGTTCTCCTTCAGATACGGGATCACGGACTCGAACAGCATGGTCATGCTCCATTCGGGAACCTCGCTCGCCTTGAGCATCTCCTGGACCTCCGGCGGAAACCAGTCGAGGGTCGAGCAGTAGTCCTGGGAGAGGAACATGCGGTCCGCATAGCCGCGCTCGAGTAGCGCCAACACGGTCGCGTTGCGCTTGTCCGTCGGCAGGAAGAGGTCGAGGCCGTAGCGGTCCATGCCGATCCAGACACCCTTGTCGAGCAGCTTCTCGATGTAGTCGAGGTCGTCGGTGTCGCCGGTGTGGGCGATCTGCACCTTGTTCGGGTCGACGCCCTCCTCCTCGAACACCCGCACCTGCTCGAGGCCGGTACCGCTCGACGGCTGAGAGTGGGCCATGATCGGGACGCCAGTCCGGAGGCTTGCACGCGAGACGGCGCGGTGGAGCTTCTCGACGTTTGGGATCATGCCGGGCGCGTCGCAGGCCGTCTTGAGGAACGCGGCTTTGACCTCCGTCCCTTGGATTCCGTGCTCGATGTCGTGGACGAAGACGTCGGCGATGTCGTCCTCGTCGCGGTTCTGGAACACCTGGGGCAAGTGGTCGTAGGTGTAGATGCCGGTTGCCAGGATGATCTGTATCCCCGTCTCGTCGGCCACCTTCTTCGAGAAGCGCGCGTCCCTGCTGCCGGTCATCGCGTTCGGGTCGACGACGGTCTCCACTCCGTGGCCCTTGACGGCGCGAGCGTCGGCGAGCGCCTTATCGAGCTCGTCCCGCTCGTCATAGAGGTGCGGCCACTGGAATGCCGCCCCCTCGTCGCGGAAGCGGAAGTGCTCGTGGATCAGAGTCGATCCGAGCTCCTCCGCGTCGATCGGGCCGCTCACGCTCTCGACGGTCGCCATCAGCTTCTCCCCGGTCGATGCCTGCCGCCGGGACCCTATTCACCTCGGCGAGCGCGACTCGCCGCGACCCGGCACACCGAGAGGTCGCGCGCAGCGGAAACCCTCGGCCGATCGCCGCCTCGTTCGCCGGCGTCCCGCCCGATCAGGCGTGCGCGGGTCCGCTGCGGGCCGCCGCACGCTGGTCGAGCAGCGATCCCACGACGATCCCGGCCACCGTCACGACGAGCGCAAAGATCAACTTGAGCAGGCTCCCGGCGTCGATGCCGTCGCGCAGGAACGCGCCCAGCGCCAGCACAATCGGGAAGGCGAGCGGCGCGAGCTTCCAGAAGCCGGGGGCCGCGTAGCCGAAGCCGAGCCCACCGATCAGGAACAAGATGTATGCCATGACAGACATGCCTGGTTCGTTCCCTTGCCGCGGCCGCCTCAATCCTCGTCCGTGATTGGGCGCCCCTGCTGGGCCGGGATCGACGTCGGCGGCAGGCGGAAGGGCTTCCACGCGGCCGCCGTGGACGCCGAGGGCCACTGCGCCGGCCCGATCAACCTGAAGACGCCCGAAGCCGTGCACGAGTGGTTGCGAGGGCTCGACCCGCTGGTCGTGGCTCTGGACTGCCCCATCGCCACTGCGCAGCCCGGTCGGACCGCCCGCAATGGCGAGCTCCGCCTCGCGCGCAGCGTCTGTGGCATCCGCTGGACCCCGCCGCGTGAGCAGCTGGACGGCAACCCGTACTACGCCTGGATCCTGCACGGCCTCGAGCTCGCCAGGCTCGTGTCCGGGTCCTGGCCGGTGATCGAGGTCTTCCCCACGGCGGCCTGGACCCGCTGGGCGGGAGCCCGGCGAGACAGTCGCGCCCGCTGGTCCCGGGCGGCCCTGGAATCGCTGGGCGTTTCGGGGCTGCCGCGGCGGCTGGGTCAGGACGGTCGCGACGCGGTTGCGGCCGCCGTCACCGCCTACCTCGAGTCGGAGGGCGCCACGGAGTCCTTCGAGGAGATCGTGGTGCCGACCGCGTGGCCGGCCTGGTCGTAGCGGGGCAGCCAGGACTCGAACCTGGGACCTCCGGTTTTGGAGACCGGTGCTACCACCAACTGAGCTACTGCCCCTTCCTCCTGGGATCGGACCCGGCGGGGCTCAACCCCAGGTGCGGATCGAAAGCGTAGAGCAACTCCGAGGCCGCTAAGGAGTGCGGGCGGAGGGATTCGAACCCCCAAGCTCTTTCGAGCACCGGGACCTAAACCCGGCCTGTATGCCAGTTCCAGCACGCCCGCGGCCGAGTCGATTCTAAGCAGGCGATCACCGGCGAACCGCCGCGAACGACCTGCGGCCGGAGTTACACTCCCGCCACCGATGGCCGACACGGTCGTCATCCATCCCAATCGGGACAAGGCTGAAGCCAAGGCGACCAAGGCTGCCGTGGTGCTGCTCCTGATCACGAGCGCGGCCCTGATCGCCATCGTGACCGTCGGCGGCTGGGCGAAGCTCCAAGGGGCGCAGATCGTGTCGATCGCCTACGTGCTGGTCTACGCCCTGATGGCGGTCTACGTCTCGCGCTGGAACCGGGGCGTCCTCCCGGTCGCCGCCGGCCTCGCCATCCTGTTCGCCGTCGTGGCCGCGGTCGCCGGGCCGGCATGGTTCGATCGTGACAAGGCGGGCTTCGCCGACCCTGCGCTGGAGCCGTCCATCCTCGGGCTGTTGACGATCATCATCGTCCCGGTTCAGGTGCTCCTGATCGCGTTCGCGATGCGCGGCTTCCAGCAGCAGTGGAACGTGGAGGTCGAGGTCACCTCAGAGGAGGCCGACCGCTACAAGCGCGGCGATGTGTCCGAGCACGACCTCCACACCGCGCAGGCTCCGTAGCCAGTCGAATCTACAATCGATGCTCCGCCTGCGGCGGTGTCCAAACTGGCAAAGGAGGCAGATTCAAAATCTGCTGCGCGACAGCGCTTGTGGGTTCGAGTCCCACCCGCCGCACCTCCTATCGCTATCGACGCCGGCCGCTGCGCGTGCCCTCGGTCAGCGTCAGGTAGCCGCCTACGCAGATCCCGGTCGCCGCGAGTAGCCCCAGGAGGAGCGCGATGCTTCGGCCGACGTCGGCCCGCCCGACGGACAGCTCGCCGCCAGCGCGGCGTTTCCGACGCGTGGGTCTCCCATTGCCTCTCCCGCGTCAGGCGGGTCTAGTCCATGGGAAGCGGCACTCTATCCTGCGCCGCGCGTGGCCGGACTGCGCGACGAGATCGAGGAGCTGGTGGCCTTCGAGGGACGGCGACCGGGATCGGACGCCGAGCGGCGCGCCGCGACGCACCTGGCCACACGGCTGCGCGACGAAGGTCGCGAGGCCGAGCTCGAGCACGCCGACACCCGACCGCGCTGGCCGGTCGCCTACGCCCTGCTGGCCCTGGTCACCATTCTCGGCAGCGTCGTGTCCGTCTCCGCCCCCATCCCCGGCGCGGCTCTCGCGCTCGCGGGCGCACTGCTCACCTTCCTCGACGCGACCGGGACCGCCCCCCTCACCCGCCGCCTGCTTGGCTGGCGAGCCAGCCAGAACGTCGTGTCGCGAGAGGACTCCGGCAAGCCGGGCACGCTGGTGCTGGTCGCCCACTACGACGCCGGCTCACAGGGAGCCGTGTTCGCTCGTCGCGTCGAGGCACGGCGGGCGGCCCTCGGACGGCTACTGCGACGGCCGATCGGCCGGCTCGAGCCCCTGTTCTGGGCGCAGCTCGCCGTGCTTGCCTGCTGCGTCGCGCGCCTGCCGGGACTCGATGCGACGGCCCTCACAGCGATCCAGTTCGTCCCCACGGTCGCCCTGATACTGGCCGTCCCCCTGCTCGTGGACATCGCGCTATCCGCAATCTCGCCGGGCGCAAACGACAACGCCTCCGGCGTCGCCTTGGCGCTGGAGCTTGCGCGGCGCCACGGCGCGGGCCTCGAGCGCTTCGACCTGTGGCTGCTGCTGACCGGCGCGCAGGAGGCGATCGCGGATGGTATGCGCGCGTTCCTCCGCCGCCACAAGAGGTCCCTCGACCGCGCCCGCACCGTGTTCGTGAACCTCGATGAGGTCGGCGCCGGCAGCGTCCGCTACACCCGCCGCGAGGGCGCGATCCTCGCCGTGCGCTCCCACGTCCAGCTCGTTGAGATCTGCGACGAGATCGCCGAGGACGACGAGGACGGGGCGTTCGGCGCGCGCCCGCTGGTGAACCGGGCCGCCAGCGACGCCGCGGCCGCCCGCTCGGCGGGCTACCCCGCGATCACGATCACCTGCCGCGACGTGCTCGACCTCGTGCCCGATCACCACCGGTCGAGCGACACGCCCGGTCGCATCGAGGAGGCCGCGCTGGGGCGAGCCCTCGGGTTCTGCGACGAGCTCCTCGACCGTATCGATGCGCAGCTCGGCCCGGCCCTCAGGGAGCCGGAGCGGTCAGCCGCCCCGCCAACTCCGTGAAGAAGTCGAGGGCCTCCGGGTTCGCGAGCGAGTCGCGGCTCGCGGCCTTGCCGGGATCCCCACCCATGAGGATCTTCTTGACCGGTACCTCGAGCTTCTTGCCGCTCAGCGTCCGCGGCACCGCGTCGATCTGGATCACCTCGTCGGGCACGTGCCGCGGCGAGCAGTTCTCGCGAATGCCCCGCGCTATCTCGGAGCGAAGCTCGTCGTCGAGCCGGGCGCCCTCGCGCAAGGTGACGAAAAGCGGCATCCAGGCCTCGCCGCCGGCGCGCTGGACGTCGACCACGAGGCTGTCGAGCACCTCGGACAGCGCCTCGACCACGCTGTAGATCTCGGCGGTTCCCATCCGTACGCCCTGCCGGTTGATAGTCGAGTCCGAGCGGCCGTAGATGACCGCCCCGCCCCGGGGTGTGATCCTGATCCAGTCCCCGTGTCGCCAGACGCCCGGGTACATGTCGAAGTAGCTCGAGCGATAGCGCTCCCCGTCGGGGTCGTTCCAAAAGAAGAGGGGCATCGAGGGCATCGGCTCCGTGATCACAAGCTCGCCGACCTCGTCCACCACCGCCCGGCCCTTCTCGTCCCAGGCTTCGACCTTGGCGCCGAGGGAGCGCGCCTGGAGCTCCCCGGCGTACACCGGAAGCAGCGGGCAGGCGCCGACGAAGGCGGTACAGAGGTCCGTTCCGCCGCTCGTCGAGAAGAGCCAGAGGTCGCGCTTCAGGTGCTCGTAGACCCAAGCGAAGCCCTCCGCTGGGAGAGGTGCCCCGGTCGATCCGACGCTCCGCAGCGCGGGAAGCTCCGGCGGCTCGACACCGGCCTTCATCGACGCCGCGATGAAGCCGGCGCTGGTGCCGAAGCAGGTGATTCCCGCCTCGCGGGCGAAGCGCCACATCCTCTCGGGATCCGGCTGCCCATCGTAGAGGACGATCGTGGACCCGGCGAGGAGCCCGTTCAGGAGGAAGTTCCACATCATCCAGCCGGTGGTCGTGAACCAGAAGAAGCGATCGCCGGGCGCGAGGTCGGTGTGGAGGTTCGCCTTCTTCAGGTGCTCGATCAGGATCCCGCCCTGTCCCTGCACGATCGCCTTGGGCAGTCCCGTCGTGCCCGAGGAGTAGAGCACCCACAGGGGATGGTCGAAGGGAGTCTGCTCGAACGCGAGCTCGCCCCCGCCGGAGAAGACCTCGTGCCAATCGCCCTCGTCCCCGAGGTAGGGCAGCGTCACGGTCCGCTCCAGCGATGGGATCGCCTGCTCGAGTTGCCTGACGCGGTCGCTGCGGTCGAAGTCCTTGCCGCCGTAGCGATAACCGTCCACCGTGAGCAGGACCTTCGGCTCGATCTGCTCGAACCGATCGATCACCGTCGGCGCCCCGAACTCGGGCGCGGCGCTCGACCAGATCGCCCCAACCGACGCGCAGGCGAGGAACGCCGCAACCGTCTCGGGGATGTTCGGCATGTAGGCGGCCACGCGGTCGCCTGGCTCGACGCCGAGTCCTCGCAGCCCCGCAGCGATTCCCGCCACCTGCCTACGCAGCTCGTCCCAGCTGACCTCCGACAGCTCGCGCAGCTCCGACGCGTGCAGGATCGCCGGCTGGTCGTCGCGAGCCATGCGGAAGGCATGCTCCGCGTAGCTCAGCTCGGCGCCCGGAAACCAGCGGGCCCCAGGCATCTCGCGCGACTCGAGCACCCGGTCGTACGCCTTCGACGCCTTCACCTCGAAGTACTCCCAGAGCGAGCCCCAGAACCCCTCCAGGTCTTCGACCGACCAGCGCCAGAGCTCGTCGTAGGTCTCGAAGCCGCGGCCGAGCCAGCGCATGTAGTCCGTGAGCCGGGCCCCCTCCCTGGCCTCCGCCGACGGCTCCCAGAGCAGCTGGCCTTCGCGCATGGCCAGGAGATTCTATGGTCCGCTCTCGTGATCCAGCACGCCGCGCTCGAGACACGGCCGGCCGACGGCCAGGCCGCACGGGCCTTCTGGCGGCTGCTCGGGTTCGACGACGTCGACCCGCCCCCGAGCCTGCGCGAGCGGGCGGGCTGGCTGCAGCGCGGCGGGACGCAGGTGCACCTGCTCTGGACCGACGAGCCGGTGGCCGCGCCGAAGGGTCACGTCGCGGTCGTGGTCGACGATTACGAGGCGACGGTGGGCCGGCTCCGCGAGGCCGGCCACGAGGTGGAGGATCGGCCCCGGCATTGGGGAGCGCCGCGTGCGTTCACCCAGGCGCCCGGTGGCCACCGGGTCGAGCTGATGTCCGCGCCCCCGCCCTAGGTGACCGGCTCAGGTCGCTAGACGGGGGTGACGGGATTGCGCTTCTCGGGCCGGCTGCGGTCCTTGGCCGCATAGGCCGCGTAGCGCTTGACGAGCTCCGTCCGCAGATCCTCCGGCTGGATCACGGCATCGACGACCAGCTCCGAAGCGAGATGGAGGATGTCGATCTCCTCCTCGTACTCCGTCCGCAGCTCCTCCGTGCGCCGGGCCCGCTCGTCAGGGTCGTCGATCCCCTGGAGCTGGTTGTAGAAGACCGCGTTGATCGCGGCCTGGGGGCCCATCACGGCGACCTTGGCGGAGGGAAGCGCGATGCAGGCATCCGGCTCGTAGGCGGGGCCCGCCATCGCGTAGAGCCCCGCGCCGTACGCCTTGCGCACGATCACCGAGACCTTGGGCACCGTGGCCTCCGCCACTGCGGAGATCATCTTCGCCCCCGCCCTGATGATGCCCTGGCGCTCGACCTGAGTCCCGATCATGAAGCCGGGCACGTCCGCCAGGAAGAGGAGCGGAACGCCGAAGGCGTTGCAGGTCCAGATGAAGCGGGCCGCCTTGTCGGCCGAGTCGACGAATAGGACGCCTCCCCGCTGCTTCGGCTGGTTCCCCACGACTCCGATCGCCCGTCCCTCGAGCCGTGCGTAGCCCACGATCAGCTCCCTGGCCCAGCGGCGCTGGACCTCGAGGAAGGACTCCTCGTCGACGAGGCCTTCGATCAGCTCGTACATGTCGAACGGCTTGTTCTCGTCCCGCGGAATCTCCGGGAGCGCCCGTCCCGGCTCGGCAGGCGGCGCCGCGGGCGGGTCCTCCCGCCAGTGCTTGGGGAAGTAGGAGAGGTAGCGCTTGGCGAGGTCGATGCCCTCCTCGTCCGACTTCACCAGGAAGTGGCCGCAGCCGGAGACGCCGGTGTGCATGCGCGCGCCGCCCATCTCCTCGAGGGTTACCTTCTCCCCGATCACCATCTCGGCCATGCGGGGCGAGCCGAGGTACATCGAGGCGTTCCCGTCGCGCATGATCACCACGTCGCAGAACGCCGGGATGTAGGCACCTCCGGCCGCCGAGGGGCCGAAGAGGACGCACACCTGGGGCACGATCCCCGAGAGCTGCACCTCGGTGAAGAAGATCCGTCCCGCGTGGCGGCGGCCGGGGAACATGTGCACCTGCTCCGTGATCCGGGCGCCGGCCGAGTCGACCAGGTAGATCATCGGAACGCGGTGCTCGAGCGCCTGCTCCTGGATCCGGATGATCTTCTCGACCGTCTTGGGACCCCAGGAGCCGGCCTTGACGGTCGGGTCATTGGCCATCAGGCAGACCGGACTGCCCCGGATGGACGCCATGCCGGTCACGACCCCGTCGGCGCCGAAGCCCTCCTGCTCCCAGTTGGCGAGCAGGGCGTCCTCGGTGAACGAGTCGGTGTCCACGAGCCGAGCCACGCGCTCCCGGACGGGCAGCTTGCCCTGCTGCTCCGACTTCTCGTGGTGGCGAGTCGGCCCGCCCCCTCGCGCCCTGTCGAGCGCCTGCTTCAGATCGGACATCAGGGAGGATTATCCCCGGCGATCAGACCAGACCGGGGTTCTCAACCGGCCGCTCGCCCGAGTAGTCGTAGAACCCCTTGCCGGTCTTGCGGCCGTACCAGCCCGCGGCGAGCATCTTGCGCAGCGTGGGCGGCTTGGCGAAGCGGCGCTCGCGGAACTCGTCGAACATGACCTCGCAGATGGCGCCCATCGTGTCGAGGCCGACGAAGTCGGCGAGCGTGAGCGGCCCCATCGGGTGCCCGGCGCCGGCCTTCATTGCCTCGTCGATCTCGGAGATCGAGCCGACGTCCTCCTCGAAGGCGCGGATCGCGTCGAGCATGTAGGGAACGAGCAGCCGGTTGACGATGAAGCCGGCCTTGTCCTTGGTCGGGATGGCGAGCTTGCCGAGGCTGTCGGCGAAGGCCCTGCCGGTCTCGAAAGCCTCGTCCGAGGTGGTGACCGAGCGGACGACCTCCACCAGCCTCATCACCTGGGCGGGATTGAAGAAGTGAAGGCCGAGGAAGCGGTCGGGGTGCTCCGTGGCGACGGCCTGGTCCACGACCGGCAGCGAGGAGGTGTTCGTGGCACAGACTGCCTGGTCACTCAGAACCTCGTTCAGCTCGTGCCACATCTCGAGCTTCAGGCCAATGTCCTCCGTGATCGCCTCGATCACCAGGTCGCTCCCGGCAAGGTCCCCGTAGTGGAGCGTCCCCTGGATGCGGCCGCGGACGGCGTCGGCGTCGATCTGCTCGGCCTTGCCCTTCTCGACGGCCTTCGCGAGCTGCTTCTCGATCCTGCCGAGTCCCTTGTCGAGCTTCCCCTGGTCTTGCTCGCGGACCACCACGTCGTAGCCGGCCTGGGCGGCTACCTGGGCGATCCCGTGGCCCATCAGCCCGCAGCCGAGCACGCCCACCTTCTTGATCTCCACTAGCCTGCCTCCGTTCTCAGTCGTCGAGCGCGGGGAGCCTATATGTCACTGGTCGGAGTCGAGGACCGCGGCGGCGTCCGCCACATCGTGCTTCAGCGCGCGGAGAAGCGGAACGCCCTGAACGGGGAGTTGATCCGGGCGCTCGGCGCCGCCATCGAGGACGCGGCGAGCGACCCCGCGGCCCGAGTCGTCCTGTTGCGCGGAGACGGCCCGCTGTTCTCGTCGGGGATGGACCTGAACGACCTGCGGTCGCTGTCCGAGAACCCCGACGGCCTGCGCCGCTTCCGGCGGCCGCTCCTGCAGTGGTGGAACCTGCTCGAGGAGATGCCCAAGCCCACCATCTGCCAGATCCACGGGGCGGCGCTCGGCGGCGCCTTCGAGCTCGCACTCGCCTGCGACTTCCGGACCATGGCGGAGGACGCCGTGGCCGGGATCATGGAAGTCCGTGTGGGGCTCCTCCCCGACGTCGGCGGCTGCTCCAGGCTGCCGGCGATCGTGGGGCTCGGCAACGCCAAGGAGCTGATCATGACCGGAAAGATCGTCGACGGCCGGGAGGCGCACCGGATCGGCCTCGCCAACCGCATCGCGCCGGCGGAGGGTCTCGACGCCGCCACCGAGAGCCTGGCGAACGAGCTGCTCGCCTGCGCGCCGATGGCCGTCGGGCTGGCCAAGCGGATCATGGACGCGTCGGCCAAGCCCGCGCTGGCCGTCACCCTCGAGCAGGAGGTCGCCGCGCAGGAGACGCTGGCCGCCAGCGATGACTTCGCCGAGGGCACTCGCGCCTTCTTCGATAAGCGCGACCCTGAGTTCGCCGGACGCTAGAGCCAGCCGCAACGAGCCCGAAAAGTGAACGGACCCGGATGCCGTAGTCCGGGCCCGTTGCTGATCGAGGCGGGTCGGGGGAACCCAGGACTGCCGAACCGGCCTCGATCGTTTCTACGTCTGCGCTATTGCGTTACCCGAAACGGAGGACCCAAACCCCTATTTTTCAACTTATCGACGCCTTTTATGCGCTTTTGGCTTGTAGCGAAGCCCGCTCGCTTGTGGGGAGAGGATCAGTCGCGCTGCCAGTCGACCGGCCCGGCCGTCAGGACATGGCTGCCCAGCGGGCGTCCGAGCACCTGCTGCGCCTCCCGCGCGCAGGCGACAAGGCGCTCCAGGTCGATGCCGGTCTCGAAGCCCATCTCGTGCAACATCGAGACCAGGTCCTCGCTCGCGATGTTCCCCGTGGCCCCCCTCGGCACGGGGCAACCGCCCAGCTCGCCGAAGGACGACTCGAACGAGCGCACCCCGGCCTCCAGCGCCGCGAGCACATTGGCGAGCCCCTGCCCGCGCGTGTTGTGGAAGTGGGCTGTGAGTTCGGCACCGAGCCCGGCCCGTTCGAAGAAGCGGCGCACCTGGAGCGGGTTCGCCATACCCGTCGTATCGCCGAAGGCGATCTCCTCGCAGCCGGCATCTATCAGTCGCCGGGCTATCGATAGGACCCGCTCCTCGGGTACCGCGCCCTCGTAGGGGCAGCCGAAGGACACCGAAATGACCCCCTCGCAGCGCAGCCCCTCCCCGCGCGCGCGGCCCAGCACCCGCTCGAGGCCGGACAGCGACTCCTCCACCGAGCGGTTCACGTTCTTGCGGTTGTGCGTCTCGCTTGCCGACAGGAACACGTTGATCTCATCGAAGCGATCCCTCAGCTCAAGCGCGTTGTCGAGTCCCTTCTCGTTCGGGATCAGCACCGAGACCGAGACCTCGTCCGGAAGCCGCGCACGGCGCAGCACCTCGGCCCCGTCCGCGAGCTGGGGGATCACCTCCGCCCTGACGAAGCTGGTGAGCTCGAGCCGCCGGAGCCCGGTAGCGGCCAGCATCTCGACGAGCCGGACCTTGTCCTCGGTGGGGATCACCTCCGGCTCGTTCTGGAAGCCGTCCCGGGGGCCGACCTCGCGGATGTTCACGTGCTCTGTCACGTGGTGTCGGTGACAGAGGATATTTCGGTTCTGCCGGCTGGCAGCTGGCAGCTGGCAGAGACGAAGGGCGACGCCTAGATCATGGCCAGGCCGCCCGAGACGCCCAGGGCCTGCCCCGTCACGTAGGAGGCGTCGTCGGAGGCGAGGAAAGCGATGGTCGAGGCAATCTCCTCCGGCTGGCCGAGCCGACGCAGGGCCGTCGAGCCGACCATCGTCTTCACGATCTTCTCCCCAAGCTCGCCGAGCTGCTCGGGCGCGGCCATGAGCAGCGGCGTCTCGATCGGACCCGGCGCCACGGCGTTGCACGTGATGCCGTACCGGGCACTCTCGCGCGCGATGGCCTTGGTGAAGCCGATCACTCCGCCCTTGGCCGCCGAGTAGGCGCTCGACCCGTGCGACCCGACCCGGCCGGCCTCCGAGGCCACGTTCACGATCCGCCCGCGGCGCCGTTCCTGCATCTCGGGCAGGACGGCGTGGGTCACCGCCAGCACCCCCCGCAGGTTCACCGCCAGCACGCGATCCCAGAGGCCCTCGTCGGTCTGCGTGAAGAAGCCAAATTCGTCGTAGCCGGCGTTGTTGACGAGGACGTCGACCGGGCCGAATGCCTCGACCGCCCGTCCGATCGACTCCGTGGAGCGGACGTCGAGCTCGTAGGCCTCGCCGTCGATCTCGGCGGCCAGCTCGCCCGCGACGTCGAGGTTCAGGTCCGTGACCGCGACCCGGGCGCCCTCGGCGGCGAGGCGGCGGCAGGTGGCCGCTCCAATCCCCCCGGCGCCCCCGGTCACCAGCGCCGTGCGCCCCTCGAGCCTCATCCGAGGCAGGCTATCCTGCCGCCCCTCGTGGACACAGTGCCGATCATCGGCGGCAGTGGCGCGCTCGGCTTCGGATTGGCGCTGCGACTCGCCAGGGAAGGCACGCGGGTCGTGATCGGATCGCGCGACACCGCCCGCGCCGATCAGACCGCGGGCCGCGTGCGCGCGCAGGTCCGGGGGGCCGAGGTCGAGGGGCTCGAGAACCCCGAGGCCGCGCAGCGCGGCCCGATCGTCTTCCTCTGCGTCCCCTTCAGGGCGCAGTCCGAGAACCTCACGAATCTGAAGGAGGCGCTCGGCGAGGGCCAGGTGCTGGTCGATTGCACCTCTCCGCTTGCGGCGGCGGTATCGGGCAGGGCGACTCGGCTGCTCGGCGTGCCCCAAGGATCGGCCGCGCAGCAGGCCAGGGAGATGACCCCGGAGGGCGTGGCCGTGGTGAGCGCTCTGCACACCGTGAGCGCGCACCTGCTCGGCGAGCTCGACCATGAGCTCGACGAGGACGTGCTCGTGGCGGGCGACTCCAAGGACGCCAAGCGGCGGGCGGCGGACGTCATCGGCCGGATCCCGGGGCTCCGTCCGGTGGACTGCGGGAGGCTCGAGTCGGCCCGCTTCATCGAGGCTCTCACGCCGCTCCTGATCTCCGTGAACAGCCGCCACAGGACCCACGCCGGGGTCAAGCTCACGGGCCTGCCGGAGGCGCTCTGGTAGCCCTGCTGTCGGGCGGCACGGGCGGTGCCAAGCTCGCCCGCGGCCTGCTCGAGGTCGCCGACGACCTCGCCGTCATCGCCAACACCGGGGACGACGTCGAGGTCTACGGCGTTCACGTCTCGCCCGACCCGGACCTCGTGACCTACTGGCTCGCCGACGCCATCGACGAGCGCGGCTACGGGATCCGCGGAGACACCTGGCAGGTCATGGACGCCCTCGAGGCGGCCGGGCTGCGCTCGTGGTTCCGGCTCGGCGACCGCGACCTCGCGATGTGCCTGCTTCGTACCGAGCAGCTTCGGGCCGGCCGGCGGCTCACCGAGGCCCACGCCGGCGTGGCGGCCGCGATGAGGGTCGAGGCCCGTGTTCTCCCGATGTCCGACGAGCCGGTGCAGACGTACGTCAAGGCGAACGGCGAGTGGCGATCCTTCCAGGAGTTCATGATCGTCGACCGCGCCGAGGGGCCGGTCGAGGGAGTCGAGCTGCGGGGCCTCGAGCGGGCCCGCCCGACGCACGAGGTCCTCAGCGTGCTCGCGGAAGCCGAAGCCATCGTGATCGGTCCCTCCAACCCCGTGATCTCGATCGGGCCGATCTTGGCCCTGCCGGGTATGCGAGAGGCCGTGGCCGGATCTCCCGCCCCGGTGGTGGCCGTGAGCCCGTTCGTGGGCGGGCGGGCGGTCAAGGGACCCACCGAGGCCTTCTGCGATCACGCGGCCATCGAGCCGAGCGCAACTGGAGTGGCGACGGTCTACGAAGGCCTGCTCGAAGGCGTCGTCGCCGACGAGCAGGCGGCCGGGGTCCCGACTCTCGTGATGGACACGCTGATGGACGCACCCGAGGGCCGTCGGCTGGTGGCCGAGCGAACCCTGGATTTTGCGAGCTCTCTGGCGGGCTGACCGGCAAGACCGCGCTAGAGTCGAACGGCTCGTGCGGACCATCGCAATCCTCCCGGTCAAGACATTCGACACGGCCAAACAGCGGCTCGGCGACCAGCTGCGCGCCGGTGCGCGCCAGGCCCTCGCCCAGGCGATGTTCACGGACGTCCTCGCGGCGCTGCGGCGGGTACGAGGACTCGACGCCATCGCGGTCGTCACACGCGACAGGATCGCCGAGTCCACCGCGCTCAGCCATCGCGTTCGGGTGCTGCGCGACGAGTCCCAGGACGGCCAGTCGCGCGCGTCGATGGTCGGTATCCGCCAGGCGCTCGCCGACGGCTTCGAGCGCGCCCTGCTCGTGCCAGGCGACACGCCGCTGCTCGACCCCCGGGAGATCGAGGGGCTGCTGGCCGCGGCCGCGGAGCGTGGCCTCGGCGCCGTGATCGTGCCGGACCGGCACGAGGCGGGCACCAACGCGTTGCTGCTCGCGCCGCCGGGTGCCGTCGAACCGAGCTTCGGGCCCGGCAGCCTCGAGCGGCACCTCGCCGCCGCCCGGGAGGCGGGCATCCCCCATGACGTAGCCGAGCCCGCGTCGCTGCTGCTCGACGTCGACACGACCGACGATCTCGCCGAGCTCTCCTCCCTTCTGGAGACCCGGCGCGGGCGCGCGCCGATGACTCGCGGCGCCCTCGCGCAGCTGGGTCGCTCGCGCGTGGGCGCACCGGTGGCCTGAGCCGGCTCTCCCTCACCTCCCTGCCCGGCCTTCCGGAGCTGTCCGTCGGAGATGACCTGGCGGCGCTGCTCGCCGATGCGGCCCCTACCGACCTGGGCGACGGCGATGTGCTGGTGGTGGCGCACAAGGCGGTCTCGAAGGTGGAGGGGCAGGTGCGCGCGCTCAACGAGATCCACCCGGGTGAGCGCGCCCAGACCCTCGGGGCCGCGCACGGCAAGGACCCGCGGCTGGTCCAGGCCGTGCTGGACGAGACCGGGGACCTCGTCCGCGCGGAGCGCGGCGTCCTCATCTGCAGGACCCGTCACGGCTTCGTGTGCGCGAATGCGGGTGTGGACCTGTCCAACGCGCCGTCGGAGGGAGAGCTCGTGCTGCTG
>Ga0126312_10000977_pt1 | contig 18249 bp, 22 predicted proteins | sample Plot104A_FD_92537 | JGI IMG/M metagenome (GOLD analysis project Ga0126312, IMG submission 92537) | Serpentine soil microbial communities from UC McLaughlin Reserve, CA, USA - Plot104A | ecosystem: Environmental > Terrestrial > Soil > Grasslands | place: USA: UC McLaughlin Reserve, Lake County... | reverse complement strand
GAGTGCCGCGAGTGCCGCGACTGCCGCGAGCGCCGCGAGCCCCGCGAGCGCCGCAAGCGCCGCGACCGCCGACGTCGACGCGCGCGCCGCGACCGCCGCGAGTGCCGCGACCGCCGCGACCGGCGACGTCGACGCGCGCGCCGCGAAGGGCAACATCGACGTGTGGTCGCGCGCCGCGGCCTGGATCGGCGACGGGCGCTTCGCGGTGACCGGGAATCACTACCCGCCGGTCCGCGGACGGCAGGCACCGAGCGGTCCCGCGCCGTTCGGGATCCGGATCGTCGACACGAGCGACTGGTCGATCGACACGCTCGACTCGCGCCCCGACCTGATGCAGGTCGTGGGCGGCACGGTGCTCGCCGTCGGCACACGCTGGTTCGGCGACCCCCCGCGATCCGAGAGCACGGGGCTGCTGGCATTCGACGGCGCCGGGCACAGGCTGTTCGCGCGCTTCCGCGGCAAGGACGTGGCGATCGTCGCGGGCCGCGGCGACCTGGCATACGTCTGGGTGAGGCCCACGCGGACGATGCACGTGATCGACGTGCGCGACGGCCACACCGTCAACGAGGTGCGAAGCCGGCGCCACCTGCCGTTCCTGCTCACGCCGTAGCGGGCGCGGACACCGGAGCGGGTGGGAACCGGAGCGGGTGGGGCGCTTTTGTACCGAGCTCGGTACAGAACTCGACCGACCCGCTTAGGATCGCGGCATGCGCGCCACGCTGTTCGGTGTCGCGGCCTCGCATCCGTCGCTAGCGGCCGAGCTGATGCTGCGGCACAAGGGCGTCGACTACCGGCGCATCGACCTGCCGACCGTCTCCCACCGGGCGCTCGTCAGGCTGCTCGGCTACCCGCGCAAGACGGTGCCGGCGCTCAGGATCGACGGCGCGAAGGTGCAGGGGACGACGCAGATCGCACGGGCGCTCGACGCCCTGATCCCGGCGCCGCCGCTGTTCCCGGCCGACCCGGAGCGCCGCCGCGCGGTCGATGAGGCCGACGCCTGGGGAGACGAGGTGCTCCAGCCGCTTCCCCGGCGGCTGACCCTGAACGCCCTCAAGCACGACCGCTCGAGCCTCGGTAGCTACCTCGAGGGGGCGAGGCTCGGCATCCCGCACCGACTCGCGGTGCTCGTGGCGCCGCCGATCGCGGCGGCATCGCGCCGCGTCAATCGCGCCACGGACGAGAACGCCCGCCGCGACCTCGCCGCCCTGCCCGCCGCGATCGACCGGGTGGACGAGCTGATCGAGGAAGGCGTCATCGGCGGCGCCGAGCGGAACGCCGCCGACTTCCAGATCGCCACGAGCATCAGCCTGCTGCTGACCATGGACGACGTGCGGCCGATGATCGAGGGCCGCCCCGCGGAGCGCCTCGCGCGCGAGGTGGTTCCGGACCAGCCGGGGCACGTCCCGCGCGTGCTCACGCCCTGAGCGAGGGCGCGCGAGCCCACCCCCCGTTCGGCCGGGCCCGCACGGGATCGGCCCGCTCCGTCGCGACCCGCACGGGATCCGCCCGCTCCGTCGCGACCCGCGCGGGATTACGCCCCCTCCGTCGCGACCCGTGCGGCATTACGCCCGTTCCGTCGGGACCCCGTCGTACGCTCGGCAGTCCACATGGAAGCAGCCACTCCACTCAGGCAGCCGCACGTCCGCATCATCGGGGATCGCGTGGCGATCGACGGGCTCGTCGTCGAGGACGAGTGCGCCGTTCGCCTCGTCCGGGAGCGGGAGCAGAACGGCGACGACCCGGTCAAGACGGTCCGCGACGCGGTCGAGATCGGCGCGCGCGTGCTCGACCGCGAGCAGGCCGGCGCGAACGCCGAGTTCGTGAAGACCGAGTTCGAGAAGGCCGCCACCGAGCTGAACACCCAGTTCACGGATCGCGCGCGGCAGGTCGCCGAGTACTTCAACGAGCGCGTCGAGGAGGTCTTCGGACCCGAGAACGGCCACCTTCACCGCGAGCTGGAGAAGCTGTTCTCAGACGGGAGCACCGCGTCCGTGCAGAACCGCGTCCGCGAGCTGGTCCACGAGGCCATGGCGCGCTCGCGCGAGGACCTGATGAAGCAGTTCTCGTCCGCGGACGGCAGCAACCCCCTCGCCGACTTCAAGGCCGGCACGATTCGGGTGCTCAAGGCGGCCGACGAGCGCCAGCACGAGACCCAGCAGCAGATGCTGCGGCAGATGTCCGAGCTGGAGAAGCAGCTCCAGGCGCTTCGGCTCGAGAAGGAGAAGCTCGAGGACGTAGAGGCCGAGCGCGAGCGCGGCACCGCCAAGGGGCGCACCTTCGAGGACGCGGTGGCGGAAGCCGTCGACGAGATCGCGCTGGCGCAGGGCGACGTGGCCGAGGCGGTCGGCGACCTCAAGGAGGCCACCGGCAAGGTGGGCGACGTGGTCGTGGCGATCGACGCGTGCAACGGCCCCGCGCGCGGGCGGCTCGTGTTCGAGGCTAAGGACAGGCAGCGGCTCTCAGGCCCGAAGGCGCTGAAGGAGCTCGACGACGCCATGGCCGAGCGCAGCGCCGACTTCGCGGTGATGGTGGTGCCCGGCGACGACCGGATCCCGGCCAGGATGGAGCCGCTGCGCGAGTACAACGGCGACAAGCTCGTCGTCGCGCTGGACCCGCACGCCGGCTCCCTGCCGCTGGAGGTGGCCTACAGGCTCGCCCGTGCGCGGGTGCTCATGAAGCGGTCGGATACGGACGGCATCGACGCTGCCGCCGTCACCGCTCTCGCCGAGCGGGCCCTGGCCGCCCTGTCGGAGGAACGGAAGGTGAAGCAGCAGCTCACCGGGGCGAAGACGAGCATCGACAAGGCCTACGAGCACGTCGACTCGATGTCCGCGCGCGTTCGCGGGCTGCTGCAGGAGATCGACTCGCTGGTGAGGCCGGCCGACGCGGAAGCGGCAGGCATGCCCGACGACGACCAGCTCGAGCTCTAGGGCTGCAGCAGCTCGTTGTTCGAGTTCTTGCGCTTCTTGCCGATCTTGAGGACCGCCGGGCGGATCTCCCTGCGGACGGCCTTCGCGGAGCCGGTCTTCACCTCGTAGCTGCCGGGCGCGAGCGTCTTCTGGATCGTGGCCGTGTCGCCCGGCTGAACGGGCCCGGCGCGATCCACTGTCGACCTTCCCTCGAGCGTTAGCGAGTGCGGATCGTCGGTCTGGTTCGAGATCGTGATCGTCACGGGGCCCGCGCCGAGCTTCGACGGGGAGACCGTCACCTCGTCGGGCTGGATCACCCCGGTTAGCTCCTCGCGGACGGGCGCGCGCGCCTCGTTCTTGAAGTCATCTTCACCACAGCCCGCCAGGAACACCGCGGCGAGCGCCATCCCGGCGCAGGCTCGAACCCTCGTCCCCACGGACTGGAACTTAACCGAACCAGACCGATTTACGCGCCAGTACGAGGTCGTCGAGCTCCTCCTGGATGCGCAGCCGGATGCGCTCCGAGAGCCGCCCCACGAGGGCGATGTCCTCGGCGTCGTCCGGCCCGTAGCGCGACAGGTCGATCGGCTCGAGGAAGCGGATCCTGAACTTGGCCGGGAGGTACATCAGGCCCGCGGCCAGGCCGAAGTGCGGGAACGCGTGGTTGATCGGGAAGTAGATGAGCCCGGTGAGCCGCTCGAGCAGCGGCAGGTGGGCAAAGATCGGCATCGCCTCCTCGGCGCCGATCACGGCGGTCGGCACAATCGGCACGCCCGCGCGCATCGCGGTGCGCACGAAGCCGCCGCGGCCGAAGCGGCGCAGCTTGTAGCGCTGCCAGAACAGCTTCCTGCTGCCCTTCTGGCCCTCGGGGAACACGAGCACGAGGCTCTGCTCGTCGCCCAGCAGCCGCTGCCCGTTCGCCGGATGCGCGCCCACGAGGCCGATCTTGTTCGCCAGCATCCCCACACCGGGATAGCCCTTGAACCAGTTCTCGCCGAGCATGTAGAGCGGCCGCGGGCGCGGGTGCTCGTGGCGGATGGCCTGCATGATCATGGGCGCGTCCGGCGGGAGCGCGCCCGAGTGGTTCGAGACGATCAGCGCGCCGCCCGACGACGGCACGTTCTCGATGCCCTCGACGTCCACGCGGAACCAGTGGCGGTAGTAGAAGTCGAGGAGCGGCTCGACCAGGTCGAACACGCGCTGCGAGCGCCCCCAGTCGTCCACCTCCCGGCCCGGCTCAGCGGCCGGCACGAGCCCGCGTAGCTCACGCAGGTCGACGCGCTCCTCCTCGGGCGGCGGAGGCGGCAGGTCGAGCACCCCGGTCTGGTGGTCGTAGCCGGGCGGGCGATGCCCGAGCAGAGGGCTCTCGTGCGAGAGACCGTGGCGGCTCGTCGGTCGGCGCGGTTCAGCCACGCGGGAAGGGTAGGCCCACGACCTCAGCCGGCGCTCCGCCGACCTCCACGGTCGCGCCGGGCTCGGCCTCGCGGCGGACGAGCGCGAGCGCGATCGGCCCGAGCCTGGGGGAGACACAGGTGGATCCCAGCCGGCCGACCGGCCTGTCCCCGAGCAGGATCTCGGCTCCGCGCTCCGCCGGCTCGGCGAGCCGCAGCCCGCGCAGGTGGCGGTTCGACTTCCCCCTGTAGTGCAGCCGCGCGACCGTCTCCTGGCCCACGTAGCAGCCCTTCGTAAAGCTCACCGCGCGCTCGTTGATCCCGGCCTCCTGGGGCATCGTCTCCGCGTCCATGTCGAAGCCGAGCCGGGGCCGGCCGGCCTCGATCCGCACGCACTCGGCGGCCTCGTCGGCGACCGGCTCGACGTCGAGCGCGGTGCCGGGGTCGCAGACGACGTCGACGCCGAGCAGCGTCGCGACGTAGATCCCATGCTCGCCCGTGACGAACGAGTCCTCCTCCTCCGGCGGCGCGGCGTCGAGGCGCTCGCGCGCCGCGGGTCCCACGAGCGACAGGAGCGCGCGCGACTCCGTCACGTCCTCGAACCGGACGTCGCGCCCGAGCGAGTAGGTGCGCAGCATGTGCTCCAGCACCGCGTGGCCGATCGCCTCGGTGTCGAGCCAGAACCAATCGTCGCCGCGGAGCACGCGGAGGTCTGTGCGGAGCTTCCCCTTGTGGGTGAGGACGGTGGCGTAGCAGCCCGTGCCCGGCTCCAGCGCCTCGACGTCGTTCGACACCTGCCCCTGCAGGAAATCGGCGGCCTCGCTGCCGCGCACGAGGAACTTCGCCCGCTCGGACCGGTCGACCAGGCCGGCCGACTCCGTGACGAGCTCGTAGTCGCTTGTCGCGATCACACCCACAGTGTACTTTTTAGGCGAGACTAACTATGAAATTCGGGCAAGGCAAACTTTCGCGGCGGAAGCTGCTGGGCGGCGCGGCAGGCGCGAGCGCCGTGCTGGGGCTCCACCAGACGATTCCGCACGAGGGCCTCCATCACGCGGTTGACGACGCATTCGCGCAGGACGGCCACGGCGGCGGGCACGACGTCCACGGCGGCGCGATGACCATGAAGCACCCCCTGCACGCGGGCGCCGTCGGCATGGTCGACCCGCGCACGAACGGCTTCGACCCGCAGGTGATCCTGCGCGACTTCGACGAGGGGAGGGTCGTGAACGGGGTGCGCGAGTGGGAGCTCGTGGCCGAGGAGAAGACGATCGAGGTCGCGCCGGGCGTGAAGTACAACGCATGGGCCTACAACGGCCGCGTGCCGGGGCCGACGCTGCGGGCGCGTGAGGGCGAGCGCCTGCGGATCCACTTCACGAACGGCGCGCACCACCCGCACACGATCCACTTCCACGGGATCCACACCTCGCGCATGGACGGCATCCCGGGAGTGGGGGCGGGGAACATCGAGCCGGGCAGGTCCACCACCTACGAGTTCGAGGCCACGCCGTTCGGCCTGCACCTCTACCACTGCCACTCGATGCCGCTCGCGGAGCACATCGCGAAGGGCCTCTACGGCGCGTTCGTGATCGACCCGAAGCGCGGGCGCGCGGAGGCCGACGAGCTCGTGATGGTCATGAACGGGTTCGACACGAACTTCGACCGCTCGAACGAGGTCTACGCGGTGAACACCGTGGCGTTCGAGTACCTGCACCGGCCCGTCGTCGTCCGGCGCGACCAGCTCGTCCGGATCTACCTCGTGAACACGCTCGAGTTCGACCTCGTGAACTCGTTCCACGTGCACGCCAACTTCTTCGACTACTACCCGACCGGCACCCGCCTCGAGCCGCGCGACTTCACGGACACCGTGATCCAGGGCCAGGGCGAGCGCGGCATCCTCGAGCTGCGCTTCCCCTACACCGGCCGCTACATGTTCCACGCCCACGTGAGCGAGTTCGCGGAACTGGGCTGGATGGGCTTCTTCGAGGTGACCGACTGATGGAGGCCGCCACCGCCAGGGCCTCGCGGCGCCCGCCGTGGCTCGCCGGAGTCGCGCCGCTCGCGGTGCTGGCGGTGGCGATCGGGCTGTTCGTGGTCCTCGACGCGCCAGGCCTCGAACGGATCGGCGTTCCGCAGGAGAAGCTGTCCGTCGAGCGCACCGTCCTGAAGCCGCGCGAGATCCAGCTGCACGTGCGCAACGAGGGCGCGGACCCGGTTCGTGTGCGGCAGGTGATCGTCAACGACGGCTTCGCCCCGTTCACGCAGTCGGATGACGAGATCGGGCGGCTCGGCGGCTCGAAGATCGACGTCGAGTACCCCTGGATCGAGGGCGAGGACTATGAGGTGCGGCTGCTCACGGCGACCGGCGTCACGATCGACCACACGATCACGGCCGCCACGGAGACGCCCGGCGCCGACCTCGGCTTCTACGGGCTCATGGCGCTGATCGGGCTCTACGTGGGCATCATCCCCGTGGCGATCGGGATGCTGTGGCTGCCGTGGCTGCGCGGCGTCGACTCGCGCTGGATCAAGTTCCTGCTCGCGTTCACGATCGGGCTGCTCGCGTTCCTCGGCATCGAGGCGCTGCTCGAGGGCACGCAGGTCGCGAGCTCGGGCGCGGAGGCATTCGGGGGCGCCGCGCTGGTCTGGCTCGGGGCCGCGGCGGCCTTCCTCGCGCTGGCCGGCGTCGACGGGTGGCTGCGCGCCCGCCGCGGCGGGGATGGCTCGAAGGACGGCGGGGCGCGCGGCGCCGCCCTCGGCTACCGGGCCGCGCTCCTGATCGCGATCGGGATCGGGCTGCACAACCTCGGCGAGGGGCTGGCGATCGGGTCGGCGTACGCCGTCGGGTCGCTCGCGCTCGGCGCCACGCTGGTTGTCGGGTTCGCCCTCCACAACACCACCGAGGGGCTCGCGATCGTCTCGCCGGTCGCGCGCGAGCGGGCCGCGAGCCTCAGGCGCCTCGCACTGCTGGGCCTCGTCGCGGGCGCGCCCGCGGTGCTTGGCGCGTGGATCGGCGCCTCGGCGTACCAGCCCGGCCTCGCCGCGTTCATGTTCGGCATCGGCGCGGGCGCCATCGCCCAGGTCGTGGTCCAGATCGCCCCCCAGATCCGCGACGCCGCCGGGCGCCTGCTCCACCCGCTCGCGGTCGGCGGCCTCCTGACCGGCCTCGGAGTCATGTACGTGACCGGGCTGCTGGTGTCGATCTGATGGCCGCCACCCGCAGCGAGACCGCGGAGATCTCGAACGCGGTCCAGGACTACGCCAAGGCCATCTGGTCGATCGCGCAACGGAGCGACGCGCCCGTCTCGACGTCGGCGCTCGCCGACCGGCTGCGGGTCTCGCCGGCGTCCGCGTCCGCGATGGTCAAGCGGCTCGAGTCGCTCGGGCTCGCCTCGCGCGAGCCCTACCACGGCGTCCGGCTCACGCGCGCGGGCGAGCGCGTCGCGCTCGCGGTGCTCCGCCACCACCGGCTGCTCGAGCTCTACCTCGCCGAGGCGCTCGGCATGCCGTGGGACCGGGTGCACGAGGAGGCCGAGAAGCTCGAGCACGCGATCTCGCCGGAGCTCTCGGAGCTGATCGCAGCGAAGCTCGGTAACCCGACCCACGATCCGCACGGCGACCCGATCCCGACCCGCGACGGCGAGATCGACGAGTCGCCCACACGCGCGCTCGCGGACCTGCGGCCGGGCGACCGCGGCGTCTTCTCGCGCGTGTCCGACTCCAACCCCGACATGCTCCGCTACCTGTCCAAGCGCGGCATCGCGCCGGGCGACGAGCTCGAGCTCGCCGGCCGCGAGCCGTTCGGCGGCCCGCTCACGGTGAGGGCGAACGGCCGCGAGCACGCGCTCGGCCACCAGCTCGCCCGCGCGATGCGGGTGGAGCCGGCCGGGTAACGTTCGCAACAGACATGGCGCTCGCCGACGACTTCCAGGCCGTGCTCGACTCGCTCCCGCCGGATTGGACCCACCTCGAGCTCGACCTCCGAATCGCCGACGAGCGCCGCTACATCGACGCGGCCACGCTGCTCGTCACCATCAACGCGATGCCGTACTCCGAGCACGACTGGCACTGGCGCATCCGATCGGCGCACACGTTCGGTCACGCGGCCGCGCCCGAGACCGTGCGCGGCACGCTCGCGCTGCTCGACGACCAGGGCATAGAGGGCGAGCTCGTCCTGCGCGAGGCGCGCTCCGGCCGCGTGGAGGTGGTCCAGATGTGGGGACGGCCGGAGTCGGTGCGCCAGGAGTTCGCCCGGCGCCGCGCGCAGTAGGCGGCGGCGTGGCGCGCGTCGCCTTGCTGTGCCCCGACCTCCTGTTCGGGTCGAAGCTCCAGGGCGCGCTCCGGGCGGCCGGCCACGAGCCGGTGGCTGCCGGGGACGACGCGGACGTCCTCGTGGTGGACCTCACCGACGAGCCGGACGCACGCATCGCGCAAAGCGCCGGCGCCGCCGTGCCGCGGCTTGGCTTTTACTCGCACGTCGAGCAGGACGTGCGCCGGCGTGCCGAGGAGGCCGGGTTCGAGCGCGTCGTGCCGCGCTCGCGCATGGCGCGCGAGGCGGCCGCGCTGGTCGAGTCGCTGCTCTAGACGCTCGTGGGCCGGGCGTCCTTCGGCGCGTAGCGGTGGTGGAACATGAGCACGTTGCCGTCCGGGTCGCGGAAGTGGGCCATGTGGCAGACGCCGCTGTCCATGGTGTCCGCCACGAACTCGACTCCCTTCGACTCGAGCTCCTCGCGGGCGGCCGCGACGTCGTCCACCTGCAGCGCGATCGGGTGCGAGTGCGGCTGGAAGTCGATCCCGAACGCGTCCGACTGCATCACGGCGATGGTGAGGGAGCCGGTCTCGTACTCGCGCGCGGGCATGCTTCCCCACTGCTTGGAGCGCTCGAGGCCGAGCATGTCGCCGTAGAACTCGTCCGCCTTGTCGAAGTCCTGGGTGGGCACGGTGATGAAGTCGACGCCTGAGATGTTCATGGAGCTGACGCTAACGAAGGCGGAACGCGCGCTCCACGTCGGGCGCGCGGCGCAGGATCCCGAACTGGGCGTCGAAGGCGGCCCAGCGCTCGAGCGCGGTGCGGTCGAGGCGCACGGGCGGGCGGAGCGCGGGGGCGACGGCGGCGAGTTGCGCGCGCATCAGCGGCTCGTCGGCGCCCGAGGCGCGCACCAGCTCCTCGATCGTCGCGGCGCGATGGTCCAGCGCGTCCTCCGTGCCGAGCGCTATCGCTTCGAGCATCTCGTCCACGAGCGCCGCGCGTTTCTCGAGCGTCTCTCGCGTCACGACCAGCACGAGCTCGGGGTACCGCGGAGCCCCGTAGTCGTCGACTCGGAACTCGCGGGTGGGCACGCCGCGCTGGCGCAGCGCCACCCCCTCGGCGTTCCAGAACGAGACGACCGCGTCGACCTTCCCCGCGATCAGGCTGGGCACGGCGGAGAAGCCGATCGTCACCTTCTTCACTCGGGCGTAGTCGCCGCCGTCGTGCTCCACCACGGCGCGCAGCACGGCGTCGTCTGACGGCAGGCCGGTCACGCCCACGCGCCTGCCCTCCAGGTCGCGAGGGCGGCGTACGTCCTCGCGTCGCGCGATGACCGCGGCGAGGGGACGCTGGACGAGCGCGCCGACGCCCACAAGGTCGCTGCCCGCCTGCCGGGCAAGCCCGAGGTCGTGGATGTCGACGACCGACATGTCGGCGCGACCCGCTGCCAGCAGCTTGAGCGAGTCGGTGCTCGCGGCAGGCACGCGGATGCGAAGGGCGGTGCGGTAGATGCCGGCGTGCACCGCGTTCGGCTGAAAGTCGAGTGCGATGGTGCCCGGTGTCGGGGCTGCACCGTTTTCGTCGTTCCCGCCGCAGCCCGCGGCAAGCGCGATCAGCGCGATCAGAGGAAGGAATCGGCGCACGGCGGCGAAGAGTACGGCGGAACATGAACGCCTCGGAGGTGACCGAAGCGCAGGACCGTGGGCCCGCGGCCTATATCGCCGAGTTCGTCGGCACGCTGCTGCTCGTCTTCTTCGTCACCGCGGTGGTCTCGCTGTACCTCAGCCCGAACCCGAAGGACTTCACGGACTTTTCCGTCATCGGCCTGGTCCACGCCTTCCTGCTGTTCGGCCTGATCCAGACGCTCGCGGTCATCTCCGGCGCCCACTTCAACCCGGCCGTCACGACCGCGATGGCATTCCTCCGGCAGATCTCGCTGCCTGACGCCGCGATCTACATCGTGGCGCAGCTCGGAGGCGCGGTGGCCGGCGCGCTGCTCACGAAGGCGCTGCTCCTGGACGAGGGCAAGGACGTCAACTACGGCGCGACGACGGTGTCGGACAAGATCGGCGGCGACATCCTGCCCGGTATGGCCGCCGAGGCCATCGGCACGTTCTTCCTCATCTGGGTGATCGTGGGCGTGGCGGTAAACCCGCGCGCCACCAAGGAGTGGGCCGCGCTCGCCATCGGCGCGGCGCTGGGCATGGGCGTGATGGTGGTCGCGCCGCTCACTGGCGCCGGCTTCAACCCGGCGCGCAGCTTCGGCCCCGCGATCGTCTCGGGCGAGTGGGGCGGGACGGACAACTTCCTGCTGGTGTACGTGGCGGCGCCGGTGATCGGGGCTCTCGTCGCGTGTGTCCTCTACTTCGTCGTTGTGGTCGCGCCGGGCAAGCGCGGCGTCGGCGGAGTCGAGCCGGTCGGCTAGGCGCCGACCCAGCGGATGCGCGCGCCCGCCAGGCTCGGCGTGGCGCGCCGGGACGTGCGCGGCTCCGCGGCCTGGACATCGACGTCGACGCCGAGCCGCTCGAGGCTCTCGATCAGCGCCGTACGCTCGGTGTCGAGCTGCTCGAGCCGCTCGATGAGCCGGTCGCGCACCGCCAGGAGCTCGTCGGTGGAGAGAAGCGCCGCCGCCGGGGCGGGCCCTTCGTCGACGGTGCCGAGCGGGGGCGGCGGCAGCCGCGCAAGCGTGGCCTCGAGCGAGGCAATCTGCTCGCGAAGCGCGCTCCGCGACGGCGTGGCGGTCGCGCGTGCGCCGGGTGCAGCCGCGGCCGCCCCCGCCACGAACGTGCCGCGCCCGTGCTCGCTCCGCACGACCCCGGCGGCATCCAGCCGCGCGTAGGCGGCGCGCACGGTGTTCACGTTCACGCCGGCGCGCTGAGCCAGCTCGCGCACGCTGGGCAGCCTGTCACCGTCCTTCAGCCGGCCGTCCTCGACAGCCGCGCGGATCTGCTCGACAAGCTGAGTGCCGAGCGGGACGGCGCTGGTCCTGTCCACGCGTGCGTCGATTCCGTCCCCCATGGCCGACCAGGCAGTGTACCAGCACAGAGTGGTACTGTGTGCCCACTGTGTTGGCACACCTGGACGAGCGCCGCGGCGAGCTGGCGGGGTTGGTCACCGCGGCGCTTGCCGTCGCGATCGTGGTCGGCAGCGCGGTGCTCTGGATCGGCATCCCGGTGCTCGGCCTGTGGCTTGCAGGCCGCTTCACCACCACGGCGGAGGGCTTCCTGTTCGCGACGCTCGGCGGCATCCCGCTCGCGATGGTCGCCTTCGGCTGGGTGCTCTACCGCGTCAACGCGATGTACCTGCGCAGCCGCGGGCCCGACGACCATTCCGAGCAGCGTCACTCCGCCTGGCTCGTGAGCGTCAGCGACGAGGGCGGCCGCTCGCGCAGGGCGCGCGCGCCCCGGCGGCTAATCGACGTCGCCATGACGGTCTCGCTCTCGGTCGCGCTGGTCCTCATGGCCATCTGGTTCTTCTTCCTGAGCCAGATGTGGCTGGTCAACCCGCTTTGAGGGAGCTGCTCGCCGCGCCGCGGGGCTGGCTCGCCTCGTTCGGTGAGATCGCCGGCTTCGCGGGCCGCGTGATCGGCGGCGTGTTCAGCGGGCGGGTCCTGCGGTTCTTCGGCGAGGCGCTCCGCCAGGCGGGCATCCTGATCCTGGGCTCGGCGCTCGTGATCTGGGGCCTCGCGTTCATCCTCGGCCTCCAGTGCGGCATCGAGGGCGCCTACTTCAGCCGATCGACCGGCGCACCGGCCTACTCCGGGGTCTTCTCGGCCTGGTGCGACCTGCGCGAGGTCATGCCCTACGCGTTCGGCTACATGATGTCGGCGAAGGTGGGCACCGGACTGGTCGCCGAGATCGGCGCCATGCGGATCTCCGACGAGATCGACGCGCTCGAGGTGATGGGCATCGACTCGCTGCTCTTCCTCTGCGCCACGCGGCTGCTCGCGGCCTGGCTGGTGCTGCCATTCCTCTACATCGCGGCGATCGGCGCCGGCTTCCTGGCCAGCTACATCGCCGTCGTGCAGCAGATCGGCGAGGTCTCCTCTGGCGGGTTCTTCCTGATCTTCTGGATGTTCCAGAACCCACCTGACCTCGTCTACAGCCTCATCAAGGGCATGGCGATGGCCACCGTGATCGTCCTCGTGGGCTGCTACTACGGCTACACGGCGAGCGGTGGCCCGGTCGGGGTGGGCACGGCCACGGCGAAGTCGATGGTGCTGAACACCGTCGCGGTCCACCTCGTGGGGATGCTCGGCACGCAGATCTTCTGGGGCTCGAATCCGAGGGCCCCGATAGGCGGCTGACGGCGGGCGCGCCCGCCCCGGGCGTCAGCGGAACAGGTCCTGCTCGGCGGGTCTCCGGAGCGCCGCGGCGCCCGGCCCGTGGCCGGCGGTGACGTAGCGCTCGAGCCCGCGCACCAGCACGACCGGCTCGAGCGAGTCCTTAGCGCGCGCGAGGTCCGCGGCCGCCGCGATCGAGTCGGCGACGGCGATCGACGTCACGCGCAGCTCGCGGCCGAAGGCGTCGCCGCGGCCGATCCACTGGTCGAGCGGCGTGAGGCCGGCCGCACCGATCGCGACGTCGGTCTGCCCGAGTCGCCAGGCGCGGCCGAAGGAGTCGGCGATCACGACAGCGGGGCGCACGCCGCGTGCGGCCTCGATGCCGGTGCGGAGCGCCGAGGCGGAGCGGTCCGGGTCCTCCGGCAGCAGCACGAGCTCGTCGCCGTCCCCCGACGCGTTCGAATGGTCCACGCCGGCGTTCGCGCACACGAGACCGTGCCGCGTCACGCAGACGAGCGTGCCGTCGACCGCCCGCAGGAGCTCCACCGACTCGTCGAGCACGGCCTGCACGAGCCGCGCGTCCTTGCGGTGCTCGCCCGCGAGCTCCCTGGCGCGCTCGCCGGGCTCGATCTCGCTCAGGCGGCGGACGCGTCCCTCGGCTTTCGACACCACCTTGTGGGCGACCACCAGGACGTCGCCACCTGCCAGGTCGGGCGGTGCGGCGGCCGCGATGAAGCCGGCCAGGTCGTCGCCCGGCCGGACCGTCGGCAGCGGGGCGAGCGCGGTGACGCTGAACGTGCTCAGTCCGACGCCCGCGCGCCTACCGGCGACGCGCCGGCGCGGTCGAGCTGCCGCAGCGCGCCGCGAGTCGAGGGCGCGTGGCCGCGGTGGTGGTCGAGCTCGGCGGCCAGCTCGGCGAGGTCGGCCGACGTGTCGACGTCGAGCGCCAGCGCCGCGATTCTCTCCACACGGTGCGGAACGCGCGCGGCCTCGGCCGCCGCCACGTGCCGGGCGAAGCTGTCCGGGCCGAAGCTCGGCTCGATCGCGTCGGGCGGCTCGAGCACGAGCGCGTTCGTGCCGGTGCCGTGGCGGTCCGGGACGATGGCGACCCCGTCCTCCGCCGCGATGAGGCCGGCCAGGTCTCCGGGCTCCACGAGCGGCGTGTCGCAGGGAACCAGGAGCACGCGCTCGTATCCGTTCGCCAGCGCGTGCCGGATCCCGATCAGCGCTGCCTCGGACTGGCCCGCCTGCGCGGTGTCCGCCAGCACGATCAACCGGTCCGCGCGGGCGGCCGCCTCGGCGGCGCGGTCCGAGGTCACGACGACGATGCCGTCGAGCTCCGAAACGCGCCGAAGCGAGCCGAGCACGTCCGTGAACATCGCCTGCGCGAGCGCGCGGCGCGAGCCGGCGCCGAGCGACTCGGCGAGCCGCTGCTTTGCGTCGGCGAAGCTCTTTACTGGAAGGATCGCGAGCGTCTTCATCCGCGATGTGGGCGGGTATTCGCGAGCCTAGCGGGTGGGGCTCACCGACGCCGCGAAGTCGAGCACCTCGCGCGCCAGCCGGACGCGATCCTCGGCCGTCGTCATCAGCGTGTCGGTCACGAGCTCGGGCGTGCCGTTGGACGGCTCGTCGGCGACGATGCCGTCGATCACGTCGCCGTACGCGCGCGCGATCCCGGCGGCACTCGGCGCGATTCCGGCCTGCTCGCAGAACGGCTCGGTGGGGCCCTTGAGCGCGCGCCCGCCCACGAACGGGCTCACGGCGAGCACGGGCGCGGGCGCGGCGCGGAGCGACTCGCGCATCCCCGGCAGCGCGAGGATCGGGCCGATCGAGATCACGGGGTTCGACGGGCCTATCACGATCGCGTCCGCGTCGGCGATCGCCTGGAGGACGGCGTCCGAGGGCGCCGCGCGGTGGAGGCCGCGGAGCTCGACTCCCTCCACCGGGCCCTCCGCCCTCTCCACGATCATGAACTCCTGGAAGGGCAGCTTGCGCCCGCGCACCTCGACCCACGTCGACACACGCTGGTCGCTCATCGGCAGCACGCGGGCCTCGACTCCGAGCGCGTCCACCACGGCCCGGTGCGCCTCCGTGAGCGTGTCGCCGGCGTGCAGGCGCTCCGTCCGGATCAGGCACATGGCGAGGTCGCGGTCGCCGATCCGGAACCAGGTCGGGTGGCCGGCGCGCTCGAGCGCGTCCATCACCTGCCAGCTGTCGTCCCGCAGCCCCCAGCCGCGCTCGTCGATCTCGTCGGCCAGCCAGTAGGTCACGAGGTCGGGGTCGGGCGACACGTGCACGCCGTAGACGTCGACGTCGTCCGCGGTATTCGCCACGACGGTGAGGTTCCCGCACGCGTCGAGCAGGCCGCGCGCGAGCTTCGCCCCGCCCGTCCCGCCGGACAGCAGCACCACTGAATCCATTGCGGGTAGTCTGCCCGCCGCCCGTGCGACTCGCGGATCGAACAGCCCTCGTGACCGGCGGGGCCTCCGGAATCGGGGCCGCGACTTGCAGGCGGCTCGCCGCGGAGGGCGCGCGGGTGGCGGTCACGGACGTGAACCTCGACGGCGCGCGCGCCGTGGCAGGGGAGATCGACGGCGCGGCGTTCGAGCTCGACGTGCGCTCGACGGACTCGGTCCGCGCGGCGCTCGAGGACGCCGAGAGCGAGCTCGGCCCCGTCGACGTCCTGGTGAACAACGCGGGCTACGACGAGTGGAGCTGGTTCACCGCCACCGACGAGGCGCTCTGGGAGCGGGTGCTGGCGGTGAACCTCGTCGGCGTGATTGCGTGCACGCACGCAGTGCTTCCGGGCATGCAAGAGCGCCGCCGCGGGCGGATCGTGAACGTCTCCTCGGAGGCGGGTCGCGTCGGCTCGAGCGGCTCCGCCGTCTACTCGGCGGCCAAGGGCGGCGTGCTCGGCTTCACCAAGGCGCTCGCGATCGAGAACGGGCGCTACGGGATCACAGTGAACGCGGTCGCGCCCGGGCCGATCGAAACGCCCCTGCTGATGGCCGCACCCGAGCAGCTGGGCGACATCGGGAAGCGAATCGTCGACACGATGATCGGCTCCACGAACCTGCGCCGGCTCGGCCACCCGGACGAGGTGGCCGCTGCGATCGCCTTCCTCGCCTCCGACGACGCCTCGTACGTGACGGGGCAGTCGCTCGGGGTGAGCGGCGGCCTTGCCAGAATCTGAACGTGCCCGAACACGTTCGGATCCGCGAGGTCGGCCCGCGGGACGGCTTCCAGAACGAGCCCGAGGTGATCCCGACCGACGACAAGGTCCGGCTCGTCGAGCTGCTGGCGCGCACTGGGGTGAGGCGGCTCGAGGTCACGAGCTTCGTGCGCGCGGACGTGATTCCGCAGCTGGCCGACGGGGCGGAGGTGCTGCGCCGCGCCGAGATCCCGGACGACGTCTCCGTGACGGTGCTGATCCCGAACGAGCGCGGCCTTGAGAACGCGCTGGAGCTGCGCGACCGCTTCGACGAGGTGAACCTGTTCCTTTCGGCCTCGGAGACGCACAACCAGAAGAACGTCAACCGGTCGATCGAGGAGTCGCTCGGCGGACTCGAGCGCGTGGTCGGCCGTGCGCGCGGCGAGGGGCTCCGCTGCGAGGGCGTCATCTCCGTCGCGTTCGGCTGCCCCTACGAGGGGGAGGTCCCGCGCGAGCGGGTGCTCGACATCGCCCGGAGGCTTGTTGACGCGGGCTGCGAGGAGATCGCGTTCGGCGACACCACCGGGATGGCCAATCCGATCCAGGTCGAGCAGTTCTTCGACGGGCTCGACCTGGGCGCGGAGCTGACGGCGCACTTCCACAACACGCGCGGCCAGGGGCTCGCGAACGTGGTGGCCGCGCTGCGGGCGGGCGTGCGCAGCTTCGAGAGCTCGTTCGGCGAGCTGGGCGGGTGCCCGGTGCCGCCCGGTGCCACCGGGAACGTGGCCACCGAGGACCTCGTCTCGATGCTGCACGAGATGGGGTACGAGACCGGCATCGACCTCGGGCGCCTGCTAGAGGCGGCCCGGGCCGCGCAGGACGTGCTCGGGCGGCCGCTCGGCAGCCACGTGCTCACCGCGGGGCCGGTCGAGTGGCAGCGCGGCTAGCGCTCGCCGTCGCGACAGGCGCGGTGAGCGTCCTGCCCGGCTTCCTCGTCGGGGCGCTGGCGCTTCAGATCCGCGGCGACCTCGACGTGCGCGTCGAGGCCGTGGCCGCCGGGGTGACGGTCTTCTTCCTGGCGGGCGCGTTCGGCGCGAGCTGGGGCGGACGGCTCGCGGACCACATCGGCGCGCTGCGCGCGATGCGGCGCTGCGTGCTCATCACCGCCGGCTCGCTCGCCGCAGCGGCGCTCGCGCCGTCGCTGCCCGTGCTGTTCGCGCTGCTCGCGGTCGCTGGCGTGGCGAACTCGGTGACCCAGCCCGCGATCAACCTGTTCGTTGCGGAGCAGATCCCGGCGGAACGCCAGGGACTTGGCTTCGGGATCAAGCAGTCCGGCATCCCGGCCGCCATCTTCGTGAGCGGCCTGGCGCTGCCCGTGCTCGCGCTGCCGCTGGGCTGGCGGGCGACGCTGGCGCTGTGCGCGCTCGCCCCGCTGGCCGTGGGGCTGGCGCTGCCGCGCGGCGAAGGGGTGCACGTGTCGCGGCGGACGGCGTCGCGTCGTCCCTCGCGCGCGCTGCTCCTCACGGCGCTCGGCGCCACGCTGGCCACCGCGGGGCCGAGCGCGCTCGGCGCTTACCTGGTCGCGTCGGCCGTCGACGTGGGCATCGGCGAGGGAACGGCCGGCCTCCTGTCCGCGCTCGCCAGCGGGCTGAGCCTCGCGACGCGCGTGTCGCTCGGCGCGCGCGCGGACCGGCGGCGCGACTACGGGCTCGCGGTGGTCGTGGTGCTGCTCGGGGCCGGGTCGGCCGGGTTCGCATTGATGGCGAGCGACACCGTCGGCCTATTCGTGCTCGGCGCGCTCGTCGCCTTCACGCTCGGCTGGGGCTGGCCCGGCCTGTTCAACCTCGCCGTGGTGGACTCGAACCGCGAGACGCCCGGTAGCGCGAGCGGGGTGAGCCAGACCGGCATCTACGTGGGCGCGGCGCTAGGGCCGGCCGCGTTCGGGGCGCTCTCCGCCGGCGCCGGCTACGGCACGGCGTGGCTGGCGATGGCGCTCGCGACCCTCGGCTCGGCGGGCGTCCTGTGGCTCGCCGGCCGGGAAACCGGCCGCCGCGCGGCCGCCCGGGGAGCGGTTTGAAGCGAAATTCGCGCCCGCCCACGAAGCGGTTTGAGCGAAATTCGTGCGGTTCCAGGGTTTGGCCGTTCTGGCCCGGGTATAACCCAAACTCAGCCGCCGGGGCCGGTTTTCGGCACATATGGGTTCCCCCGACCCTGCCCCGGCAATCGCGATACGGGCCCGGACCACGGCATCCGGGCCCGTCGCACTT
>Ga0126312_10000976_pt1 | contig 18250 bp, 16 predicted proteins | sample Plot104A_FD_92537 | JGI IMG/M metagenome (GOLD analysis project Ga0126312, IMG submission 92537) | Serpentine soil microbial communities from UC McLaughlin Reserve, CA, USA - Plot104A | ecosystem: Environmental > Terrestrial > Soil > Grasslands | place: USA: UC McLaughlin Reserve, Lake County... | reverse complement strand
GCCAAATGTGCGTCCACGGAGCCGGTCGCCCAGAACCGTGGCTTGCAGCCGGCCCAACTCAGTCAACGGGATGTCGGTAAGGCCGGTGTGCCGGCCGTCGCGAGCCCATTCCGTCTCCCCGTGCCGAACAAGGATGAGGCGTAGTCCGCCGTGCTCCGCCACCGTTTCTCCTACCCGTCCCATCGTCGAAGGGATTACCGCCAGCATGCAGGGCGCTCGCCTGGCTGAATAGACCCGTAGCGAAATACGTCTCGCCGCAGGGATGTCATGGCCTTTCGCAGCGAGCCCCTCGCCTGTCGTTGCCAAGGCCTCCAGGCTTCAGAGGTCTTTGCGCCAGCGGCCGCGCAAGTAGTGCGCTGCCGCTTTGGGCTGGCGGTCGCGGGTGAAGACACCCTTCTTGTTCCCGCCGACCCGCATGATGCCCGACGTGGTGGTGAAGTCGGCGAAGTTCCACACCTGTTCGCCAACCACGGCGTCGATCCGGTCGAACACCCGGTGATTCATGTCCAGGTATTCGACCTGATATTCCTCGCTCCACGGGTTTTCGGCCGCCAACGAATGCAAGCCGGGGTAGGTGTCTGCGCCATACTCGGTGATGATGATGGGCTTGCCTTCGCCGGCCCAGGCGGTCAGCTCCTCCTCCCAGGCCAACTCGGCTGCTGCCAGGTCCCCGGTGTTGACATACCAGCCGTAGTAGCGGTTGAGCATCAGCACGTCCCCGAACTGCGAAACCCGGCACTTGCCGTGTGGTGCCAGCATGACGTTGACGAAGCCGACGGGCCGGGTGGGGTCTGCCTCCCGCGCGACATCGAACAGGGGGCGGAAGTAGTTCTCCGCGCCCTCGGTGTCTGACTCCGGCTCATTGGCGATGCTCCACAGGACCACGCTGGGGTGGTTCTTGTCGCGGGCGATTAGCTCCCGAATTGCTTGGGCGTGCACCTCGCGGGTGGCATCGTTCGCCGTCTCGGGAGAGAACGTCTGGTAGCCCTGGCCACCGAAGATGCCGCCACCGAGGCCCATATTGAGGCCAACCGCGGCTGTCTCGTCGATCAGGACGATCCCTTGCCGGTCGGCGTAGTCGATGACCTCTTCGGAGTACGGGTAGTGCGAGGTGCGGAACGAGTTGGCGCCGATCCACTTGAGCAGCTCGAAGTCGTGCAACAGGTAGGCGTCGTTGTGGCCCTTGCCGATCACCGGCACATCCTCATGCTTGCCGAATCCGGTGAAGTAGATCGGCTCGCCGTTGATCAAGAACCGAATGCCGTCCACCTGCACGGTGCGGACGCCCACACTTTGGTGGTAGCTGTCCACGACCGTGTCGCCGTCCGCCAGCTGAAGCTCGAGGTCGTAGAGATAGCCGTCGCCGGGGGCCCACTTGTGCACATCGGGCACGTTGAGCGTGCCGCTGAGCCCACTGCCGCTCGCGACCTCTGAACTGTCCGCATCGCGCAGAATGACCCTGGACTCGAGCGAGTCGGCGCCGTCGGCTTCGGCGGTGTAGCTGATCACACCGGTGGCGCCGTCCAGGTCGGTCATGATCGTCACATCGGTGAAGTGTGCGGGGTTGGTGGCGTAGAGCCACACGTTGCGGTGAATTCCTGCGTAGTTGAAGAAGTCGTGCCAGTAACGCTGTCGTTTTCCGGCCGGGGTGTCCTCGATCACGCCTGGCGGGATCGACTGCCAGTTCAGCGTGTTGTCCACGACCGCGGTAATCCGGACCTCTTCGCCTGCAGAAACTTGATCGGTGATGTCTACCTCGAACGGCGTGTAGCCGCCTTGATGTGAAACGACCTCCGTCTCGTTCACCCACACGGTGGCCCGGTGGGTGGCTGACTCGAAGTGCAGCACGATCCGCTGGCCCTGCCAGCCGCGAGGCACCCACACCGTTCGCTGATACCAGACGTCGCCGAAGTAATCACGGACGGGCGCGTCGGCCGCAATGTCGTTGAAGCTGGCCGGTACTGCCATCTCGCGCGCATCTGACAAACGCTCCGCGAACCAGCGCCCCGTCCGACCCTCCGCATTCGGATCGAGGGCAAACTGCCAGAGCCCGTTGAGACTTTTGCGTTCACGAGTGCTCGTGTCTTGCGGACGAAGCATGGCGACCTCCTGTGGCATAAAAGGTGGGGCTTGGTGCCATTCAGTCACGCCTCCGGCAGAAGCACCAGATGTTTCGCATGACCGCTAGGCAGAAACACCAAGTACCCCTCGAGGTCGGTTATAGAGAAGATGGACCCATGTCCTCCGCTCCTGCAACCGATCCAGACAGCACCACCGACCGGTTGTCACGTTCCCTCCCTGGTGCTCCGGTGGCAGCACCGGTCCGGATTGTCCATCTCGGCCTGGGCAATTTCCACCGGGCACACCAGGCCTGGTACACGGCGCACGCCCCGGACGCCGACCAGTGGGGCATCGCCGGCTTCACCGGCCGCCGACGAGACACGGCTGACGCGCTGGCACCTCAAGACGGGCTCTACACATTGATCACTCGCGAGGCTGAAGGGGACACGTTCGAGTTGATCGGTGCGCTCTCGGCAGTGCACGCGGCCGCCGATCATGACGCGTACCTGGCTTACCTCCGCGCTCCGCAGACTGCTCTGGTGACCATCACGGTGACCGAAGCGGCTTATCTTCGCAACGCTGAGGGCCGTCTGGACCTGGATCAAGAGGTGATTGTCGGTGACCTTCACGCGCTGCGGGGCGGTCCGCGCAGTCCCGTCAGCTCATTACCGGCCAGGCTCGTTGCTGGTTTGTTGGCCAGGCGCGACGCCGGCGCCGGCGCGATCACGATTCTTTCATGTGACAACCTTCCGGAGAATGGCGTGGTCACCTGGACGGTCGTGAACGAGCTGGCGGCGCTCGTCGACGAGTCGCTGACTGAGTGGATTTTCGACAACGTCGACTTCGCCACCTCGATGGTTGATCGGATCACCCCGGTGACCACAGACGAGGATCGACGACTGGTGCAGGAGCACAACGGCTACGTCGACGCCTATCCGGTGCCGACTGAGCCGTTCAGCGAATGGGTGGTTTCGGGGCGCTTCCCAGCCGGGCGGCCGAGGTGGGAGGACTCGGGCGTGCAGCTCGTGGACGATGTCACACCTTTCGAGCAACGCAAGTTGTGGCTGCTGAACGCCTCCCACTCGTTGCTTGCATACGCCGGCAGCGTCCGAGGCCACGAGACTATCGACCAGGCCATCGCCGATCCGGCCTGTCGGGAATGGGTGAATCTCGCCTGGGATGAAGCGAGCCGCAACCTGCCATTACCTCCCGCCGAGATCGATGGCTATCGAGCGGCCCTCCTCACCCGCTTCTCCAACCCGCGGATGGGAGACCAGCTGGCACGGATCGCTGCCGACGGCTCAACGAAGCTGGTGGTGCGCACTTTGCCCACCATCAGGGCGGAGCGAGCTGCCGGCCGGATCCCTGTCGGTTGTGCCACCACGGTCGCGGCGTGGGTACTGCACCTACGAGGTCTCGGTGCCCCGGTCAAAGACTCAGGAGCCGCAGCCGCCCAGCAGGCGGCCAATTCGGGTGATCTGCAAACTGCCGTGCCGGCAGTACTGGACACGTTGGATTTGAACCGAGGTTCCGACGAGGACTTCGTACGAGCGGTGCTCACCCAAGCAGAGGCGATCACAGTGTTCTGATCGAGGAAGCGGCCGTGTCTACCAACCGATCACCGACGGGGATATCCGCGCCCTCCGCTACTGGTCGCTGACCAGACGGCGAAGCTGCGCGAAGGAAGATGGAGGGATACCTGATGGCGACACCTTTGGACTACCGCGACAGCATGATGCCGGTCGACGCCGCAGGAGCGACCCTCGTCGGTCGCGTTCATGACCCCACGACGGGACCGTGCGTCGTGGCGGTCCGCGGCAGCGAAGTGGCCGATCTGACCGCCACCGTCCCGACGGTGTCAGACCTGCTCGACGCCGACGACGCGCTCGAGATCGCCCGCTCGGCGCCAGTCGAGCGCAGCTGGGCGCTCTCGGACCTAGCGGAGAGCACACTGGGCAAGGACCGTTCCCGGCCGCGCCTGCTAGCCCCCTTCGACCTGCAAGTCATCAAGGCGGCAGGTGTGACGTTCGCGCGCAGCATGCTCGAGCGGGTGATCGAGGAAAACGCCAAGGGCAACCCTGCCCGTGCCGGCGAGATCCGGCGCCATCTGGCGGAGGTGATCGGCGGGGCGATCGCGAGCGTCGAGCCGGGCTCGGCCGAGGCGGCGCGGGTGAAGGAGGTCCTCACCGCTGAGGGTCTATGGTCGCAGTACCTGGAGGTAGGGATCGGACCCGACCCCGAAATCTTCACCAAGGCGCCCGTGCTCTCGCCGGTCGGGACGGGGGCAGACATCGGTGTGCTGTCCCGCTCGGTCTGGAACAACCCGGAGCCCGAGGTCGTCCTTGGCGTCAGCAGCGAGGGCATCGCGGTGGGGGCAACCTTGGGCAACGACGTCAACCTACGGGACTTCGAGGGTCGTAGCGCCCTGCTCCTTACTGAGGCGAAGGACAACAATGCCTCCTGTGCGATCGGACCGTTCATCCGCCTCTTTGACCAGTCGTTCGGCATCGACCAGGTGCGCAATCTGGACGTCACCATGCGCGTCGAAGGACCGGAGGGCTACGTCCTCGAGGCGGTCAGCTCAATGAGGGAAATTACCCGCGACCCCGTCGATCTGGTGAACCACGCGTACGGCCGCCACCACCAGTATCCGGACGGCTTCGCTCTGTTCACGGGCACCATGTTCGCCCCCACCGACGATCGGGACGCACCGAACCAGGGGTTCACCCACAAGCGCGGCGATATCGTCCAGATCTCCACACCCCAGCTCGGCGCGCTGGTCAATACGGTTACGGCCTCCGAGGAGGCGCCGGCCTGGGAATTCGGGATTCGGGACCTGATGCGGAACCTGGCCTCACGTGGACTGCTCAACTCCGCTCGCGAGGCGGCGCAGACGTCGTGACCAAGCGGATGGTCGTCACCGACCAGGCATTCGGCGGGACCGCCATCGAGGAGGAGCTTGCCCGGGCACGCGGCGTCGAGTTCTTCAGCCACCAGGTAACCAGCGAGGCCGACACGATTGCGGTCACGGCCGGGGCGGACATCGTGCTCGTCAACTTCGCGCCCATCACTGAGTCGGTGCTGGCCGGTCTGGCCTCGGGCGCCACCGTGATCCGCTATGGCATCGGATACGACAACGTCGACGCCGCCGCCGCCCGCCGGCATGGGGTAGCCGTCGCGAACGTGCCGGATTACGGGACGGAGACGGTGGCCGACCACGCCGCCGCATGTCTACTGGCGCTGCTGCGCAAGCTGCCCCTCTACGACCGCGCGATCCGCGCGGATGGCTGGTGCCAACCAGCAGGCCTCGGGTCGTTGCCCGGATTCGCCTCCACAACGATCGGCCTGATCGGTGCGGGCCGGATCGCCTTGAGCCTCGCGGGGCGTCTGCGTCCCTTCGGCTTCCGCGTGGTGGCCTACGACCCGTACGCGGACGGCGGCCTTGCCGACCAGGCTGGTGTGAAACTGATCGCCCTTGAAGAGGTTCTGGCGCAAGCGTCGGCCATTTCCCTCCATGTCCCCGTTACCCAGGAGACGCGACACCTGGTGGACCGACGGTTTCTCGACGCTCTGCGTGTAGGGACGGTACTGGTCAACACGTCGCGCGGTGGCGTGGTCGACGAGGCGGCGCTCGCTGACGCCCTGTCCAGCGGGCAGCTGGCGGCCGCGGCGCTGGACGTGTTCGACCCGGAGCCCTTGGACCCAGAGTCACCACTGAGGAGCCTGCAGAACGTCCTGCTGACGCCGCACGCGGCCTTCTTCTCTGACGATTCCGTAGTGGCGCTGCAGCGCCTCGCCACGGAGGAGGCCGGCCGCGCACTGGCCGGTGACCCTCTCAGATCCCGCATAGTCTGAGGCGCCGCACGCCCACGGCGGTTCCCACCTCAACGGGTCCGTTCGCTACCGCCGCCGATCGCCCACCGGGTGAGGCAGGCTCCGTCACTGCTCTGCGGCGGCGTGTCTGGCCCTGAGCTCACGATAGGTGGCGGCGTTGCGGATGATCCGCTGCTGTTCCGCGTCGGTGGTCCCGCGCCGGACCTTTCCGGGGACGCCGGCGACGAGCGAGCTCGGGGGGATTTGCGTGCCCTCGAGCACGACGGCGCCGGCGGCGACGAGTGAACCCCGACCGATCCGTGCGCCGTTCAGGACGATGGCACCCATACCGATCAGCACGTCGTCCTCGATGGTGCAACCGTGCAGGACGGCCCGGTGGCCAACCGAGACCCCGGCGCCGAGGATGACCGGGAGATCGGGGTCGGCGTGGATGACCGTTCCGTCCTGGATGTTGCTGCCGGCACCAATCTGGATCCGGTCGCCGTCGGCGCGCAGGATGGCGCCATACCAAACGCTGGCTTCCTCGTGAACCTGCACGTCCGCGATCAGTGTCGCACTTGGCGCTACCCAGGCAGTTGCGGCAACTGCCGGCACGCTGGCTCCGAGCCTCAACTGCTGGTTCGTCATGCTCCCACCCTGCCAGAGAGATACGAATTCTCGGCTAGACGAAAACTAGTGTGCGGTGTTCCTCTCCCCGCATGGCGCCATCGCGCATGATCTCGACATCGTGCTTGATCGGTCAGTGTCGTGACGACTCGGTGTTTGAGGCGTACCTCGTGGGGTAAATAGCTTCATCCGCGGCACAGGGCCGCGTAAACAAGAGTGAATCGCGACCACTCGTCGGCTGTCCCTTTCCACGGCCTCGAGTGACTGTCACCGTTTCACGGCCCTCGACGCGGCGCTATCACCGCGAGAGGAGCGCCATGTCGGTGACCGAGACCGCCGCTTCAGCCACCAAGCAGGCAAACCCGAACGATCTGAACAGCCTGTACAAGTACCTCCGAGTGTGCGATGTGGCCGACGCCTTGGACGGCATCGGCTACTTCAACCTCACCTTGATGGCCCGCGAGATCCGTCCCCTCTGGGCCGGCATGAAGTTCTGGGGCCCGGCCGCCACCATACGGGCCGTTCCGTCCAATAAACCGATGTGGACCTTGGACTCGACCCAGGACATCGTCGACGCGCACCGGATCTGGTTCGAGCGGTACCCGGCGATGCGGCTCCCGGACGATTTGGCGCCGGGCCACGTGATCGTGATGGAGTCCGGCGGTGGTCCCGAGGTCGGCTTCTGGGGCTCGGAGAACTCGATGGGCGCAGTCGGCCGAGGGGCGGTCGGGGTCATCACCGACGGCTACTGCCGTGACACCGGTGAGGTGGCGTTGCAGAAGACCCCCGTGGTATGCCGGTACCGCGGACGCACGATCATCCCCGGGCGCATCGAGGTCATCGAGGTACAGGGCACCATCGCCTGCGGTGGAGTGCAGGTGCGTCCCGGCGACATGGTCGGCTGCGACGACGACGGAGTAGTGGTGGTGCCAGCCGAGGTCGCGCTGGACGTGGCGACGCACGCCCGGGCCATCCTGCTCAGCGACATGAAGGCCCGGCGGGAGCACTACGCCGCGCAGGGCAAGCCGCTGGATAGCACAGTCGACGTCGAGGCTGTGTTGACCTACTACGAGGGCGTCTGAGGTCCGGGCCCCTGACGATGCGGCAGCGGGTCGCGACCTTTGGAGGAGAGATGGCAGCGTCGCCAGGAACCACCGCGGTGGGCTTCGTCGGCCTGGGCAACATCGGCAAGCCAATGGTGCAGGCCCTGCTCAACGCGGGCTGGGACGTCGCAGTGCTCGACCGCGTGCCGGACAGGGCTCACGAGCTGTCCGACGCCGGCGCGAGCGTCGCCAAGTCTCCGGCCGACCTCGCCGACTGCGAGATCCTCGTGCTGGCCGTCCCCGATGACGCCGCCGTCGAGTCGGTGCTCGAGGGGCCCGACGGCTGGTTGGAGCAATCTGAAGAGGGCCGCACCGTGATCGTGCACAGCACGGTGCTGCCCGAGACCGCAGCTCGGCTGTCGCAGGTGTGCGCTGACCGGGGAGTGGGGCTGCTCGACGCCCCGGTCAGCGGCGGCGCCGACCGGGCGGAGAAGGGTGACCTGACGATCATGATCGGCGGCGACCCGAAGGTCGTCGAACGCGTCCGGCCGCTGCTGGACAGCGAGGGCAGCCAGGTGCTGGTCGTCGGCGCGGCGGGGGCTGGGGCGGCCACCAAGCTGGCCAACCAGCTGATGATGCTGTCAGCCCTGGCCGGAGCCCATGAGGCTCTTGACCTCGCGGCGGCCCACGGGGTCGCGGCGGAGAAGGTGTTTGAAGTTGTCGCCTCCAGCACCGGTGACTCCTGGGTCTCCCGCAACTGGGGCTTCTTCGACCGCACGTCCGCGGCCTACGATGCCGCCGGCACCCCGCCGAGCGAACGACCGTGGAGCAAGGACCTCTTCGAGGTCGTCGCCGCGGCTCGGGCGGCCGACCTGCGGGTCCCGGTGGCCGGATTGCTCGCGCAGACGCTGGCCGACCGCGTGGAGGCTCACGCTGCCGCAGCCAGGGACGGTCGGCGATGAGCGGTGTGTCGCGGGAGTCAAGTGAGGCAGGGCCCCGCAGAGGCCGCGGGGAGTCGATCGGTGACCGGGTGGCCGACGTCGCCAGGCCATCTGAGCTCAGTCTGGCTCCAGGCGCTCGACCGCGCCGCTCCGCTCGGCGGACCCGCGAGATTCTGGCGGCCTACGGATTCCTCACGCCGTGGCTGGTCGGACTGATCGGGCTGACGCTGGGCCCGATGCTCTATTCGCTCTACCTGTCGTTCACCCGCTACAACCTGCTCACCCCGCCCCGGTGGAACGGGCTGGGCAACTACCGGGAGATGATCAGCGATCCCCGGCTGCACAACTCGATCGGGGTGACGCTGACCTATGTCCTCATCGCGGTCCCGGCCATTCTCGTGGTCTCGCTCGCGGTGGCGCTCGTTCTGGCCCACGGCATGCGCTTCCTGCCCTTCTACCGGGCGGCGTTCTACCTGCCGTCGCTGATCGGGGCCAGTGTCGCGGTGTCGCTGTTGTGGCGTCAGCTGTTCGCCGGCGACGGCGTGCTGAACGCCCTGCTGCGGGTCTTCGGCATTGAGGGCCGGACCTGGATCGGCGATCCGGACACGGCCCTTTACACCCTGGTCCTGCTGAGCGTGTGGACCTTCGGCGCGCCGATGATCATCTTTCTCGCCGGCATCCGCCAGGTGCCTCGTGACCTCTATGAAGCAGCTGCGGTCGACGGAGCTGGCCCCGTCCGCCGCTTCCTCAGTGTGACCCTGCCGATGCTCACGCCACTCATCTTCTTCAACATCCTGCTCACCACCGTTAACGCCTTCCAGGCGTTCACCCCCGCTTACGTGGTGAGCAACGGCTCGGGTGGCCCGGCCGACTCGACGCTGTTCTACACCTTGTACCTCTACCAGCGTGGATTCGCCAACCTCGACATGGGCTACGCCTCCGCCATGGCCTGGTCGCTGCTGGTGGTGCTCGGCATCTTCACTGCGGCCATGTTCGCCACTTCCCGCTTGTGGGTCTACTACGGAGACGAACGATGACCACGTCCAGCGTTGCTCCGACACCTTCGCTGCTGCGACCCGTGTTCCGTCGCCGCGCCTCCCGCAACGTCGTGGTCCGCGCCGTGGCCCGGCATGCGCTGCTGCTCGCGATCTTGTTCGTGGTTTTGTACCCGTTGCTGTGGATGTTGGGCGCCTCGTTCCGACCAGGCAACCAGACCTTCGGCACCCTTGGTCTTTGGCCCGATCCGTTCACTCTCAACAACTACCGGGAGGGCTGGAGCTACGGCAGTCTCAACTTTTCCCGCTACTTCGTCAACTCGTTTGTGATCGCGGTGCTGTGCATCGTCGGGAACGTCATCTCCTGCTCGCTGGCCGCCTACGCTTTCGCCCGCCTGGAGTTTCCGTTGAAGCGAGTGCTGTTCGCGCTGGTGCTGGCGACGCTACTGCTGCCGTACCAGGTGACGATCGTCCCGCAATACGTCCTGTTCAACGAACTGGCCTGGATCAACACGATCCTCCCGCTCACGGTGCCGAAGTACCTGGCCACGGATGCCTTCTTCGTATTCCTCATGGTGCAGTTCATCCGCACGCTGCCGCGGGAGCTGGACGAAGCGGCCTTGCTGGACGGCTGTGGCTATCTCGGCATCTTCCGTCGCGTGATCGTGCCGCTGTCGCTGCCGGCCATCGGCACCACCGCCATGTTCACCTTCATCCGCACCTGGGACGACTTCCTCGGCCCGCTGCTGTACCTGAACAACCCAGAGCGCTGGACAGTGGCCCTCGGCTTAAACGGCTTCCTGGACGCCACGGGGACCTCGAGCTTTGGGCCGCTGTTCGCCATGGCGACCGTGGCCGTCGCCCCCATCGTCGGTTTCTTTCTGGTTTCCCAGAAGCTGCTGATCGAGGGGGTGGCCACCAGTGGCCTCAAGTGAACAACTCCGGGCGTCATTGGCCGCACTCACCTGGCCGTGGGCCGCGCGTTGTCTACGTAGACCGGTTGCCTGCTCACGCTTGCCGCGTGTCCCCGTCAGGGCGACCGGGTGACTCAGCAATCCCGTCCCACCACACCGCCGGAGGTTGCCCAGTCGGGCCGCCACACCGAGAAGGGAACAACAATGACCGCACTGCATCGACTCTTCCGACGCCCCCGCGCCGGCCTGGCCGTGGGCGCAGCCCTCCTCGGCCTGGTCCTGACCTCCTGTTCGGGCGGAACCTCCGTTGGCGGGGATGCCCCCACAGGCGCGGAAGGCGCCAACGCCGGTAAGGGCGACGTCACTGGCGAAATCCGACTCTCGTTCTGGGGCTCCGGGGTGCGGGTCGAGAAGACGAATGGAGTGTCGGACCTATTCGTCAAGGCCAACCCCGGCGTCAAGGTCACCCCCAACTACACCGACTTTGCCGCCTACTTCCAGAAGCTGAACGTCGAGGCCAGCAGCGGCAACCTGGCCTGCGTGATGCAGCTGCAGGGTCGTCAGCTCAACGACTACGCGAGCAAGGACTTGCTTCTCGACCTTCAGCCGATGATCGACTCCGGCGCCATCGACGTCGCCAACATCCCAGCGGAAGTGCTGGACACCGGTCGTGGCACGGACGGCAAGCTTTACGAAATCCCCTATGGGGCGGCCTACGACGCGGTCATGATCAACACCACGCTGGCCGAGGAGGCCGATGTCGGGCAGCCAGCCAAGGGCTACACCTGGGACGACTTCGTGGCATACATCAAGAACGCCGGGCCCAAGCTGCCGAATGGCATCGTGCCGGTCAACCTCGGCGGCGGCTTGCCGAACTACTTCATCGAGTGGACCAGAGCCAATGGCAAGGACATGTTCACCGACGACGGAAAGGCGGCCTTCTCCGCCGAGGATCTGGCGATGTTCTGGACCATGTGGGAGGACCTGCGTAAGGCCGACCTCACCACGACGGCTCAGAACAAGGCCGCCGAGGCGCCACAGACAGAGCAGAGCAATCTCGCCACCGGCAAGGTGCTGCTCGACAACAAGCCAGGTAACCAGCTCGGCCAGGCTCAGGGTGCGCTGGAGGGAGCAAAGCCCGGACAGGAGCTGACCACGATCCAGCTACCTGGGGGCGCCAACGGCGCCTCCGGTACGGTGCTATTCACGTCAGGCTGGTCGATCCCGAAGAACTGCACCAACATCCCCACGGCGGCGGCCTACATCAACTTCTGGATCAACGACCACGAGGCCAACACGCTGTTCGCCTCGAACAACGGGGCGGTGACCAACACCAAGGAACTAGAGGCCCAGCTGGCCGACCCCGCGCTCGACAAGGCCACAAAGCACGCCCTGCAGCTCTACCAGGAGATTGTCGCGAACAAGCCGCCGACCGTCCTCTACCCGGCCGGATACCAGGCCAACTTCGAGACGGCATTCACCCGTTCCTACCAAGACATCAGCCTCAACGGCGCGGACATCCAGGAGACTGCGCGCACCTTCATCGACAACCTGAACTCCGCGCTGGAAGCGGCTCGCTGAGCCTCTGGTGACCGAGCTGGGGCGCCGACAGAGACGGTCGGCGCCCCACCCAGTCCGGCGCTCCCCAAGGAGGCAGAGGGAGAGATCATGGGAACACAGCACGGCGAGCAGCCGCCCGGCGCACTGGCCCACATGACGGTGCTCGACCTCACGCAAGTCATGGCAGGTCCCTTCTGCACGATGGTCCTGGCCGACCTCGGGGCCGACGTGATCAAGATCGAAAACCCGGACGGCGGCGACCAGAGCCGCCGTTCCTGGGGACGCTCAGGGAAGGGCGAGGACAGCCGCGCCTTCATGTCGTTGAACCGCAACAAGCGCAGCGTCGTGCTGGACCTCAAATCCGAGGAGGACAGGGCGAACTTCTACCAGCTCTGCGTCTCCGCCGATGTCGTGGTGGAGAACTGGCGGCCCGGAGTGGCGACCAAGCTGGGCGTCGACTTCGAGACGCTGTCTGCGATCAACCCTCGGCTGGTGTACGCCACCGTCTCAGGTTTCGGCCTGACCGGCCCGTACGCGGACCGGCCAGGCTACGACCTCATCGCCCAGGCGATGAGCGGGGTGATGAGCATCACCGGGGAGCCCGACGGACGGCCGGTCAAGAGCGGCATCCCGCTGGCTGACCTGGGCGCCGGGCTGTTCTGCGCCATCGGAATCCTTGCCGCGTGGACCTCGGCCCGAGACACCGGGCGGGGACAGCGGGTGGAGACCTCGCTGTTCGAGTCAGCGCTGGCGCTGGCGGTGTGGGAGTCGACTGAGTTCTGGGACGAGGGCCGGGTGCCGCAGAAGCTGGGCTCGGCCAACCGAATGTCAGCGCCGTACCAGGCGCTGGCCACCCGTGACGGCTACATCACCGTCGGGGCCAACAACGACCGGCTGTGGCGCCGGCTGTGCGCGGTCCTGGACGTCGAAGAGCTGCTGACCGACGAGCGGTTCCGCACCAACCCGGACCGGATGGCCCATCGCGCCGAGCTTGCGGCGGCGTTGGAGGAGCGGCTGATCGAACGGGACACCGCGGCGTGGGTCGACCTCCTGCTCGGCGCTGGCGTGCCGGCCGGTCCGATCCAGGACTACGGGCAGGTCCTGGGTGAGGACCCGCACGTCAAGGCGCGCGGCATGGTCGCCGAGCTGGACCACCCGGTGGAGGGTCGGATTCCGGTGCTGGCATCACCGCTGCGGCTGACCGAGACCCCGCCAAGCATCCGCCGCCCGCCGCCGCTGCTCGGCGAGCATACCGACGAGGTCTTCAATCGCGTCGGTGCCGAGCCATGACCGCGGCGGAAGAGCTGACCACGGGGCGGGTGGAGGTCCGGCGGGAAGGACCGGTGCTGTACGCCGAACTGGCCAACCCGCGCCGGCGCAACGCGCTCACGTGGGCCATGTATGACCAGCTGTCGGCCTTGTGCGACACCGTGGCCGGCGACGGGAGCGTACGGCTGGTCGTGATCAGCGGTGCCGGCGAGGCGTTCGCCGCCGGCACCGACGTGCGCCAGTTCGTGGACTTCGTCGACGGCACCGACGGGACGGCCTACGAGCGCCGGGTCGGCCAGGTCCTGGACCGCCTCCTCCGGCTGCGGGTGCCTCTGCTCGGGGTGGTCGACGGACCGGCCGTCGGAGCCGGACTGGCCATCGCCGCCGTCTGTGACATCGTGGTCGCCACCCCCCGTGCTCGCTTCGGCGTGCCGATCGCCCGCACCCTGGGCAACTGCATCCCGGCCGCGGTCCTTGCTCGGTTGCAACAGCGCCTCGGCGCCGCACGGACCATGGCGGTCTTGCTGACCGCAAGGCTGCTCGATGCGGACGCCGCGGCCACGGCAGGCCTGGTATACGCCGTCTGGCCGGCCGAGGAGCTCGACGACCGGGTTACCGACCTGGTCGAGGACATCTGCGCCGGAGCACCGCTGACCCTGGCAGCGCTGAAGGAGATCGACCGGCGGCTGGCCGCCCCGGCAGCTGCCGTGGACGACGCGGATCTGCTGGACCGCTGCTACGGCAGCGCCGACTTCCGCGAGGGCGTGACCGCCTTCCTGGAGCACCGCAGACCTCAGTGGCAGGGACGTTGAGCACCGAGAGCGAGGAGCCCGGTACGGCCGACGACACGCCGACGACGCGGGTCATCGACGCGCACCAGCACTATTGGCGCTTCGGTGAGGCGGACCAGTCAGCATGGCGGACCGCCGCTCACAAAGCGATCGAGCGGGACTATTCCCCCGCCGACCTGGCCCCGGAACTCGACGCCTCTGGCGTCGACGCCACCGTGTTGATGCAGTCGGTCGACGAGCCAGCGGAGAATGATCGGCTGACCGGCTATGCCCGCGCTGCCGACACCGTCGCCGGAGTGGTCGGCTGGCTGCCGCTGACTGAACCGCACGTCGCCCGCGCCGAGTGGGAGCGGGCCGTCACCAGCTCTTGGTGTGGTGTGCGGACACTGATTGGTCGCGACCCACTAGCCTGGTTGGCCGACCCGGTGGTGCTGGAGCTGTTCGGCGATCTGGCCAAGCAGGGCCTGGTCTGGGACGTCGTGCCGATCACCGCCGAGCAGGTAGCGGCGGTCACAGGACTCGCCCGGGCGGTGCCGGGCCTGCGCCTCGTCGTCGACCATCTGGCCCGGCCGCCGGTGGACTCCGGGGGGTGGCAGCCCTGGGCCAACCAGGTCGCCGAGCTGGCCCGCTGCCCCGGAGTGGCGCTGAAGGTTTCGGTTGGGGTCGACGCCTTGACGGCGTGGTCAACCTGGCGGCCCGAGGCACTGCGCCCCTACGTCGCCCATGTGCTCGAGCACTTCGGTGCGGGCCGGCTGATGCTGGCTAGCAACTGGCCGGTAGTACTGCTGCGGGCGACGTACCGGCAGGCCTGGGCAGACCTCACTGCGTCGCTGGTCGAGGCCGGCGCGGACGCGGCCGACGTTACCCAGATCCGCGGCCGCACCGCCGAGCGCTGGTATGGCCTGGACGGGTCCCGGTGACAACGCCCTGGCACCCCCCGCAAAACGGGGGGACGCTGCCCGCAGGTGTGCTGCGTGGCCCGCACACCGTCGTGTTCGGTGTCGGTCAACGCCATGCGGCGCCCGAGCTGGTGCGCGCCAACGGCGGCAGCGCCCTGGTGATCACCGACCCGCGACTGGCCGAGACCCCGTACCTCGGCGAGCTCGTCGACGGCCTACGATCCGCCGGCGTCGCCACCCGGGTGTTCGACGAGGCGGCGCCCGAACTACCGAGGGAGCAGGTGCCGCAGGCCCTGGACCTCGCGCGCCACGGCGGCGCAGAAGTGATCCTCGGCTTCGGCGGCGGCAGTTGCCTGGACCTTGCCAAGGTGGTCGCGCTACTGCTTGCCCACGGTGGCTCGGTCGTGGACTACTACGGCGAGAACCAGGTGCCCGGCCCCACCGCTCCGGTGGTCGCGATTCCCACCACTGCGGGCACCGGATCGGAAGTAACGCCGGTAGCCGTCCTCACTGATCCCGACCGCACCAGCAAGGTCGGCGTCTCCAGTCCCCACCTGATCCCGGTTGCGGCCGTGTGCGACCCCGAGCTGACCGTGTCCTGCCCACCGTCGGTGTCGGCCACCGCCGGCGCGGACGCGTTGAGCCACGCCATCGAGGCCTACACCGCCATCCTTCGGCCCGTAACTCCGACGCTGGCCACCGAACGGGTGTTCGTCGGCAAGGGCGTACTGACGGATGCCTTCGCACTGCTGGCCGTGCGCCAGGTCGCCACGCACCTGTGGCGGGTGTGCCAGGCCGCCGATGACCTGGCGGCCCGTTCCGGGATGATGCTCGCCGCGCTCGCCGGCGGCTACGCCTTCGGTACCGCCGGTACCGCGGCAGCGCACGCCCTGCAGTACCCGATCGGGGCGCTGACGCACACCCCGCACGGCGCGGGCGTAGGCACGCTACTGCCGTACGTCATGGCCTTCAACAGCCCAGTGCGGACGGCGGAGCTCGCCGAGCTGGCCACCGCCCTAGGCGTGGACGCGACCGCTGACGAGCACCGTGAGGGGGACACTCAGGGCGGACGGGCCCGTGCCGCGGTGACCGCTGTCGCAGACCTCCTGACCGCCGTCGGCATTCCCGCCGATCTGGCCGCCCTCGGGGTGCCGGCGGAGCGACTGTCCTGGGCCGCCGCCGAGGCGATGAGCGCTCGCCGATTGGTCGAGAACAACCCTCGCCCGCTGGATGAGATCGCGGCCCTGGCCCTGCTGCGCGCCGCCTACGCCGGCGACCGCGCGGCCGCCGCCACCCCGCTTGAGACCGTCAACAGCGACAGGAGCTCCTCGTGAGTGTCCCACCGCTACCCGACCCGCGGACGGACGACCGGTAGGCGCCTTCACCCCACGAGTGCGCCCGAGAAGAAACGGAGAAAGCTGTGAACACTGAGATCGTGAAGCTGTTCAAGGGCCTGCGGGTCGCGGACCTGCGCGACGGACTGGACTGGGTCGGCATGCCGAACAAGGGCAGCGTGGACCGCCGCATCATGCCGATCGCCGAGGGGATGAAGTTCTGCGGACCCGCCTTCACCGTGCGATCCCGGGTGACACAGAAGCAGGTGCCGATGATCACCGGAGAGGAGTACACCACCTGGGCACGGGACTACTGGTACAAGGAGGTCCAGATCCAGCCGTGGGATGCCGAGCTGACTCCGGGTGACATCGTGGTACTGGAGTCGCCGGACGCGCGCTGCGGCGAGATCGGCTCGTACAACTCCCTCGACATGCACATCAAGGGCGCGGCAGCCATCGTCACCTCGGGCGGCGCCCGCGACCATGACGAGTGCGTGAGCCAGGGAGTCCCGATCTTCGCCGCCTATCGCAACCAGGCCATGACCCAAGGTCGGGTCGAGTACGACACCTACGGGGTGCCGGTCACCATAGGTGGCGTGCAGATCAAGCCGGGCGACATCGTCGTCGGCGACGGTGACGGCGTGATCGCCGTGCCGCTCGAGCTAGCCGAGGAAGTGGCCAAGTACGCCCGGCAGGAGAACGACAACGACAGGCGCGGTCGACGAGCCCTATACGAAAAGGCGGGTCTGCCCTTGGACGACACGGTCCAGTGACCACCCCCTCGTCTGCTCCGGAGTCCCCCGGGCGGACCTGGCTGCTCCGGGACGGTCCGGTGACGCGCCTCGTCCTAGACAACCCCGGGGTCCGCAACGCACTCACCGCGGCGATGTACGAGGAACTGCACGATGGCTGCCGCGACCTTGCCGCCGACGCCTCGGTGCGCCTGGTCGTCGTCCAAGGCAAGGGCGACGCGTTCGCCGCGGGCACCGACATCCGTGACCTGCTTGCGGTCCGCACCGGGGCCGACGGAGTTGCGTACGAAGGCATGATCACCCGCGTGCTGGATGCTGTGCGGGCGCTAGACGTGCCGGTCATCGGGTTGGTCGACGGACCGGCAGTGGGCGGCGGGCTGGCCATCCTTGCCTGCTGCGACCTGGTCTACGCCACCCCTCAGGCACGGTTCGGGGCGCCGGTGGCCCGCACCCTCGGCAACTGCGTTTCCCCGGGCACAACCGCCCGGCTGCAGTCCGCGCTCGGCCGGGCGCTGGCCACCGAGATGCTGCTTACCGGCCGGCTGATCGACGCGGCGGAGGCGCATGCCGCCGGCCTCGTCCGGACCGTAGTTCCGGCGGACAAGTTCGACGATCTGGTCGAAGACCTACTGGCCCAGGTGTCGCGCTGCGCTCCGTTGTCCGTGGCGGCCGCCAAGGAGTTTGGCCGCCGCCTAGACGAGCGCGTGGCCAGCGTCGAGCACGACGACGTGTACACGCAGGTCTACGGCAGCGCTGACTTTCGGGAGGGCGTCGCCGCGTTCCTCGCCCACCGCCCACCAATATGGACTGGTCATTGACTCTGCGACCCCCCGCCGGTCGAGGAATTCGGACAAGCGGTGATCACCCAAGCGGAGGCGATCACGACATCTCCCACATGACGTGACCGCCGCTGGCAAGATCATCTCCATGGCAGACAGAGTGCGGGCCGGCATCGTCGGCGTGGGCGGTCAGGGGTTGGCGTACGCAGACCTGATCGCCGATGGGCGAATTCCACACATGGCGCTTGCCGCCACGTTCGATGTCGACCTAGCGAAGGAACAGGTCTCGAAGGCGAAGTATCCTGGGGTGCCCTTCTATTCCGATTACGGCGACCTGCTTCAGAGCGGGGATGTCGATGCGGTGATCATCTGTGTCCCGCACTATCTGCATCCGGAGCTGGGCATCGCCGCGCTGAAGCACGATATTCATGTCCTGATCGAGAAACCGGCCGGTGTCTACACCAAGCAGGTC
>Ga0126312_10000975_pt1 | contig 18257 bp, 23 predicted proteins | sample Plot104A_FD_92537 | JGI IMG/M metagenome (GOLD analysis project Ga0126312, IMG submission 92537) | Serpentine soil microbial communities from UC McLaughlin Reserve, CA, USA - Plot104A | ecosystem: Environmental > Terrestrial > Soil > Grasslands | place: USA: UC McLaughlin Reserve, Lake County... | reverse complement strand
GCGCGTCGCTGGAAGGCCGCGCCGAGCTGTTCTTCGAGCTCCCGGCCAGCTCCCGCTCCAACCTCTCAACCCCCCACCCCCACGCCTGGATCTGGCGATCCATCCACACCAAGACCCCGACCACGACCCCACGACCGGCGTCGCAGACCGCCCCCGCCTCGGCCACCGGCAACCGACGTAAGGAGACATCGTGAGGTCACGCAGGATCTTGGTTTCGTTTGTCGCGATCTCAGCGCTGGCGCTGGGGGTGGCGGCGTGCGGTAGCAGCAGCAGCAGCAGAGCTCATCGGGATCGAGCAAGTCATCGTCCCACGCCCCCAAGGGCGGAGCGGTGAGCGGTGCGGGGGGCGACCTTCGCCGCTGCGCTCTACGACCAACTCGGCTCGGAGTACAGAGATCAGGACGGCACCACGATCAACTACCAGTCGAATCGGGTCCGGTGCCGGTGTCGCGCAGTTCATCGCCAACACCGTCGACTACGGCGCCAGCGACGTCGCGCTAAGGACGACGAGGTCTCTCAGGCCCGGAAGAAGGGCACCCCGCTCAACGTTAAGGGGATACCGTGAGGTCACGCAGGATTTTCGTTTCGCTCGTCGCAGTCTCAGCGCTGGCGCTGGGGGTGGCGGCATGCGGCAGTAGCAGCAGTAGCAGTAGCTCGTCGGGATCGAGCAAGTCATCGTCGAGCGCTCCCAAGGGCGGCGCGGTGACCGGCGCGGGGGCGACCTTCGCCGCTCCGCTCTACGACCAGCTCGGCTCGGAGTACAAGGATCAGAACGGCACCTCGATCAACTACCAGTCGGTCGGGTCCGGTGCCGGTGTGGCGCAGTTCATCGCCGATACCGTCGACTATGGCGCCAGCGACGTCGCGCTCAAGCACGACGAGGTGGCTCAGGCTCAGAAGAGGGGCACGCCGCTGAACATTCCGGTGGCCTTCGGCGCGGTGACGGTCGCCTACAACGTCCCCGGCATCAACAAGGGGCTAAAGCTCGACGGTCCCACCGTGGCCGACATCTACCTGGGCGACATCAAGAAGTGGAACGACCCGGCGCTCGCCAAGCAGAACCCGGGCGTCAAGCTCCCCGCCACCAACATCACCGTCATCCACCGCTCTGATGGGTCGGGCACCACGGGCCAGTTCACCCAGTTCCTGGTCGACTACAGCCCGCAATGGAAGAAGGACGTCGGCACCGACAAGACCGTCAAGTGGCCGGTCGGCACCGGCGCCAGGGGCAACGAAGGCGTCGCAGCCGCCGTCAAGCAGACCGACGGCTCCATCGGCTACGTCGAGCTGGCCTACGCGGTGCAGAACAAATTCAATACCGCCAACGTCAAAAACAAGGCCGGCAACTACGTCGGGCCGAGCCTGCAGTCCACCTCCTCGGCGGGCGACAACCTGCCCAACCTGCCGGCCGACCTGCGGTTTACTGCGATCAACTCGCCCAACCCGCAGGCCTACCCGATCGCCTCAGCGACCTTCGCCCTCGTCTACAAGGACATGTGCAAGGCGGGCAAGAGCAAGGGCGAGGCCCAGCGCACGCAGGGCTTCCTCAACTACGTGCTCGGGCAGGGCCAGACGAGCATGCGGGAGATCCAGTACGCGTCACTGCCTTCCGGCCTGGCCTCAAAGGCCCAGGCGGAGGCGTCGAGCATGACGTGCAACGGCGCCGCGCTCAGCGCGAGCAGCTAGGCGGCGAATGTCAGCAACGGTCACCGCGCGCGGCGACGACCCGATCCTCGGGCGGTCGCCGCGCGACCGTCTGCCCGATCGGATCCTGCAATGGGGGCTGACCGGGCTCGCGATAGCGATTCTGGTGCTGATCGCGTACTTCTTTTACAAGCTGATCGACCAGTCCACACCGGTCTTTCAGCAGTCCGGAGTCTTCGCGTTTGTCTTCGACAACGACTGGGATCCGTCCAAGAACATCTATGGCGCGTGGCCGCTGGTCGTCGGCACCATCGTCACGTCGGCGCTGGCGTTGCTGCTCGGGGTGCCGGTTGCGGTGGCGGCGGCCATCTATGTCAGCGAGCTCTGCCCTCGTCCGTTGCGCGGCCCGCTGACGGTGGTGATCGATCTCCTCGCCGCGGTGCCTTCCGTGGTCTACGGCCTGTGGGGCGTCTTTGTCCTCATCCCCGCCTTGCGACCGGTCGAGAACTGGATCGGCCACACCCTGTCCTTCGTGCCCTTCATCGGGCTCCCCGACGATCAGACCGTCGCCGGACCGAACTACTTCATCGCCGGACTGATCCTGGCGATCATGATCCTGCCCATCACCTCGGCGATCGCGCGCGAAGTGATCGCGACCGTGCCCAAGGAGCACAAGGAGGCGGCGTTGGCGCTCGGTGCCACGCGCTGGGAGATGATCCGGATGTCGATCATTCCCTACGCGCGGCCGGGCATCGTCGGCGGCGCCATGCTCGGCCTCGGTCGCGCGATCGGGGAGACCATCGCGGTGACCCTGGTCATCGGCAACGCGCCGGTGATCGGCAAGAACATCTGGGACCAGGGCTACACGCTGGCCGCGGTCATCGCGAACGAGTTCGGCGAGGCCGCCTCCGACAAGCTGCACACCTCGGCCCTGCTCGCCGCCGGCCTCGTGCTCTTCGTCCTGACCCTGGTCATCAACGCGCTCGCGCGCGCGGTGGTCAACCGCCGCAGCGAACGTCGCATGCAGGTAGGTGCCGCGGCATGAGCGCCTTGGGCCCGATCTCCACCCGCCGGCGACTGACCGACAAGACCGCGCGCACGGTGGTGCTCATCGGCGCCGCCATCGCTCTGATCCCGCTCGTCCTCGTCCTCTTCTATGTCCTCAAGCGCGGGCTCGGCGCGTTCCTCAATGTCGACTTCTTCACTCAGGACCCCAGCGGACGTTTCCTTGGCAATCCCGGCGGCATCCGCTCGGCCATCCTCGGCACGATCGAGATCGTCGGCCTGGCCACGATCATTGCCATCCCGATCGGCATCGGCCTGGCGCTCTACCTCGTCGAGTTCGGCAAGAACTCGCTCTTTGCCAGGGTCGTCCGCTACTTCGTCGACGTGCTGAGCGGCGTGCCGTCGATCGTCTTTGGCCTGTTCATCTACATCACCCTGGTCGTCTCGGGCGCGATCAGCGGCTTTGCCGGCTGGAAGGGGTCAATCGCCCTGTCCCTGCTCATGCTCCCCATCGTCACCCGCGCCTCCGAGGTCGTGCTCAACCTCGTCCCCAACGAGCTGCGCGAAGCCGCCCTAGCTCTGGGCTCACCGCGCTGGCGTGTGGTAGCGCGGGTGGTCCTGCCCTCGGCCCTGCCCGGACTGGTCACGGGGTCGCTGCTGGCGATCGCTCGCGCCGCCGGCGAGACCGCCCCATTGCTGTTCACTGTGCTCGGCGCCAAGGCGCTGACGCTCAACCTCGGCGATCAGATGAACTCGCTGCCGCTGCAGATCTTCAACGACGTCCGCGAGGCCCAGGACCGCCTCGTCGACCGCGCGTGGGCCTCCGCCCTGACGCTCATCCTCATGATCCTCATCCTCAACGTCGCCGCTCGCTTCGTCTCGCGACGAAACCGGTTCGCATGATCAGGCACCACCTCAACCAGCCGGCGGGACCCAAACGACGAAGGAGCGCCCTGCGATGAACCGACCCGACCCGCCCGCCCAGGACCAGAGCAGCACCGAGATGCTCAACGCCATACCGCAACCCGGCGCCGCAGAACCACAGGGCATTGCGTCGCCCACGCCGACACTCCCTGAAGCTCCCACCGACCGAGGCCGCCGGGTCACCGTCAAGGATCTCAACGCCTATTACGGAAAGATCCACGCCGTCAAGGACGTCTCGCTTAGCTTTGAGCCTAACAAGGCGACCGCGATCATCGGGCCCTCGGGCTGCGGTAAGTCGACCACGGTGCGCTGCATCAATCGCATGCACGAAGAGATCCCCGACGCCTACGCGCGGGGCACCATCACCCTCGACGACCAGGACATCTGCGCGGCCGACGTCGACGTGGTCTCGGTGCGGCGCGCGATCGGGATGGTTTTCCAAAAGCCCAACCCGTTTCCGACCATGTCGATCTTCGACAACGTGGCCGCCGGGCTGCGCCTGACCGGGACCAAAAGCGCAAACCTTCACGACCGCGTCGAGGGCGCCCTGCGCCGCGCCGGTCTCTGGAACGAGGTCAAAGACCGACTCAAGGCGGCGGGGATCGGCCTGTCCGGCGGCCAGCAGCAGCGCCTGTGCATCGCCCGCACCATCGCTGTTGAGCCCGAGGTCATCCTCATGGACGAGCCCGCCTCGGCGCTGGATCCCAAGGCCACGCTGAAGATCGAAGAGCTGGTGGACACGCTCAAGGAGCGCTACACCATCGTCATCGTCACCCACAACATGCAGCAGGCCGCGCGCGTCGCCGACTACACGGCCTTCATGCTCGGCGAGGGCGGCCCGGGCAGCCTGGTCGAGTATGGCGAGACCGACAAGATGTTCACCAACCCCCACGACACCCGCACCGAGCAGTACATCAGCGGGAAGTTCGGGTAGTGCCCGAGACCCGGCAGGCGTTTGCCGAAGAGGTCGGCCGCCTCGAGACCGCAGCCCTGGGTGGCCTCGACCTGGTCATCGCCACTCTCGGCCGTGCCCTGGAAGCGCTCGACACCCAAGACGTCGAGCTTGCCGAGCTCGTGATCGCCGACGACGACCGCATCGACGGCCGCTACCTCGAGGTCCACCAAGGCGTCCTTACCCTGCTGGCGACCCAGGCGCCGGTCGCCACCGACCTGCGCACCGTGGCGGCGCTCCTGCACGTCATCAAGCACGTCGAGCGCATGGGCGACCAGGCCGTCAACATCGCCAAGCTCATCCCGCTCACCGGCCACGACCCCCCCGTCGACCAAGAGATCCTCGCCGCGGTCGATCGGATGGGAGAGCTGGCGACCTCCGAGGCCCGACAGGCCAAACAGGCCTTCGAGCTGCGTGACGTCGCCCTCGCCGAAGACCTCGTCCGCCAAGACGAGGAAGTCAACCGCCTTAACCGCGAGGTCTTTCAGATGACCGTCCGGCGTGGCGGCGAGGACTGCGACCGACTGGAATGGGCGATGACCATGGTCATGGTCGCCCGCGCCCTCGAACGCGTCGGCGACAACGCCGTCGACATCGGCGAACAGGTCGCCTTCGTGGTCACGGGCCTCTTCCGCGAGTTCTCTGACGCGTCGCACCCAAAGCCGATCTGATCGAAACCGGCACCCGCGAGCTGGCCGCGCGGGCGGTTCGACTCGATCCGGGCGCGCGGGTGGGGGGTACCACCCGGGTGGGCACCCCCGCCGGGCCCGGGCGTTGGGGGTGCCCGCTCGCGTCGACTTAATGGTCGCGCTCGGGTCGCGCGAGCAGATCCCGGGGGGCCCCTGGCCATGATGAGCTTCACGCCCGCGGACCCGGCGACCGCATCTTCGGCTGGGGCGGCCCCGACCTGATCTGGGGGGGCGCGGGGCGTGCTCGATGAAGCTCGACGTCGGCCGCGGCGGCGATCCGGTCGACGGCCTCGTTCGGCGCTTCGACATCGGCTACCGCGTGGCCGACGCGCTGGACTTCCACGGCACCGACCTGGTCAGCATCCAGCTCGCCGCGGGCTCCCGCCTCCCGACCGCCGACGGACAGAAGGACTGCCCGGGCAGTCGGCGCCGGCCTCGTCGGGGAAGGCGACGCCAGCGCGCAAGCGCTACTGTGCGACCCGCGGATCAAGTTCCTGCACCAGCAGGAGGAGTAGGAGGACGATCTCCGTTCTGGTCGGGTCTCGCCTCGCCTCGTCGCGCTGCTCTCGCTGATCACCCAGCGGCATCGGATCGCGCTGTTCGCGCTGCAGTCCGACCACCGCGCCGGCACCAACCATGAGGCTGGCGGCGCCGCCGACATCGCGCAAGTCGACGGCGAGACCTGCGACGCCGACGCCCACCCCAGGACCGGCCGCTGCTACGCGCTCGCGCGCGAGCTGTTCGCGATGCGCGGCTGCCTCCAGCCAACCGAGCTGATCTACTGGTGGCTTGCCTACCCCAGCAAGACGACCCGCCCGCGGCTGTCGCTGGCGGCGATCCGCAGCGCCGCCAGCTTGGTGCCGTCCTCGAGCTCGCGCAGCTCCGGTCGCGGGTGAGGCGCCCATGCATCTGGACGGTGATCACCGTGGTGCTCCTTCCTGCCCCGCTCTGGTGGGGGCGTGGTGGACTTGTGGTGCGCGACAGCGCCGCCCACCAGCCGTGCTGTCACCCGCACGGCAAAGCCACCGGCCGCAGACGAAGTGTTGACGGCGCGGCGCAGGGGTGGCGAACATCAGCGCCCGCGAAGTCCAACCCACGAGTTCGCGCGACGCGCGGATCGGGCGTGCGCGCCAGCGAGCTGTGCGACCTGCGGATCGGCGAGGTGCGGCTGCCGCACCGCGACGGCGCCCGGTTCCGCATCCCCGACGCCAAAACGGAGACCGGGATCCGCGAGTGCAGATGACCCCAGACCTGGTGGAGGCCGTCGTCGAGCACCTCGACTGGCTCCGCCGCACGGGCACGCCGACGGGCCCGCCTCGTCCCGAGCACCCCACCGGCACCGGACAACCGACAACCACCAACGCGCCGCCCGCCGGTGGCATCAAACGCCTACTGCAAGACCGGGGCTAGCTCAACAGCCGGTTGTCCCTGAGTCCGTGAACGTCCCGTCGCTCGGCTGGAACGACCAGTCATAGGAACCAGAGTGCAGCGTGAGCTTCAAGGCCCCGTGGGTCGTGCTATTGCGGACTTCGCTATTGGGTTGCGTCGTGCCGAAGGCGTATAGACCGGCGCCCCCCGTGCCGACAACGAATTCGCGGATGCCAGCCGAGTCCGCGACACCGGACGGGCTCTGACGTGCGAAGCGCTCGTACTGGTGGTTGTGACCGTTGATGACAACGTCCGCATGTGCGGCATATAGGTCAGCCCAGAACGGTGCCGTCTCCGTGTTGTTTGAATGCTCCGCACCCGATGTGAACCGCGGCTCATGCCAGTAAGCGAGCGTGCACTGCCCCGTATGCGAGGCGAGGTCAGTGCGAAGCCACTGCTCCTGCGCGGACCCTGCGGCCATGCTGACATAGTTGTTCAGCGCGATCAGATGCCACGTGCCGACATCGAAAGAGTAGTAGCCCTGCCCGCGCGTCCCAGCCGGACCGGTCTGCACTCCCGACCCATTGAAGTAGTCGAAGTACCCCGCCGCGCCAGACGTGTGATAGTCGTGGTTGCCGGGCGCCGGACGGGTCTTGGCCTTGAACGCTCCCCACGTCGGCTCGTACCACGTTTGGTAATCCCCGAGCGTCCCGTCCGGGTAGGCGTTGTCGCCGGCAGTCAGCACCTTGTCGGGGTTGATCGCCGTGACTACCTGGGCGGTGCCGGCGTCCCCGGAGCCGTCATCGGCGATGTCACCCGCGATCGTGACGACCGGATCGCCCGACGGAGGCGGCGGCGGCGGCGAGCCGTTGGCCACGGTGGCAGACACCTGCGAGTCGATGGACTCGTTGCCGGAAGTGTCGGCCGCCCGGGCGCTGAACGTGTGGCTCCCGTCGGCTACGCGGGTGGTGTCGTAGGCCACCGAGTAGGGAGCCGAGTAGTCGGATGCCACTGCCACCCCATCAACGCGGAACGTGACGTGGTCTACGCCGCGGTTGTCATGGGCAGTCGCAGCCAGACTGGTGGTGCCTGAGAGGGTCGCGCCAGCCTGCGGGGCGGTGAGCGTGACAGTGGGCCGTGCGGCGTCCCGTCGCTTGGCGCCCGACGAGCTGGCCGGCAGCGCGAGCGCCAGGAGCGCGGCGCAGAGGATAATGAGGATGCGGGTCATAGCATGTCTCCCCCTGCCCGCACGGAGCAGGTGTCGTCCGCCTTTTCGGCTGAGCGGCTCTTCGGCTGGTTGAAGGCCCGAGTGCGAGTTCACGAGGATCACCCTTGAAGGTGCAGCACGGTGGCCACGATTTCACGATAGTTGTGACGTCGGACGGAGAGGGTCTGGTGTCATACGCCGGCGGCGAGCCGTTGGCCGAGGCGTCCGATCGGCTGGGGACGACGGAGGCGATTTCGCGCCGGCCTTCGGGGATGCGCGAGCGGCGCTCTAACCACGACCCGGGGCACGTGGTCAGGGATCTGGCGGTGATGCTGGCCGACGGCGGGGGAATGCCTTTCGGACCTGCGCGCGGTGCACGACCGCGAGCCGCTGTTCGGGGACGTCGCCTCTCGACGGCGTTTCGGATCATCGACCGGATCGCCGGCGATCCCGAGCTGCTGGCGGCGTTGCGGGCCGGTCGCGCCCGCGCACGCGAGAACCGCTGGAGGGCGGACGCGGCGCCGGACCGGATCGTGATCGACATCGACGCGACGCTGATCTGGGCGCACTCGGAGAAGGACGGCGCGGCGGGGACGTTCAAGGGCGGGCTTTGGGTTTCATCCGCTGCTCGCGCTCCTCGACGAGACCCAGAGAGCCGGTGTCAGCCACCGGTACTGGGGCCGGGTCGCTGGCGTTTACCGCGTCGTCGCAGGGAAATGTCGTGGAAGAGACTAGGGAGACCCCCGACCGGGCCGAGCGTGCCGGCCCTGACTCGCCCTGCCACGCCCGCGTCGCTTGCGCAAAGGACGAGATCCAGCAGAACCCGCCCGGTGGGGCTGATTTCCGCTATCGGACGCAAGCAGGGACGAAACGTCGGGACGGGATGTGGTGCTGATGGTGATCGCGCAGGTACCCCTCGCCCTACGGGTTGCGTCGACCGCGTAGGGACGAGGCGGCCAGGCGCGCGTCGGCACCGACAGAACCGCCTCTGATCGGCTGGTCGTCCCTTCAGGCCAGATGAGCTCTGGTCTGTCACGCCCGAGGCCGCGGTTTCGAGTCCCGTCGCCCCCGCCTCTCGGAGTGCTTGCGAGGCCGGCGCTTTGGGCGCTCCGGTCTCCCTCTTGGCCGCACAGTGGGGCGCGGTGGAGCGCTCAGGACGTTTCGTAGCATGCTAGGGTCCCGGCATAAGCAAAACCGCGCCATTCCCGAGAGCCGACCTGGGAAGGCGGGGATGACTGCAATCCGGTGTTGGAGAGCGCCGGCGAGCGCGGCGATGAGTTGATGGGGATTCCGGGGGAAGGGTTCGTTGATGCGACGTACGTTTATTGCTGCGCTCGCTGTTCTTGCGCTTATCGTGTTGATCGCTGCGGTTGACGTGAGCGCCAAGCGTCGTGATCGGAGACCCCCTACTGTGACGCTGACGTATCCCAATTCTGTGGCTCCGTTGTCGGGGACAATCTCGCTGACTGCCACCGCATGGGATAACGTTGCCGTCGACCACGTGACTTTCAGCGTTGACGGGGCGACGGTGGGTTCGGATTCCACATCTCCCTATTCGGCAGCCTATGACACGACGCAGGTTGCGGATGGCTCCCACAGCTTCTCAGCACGTGCGACAGACACGGCCGGGAATGTCTCGACTGCATCGACCGTGACCGCGACGGTGACTAACATCGCTCCCCCGCCTCGTCCTGGGCAATATCCGTTGCGGGGCATGTTCTTCCGCCAGAGTGACGGCGGCTTTAGCAACATCGTTAGCCTTGGCTTCAACCTGATCGATTCCTCGCCGAGCGAGGTTTCGGGCTTGCCCGCGGGCGTGAAAGGTCTCACGTGGGTGGGCGACTACGACAAGAACGCATGCACGTGGCAGCAGTCCGACTCGCAGATTACAAGCTACGTGTCCGCGCATGTCGGTGACCCAAAGGTCGCCGTTTGGTTCATCGCTGATGAGCCGTGGGTCGGCGGAACGCCGCATTGCCCTGATGCACCCGCGCAGGTCAAGGCCCGTTCTGACCTCATTCACAGAATCGACCCGAACGCCAAGACGCTGATGATCATCGACTCGAACTCTGGTCAGGAGAGTCTGGATCAGGTTCCTGCGTGGAAGAACACCGCGGACATTATCGGCATCAACCCGTACATGTGCTGGCAGGGGCAGACTTGCCGCACTGTCTGGATCGACACGTTGGCGCACGCCGCTGACGTGGCGGGTCTGACGTACTGGGGCGTCGCCCAGGCTTATGGCGAGCCGACCGGTACCGGGCAGGAGTTGTGCGACGTTGAGTCCGGGAGCGAGCACTGTGGCTTCGCCCGCCTCCCGACTGCCAGTGAGATCCATGACGAGTTCGTCCACTGGCGGTCAACAGCGATGAAGAGCTATCTCGTGTTCTCCTGGCGGTGGCCTGACAGCACCCCGTCGCTGTGGCTGGAGAACCATCTGGACCTTCAATCGCAGCTTGCGATCGAGAACGGAAGCGCTGGCACACCCGTTGACACGACAGCACCGGCTGCACCGACCGGCCTGACCGCGAACGCGGGCGATTCTCGGGTCGCGCTTGACTGGGCCGACAACAGCGAGAGCGACCTGAATCACTACAACGTGTACCGGAGCGGCGTGAAGGTCGCCTCGCCGACCTCAAGCGCCTACACCGACACGGGCCTGACCAACGGCACGGCCTATTCGTACCAGGTAACCGCTGTCGACAACGCGGGCGACGAGTCCGCCAAGTCGTCTTCCGTTTCGGCCACGCCGCAGGTGTCCTCAACCACCGACCCGGTGATTACTGCGGCCGGGGACCTTTGCGGCGATACGACGAACTGCAAGCCCACATCGGATTTGGTGCTGAACATCAACCCGGCGACGGCGCTGACCCTCGGCGATAACGCCTATGAGGACGGAACATTGCAGGAATACACCTCGTTCTATGACCCGAACTGGGGTCGCTTCAAGGGGATCACCAAGCCGACGACCGGGAACCACGAGTTCCACTCTGGCGGAGCAGCTGGGTATCACAGCTACTTCGGGTTCTCGCAGGACTACTATTCCTACAACCTTGGCAACTGGCACTTGATCGCCCTCGCCTCAAGCGCGGGGATCAGTCCAGCGTCCGGAGGCGTCGAGGAAACGTGGCTCAAGAATGACCTGGCGGCGAATACGAAGCCCTGCACGCTCGCCTACTGGCATGAGCCTAGGTTCTCAAGCGGGACCGTTCACGGCTCGAACTCCGACTGGGGGGCTGTGTGGCAGGACCTCTACAACGCGAACGCCGAGGTCGTCCTCAACGGCCACGAACACACCTATGAGCGCTTCGCGCCACAGACACCGGGCGCCGTGGCTGACTCGTCGCGCGGCATCGTGGAGGTTGTCTCGGGGACGGGCGGCGAAGACGGAAGCTATCCCTTTGGGACACCGCTGACGAACTCTGTCGCTCGGAGCGGTTCGGGAACCTTCGGTGTGGTCAAGATGACGCTGCACAGCACCAGCTACGACTTGGACTTCGTGCCGATCCCTGGGCAGACCTTCCAGGATCACTACAGCGGCACCTGCCACTGAACGCGCCTGGTGCCGCACGCCTCGTCCTACGACTGGTCGTTCCAGCCGAGCGACGACGTTCACGGAGTCCAGCAACGACTGGGGAGCTCACTTGGCTCGCGAACCACGAGCGTCGCAATGGGCATGTGATCAACAGGCGCATAGCGCAGAAAGGGCGACCCGGTTGGGATCGACGGAACCTAGGGCGGTCTCCGCGCGTATCCGCGTGCGCACAACCTTGCGACTACGGCAGGCGAGTACAGCGATTTGGTCTGGTCGCCTGGGCTCTACTCACCGATCCCGGCTAACTCGGTTTCTCCCGGCCGGCGGCGCCGAGCAAGCTCGGCGGAATCCCGCAATGTGCGAGCGTTCCGGGCGAGTTGGGGGCAACCGCTGCCGCCTTTGGCCCGATCGCGGCGCGCCGGTCTGGCTGGTCGGACACGGCACGGCGTACTGATTGCGCAGACCGTCCTTTCGTCCAAGCGCCGTCTCTACCCTCACGACCGAACGCATTTCCATGCACGCACCTTCGCCTCGGCCCCGGGAGCGCCGCGCCTTGCTGCCATCGGCGGGTGCCGTCATCACCACCGTCCCCGGTGCGAAAGCGCCCTCGGGGGTCACGCTCGCGGCGTTGAGCCGTAGGCGAGTACGCGGGTGGAGGCTCCAACGCGGCCTGCGATCGAGATCATCACCACACCGTTTCGCCGCGCGCAGGTCGAGTCGCGATAGCTCACCTCAGGTGAGGTAGATCGCGGCGTCGTCGGCGTAGAAGCAGGTCCCGGGCGGGGCACCGGTGATGTAGGTGTTGAAGTCCAGCGACGAGCCCGGCGCAACGGTGGTGTAATTGAGGCTGACCTTCTGCCAGGAGGTCGTTAGCGCCGCGGTGGTCGAGGCCGATCCGACGTTGGTAGTGCCGCTGTACTCGGTGATCTTGAGCTTGAGCGTGGCGCGGGCGGTGGCGCCGCGGACCCAGACCGACGCGTTGTACTTACCAGCGACGGTCGGCTTGACCCAGTCGGGCGAATCGTTGAGTGTGCAGGTCCCGGCCGAAGTCGCCCCGTTGGCGAGCTGTGCGGACCAGCTGCCGCCATGTCCGCCGGCGACGCGGCTGAGCGTCACCCCGGTGATCGACCCGGAGGTGTTCCAGCCGGTCAGGGCCGTCTCGAAGCCCGGGTTGCCGACGAGGTTGGGCTTGGCCGTGACCTGCGCGGTGGGTGGGCGAGCCGTCCCCCCAAGCGAAGCTGTAGCTGGCGATCGGCGTGTCGTCGCTGTCGGTCGACGCCGTCGCGTCGGCGGTCACGTCGAGCGGCGCGATCCCCGAGCTCGGCGACACGGTCAGTCGTGCGACCGGCGCGGGATCGCTGACCGTCACGCGCTGGGTGGCCTTCGCGCTACCGCCCGCCCCGTCCGTCACCGTGACGGTGACGGTGTACGTGCCCGCGGCGCGGTAGCTGTGTGTCGCCGTGGGCTGGCTCTGCGCGCCGGTCGCCGACGAGCCGTCGCCCCAGTCAAAGCTGTAGCTGGCGATCCCGTCGTCGGGATCGGTGGCCGCCGACGCGTCGGCGGTAACGGCGAGGTTCACGTCGCCGCTGGAGGGCGACAGCGACAGCGCAGCGGTCGGCGGCACGTTGCTGTCGAAGGCGGTGATCTCCGCAGTGTCCTGCGACGCCTGCCCGCGCTGTCCCTGACCGTAACGGTCACCGTATAGGTCCCGCGCTCCGTGTAGCTATGCGACGCCTGCGGCGAGCTTTGCGCGCCGGACGGTGCCGAGCCGTCGCCCCAGTCGAAGCTGTAACTAGCGATCGGTGCGGCGTCGGTGTCCGTGGAGCCCGAAGCGTCCGCCGTGGTGGTCAGTGGCACCGGCCCGGACGCTGGGAGCAGGCTCACCGCGGCCGCCGGCGCATCGTCTCTGACGGTGACGGTCGACGTCGCCGTCGAGCTCAGCCCGCCGGTGTCCGTGACCGTGACCGTGACCGTGTATGTCCCCGGGTCACGGTAGGTGTGGGTCGCGGTAGCCGTTGTCTGAGGGCCGACGGTCGACGAGCCGTCGCCGAAGTCGAAGCGGTAGCTCGCGATCGGTGAGAGGCCGTCGTTGTCCACGGAGGCCGAAGCGTCGGCCGTGACGTCGAGGTTGATCGCGCCGGTGGGCGGCGTGACCGTGAGGGCCGCCAGCGGGGCCTGGTCGTGCGGCTCGTACTCGAGGGGGCCGCGGTCATCGTAAGGGCGCGGCCCCACCCCGGTGTTGGCCGTCAGCGGATCATCGATGCGCGAGTTGTCCTGCGCGTCGGTGCTCTGGGCGCCCGCGATGGCCGAGTTGGCCGAGTCGATGGCCGGCGACCGCTGCTGCAGCTCGAAGTCGGCGGTGGCGGGAGACGTCCACTTCGGGTCGGCTTGGATCCCGTGCGCTCCTGCCCGGTGGCGACCTGCATCTGCAACAGCGTGTCGTAGCCGATGCCCCACTCGTAGTTGCGCCCGGGGACGCTCAGGTCGACGACGTTGTAGTCCAACGTCGTGCCCGTCGTCGACGTCGAGTCGACGCGGATGTTGCCCTTCGTGCGCGGGCTGTTGATGCCGTTGTCGACCGCGATGTTGTTGTAGGCGGCCGAGCCGGTCGCGCCGCCCTCGAAGTTGATCTCGGACGTCATGCTGTTATAGACGGCGTTGCCGATCACGCTGTTGTTCGGCGAGTTGCCCGTGTTGTCGATGCCGTGATCGCCGTTGTTGTAGACAACGTTGTTGATGACGAAGTTGTTCGGGGACCCTGTGACCAGCTCGATGCCGGAATCCTCGTTGTCGTGGCTGAAATTCCCGGAGATGGTGTTGCCTGCCGAGTCGTGGATCCGGATGCCGGACGCCGCACGCTCGAAGCTGCGCGCGTTGCTGAAGACGCGGTTGCCGGTGATCTCGTTGCGCGTGCTGCCGCCGACAACGTAGATCCCGTAGTCGGTGTTGTGATCGACCGTGTTGTTGGCGATCGCGTTGTCGTTGGTGATGTCGACACGGATGCCTCTCGCCGTCAGGCCCGACACCGGCTGACCGGCGTTCGTGACCCGGTTGCCGCGCACCGTGATGTGCGACGAGTTCCTCGAGACGACGATGGCGTCCTGCGTGGTGCCCGAGACCGTGAAGCCCTGGATCGTGACGTAGCTCTTGCCGTTGGTGTAGAAGCCGTTGGTCCCGCCGGTCAGCGTCACGTTCTGGCCCGGCACAGCGGTGAAGTCGATCGGCGCGGCGACCGTTCCCGAGCTCGACAGCGACACCCGCTCGCTGTCCCGCCCTCCGTCGGTTCCGGCGTCGCGAAGGTCGAGCTCTACGCGCGCGTCCGAGGTGCCAGCGGCTTCACGAAGATCGCGACCGACACGACCGGCGGCGCCGCCGGCTCGGTCTCCTACACCGCGCGGGACGGCGACGGGAGCTATGCCTTCTATGCGCTCGCGACCGACAACGCCGGAAATACCCACGCCGAACGGGTCCTTGTCGGCCAGCGCGTCCTCGGCATCGTGCGCCTCAGCGACGTCCACGCCGGTCGCGGCCGCCGTTACCTGGTCGAGCGCGAGCTGACTCGAAAGGCCGAGCTCGATGCCCTCGTCCCGGACTACCTCGCCGAAGCGGCGGCGCTGGGCGACTGTCCCATGCGGGCCTCGCGGGTCGTCCGCGCGCTGGAGGCGTCGCCATGAGTGCGACCCGCAAGCACTTCGATCTCGATCGTCTGCTCGGCGCCCCGCCGTCGTGGCGCGAGCGGCGCGCGAGTGGCGGTGGCGGCTGACGCCACACCAGCGCGTCGCCGCCATGTACGCCGGTCGTCTCACGCTCGCGGAGTGTCTCGCCTGGGCGGGCCCGCTATCCCGACGAGCCGCCCACGATCAACGGCGAGTGGGCGTTCATCGCCATCCGCACCCCTGAGGTGGCCGAGGCCGACGAGGCGGGGCGGTGATGACGGCGCCGGTCCCGCCGCCCGCTCGCTTCGCCGGCGCGATGCGCTACGAGCACACCGACATCCCGGCCGGGATGACCGTCGCGCAATGGCGGCGGCGCCGCCGCCGGACGCATCGCCGGTGGAGCCTCACGGTCACGTGACTCCTCGGCTCACGCAGCACGCGCCCATGAGCCCGGCTCGAGCCGGCCGCAGCGCGCGGTACGGTGCGGCGCGTGGGCGAGTTGGTGCAACAGCCGATCGAGGGCGTGAGCATCAGCCTCGAGGTCGGCCGGTGGCCAGCGAAACGACGGTCACGGCAGCGGGGCCGAGCGTGCTCGTGCTGATCACCGCGGTGGGTGAGCTCGGCGTCACCGTGACGAGCACCTACGTCGGCCACGAAGGCACCGAGACGCTGGCGGCCCATCTCGTCGTCAGCCTCGACACCGAGGAGCTCGACCAGCTTGAGCACTCTCGCGAGGCGCTCCCGGTGTCACACACGCGTGCGAGCGCTGCCTCCTCGACCACGCCGCTCGCGTTCAGGGGACCATGAGCGGATAGACCGGCAGCGTCGTTGCTGTCGACGTCGAACCGTCGACCCTCACTCGGGTCGCCTTCGCTTAGTCGCGTCGAACTACGAACGAGCCGAGCCGCTTGTGCGGGGAGGCCGGATGCCGTGGCGCTCGCAAATCGCGCGAAGATCGGCATGGGCAAAGGGCGCCGGCAGCTCGAGCAGCGCGCTCGCGACATCCTCGACGTCGCCGAGCACCAGGGGCCGCTCGAGCGCCAGGCGTCCGACGAACCGCGCCGCCGCGCGCGGGAAGATGCGCGGCTCGGCATCGGCGATGAGCAGGAGCACGCCGAGCCCTCGTCGAGATTGAGCGAACGCGGCAGCTCGCGAGGGCCGTGGCGGCGAGCAGGTTGCCCGAGGCGATTGCCCGGTAGAGTTGGGCCGCCAGATGGCCTGCCCTTGTCATCGAACGTATGTTCGCACTCGCGGCAAGGCTTGCGGCGATAGGCTGCCGGCGCGCGGCGGGGCCGCCTCGCCTCCTCGCCAGGAATCGAGGTGGCCCCGCGTCTCTCGCAAGGAACTCGCACGCCCGACGACCCAGCGCCACGGTTCAGCTTCGTCCTCTACGCAGTCGCGGACGAGAGCCAGCCCAGCCTGACGCGCTCAACCAGCGCAGTCGAAGGCCGCAACCCGCAGGAGTGCAAGCACCTCCAGCCGCCCGCTCTAGCAACCCGCAGAACCGGCAGACGCACTTGCATTTGGCAATGCGGCCTCACCTCCGGTCCGCTCAGGCACGACTGGCCGCTGGATGCTGTCGCTCGAGAAACTCGCCGCCGACCAGGACGCGACCTATTGGTTAGCACAGGCGCAGGCCCGGGTCACGCACACCCAAAGCGTCACGTCGGGCGTCGAGGACTACTACCTCGCGGGACCGGAATCGATGGGCCGATGGGCCGGCTCTGGGACAGGCGCGCCCGACCTCTCGGGCGACGTCGAGGCGGACGCTCTGACGCGACTGCTCGAGCGGAAGGATCCGCGCAGCGGCCGGCTGCTTCCGCGGCCGCCAGGCCGGGCGCCGACGGTGCCGGGCTTGTTCTCGGTGCCCAAGTCGGCGTCGATGCTCTTCGGCCTTGGAGGCCAGCGTGAGCAGGCGGCGGTGCTGCGGGCGCAGCGGGAAGCGGTCGCCGCCGGCATGCGCTACCTCGAGACGCATGCGTGCCTGATCCGGCGCGGGGAGGGCGGGCATATCGTGGAGCGGGGGCGCGGGCTCGTCGGCGCGGGCGTTCGAGCATCGGACGAGCCGCACGGGCGACCCGCAGATCCACACGCACGTGCTGGTCGCGAACCTGGCCCAGCGGGAGGACGGGCTGTGGGCCGCGTTGGACGGGCGAGCGCTCTACCACGAGGCGCGGGCTGCCGGCCACGTCCACGAGGGCGACCTTTCGACGAGCGTCGGCCACACCGAGTTCGTCGGCGGTCGCCCCGAGCAGGCACAGGCCACGCCGTCCACCGATGGCGAGTCGACCGAGACCGATGACATTCCGTTCTGACGTCTCGCACAGCGCGGCGGGCACTTGCCCGCCGCGCACGCCGGCTCAGTATGTGGTCGTCGTCGAGGAGCACATCGACCGCGAGCTTGCGGGGCGCTCACCCTGCCTCTACATCAGCCCGCCGCAGCTGCGCACGAGCGCGCTGGCTCTCGTCCGGCTGCTCCTCAGCCGCTCGGACGACCAGCTCGGCGACGGCCCTTGGCGGATGGCGGTCGCCGGCGGCGAGCGCACGATCCGAATGCTTCGTACCTCCGGCCGTGGCCAGGTCGCACTCGACGTCTGAACGGAGCGAGCGCGCGCATCGACCGAATCCAACCCGGCGACCTCGTGGAATGCGAGATCAACGGGCGCACGTTCCGCGCCGACGTCGCCGCCAACGAGGGCGACCGCCTCGCGATCTCCCCGATCTGCCGCAACAACAGCTACCGGCACGCGAAGCCGAAGAACGTCGCGCGCCACTGGCGCCTGGCCGGGCGGCCCAAGCGCGAGGTCGGCGATTGACCCTCACCCCTTCGCGCGCTTGGTGCGACTCGATGGCGGGTGTGCCGTGATGACGCTCGACCACGAAGACATCGAGGAGATCGCGCTCCGCGTCGCTCAACTCCTGCGCGATGCGGTCGCGACTTCGGCTGTCCGGCTCGTCGACGCGGCAACTGTCGCGGACATGCTCGGCGTCGAGCGGGATTGGATGTACGCCCACGCGCAGGACCTCGGCGCGGTTCGCTTGGGCGGGCCGCGCGGCCGCGTGCGGTTCGACGTCTGCAAGCTCGAACGCGTGCTGACGCCGACCGCCAATCCAGATGGAAACGCCAGCGCGGAGCGGGTCTCCCGTCGGCGAAGGGACGAAGCGATCGAGCTGCTGCCCTATGAGAAGTAGGCTCGACTCTCGGGCCCACCAGCCCGCTATGAGACTTCATCCGCTTCCGCTCACTAACTCCACAGGAGGGCTCGCGTGGCCCGTC
>Ga0126312_10000974_pt1 | contig 18267 bp, 14 predicted proteins | sample Plot104A_FD_92537 | JGI IMG/M metagenome (GOLD analysis project Ga0126312, IMG submission 92537) | Serpentine soil microbial communities from UC McLaughlin Reserve, CA, USA - Plot104A | ecosystem: Environmental > Terrestrial > Soil > Grasslands | place: USA: UC McLaughlin Reserve, Lake County... | reverse complement strand
CGGTCGATCCAGCGCCCCAGCAGCGTGACCGGGTAGATCTTGCCCTCGATCTTCGTCAGCCGGTCCTGCATCGCTTCGGCCGGAGTCAGAGCTCCGGCCGCCATGCGCTGATAGGAGTCGTAGGAGAGCCGCGCGACGGCGTCCACCTGCTCGGGCTCCTCGCGCGTGACCCGCAGCGGCTCGCCGTCCCTCACCTCGATCCACCAGCGCCCGCCGCCCTCCCCGGTGATCTCGTAGCCGACGGTGAAGCTGTGGCCCCTGGTCCACTCCGGATCGATCACGTAGGGCAGCGCGCGGTAGAGCAGGTCGGGGTCGATGCTGCCGCCGGCTCGGAGCACGTCCGCCGGACCAGGCTGACCGCCGGACATCCGACGCAGCAGCATCGCCCGGCGGCGGCTGCCCTTCAGTCGCAGGCGGCGGCGCAGCACGAGCCCCAACGGGCCGCGGCGCCCGAGCGCAAGGTCCACCAGCGAGCGGGCGTCGGTGGACAAGGTGAAGTCGGTCGGGTGACCGTCCATGGCCGGGTCGACGCGCGCGTGGCCGTCCGCCACCGAGACGCGGTAGGCGCCCACACCGTCCACGTCCAGCTCGTAGGTAAGCGTGGCGGGGATGGCCGCCGCGGCGGCCGGAAGCGTCATGAGGACCAGCCGCGCGGCCAGCTCGGGATCGTGCTCGGCGACCCGCTCGAGCGCCTCGCGCTGCCGGTCGGCCTGGCTCATGCCACGCGCTCCAGGATCTCGACCTCCACGGGCGCCCGCTCGGCGAAGGTCTCGGCGTCACGCCGGGTGCCGATGTGCCCGCCCCAGTGCATCGGCACGGCGACCCGAGGCTGAATCCGACGGGCGGCCTCCGCCGCCTCGCCCGCGGTCATGACGTACGTGCCGCTGACTGGGAGCAGGGCCACGTCGACGCCGGTGACGCTGTCCATCTCAGGAATCACGTCGGTATCGCCGGAATGGTAGACCCGCTCGCCCTGCACGTTGACCTCGTATCCGACGCCGCCCGCCTCGCGGGGGTGGAAGACGTTGCCATCCTGGTCGCGTTTGGACGTGTTGTAGGCGGCGATCGTCGCTATCCCCACTCCGTCCACGAAGTCGTCCTCGATGACCTGCCCGGGAATCACCGAGACGACTCTCCCGCTAACGCGCTCCGTCACGGCCGGGGGGCCCAACAGCAGCGTCCGCTCGTACGACAGCTGCTCGATGTCGCGTGGCGAGAAGTGGTCGTAGTGCCCATGCGTGACGAGGATCAGGTCCGCCGGTGGGCCGTCCTCGACCCGGTACGGATCGATGTAGACAACCGACCGCCCCACCCTGATCCGGAATCCCGCGTGACCGAGCCACTCGATCGAGTCGAGAAGCATGGGCGGCATTATCGGCGCCTGGAAGGCGCCGCTGTCTTCAGACTCGCCGGCGGGACGACCGCAGGGGGAATACCCTGCCGGCCCTATGAGCTACGAAACGGTCATCTGGGAGCAGGACGCGGGAGTCGGCAGGCTGACGCTCAACCGGCCCGACAGCCTGAACGCCTGGACGGCCGAGTTCGGCGCCGAGCTGAAATCCGTCATCGAGGGCGAGGCCTCGGACCCCTCCGTGCGGGCCGTGCTGGTCACCGGCGCCGGCCGCGGCTTCTCCTCGGGCGCGGACCTGAAGGCCGGGTTCGAGCCGCACCCCGATGACGGAAAGCCCGACGTCCGCAAGGAGCTCCACGAGATCTACCACCCCGTGATCGCCGGGATCCGCCGGCTCGAGAAGCCGGTGGTGGCGGCCGTCAACGGGCCGTCGGTGGGCATCGGCTGCTCGCTCGCGCTCTCCTGCGACCTGATCCTCGCCGCCGAGTCGGCCTTCTTCGGGCTGGCGTTCGTGAATATCGGGCTGATGCCCGACGGCGGCTCCACGCTGTTCGTCCCGGCGGCGGTTGGCAAGGCGCGCGCCTTCCAGATGGCGCTGCTGGGTGAGCGGGTCTCGGCACAGAAGGCGCTCGAGTGGGGGCTGGTCAACTTCGTGCACCCGGACGACCGCCTGCTCGGCGAGGCCGAGGCCCTGGTCGACCACCTCGCCAAGGGGCCCACACGTTCCTACGCGTCATCGAAGCGGGCGCTGAACCGGATGCTCTATCCGGATCTCGATGGCCAGCTCGACCTGGAGGCCGAGCTCCAGCACGCGCTGGCCCGCACGGACGACTTCATGGAGGGCGTGGCGGCCTTCGTCCAGAAGCGCGCTGCAGCCTTCCAGGGCAGCTGAGCTGGTCTCTACTCGCGGATATGATGCGGCGCGCCTTGCCCGCCGGCAGGAAACGCCGCCATCTCCTGATCGCGCTCGCCGCGGCGTGCCTCGTGCTGCTCGCTGCCACCCCGGCGGCCCTCGGCGACGCCATTACGCCCGAGTCCGGCGGCTCGCCGAACGCGAACGACATCGACACGCTCTACAAGATCACGCTTTACGTCGCGATCGTGATCTTCCTGATCGTCGAGGGGACGCTGATCTGGTCGATCGTCAGGTTCAGGGCGCGCCGCGGCGGCCCCGAGCCGGACCAGATCCGGGGCAACACCCCGTTGGAGCTGGGCTGGACCGTGGGGGCCGCGCTGATTCTGGTCGTGCTGACCGTGGTCACCTTCCTCTACCTCGACGACATCAAGAACCCGCCCGCATCGGGCCCCAACGGCCTCCGGGCGGACGCCGCCCAGTTCGCCTCGATCGACCAGCCGAGCCCCCCCAAGGGCGCCGGCAGGCCACTCAACATCCACGTGAACGGCCAGCAGTACGTCTGGCGCTTCGACTATCCGGGCGCCCAGCCGCTGTTCAGCTACTTCGAGATGGTCGTGCCAACCGATACGACCGTCACGCTCGACGTCAACGCGTCCGACGTCATCCACTCGTGGTGGATCCCCAAGCTCGGCGGAAAGGTCGACGCCGTACCCGACCACACGAACCAGACCTGGTTCAAGATCGAGAAGCCCGGCGTCTACCGCGGCCAGTGCGCCGAGCTTTGCGGCCCCGGCCACGCCGACATGCGGGCGATGGTCAAGGCGGTCCCGCCCGACGAGTACCGGGCGTGGGCGGTCCGCCAGCGCGCCGACATCAAGGCCGGGCAGCAGGCCCTGGCCCGGCAGCGGGCCCAGCGTGAGACGCGAGGAGAGGTGCGCTAGTGGAAGCCGGCACGATCGCTAGGGAAGCGCCGACCGCCCGTCCGGAGATCGTCACTCGCGGGCTCGAGGACCGGCCGAGGGGCTGGCTCGCCTGGCTGACCACCACCGACCACAAGAAGATCGGGATCATGTACCTGGTCGCCACCTTCGCGTTCTTCATTCTGGGTGGCGTAGAGGCACTCATCATGCGCCTCCAGCTGGCCCAGCCCAACGGCACGCTGGTCCACGCCGAGACGTACAACGGCCTCGTAACGATGCACGGGACCACGATGATCTTCCTCTTCGTGGTCCCCGTCCTGGCCGGCTTCGGCAACTACGTCGTGCCGCTGATGATCGGCGCCCGCGACATGGCGTTCCCGCGGATCAACGCGCTCTCGTTCTGGCTCCTGCTGTTCGGGGGGATGGTGTTCTACACGTCGGTCTTCTTCGAGCCGCCCCAGGCAGGCTGGACGATGTACGTGCCCCTCTCGGACGACGCCTACACGGCCAGCGGCGGGCCGGACGCCTGGATCCTGCTCATCCACCTGACCGGCCTCTCCTCGCTTCTCGGCGCCATCAACTTCGTCGCGACGATCCACAACATGCGGGCCAAGGGGATGAGCTGGGGCCGGATGCCTCTGTTCGTATGGGCGATCCTGATCTACAGCTACCTGCTGGTGGCGGCGCTGCCCGCAGTGGCGGCGGCGGTCACGATGCTCCTCACCGACCGCCACTTCGGCACCGCCTTCTTCGACCCCACCGGCGGCGGCGACCCCCTCCTGTGGCAGCACCTCTTCTGGTTCTTCGGCCACCCCGAGGTCTACATCATGGTCCTGCCGGCCTTCGGGATGATCTCGGAGATCATCCCCGTGTTCTCGCGCAAGCCGATCTTCGGCTACAAGGCGATCGCGGCGGCCACGGTGGCGATCGCATTCCTCGGGCTGCTCGTCTGGGCGCACCACATGTTCGCCACGCCCACGGCCACGGTGGTGCTCGCCTTCTTCATGCTCTCGTCGTTCACGATCGCGGTGCCCACCGGCGTCAAGATCTTCAACTGGATCGCCACGATGTGGCGGGGGCAGATCGTGTTCAAGACGGCGATGCTCTACGCCACCGCGCTGCCCGCGCTGTTCGTGGTCGGCGGCATCTCGGGCGTGCTGCTGGCGATCTTCCCGGTCGACTGGCAGCTCACCGACACGTACTTCGTCGTTGCCCACCTGCACTACGTGCTGTTCGGCGGCTCCGTCTTCGGGATCTTCGCCGGCCTCTACTACTGGTTCCCGAAGATGTCCGGGAAGCTGATGTCGGAGGGGCTCGGGAAGGTCTCGTTCTGGACCATGTTCGTGGGCTTCAACATGACCTTCCTGGTCCAGCACTCGGCCGGTCTCTCGGGCATGCCGCGGCGGATCTATGACTACCCCGGGTCGCTGCACGTGACCGGCTACAACCTGGTCTCGACGATCGGCGCCTTCATCCTGGGCATCGGCATCCTGATCACCGTGATCAACGTGCTCGTGAGCTTCCGCTCCGGGCGCCAGGCGGGCAACGATCCCTGGCACGGCAACACGCTCGAGTGGTTCGTCAGCTCGCCCCCGCCCGAGAACAACTTCGACGTCGTGCCGAGAGTCCGCTCTGTCGAGCCGATGAAGGACATCCGACGCGAGGTCGAGCGGGCAAACCGACCGGCCGGGTCCGTGTCACAGCCAGTAGCCTCCGGCACGTGACGTCCCCGACCCCGGCCTACCGGCGGTTGGCGCTCGCCACCGCCGTCGCCACCTTCGCACTGATCGTGGTCGGCGGCTTCGTGCGCGTCTCCGACTCGGGCCTCGGCTGCGGCCCGAAGGGTTCGGGCTTCCACGGGTGGCCGTTTTGCAACGGCGACGTTGTCCCGGGCGTGGACCTCAACTCGGTGATCGAGTACAGCCACCGAGCCCTCGCCGGCCTGGTCGGGGTGCTCATCCTGGCCCTGGCCGTGCAGGCCTGGCGCCGCTACCGCTCCCAGCGGCCGCTCGTCTGGGCCACCTCTGGGGCGTTGCTGCTCGTGATCGCGCAGGCGGTGCTCGGCGGGGCGACGGTGGAGGAGGGGTTGGATGAAGGGCTCGTGGCCGCTCATCTCGGCTTGGCCATGCTGCTGCTCGGGACGCTCATCTACGTATGGCACGGCAGTTGGCAGTTGGCAGTCGGCAGTTGGCAGAGCCCAGGTCCTGGGACGCGGGTGCTCTCCGTCGCCGCCTCGTTTGCCGTCTTCGCCACGATCGTCGCCGGGGGGTACATGGCCGGGACGCAAAACTACGGGCGGCCGGACTATCAGCTCGGGGACGGGGCTCATCATGCCTGCGGTAAGGAGTTCCCGACGTGCAATGGGAGCTTCATGCCTTTCGGCAAGTCGCGGCTGGTGGACATCCACCTGGTACACCGCGGTTTCATGTACCTCGCCACGCTCCTGCTGCTCGCTCTCGTGGCTGTAACTCTCCGCCGCCGGCCGAGCCCGGGTGCCACACGCTCGGCGAAGCTCCTGCTGGCGCTGCTTGCGGTGCAGCTCGTGCTCGGCGCGCTGAACGTGTGGCTCGACGAGTACGAGGGGCTTATCGTGGCCCACCTGGCGGCCGGAACGCTGCTGTGGGGCACGGTCATCGGGCTCGTCCTGCAGGTCTTTCCCGTGCCCGCGTCCGCCGCGGTCAGGCCCCGGGCAGAGGCGGTGCCGGTCTAGCCATGGAAGCCGGCGCACGCACGCGGACGGCCTCGAGCTCTTGGCGGCAGGTCGCCTCGGACTACGTCCAGATGACCAAGCCAAAGGTCCAGTCGCTGCTGCTCTTCACCACGATCACGACTATGTACGTGGCCGGGGATCCGTCGATCGGCCTCGTGCTGCTCACCTGCCTCGGCGGCACGCTGTCCGCGGGCGGCGCCGGGGCGATCAACCACGCCCTCGACCGCGACATCGATGCCGTGATGAAGCGGACGAGGAACCGGCCCGTTCCCTCGGGCCGGGTGAGTCCGCGGGCCGCGATCGTATACGGGGTCCTTCTCGGCTGCTCCTCATTCGCGCTCCTGGCCCTGACGGTCAACGCGCTCGCCGCCGTGCTGGCCATGGCCGGGCTGCTCGGCTACGTGCTGGTCTACACCCTCTGGCTGAAGCGCTCGACGCCCCAGAACATCGTGATCGGCGGCGCGGCCGGCGCGATGCCCCCGCTCGTGGCCTGGGCCGCCGTAACCGGCGGGCTCGACGGGGCCGCGCTGTACCTCTTCGCGATCGTCTTCTACTGGACGCCCCCGCATTTCTGGGCCCTGTCGCTGCTCATGAAGGACGAGTACGAGCGGGCGCGGGTGCCGATGCTTCCGGTGGTCCGGGGCGAGCGCGAGACCCGCCGCCAGATCCTCCTCTACACGCTGCTGCTCCTGGCCGTCAGCGTGCTGCCGTTCGCCGGCCGGCTCTTCGACGTTCTCTACCTGGTCGCCGCGTTCGCGCTCGGCGCCGTGTTCGTGGCGCTCACCGCGGTGCTGATGAGGCGCGCCGACCGCCGCTCGGCCCTGCGCGTCTACCTCTATTCCCTGGCCTACCTCGCCCTGCTCTTCGGGGCCATGGTCGCCGACGCGCGGTTCTAGCCCGCCACCGAATAGACGGTCAGGTCCTTCGGCACGCCCTTGACCGAGAAGCGGCGCTTCTTGCGCAGCTGGAGGCCGTCGGCATCGAGCTCCGCCAGGGCGCGGTCGGACACGAGCAGCTCGTCTGGCCCCGCCTCCTCCGCCACGCGCGCGGCGATGTTCACGTCCACGCCGAGATAGTCGCCGCCCAGCTTGCGCGGCTGGCCGAAGTGCATGCCGGCCCGCATGCGCGGCCGGTAGCCGTCGGCCGTCACCTCCGATAGCCGCTGCCGGGCCTCGACGATGGCGTCGAGAGCCTCGCTCGGCTCTGGGAAGACCGCCATCATCCCGTCCCCCAGCCGCTTCACGACCTCCCCCCCGTGGGCCCCGATCGGCGGCTCGATCGCGCGACCGACCTCGCGCAACAGCTCGAGGGCGGCCTCGTCACCGGCCTCGAGTGCCCAGTCCGAGAAGTCCACGAGGTCGGTGAACGCGATCGCGAGCTTGATGTCGCCGTGGCCCCTGCCCTGCGCCTCGGAGAGCGCCTGCCAGACCTGGAGCGCACTCAGACCCGCTTCCCGCAGCACCCCCGGGCGTCTCGAGGTCACCTCGGCGAGCCGCTTGCCGACCAGCTCCGGCTGCTTACGGCCCGCGGTCGACAGCGGATCGCCGAACTGACTGTCCCCTGGGAGGAGCTCGCGGAAGAGCTTGGTAGCGCTCAGCAGCGCGCGGTTCTCGTTGAGCTTCCGCACCGCGGCTCTGGCGCGAGCGCGCCTCTCTGGCTTGTCCGACTCCGCCATGCCGACCGGAACCGTAGCGGCGCCGCTGCGACACTGCGCGAATGGGCGATATCCGCTTCGGTCCCTCGTTCATTCCCTCGCGGGCGAGTCCCGACGAGGCGATCGCCCTGCTGCTGGAACGCGGCTACAGCGCCTGCGAGGTCGACCTCGAGGGCGGCTTCTGGATGGACTGGGAGTACGCGAACCGCCTGGCCGAGCTGGCCCGCGAAGCCGGCGTCGTGCTCTCGGTCCACGCCCCCCTGTTCGCCTTCGTCGGCCGCCCCGAGCGCGACAAGAAGCACCGCATGGCCGTGGGCATGCTCGATCACACCGCGGGCCTGGCGGCGGCCTGTGGCGCCGAGGTCGTAGTGATCCATCCTGGCTACCTGTTCGGCCGGCAGCGCGAGCAGGCGATCGACGCCGTCGTCGCGCAGCTGGAGGAGGTCGGCGAGCGCCTTGAGAGCAAGGACCGAGCGGTGCCCTTCGGGCTCGAGGTGATGGGCCGGGTGCACGAGCTCGGCAGCCTCGAGGACACGCTCGCGATCTGCGCCCGACTCGGCTGGGTGCGGCCGGTGCTCGACTTCGCGCACCTCCACGCGGTCACGGACGGCGGCTTTACGGACAGCGAGCCGTTCCGGGCCGCCCTGGCCGGCGCCGACGCCGCGATCGAGGCCGGAGCGCCCTTTCACATCCACTTCTCGGACATCAGCTACGCGAACCGCAACGAGAGGTCGCACCTGCCCTACGGCGAGGGCACGCTCCGCGCCGAGCCGCTCGCCGAGGCCCTGGCCGGGTTCGCGCGGCCCGCGACCGTGATCGGCGAGTCCCCCGACGAGGACTCGAATCAGGCGATCAAGGAGGTCCTGGCGGCTGCAAGCCCGAGGGGGTGGCGGACGCGGCGGTGAGCGCCTTCGTCCTCTACATCTGGCTGCGCTGCCTGGCGAGCTCCCGGTCGAACGGGAAGGCGCCCCCCTCCAGGCCCTGATCGGCGCGGACCACGTGCATGACGGCGTTGATCAGCGCGAGGTGGGTGAAGGCTTGGGGGAAGTTCCCCAGGTGGCGGCCCGTGGCCGGGTCGATCTCCTCCGCGTAGAGCCCGAGCGGGCTGGCGTAGGAGAGCATCTTCTCGCAGAGGTCACGGGCGCGCTTGAGCTCGCCGATCTCGACCAGCGCCGCGACCAGCCAGAAGGAGCAGATGGCGAAGGTGCCCTCCTCGCCTGAGAGCCCGTCGTCGGTCTCCTCAACGCGGTAACGCAGCACCAGGCCCTGCTCGGTGAGCTCGTCGGCGATTGCCAGGACGGTATTGCGGATGCGCTCGTCCTCGGGGGGCAGGAACCGCACCAGCGGCATCAGCAGCACCGAGGCGTCGAGCGCGTCGGTGCCGTAGTGCTGGGTGAAGACGCCCCGGTCGTCGAGCGCGTTGGCCAGGACATCGCCCTTGATCTCGTCGGCGGCGGACTGCCAGCGGGCGGCGTACTCCAGCTCCTCCCGGATCTCGGCGAGCCGGGCGCCGCGGTCGGCCGCCACCCAGCACATCAGCTTCGAGGAGGTGAAGTGCTGCGGCTCCCCGCGGACCTCCCAGATCCCGCGGTCCGGGTGGCGCCAGTCCTCGATCGCGCTCTCCACCTGCTTGACCAGGATCGGCCAGATGCGCTCCGGCAGGTGGTCGCGCGAGCGGGTGTGCAGGTAGAACGAGTCGAGGATCGCCCCCCAGACGTCGTGCTGGTCCTGGTTGTAGGCGCCGTTTCCGATCCGCACGGGCCGTGCGCCCTCGTAGCCCGAGAGGTGGTCGAGCGTCTTCTCGGGCAGCTTGGCCTCGCCCCCGATCCCGTACATGATCTGGAGCTGGCCCTCCTCGGCCTCCGCCACGTCGGCGATGAAATAGAAGAAGTCGTTGGCCTCCCAGTCGAACCCCAGCGTGTAGAGGCCCCAGAGCATGAAGGTGGCGTCTCGGATCCACGTGTAGCGGTAGTCCCAGTTGCGCTTGCCGCCCGGCGTCTCCGGCAGCGAGGTGGTGGGGGCCGCGACCAGCGCCCCGGTGGGCGCGTAGGAGAGGCCCTTGAGCGTGAGCGCGGAGCGCTGCAGGTGGGTACGCCAGGGATGGTCGGGGAAGTCGCCGTGGTCGAGCCAGTGCTGCCAGTGGTGGGCGGTCCAGACGAGCCTGTCGTAGGCGTCCTCGTAGGTCTTCGGCGGCGCGTGCTCGGACCAGGACAGCGACACGAAGAGCGTGTCGCCCTCCTTCATCAGGGTTCGCGCCGTCGCGCGCGGGCCCTCGAAGCCCACCCGCATGTCGGTGGTCAGGTCGAGGAACACCTCGGTGCCCTTGCCCGTGGCACGAGCCTCGTTGTAGCCGGAGCCCGTGTACTCCCACTCGGGGTGAATCTGGCCGTAGTCGAACGACGGCTCGCAGTCGAGGAGCACCTGGACCTCACCGTTGACGCAGCGGATGAGCCTGATCATCACGTGGTCGGCGTCGTAATCGGTGGGCGAGCGGCGGTGGGTGCGGGAGCGCTCGCGCTCGTGGTGCCAGGGGCCGATCAGGAGGACGTCGCGGACGATGATCCAGCCCCCGCGCGTGCCCCAGCTCGTCTCCAGCACCATCGTGCCCGGCAGGTAGCGGCGGGCAGCCGGGACCTCGACGTCGGCGGGTCCGAGCCGGAACATCCCCGAGTCCCGGTCGAGCACCGAGCCGAAAACACTGGGGGAGTCGAAGCGCGGCAGGCAGAGCCACTCCACGTTCCCGTTGGGGGCCACCAGCGCGCAGGTCTCGCAGTCGGACAGGAACGCGTACTCGCCGATAGGCGGGAAAGCGCTCCGCCCGTAGCTCTCGTTCTCGAGACCCTTCATAGACGCGCCGCGGCGGCCTCGTCGCAGATCAACTCGAGCGACCCGGAGGCGGGCTCGACGAGGCTGGCCGGCGCGCGCGGATCGGGCGGGCCCGTGAAGGCGCGCGCGACCGCCTCCGCCTTGTCATCGCCCGTGACGAGGAAGATCAGCGAGCGAGCCGCGTTCACCACGGGAAGGGTAAGCGTGATCCGCGCCACCAGCGGAGCCATGCCCGGGGTCTCGACCCCCCCGACCGGTCGCTCGCGCTCGCCCAGGGCGTCGTCACCGGGGAACAGCGAGCAGGTGTGCACGTCGGGCCCCAGTCCGAGCAGGACGAAGTCCATCTCCGGGAGCCCCTCGCCGAAGCTCTCGCGCAGCTCGGCCTCGTAGGCGGCGGCTCCCTCTCCTGGCCCGAGCTCTCCCTGCATCCGGTGCACCGTGGCGCCCTCGACCCGGTCGAGCAGCGCCCGCTTGGCCATCCGGTAGTTCGAATGCTCGTGGTCGGGCGGGACGCAGCGCTCATCGGTGAACCAGATGTCGACGCCCGACCAGTCGGACCGCTCCGCGGCCACGCCCTCGTAGGCCTCGCGCGGGGTCGAGCCACCGGTGATCACTACGTTTCCGGCGGCGGCTCGGAGCCGCTCGGCGGCCGCCCCGGCCGGATCGTCGCTGACGTGGAGCTCGGCCCTCAAGCGAGCATCGCCTCGGCGCATTCGAGCGCGGGCCCGTAGGTCGGGTCGCGCAGGAGTGCCTGGCGGATCCCCTCGCCGAGGATCCCCGCCTCGCCGCGAGAGGCACCGAGGACGGTCCAGGACGACTCCGTCCCGTCCCGCGTACGGCGGTGGGCGGTCAGCCCGCCCGTTCCCCGTTCGAGCGAGATCGTCATTCCCGACGCGGTCTCCACCGTTATCCCTGACAGGCCGGGAGCGTTCTGCTTCTCGTTCGGCTGGAGCAAGAGCTCGACGTCGCCGCGGCGGGCGCTCGCACGGCCGAACAGCTCGCCGTTGCGCTGCACGAGCGAGCCGGGCTGCCAGCCGAGCCCCGCCGAGAGCCAGCCGAAGAAGAGCACGCCGGCGATTCCGGAATCGGGGCGATGGCGCACGCTCACCGCCTTCAGCCGGCCGAGCTCCTCGCGCCACTGGGGCGGGTCGAACGTCGAGGCGATCCGCTCGCGCCAGGGAGTCGAGCGCAGCCAGGCGAGGTCGACTACGTACGCCTCCTGGACGAGCTGGTGGGCGCGCCGCACCGCGGCGCGCGGATCCGGCTCGTTGATCGAGTCCACCAGCACGACCTGCGAGATCCGGAGCAGCGCGTCGATCGCCTCGGCGTGCCCGTGCGGCGCCCAGCACAGCGTGGCGAGATCGGTGACCACCAGCGGATCGACTATCGAGTCGAGCGCCTTGAGGTGGCGGGGGCCGATGTCGAGCACCACGCGCTCATGGGTCAGCGACAGCTCGCCCGGCCGCGGGTCCGTCTCGGCGGACACGGTGACCCAGGCGTCGATCGTCTCCCGCCCCGGCTCGACGGCGCAGAGGATCGTGCGCGACGCGTGGTAGCGACCCACCCCCTCGAGCCGATTGTAGATCTCGCCGCGCCAGTCGCGATCCACGACGGCCACCATGTTGAGCACCCGCGCCGGCACGTAGGCCTCGCTCTTGGCGTGCTGCTGCTTGAGCAGCTCGCGCAGCGCCTCCTCGATGTCCGACGGCGTCGTGGCCTGGGCGCTCCAGATTCCCTCGTCGGGCATCGCCGGATCAGATCGCTCGCCAGCGATGGTGGCTGTCGACCACCAGCGCGTCAGCCTCCTGCGGGCCGTCCGACCCGGCCCGGTATTGCGGCAAGGACCCGGGGATCCTGGACCACGCCTCGAGGATGGGATCGATGATCCGCCACTGCGCCTCGACCTCGTCGTCGCGGGTGAACAGCGTGGCGTCCCCCCGCATGGTGTCGAGCAAGAGGCGCTCGTAGGCCTCGGGCGACTGGGACATGAAGGCCGTCCCGTAGAGGAACTCCATGTTCACCGGCCGGATGCGCATCCGGCTGCCCGGGATCTTGGCGCCGAGCGACAGCGACACCCCCTCGTTGGGCTGCATGGTCATGACTATCTGGTTGGGCTGGACGCCGACGGAGCCGGCCTGCTCGAAGGCGAGATGCGGCACCGGCTTGAGCGCCACCGCGATCTCCGTGACCTTCCGCGCCAGCCGCTTGCCCGTCCGCAGATAGATCGGGACGCCCGCCCAGCGCCAGTTGTCGACCTCGAGCCGCAGCGCGGCGTATGTCTCCGTGTTGGAGTCCTCCGCCACCCCGTCCTCCTCGAGATAGCCAACCACCTCCTTGCCCTCCCCCATGCCGGCGGAGTACTGGGCACGGACTGCCATCTCCGGCACCCGATCCGGCTCCGGCGCGTGGATCGCGTGCAGGACCTTGACCTTCTCGTCGCGGACGTCGTCGGCGGAGAAGGTCACGGGCGGCTCCATGCACAGCAGGGTGAGGAGCTGGAGCATGTGGTTCTGGACGAGGTCGCGCAGCGCGCCTGCCTTGTCGTAGTAGCCGGCGCGGGTGCCGATCCCGAGGTCCTCGGCGGCCGTGATCTGGACGTAGTCGATGAAGTTGCGGCTCCAGACCGGCTCGAACATGCCGTTCGCGAAGCGGAACGCCAGCATGTTCTGGACGGTCTCCTTGCCGAGGTAGTGGTCGATGCGGAAGACCTGCGACTCGTCCAGTACCGACAGCACCTCGCGGTTCAGGGCGAGGGCCTCTGCGAGGGTCGTGCCGATCGGCTTCTCGATCACCACCCTCACGTCCGAGCCCTCGTGGCAGTCGAGTCGATGCTCGCCGAGCTTCTTGATGATCAGCGCGAAGAACGCCGGGGAGGTCGAGAGGTAGAAGACCCGGTTGAACGGGATGCCCGCCTCCTCGTCGAACTCGGCAGCCTGCTTGTCGAGCTGTTCGTAGACGGAGTCGGCGTCGAATGTCCCGGGTACGTACCGCATCCGCTCGAGCAACCGGTCGAGCACCTGGTCGTCCGGCTCGCGCCGTGAGTGCTGCTTGATCGAGTCCCGCGCCATGTCGCGGTAGTCGTCGTGCGGGATGTCCGCGCGCGAGACCGCGATCAGGTTGAAGCGCTCCGGCAGCGCGCCCTCGTGGGCGAGGTTGTAGATCGCGGGCAGGAGCTTGCGTTTGGCGAGGTCGCCGGTGCCGCCGAAGATCACGAGGGTGGTTGGATGGACGGGGAGCCGCTCGAGCCCCTCGACCAGCGGGTTCTCTCGTTGCTCGAGCGTCGCCATTCCTACTCCGCGTGCGGCTGCGTCTGAGCCACCGCGTCGTGGGCCTTGACGGCGTGCCCGCCGAACTGGTTGCGAAGCGCGGCATTCACCTTCGCCGCGAACGCGTTCTGGCCCCGGGACGAGAACCGCTCGAACAGCGAAGTCGTGATCACCGGCGTGGGAATGCGTTTGTCGATCGAGTCCTCGACGGTCCAGCGGCCCTCGCCCGAGTCCTCGACGAACGGCTCCAGCCGGGCCAGGTCGTTGCCCTCCTGCTCGAAGGCCCGCGCGGCGAGCTCGCACAGCCACGAGCGGATCACCGAGCCCTGCATCCAGAGGTGGGCGACCTTGGCGTTGTCGACGTCGTACTCGCAGGAGTCGAAGAGCGAGAAGCCCTCTGCGTAGGCCTGCATGACCCCGTACTCCACGCCGTTGTGGACCATCTTCACGTAGTGGCCGGCGCCGGTCGGGCCAAAATGACCCCAGCCCGGACCATGCTCCTCGGTGGGCCGCGGCGCGAGCACGTCGAGGATCGGCGCGATCCGCTCGACCGCCTCGTCGGGGCCACCGACCATCATGCAGTAGCCCACCTCGATGCCCCAGACCCCGCCCGAGGTGCCCACGTCCACGTAATGGATGCCCTTGGGCCTCAGCGCCTCGGCACGCCGCTTGTCGTCCGACCAGCGGGTGTTGCCCCCGTCGACGATCGTGTCGCCCTCGTCCAGCAATTCGGCGAGCTCCTGCACCGTCTGCTCGGTCGGGTCGCCGGACGGGACCATCAGCCAGACGGCCCGCGGCCTCTCGAGCTTCGCGACGAGGTCGGCGAGCCCGGAGCTGGAGCTCGCGCCGTGGCTCTCGGCCTCCTGGACCGCATCCTCGGAGAAGTCGAACACCACGCACTCGTGGTCGGAGTCGCGATGGATGCGATGGACCATGTTGCCGCCCATCTTTCCCAGGCCGATGAATCCGAGCTGCATCCGGTCTCTCCTCTCGAGCGTAAGGGCACCGCCATTCTTCCTGGTCCGACGCTCCGGCGTCTAGGAACCGGCCGCTGCTGGTCGTCGAGCCTTAGCCCAGCAGTCCCCGAATTCGCTCCGTGAGCTCTCGCAGCGCCTGGACCGGGTCACCCTCCAGCCTGACGCGCTCGGCCGGAAGGCCCTGGTCGCGCAGCGTCAGGAGGTCGCCGTCGGCCTGCGCGTTCTTCAGCTGGCCGAACGTGTACTCCTCGCCGGGAACCTCCACGTCCTGGCCGCCCTCGTGGGTCAGCTGCAGGAACAGCCCCGTCGGCGGACCGCCCTTGTGGAACTGGCCCGTCGAGTGCAGGAAGCGCGGGCCGTAGCCGAAGGTGGTCGTCGCCTTCGTCAGATCGCGGATCGCGGTGCGCAGCTCCGCGGCTGCCTCGTCGAACTCCTCCGAGGGCGTGACGTAGCCCATGATCGCCACGTAGTGAGGCGGCGCGGCCTCGCCCAGCAGGGCCCGAAGCGCGTCGTCGTCCGCCTCGGGCAGATCGGGCGGCTCCGGCATCGCCAGGACCTTGGCGGTGTTGTCCTTGGCCTCCTGGACGTTCGGCTGGTTGAAGGCATTGATGCCGAGCACCCAGCCCGCCACGGCCGTGGCGAACTCCGCGAAGAAAAAGATCCGGCCCAGGTCCGAGGCTCCGTGCACCGCCAGCGTCACCGCGGGGTGGCCGGCCGCGGCGAGCGCCTCGATGCGGGCGTCGGCATCGGGGTCCGGCTCGTCCGCGTTGCGCAGGTGGACGAAGAAGCGGTCATCGCCGTACACGTCCGGGTCGCCCAGCGGCTCCTCCGCCACCGGCAGGATGCCCTTGCCTTCCTTGCCGGTGGACTCGGCGACAAGCTGCTCGACCCAGAGACCGAAGCTCGAGATCGGCTCGTCGACCACGAACGTGAGCTTGTCGCGGCCCTGGAGCGCCAGTCCGCCCATCACGATCCCCAGCCAGAGGCCGGAGTTGGCCGAGCTCTGGTCGAACGAGGTGCAGTTCTGCTCGGCGATCTGCGCCCGCTGTAGCATCGCCTCCACGTTCAAGCCGGCCAGGGCGGCGGGCACGAGCCCGAAGTACGAAAGCACCGAGTAGCGGCCGCCGATCTCGGGGTCGTTCTCGAAAACCCGCCGGAGCTGCCGCCGCTCCGCCTCGGCCACCAGGGGCGAGCCGGGGTCGGTCACCGCCACGAAGCAGTAGCCGTTGCCGCCGACCCGCTCGTAGAAGTGCTTCATGTGTGAGAGCGTCTCGACCGTCCCGCCGGACTTCGAGGAGACGATGAACAGCGAGTTGGCGAGGTCGATGGCATTCTCGACGTCGAGCACCGCGCCCGGGTCGGTCGAGTCGAGCACGTGCAGCTTCGGCGAGCCGGGGATCTCGCCGAAGGAGCGGCGGATCACCTCGGGGCCGAGGCTCGAGCCGCCCATCCCGAGCAGCACGACGTCGCTGAACCCGGAGCACGACTCGGCGAACGAGTTCAGGTCGTCGAGGTGCTCCAGCATCTTCTCGCTGATGGTCAGCCAGCCGAGCCGGTCGCCTATCTCGGGCACGCCGGGACCGCCCCAGAGCGACTCGTCCTTCCGCCAGACCCTCTGCGCGACGCCGTCCTCCCGGGCCTGCTTGACGCGCTCGATGATCGCCGGCTCCAAGTCGTCCGGGATGACGGAACGGATGGTCGGCGGCCTGCCGATCACGATGCCCTCGCGCGTGAGCTCGACGCCGGCGATCAGCTTGTCGAACGGCTCGACGAACTTGGCGATCCCTTCCCGCAGCAGCTGCGCCGTCACGTCGTCCAGGTCGATCCCCGCACCTTCCAGGGCCATGAGGTCGTCCGTCGGGTCCTGGTCGGCGGTCGCTTCGGTCACCTCCGCCTTCTCTGCGGCGGCCAGCAGCGTGGGCATCGGCATCGTGTTGACCGTGTCGCGCGCCACGAGCGAGTCGACGTACTTGGTCTCCGGGTACTGCGGGTCCTTCACGCCGGTCGAGGCCCAGAGCGGCCGCTGCACCGGGCAGCCGGCCTCGCGCAGCACCGCGAAGCGCTCGCCGCGGAAGATCTCCTTGAAGCGCTGGTAGGCCGCGCGGGCGTTGGCGATCGCCGCTAGTCCGCGCAGGTCCTCCCGCCCGAGCTCGGCCAGACGCTTGTCGACCTCGGTGTCCACGCGGGACACGAAGAAGCTCGCCACCGAGTGGACGTCGAGGGAGTCGCCGGCCTCCTTGCGGCGCTCCATCCCCCTGATGAAGGCCTCGGCGATGCGGGCGTACGACTCGACCGAGAAGAGCAGGGTGACGTTCACGTTGATCCCCTCGGAGATGGCCTGCTCGATGGCGGGCACGCCCTCGTCGGTGCCGGGGATCTTGATGAAGAGGTTGGGACGGTCGACGCGCTTCCAGAGGTCCCGCGCCTGCTCGAGCGTTCCGTCGGTGTCGTGCGCGAGCGCCGGTTCGACCTCGAGCGAGACGAAGCCGTCGTAGCCGCCCGTCTCCTGGTGGACGGAGGACAGCACGTCGGCCGCCATCTGCACGTCCGTGACCGCCAGCTCCTCGTAGATCGCCCGGGCGTCCAGGCCCTGCTGGGCCAGCTCCTTCACCTGGTCGTCGTAGTCGGTCGAGCCGAGGATCGCCTTCTCGAAGATCGCCGGGTTCGAGGTCACCCCGCGAAGGGAGTCCTCGTCGACCAGCCGCTTCAGCTCGCCCGTCTCGATCAGGCTACGCCGGATCTGGTCGAGCCAGACGCTGGTGCCGGCGGCCGTGAGGGCCGCGAGCCGCTCGTTTACGCCTGCGCTCACTTCCATTCGCTCTCTCCCTTCCTAGGTGTGGGCGGCGACCCGGTCGACCACGGCCTTGCCGCGCTCGGCCACCCGCTCGGGGGTGAAGCCGAAGTGCTCGTAGAGGTCCTTCTGAGGCCCCGAGGCCCCGAAGCTGTGCATGCCGATGGACTCGCCGTCCTCGGTCACCCAGGTCGCCCAGCCGACCGTCGAGGCGGCCTCGACGCTGACCCGCGCGCGCACCGTGGGCGGCAGGATCTGGTCGCGGTAGTCCTCGTCCTGCTCGGCGAAGCGGTCCAGGCAGGGCGCCGAGACCACCCTGGTGGCGACCCCGCCGGCCTCGAGCAGGTCCGCCGCGGCGGTGCAGATATGCACCTCGGACCCGGTGGCGATGAGGATCAGGTCGGGCTCGTCCTTGTAGGAGTGGCGCAGCACGTAGGCCCCGCGGTGTACCGCGTCGTCCGGGACGCCGGCCGGGTTCCACACCGGCAGCCCCTGGCGGCTGAAAACCAGTGCCACCGGCGTCTCCGCCTGTTCGATCGCGAAGCGCCAGGCGAGCGCCGTCTCGTTGGCCCCGGCGGGGCGGACGGCGTAGGTGTTCGGCTGGGCCCGCAGCGTGGCGAGCTGCTCGATCGGCTGGTGGGTGGGACCGTCCTCGCCCAGCCCGATCGAGTCGTGGGTGAAGACGAAGATCGACGGCAGGCGCATGAGCGCGGCCAGCCGCAAGGAACCCTTCATGTAGTCGAGGAAGTTGAAGAAGGTGGAGCCGAACGCGCGCAGGCCGTGGAGGTTCAGGCCGTTCACGATCGCGCCCATCCCGTGCTCGCGAACGCCGTAGTGGACGTTGCGCCCGGCGTAGCTGCCTCGTTCGACGGAGCCGCCATCCCCGATCAGGGTGAGGGTGGAAGGCTCGAGGTCG
>Ga0126312_10000973_pt1 | contig 18268 bp, 15 predicted proteins | sample Plot104A_FD_92537 | JGI IMG/M metagenome (GOLD analysis project Ga0126312, IMG submission 92537) | Serpentine soil microbial communities from UC McLaughlin Reserve, CA, USA - Plot104A | ecosystem: Environmental > Terrestrial > Soil > Grasslands | place: USA: UC McLaughlin Reserve, Lake County... | reverse complement strand
CGTCACCGGACGGCGCCGCGTTCGACGAACGCCGCGCCTACGAGCTCCCCAAGCGCCTGCGCTTCAACGACTGGGCCCTGGCCGGAGAGTGGACGATCGGGCCTGAGAGTGTCGTGCTCGAACAGGCCGGCGGGAGCATCGCCTACCGATTCCACGCGCGCGACGCGCATCTCGTGCTGTCTCCGGGAGTGCGAGAGCCGATTCCCTTCCGCGTGCTCCTCGACGGCGAGGCTCCGGGCCCGTCACACGGCGTGGACCTCGACGAGGACGGAAACGGCTTGCTCCGGGACGGCCGCCTGTACCAGCTCGTGCGCGAGCACGACGCGGTCCGCGAGCGGACGCTGGAGATCACCTTCCTCGAGCCCGGCGCCGAGGCGTACGTGTTCACGTTCGGGTAGCCGAGATGGACGACTGGGTCGTGGTCGAGGTCGCCGGTAGCGAGCCCGAGGCCGAGCTGCTCTGCTCGGTCTTGCGTGGCGCCGGCATCGAGTGCCTGCCCCGGTTAACGAACAGCGGGGCCGGGGCTGGAGACGGGCTGGGCACCGTGGGGGCGCACGACATCATGGTTAGCCCGCAGGACGCGCAAGACGCACGCGAGGTCCTGCACGAACCCCGGTGAGCCACGGCGAATGACAGCTCGACCGCGGCCTCAAGTGCGCGGACCTAGTCGACGCGATGGGGCGGCTACATCGCCACCGCTGTCACATCCTCGATCTCGTCACTCCGATGCCGGGGTGGGTCCTATTCCGATTTGCGTGTACGGCTAAGGAGGAATGCGTCGTGAACGGACGAGTCGCCGTCATCTACTACAGCGCCAGCGGGAACGTACACGCGCTCGCACAGGCGGTGGCGGACGGCGCCGAGGAGGCGGGCGCGGAGGTCCGCCGCCGCCACGTCGAGGAGCTCGCCTCTGAGCTCCTCATCTCGCAGAACCAGTACTGGGGCCGGCACCGCTCGATCGTCTCCGATGAGCCGGTCGCGACCCTGGACGACCTCGAGTGGGCCGACGGCGTCGCATTCGGAACGCCGACCCGTTTCGGCAACGTCGCCGCACAGCTGAAGCAGTTCATCGACCAGGCCGGCCGCCTGTGGCAGGAAGGCAAGCTCGCTGACAAGGTCGCGACGACGTTCGCCTCGTCGCAGACTCCGCACGGCGGGCAGGAGTCAACGATTCTCGCGCTCAACAACACCCTCTACCACTGGGGGATGGTGATCGTGCCGCTCGGCTACACGGTCAGCGAGGTCTTCGCGGCCGGCGGCAACCCGTACGGGACGTCCTACACCTCAGGCCACCAGGTCACCGGTCCGGACGCGAGTGCGGTCGATGTCGCGCGCTATCAGGGCCAGCGGCTCGCCCGCTACGCAACCGTCATCGCCGAGGCTCGCTCGCGAGGAGCCTTCGCCGTACGAAGGCCCAGCCCGGAGACCTTCCACGGCGCGACGTTGACGGGGGCGGCGGCGGAAGTCCGGAGGCGCTGATGACGGCGAGTTCAGGAGGCATCGAGAGCAGCCAAGCCTCTACTGGCGAACCGGGCGAGAGCCTTGGCGCCGTCGGTTGCGGTCGGCGTCCCCGCCGGCATCCTCGCCCTGCTCCTTCACATCGGTTACCTGCGTCGATCCCAGTCGGCAGTCGGTAGCGAGACCCATGACGAGTTCGCCGTCGTGGCCCCGCCGTCGGGCCCGCCCAGGCCTCGAACCGACGGTCCGGTGGGATGATGGCTGCTCCATGAGCGCTTTCGTTCGACCCATAGCGATGGAAGTCCGAGGCGATCCGCGCGGAGCGCGACCGCGGGCTCCGGACGGTCGAATTCCCGCAGTCGCACGCACGCATGACGGCGGCCTCGGAGCGCCTGCACGCCGCCATCGTGGAGCGGCGGCTCCAGCACCCCGGCGATCCGGAGCTTGATCGCCACGTGGCCGGAGCGGTGGCGAAGCAGACCGGCCGAGGCTGGCGGCTCGACAAGTCCGAGCGCTCAGCGCAGATCGACGCCGTGGTGGTGCTCGCGATGGCCGTCGAGCGCGCGCAGGCGCCGAAACCGGAGCCCGTACGTTTGTTGGGCTGGTTGTAGGGGCGCCCCGCGATGCGGTTCTTCCAGGTAAGCGCGACCGTGATCCCCGTACTCACCTTGGCGGCCGGGATCGAACTTGGTCGTACCGAGACGCTAGAGGACCAACCGCGATCACTGGTCGTTGGGGTGGTTCTTAGCGTGATCGCCTATTTCGCCCCTGGCCATAGCTGGCGAATGGGCGGCGCTGGCCGTCCTCCTGAAGGGAAGGCCGTCGGAGCTCGCCGAAGACGTGATCGAACTGTCCCTGATAGGACTGACCGGAGCCCTCGCCCTCGGCGCGCTCCGGCCTTTCATCGGCCCTCTCGACAAGCACCGGCTCGTATGGGTCTGGTGGACCGTCGCGGGCGTCGTAATCGCAGGCCAATTTGCCGCGACGGTTTGATGCCCGCCGCCGGTGGAGCGGTCCGAATTCAAGCGCAAAACGCCCGTCGTAGCAGGGGCTTCTTGAGGGTGAGCGACGGGACTCGAACCCGCGACCGCCTGGACCACAACCAGGAGCTCTACCAGCTGAGCTACGCCCACCAGGTTGAGCCGAATCTAGCAGTGGGTCAGTCGCGCGAAAGCGGTACCGTCGGCACGACTTCGCGCTCCGCGACGGCCTCGACGACCTCTTCCTCCTCGAGCTCGCCCTCCTCGCGGGCGCAGACGATCCGGAAGCGCCCGGTGCTCAGGTCGGGGTTGGCGCGGATCGGCAGCCCGCGGATGGTGTCCCAGCCGAGCCGCTCCATCTCGAACGGGTTCAGCTCGACGGCGACAGCCGGCCACTCGCAGGTGGCGTTGTGGTGGTCGATCGCCTTGGAGATGGCCTCGAGGTTCTTGGCCTCGGAGGAGCTCATCGCGACGCCGGCTCGCCCAGCACGTTCGTGTAGTGCTCGATCGTCTTGGCGAGGCCCGTGCGCAGATCGACCTCGGGTTCCCAGCCGAGGAGATCGCGCGCCTTGGTGATGTCCGGTTGGCGCACCTGCGGGTCGTCGACCGGGAGCGCCTCGAACACGATCTCGGACCGCGACTCGGTGAGCTCCACGATCGTGCGCGCCATGTCGAGCAGGCTCATCTCGCTGGGGTTGCCGATGTTCACAGGCTCGTGGACATCGGACTCCGCGAGCAGCACGAGGCCGCGGATCATGTCGTCCACGTAACAGAAGCTGCGGGTCTGCGAGCCATCGCCGAAGACGGTCACCGGCTTGTCGGTGAGCGCCTGGCGCAGGAAGGTCGGCACCGCGCGGCCGTCGTTCGGCCTCATCTTGGGGCCGAAGGTGTTGTGCGCCATGACGCCGGTTCCCGCCCAGAAGTTCTCCAGATCGGGAACCGAGAAGTCGTAGACGACGCGCGGCGTCTCGATCTCGTCGATCCCGGTGACGCTTGCCCACACGAGATCGCCGTTAACCCGCGCGTTCAGCTTCTGCGTGACACCCCGATCCCACTCGAGCGGGCTCCACGGCGACACGTTCGCGAGGGTCAGCCTCCAGAACGGATAGCGGCGTCCCCCGGTCCTCCTTCGGAATGTGCTCTCGTAGCCGCCGACCGACGGGACCAGGCCGAACCGCGCGAAGGCGACGATCAGGTCGTCCTTGAGCTCGTCGTAGACCGTGCTGAACTCGTGCCGACGAGCCGCATCGAGCTTCTCGCCCGAGTGCACGCCGTCGCCCTCCCGGTAGCCCTCGATGAACCACTTCAAGCGAGCGAGCGGCAGACCGAGGATCCAACCCGGGATCCGCTTCCGGTTGTTGTCGAAGCCGAGGTAGTCGAGGAGACGAAGCAGAAGCTTCGAGTGGACGAAGATCGCGGCGCCCCTCGTTGAGCTTCCTTCGACGCGCACGACGTGAATCCCAAGCCCGCCCTCGAAGACGGAGGCGGCGCGGTCGAGCAGCTCCTCCTCGCCGCTGATGGTGACGAACGCGCTCTTGCCGTCCCGCTCGAACGTGCAGCCTTCGGCGACATAGATCCCGAGGAGCCACAGGACCTCGTCGGTGATCCTCAGTTTGCCCGGCAGGGAAGCCGTGCGACCTGCGACATTGAGCCTCACTCGCGCTCCAACGGGCATGGAGCTGCGGATGCGACGAAGGATCGGCAACGGCACGCGGTCGCTCTCCCGCATGCGAATCAGCGTCGACCATGCTCCATTGCGCCAGTGGGGGCCGTTGTTACGGCGCTGGGAGACGAGCAGCCCGAACAGGTCCTTTCGCTGCTGCCAGGCGAGCGCGCCGAGACCCGGCGCTTCCACCGACAGCTTCCACGGATCGCCCTCGGCGAACTGCCACACGTCGAGCATGCTCACCGTCGCGCGGTCGCGTTCCGGCACGTCGATACGTCGCGCGACGGCGATCCGATCGCCGACCTCGAGCTCGTTGACTGGCCTCGCTAGCGGCTCGCGGTCCGGGCCCTCGGCGAATACCGAATGGTCGCCCGTGACCTTGATCGAACGCCCATAGCGGGTTCGGACCTCGTAGCACCGCTGCTCGGTCGAGTGCGCGATGAGCGACGTCGCCTTCGCCGCGACCATGCGTCCGCTTTCGGCGAATGACGGTACGTGGACGCCCTCGAGCGGAAACTCGGTCGCCGGCTCCGCGGCCACCCCCACGCCGCCGGCACCCGCGAAGGCCGCCGCGCGCGCGCGGCCGCGCAGACGAAGTGCCAGGTCCTCAACGGCTTCGCGACGCAGCTCACGTCCATCGTCGTACAGAACCTGCTCGTCGCCGGTGATCGAGTTGAAGATCCTCGCGATGCACGTGTCCACTCCCTGCTGGCGCAGGTAGGCCATGGTCAGGGCCTCGGCGTAGCGCTTGGCCTCGTCGTAGACGCCGCGGGGGCCGATCGGGTTGACGTTGCCCCAGTACGTCTCGGGCTGCGGGTGGATCTGGGGATCGCCGTAGACCTCGGAGGTCGAGGCGATCAGGAAGCGGGCCCGGTGCTTCTTCGCGAGGCCGAGTGAGTTGTGCGTGCCGTAGGCCCCGACCTTGAGCGTGTGAAGCGGCAGCCGCGCATAGTCGATCGGGCTGGCGGGCGAGGCCATGTGGTACACGAGGTCGACCGGCTCGTCGATCTCGTAGTGCTTCGTGATGTCGAGCATCTCGAACCGGAACTCCGCTCCGGCCGGGATGTGCTTGATGTTGTCGAGCGAGCCCGTCTCGAGGTTGTCGACGCAGATGACCCGTTGTCCACGCGCGAGCAGGTAGTCGCAAAGATGAGAGCCGAGGAAGCCGGCGCCCCCCGTGACCAGTGAGGTCGGCATCTCGAAGAGGGTACATCGGGTCTGCGGACGCCCACGAAGAACCGCTTGCAGGCGCCCCGGCGGAAGGCGAGCGCGCGGCGGACGCTGCCGCCGCGCTCGCCGCCTCGTCAGTGTAAGGAGATACCCGCGAGGGGCGAGGCTTATTCCGGATTAGTAGCCGCCGGCCGCGACCAGCGAGCCGAAGTACTTGCCGATGACGGGCGCGAGGGGGTCGCCGACGAAGCCGTTGCTCGGCGTGGCCGTCGCGGCGGCGTCGCCGCGGATCTTCTGGATGATCGCCGCGCTGGTCAGGCCCTTGCAGGGACCAGCCGTGCCGCCGTTGCCGAGGCAGAGCGCCACCGTACCCGCCACGTGTGGGGCGGCCTGGCTGGTGCCGTAATACGTCGCCACGCCACCGCCGGGCTTGTCCGATACGACGCACGTACCGGGTGCTGCCACGGCGTGGTCCTGCTGGCTGGCCGTCACTGCGAAGTTCGAGTAGGTCGCGTAGCGATCGTCGCGTTCGCCCTTCTTGCAGGACGGCGCAGCTCCGACGCCGCCGGCGGCGCCGTCGGTGTCGCTCATGGCCGTGGCGGTGAGGACCTCGGGATAGGCAGCGGGGATCGTCGTGCCGAAGCTCATCGCGCTGTTACCGGCCGCGGCCACATAGCTGACGCCCGCGGCCGTCGACTTGCAGATCGCCCTGTGCTGCGAGTCCACGATCAGGTACCCGCATTTGTCGTCGTTGGCGCCCGGGCCGACGAGGCTCATGTTCGCGACCTTGATGTTCAGCGCGTCAGCGTTCGCGGTGACCCAGTCGATGCCGCAGAGAATCTGCGACAGCGTGCCGCTGCCTCTCGCGTTCAGGACCTTCACGGAGTAGAGCTTGGTGCCCGGCGCGACGCCGGCGACCCCCGAGCCGTTATTGCGGGCGGCGACGATTCCGGCGACGTGCGTTCCGTGGCCGTTGTCGTCGTTCGCGCTCTTGGTGGCCGAGATGCAGTTCTTGCCATTGGCCGCGTTCAGGTCGGTGTTGGCCAGGTCGATCCCGGTGTCGAGAATGGCTACACCGACGTCGGCCGCCTCGTGAACCTGTGTCTTCGACGCGGCAGCGATCCTCCGGACGCCCGGTTGGACTGCCTCACCGGAGGCCGTGGGAACCAGCCCGGCCGCCGTGAATGTCTTGTCCGGCTCGACGCTGGCCACGTCGGGGTTGGACTTCAACGCCTCCACCTGAGCGTCCGTAAGGTTGCCGGCGAAGCCGTCCACGGCCGCGTCGTAGCGATAGTTCACGCCGAGTCCCAGCTTGTGTTCGAGGCTGCTGGTCAGCGCCTCCGGATCCTCGACGCCGTCGCGGTAGATCACGACCGATGGGGTGGCGCGCGTCGCGGCGGCCCCAGCCGCGGGAAAAGCACCGAGTACGGCGATCGCACTGGCGACCGCCACGAGCCTGCGGGCCGTCATGCCGGCGTTCCCGCCTTATCCTGCGGAGGGTCTGCCGCACGCGCCGGGACAGGTCCGTCGCCGTTGGCACGGCCGAACCCGTCCATGTAACGCCACAGGTCCTCCAGGCACTCCTTTGCCGGCTGTGGACGCGAGAGCGAGAAGCCCTGGGCGTAGTCGCAGCCGAGGGCGGCGAGCTCCTCGCGGATCGCGTCGCTCTCTACCCCCTCGGCCGTGACGTGGACAGACAGGTTGTGACCGAGGTCGATCGTCGACCGGACGATGGCGGCGTCGTTCGCGCTCGTGTGGAAGCTCGTGACGAACGACCTGTCGATCTTGATCTCGTCGACCGGGAGCTGCTGCAGCTGGCTAAGCGATGAGAAGCCGGTGCCGAAGTCGTCGATCGCGATCGTCACCCCCATCGCGCGAAGCTCGCCGAGCACCGACCTGGCCCGCCCGAGGTCGGCGACGATCTTGCTCTCCGTGATCTCGAGCTGAATGACGTCGGGTCGCAGGTCGTACTTGCGCAGGAGGCGCGCGATCGTGGTGGCCAACTCGCGATCCAGCAGGCTGCGGGTGGAGATGTTGACGGACATCCGGACAAGCAGTCCCAGCTCGTCCCACTCCTTGCGCTGGCGCAGGGCGCCCTCGATCACGTAATCGGTCAGGGGCTTGATCAGGCCGGTGTGCTCGGCGAGCGGGATGAAACCGTCCGGTCCGATCAGGCCGAGCTCCGGGTGGTTCCAGCGAACCAGCACCTCGACCCCGTGCGCATGGCCGTCCCGCAGGGCGACCTTGGGCTGGTAGTGAAGAACCAGCTCGTCGCGCTCTATGCCCCGGCGGAGCTGGGCCGCGAGCGCAAGGCGGTCGATGCTGTGCGCATCCTCCTCGGCTGCATAGACCTGGTAGGGGCGCGCTGAGTCCTTGGCAACGTAGAGGGCCGCGTCGGCATGCTGGAGAAGCACGTCCGCGTCATACCCGTCCTTCGGGAAACAGGCGATGCCCACGCTGGCGCGGACGTCGAGCGACAGCGAGTTCACCTCGAACGGCCGCTCGAGCGCGGTGAGAATTCGCTCCGCCACGTCGACGCCGTCGGTCGATCCGGCCACGTCCTCGAGCAGGACTGCGAACTCGTCCCCGCCCAGGCGCGCAAGCGTGTCCTCTTGGCGCAACGCCGTACGCAGGCGCGGAGCGACCTGCGTCAGGAGCAGATCGCCATAGTGGTGGCCAAGCGTGTCGTTGACGGCCTTGAAGTCATCGAGGTCGAGGATCAAGACGACCACCGACAAGCCGCGCCGACGGGCGGACGCCAATCCCACGTCGAGGCGCTGGCGCAGCAGCGTCCGGTTGGGAAGCTCCGTGAGCGCGTCGTGCGAGGCGCGATGCTCGTTCATCGCGGCCTCGCGGCCGCCGAAATAGATGGCGAGCATCGGCAGGAACGACAGCGGGATCAGCAGCACGTTCTCCTCGGCCGACACGACCACGATCGGCGCAAGCGACAGCAGGAATCCCGCCGTCCAGCCCTGGTAGGCGAGGTCGCGGCGGAGGTAGACCAGCACCGGCGAGCGCGTCAGGAGCGCCGCCCCGATCCCGGCCAGGACGTGGTTCGCCGCGAACCAGACGACGCCCGCGACCAGGATGTCCGGAAGGGCCGCCCCGATCCCCTCGACCGGTGCCGCATCGCCGAGGACGGCCAACACCGCCGCGGCCGCCGCCACGGACAGCGCGTACTGGGCCGCGTTGAAGGTGACCTTGATCGCCGGCTTGCGATCGAGGGTGTCGACGACCGCCGAAGCGCAGGCGTACACCACGATCGCCGCCCCGACTCCGAAGTAGAGCAGCAGGGCGAACGCGAACGCCGTCGACACCGCCACGACGTCGTGCGTGCCGCGGCGAGGCACCTCGATCGGCAGCAGCTCGCCCACCAGGACGAACGCGGCGAGCAGCCAGAAGCCGGGCTCGCTAGTGGCCAGGCGCCAGTCGCCCGCCGCGACCAGCCACGCCACTACGGCGCCCGCGACCAGCGAGACGATGCAGGCGTAGCGGACGAACGAGCGCGTTACGTCCGGCACCGACTGGCGGCGATCGAGGCTCCCCACGTGGGACCCCGGAGTCATGCGGCCGCCTGGCCGATCCGCCGGATCCGCCGAGTCAGACCTTTCGGCCTCCCTGGATGCCGGCCGGACGGCCGACCTGGGGCGCTTCGAGGGAGGAGGAGGGAAGCGCCGGCTGCGCCGTGCCGTCGGAAGAGTGGGTCCCCTGGACCGTGGGGGCGTCGGCGTGGGCCGGGCCCGCGGCGGCGAGGCCGAGGCAGACGAGAGGGACGATCACCAGCTTGTTGCGCCAGCGAGCGCCTGCGGCGCTGATACGGCTTTTACCCATTCTAGGCTCCAATCACTTCGGGGCGGTCATGTCACCCATCGGCCTTTAGCCGGCGAACCTTTAATCGGACATTCGTCCAGGCCGGCCGTGGGCAGCGCCGCCCGACAGAGCGCCCACTACGGCAGGCTCCTCGATGGCGCCCGCGGCCGGGATCGCGGTCCGGCTCGAGGCATATGACGCCACCCCAGGTGGACGGCTGAAGGAAGAATCGCGGTGATCGGCGAGGGGCCCCGGCTAGTGCCGGGGCCGCTCGCTCGTTGGGAACCAGCCGGACCCGCTTACGTCCCGCCGTCAGGCAGGCTTAAGCGGCTAGCCAGCGTGGCTAGTCGTTGTTGTCGTTGTTGTCGTTGTTGTCGTTGTGGCGCGCGTTCCAGGAGACGCACTTGCCGAACGCGTTCTTGTGGTTGTGGTTCAGCAGCGCAAACCACGGCTGCCCGGGATCGTCGATCGTGCCGTCCGTCTTCAGCTCGCGGCACGTCTTCGCGGCGTTGATCACGTCCTGGTCGTGATCGTCCATGTCCTGCTTCTTCTGGCGCGCGTTCCAGGAGACGCACTTGCCGAACGCGTTCTTGTGGTTGTGGTTCAGCAGCGCAAACCACGGCTGCCCGGGATCGTCGATCGTGCCGTCCGCCCTCAGCTCCTGGCACGTCTTGACGGCATTCGCATGCGCCTTGTGACGCTCACGCGACTCCTCGCGCGACTTGCGCTTCACGCACAGCCCATAGGCCTTGCGCTTGCTCGTATGCATGAGCCGGGCGAAGTTCGTCTTGCCCGCCGCCTTGCGCAGCGCCTTGCACTCCTTCTTCGCGTTGTGCTTGTCGTGCCTCGTCACCTTGGCCGTGGCCGTGGCCGGGACGAGCAGCGCCACGATCACTCCGACCGCGATCAAGACTCGCGTCAATCTCATCTAGCCCTCCATGGGTCGTACGGCTGGTCGCGCTCTCTTGAACGCCGCGAACACCAAGAAGTCTCGGAGTTACCGCACGCCGGCATCGCCGCGAGACGTTTGGGCCACCGTGGGCGACGAACAAGGGCAGGTCCGGGCACGCTCTCTCGTTCGGAAACCGGGCGCTAGCAGGCAGAAAGCGGAGTGCCCCGGGCAGGACTCGAACCTGCGACCTGGGGGTTAGAAACCCCCTGCTCTATCCAGCTGAGCTACCGGGGCTGGCGAGAAGCAGGATAGGCGCGACGGAGTTGAGGACATCACTTGCGCCCATCCACCTTCAGCCAAACTGGCCCGCTTGCTCGACGTTGAGGAGGACGACCTCCAACCGCTCCACCGAGGCCGTCTCGCCTGGCCCGGTTACTTCCTCGCGGAGGCGCGTCGCGGCATCCTCGCTTGCCCGAAGAGCCTCCTCGTCCTGCCACAGGGACATCACGATGATGTCGCCGCTCTCCCGATCAACAAGGAAGACGACGCCCTTCATGTCCTCGGTCTGCCCGAACTCTGTCGGCAGGACGCCCTTCTTCGTCTCCAGGGCCTCGTCGACGGATTCGGGGGTCGCACCCTGGTAGCGGGTCATCCGAGCGTGCATGTGCTTCTCCTATCGGGTCGGGCCTGGACCAAACCGACGAGCCGCTAAGCGACGGGTACTCGCCGACCTTCTCGACCCGGCGACGGCTCAGTGTCGGCGCTTGCGATTGGCAGAGCCTACGGCCAGGGAGATCTGGCTAGTCCCTGAACGACGGCAACCCGGTGCCAATGAGCGGTTGTCCATCAATCGGGGCGGCCGGATTTGAACCGGCGACCCCCTGCTCCCAAAGCAGGTGCGCTACCAGGCTGCGCCACGCCCCGATTCGCCCGAGTCTAGATCGCCCCCGCCGCATAGGCCGAATCCAGCAGTACCGTCGACGCGATTGCGAGCAGCGTCACTCCCGTCAGCGGCACGTCCGCGCTCCCGATGCTCCCGTCTTCTCGTATAAGGTCCGCACGCCGTCGCGCTCGACGTAGCCCCCCTCGTCCGGGTAGCGGGCGCAGGTCTGCTCCGTGGAGACCTCCGGCGGCGCGATCGTCAAGGCAGCAGCTCCGCCAGGCGCTCGGCGGCGCGGCGCGCGCCGTCGCTCTCAACCGGCCGGTAGTCGACCTCCCGGCCGATCTCCTCGGCGATCGCGGTGGCGATCGTGTCCGCCGACGACTCGTCGAAGTCCATCCGCCGGCCGGCGCCGTAGCGCTCGAGGCGGTGGTGGACGTGGAAGTTCTGCTCGAAGTGGTGCTTGAGCGGGAAATAGAGGAACGGCCGCCGGTTCGCCGTCAGCTCCATCGACGTCGTAAGCCCGCCCTGCACGACGGCCAGATCGCACGCCGCCAGGTGCTTGTAGAGATCGTGCACGTACGGCCGCAGCTCGAGACCGTCCTCATCCGGGAGCGAGCGCGGGTCGATCCGCGGTCCCGCCACCACGATCATCCGAATGTCGGGGACGAGCTCCCGCGCCTGGCGCTGCGAGGCGATCACCTTGCGCAGCAGGTGTTCGCCCACGCCCGACCCACCGACCGTCACGAGGCAGACGCGCTCGTCCTCGCCGTAGCCGAGCTCGGCGCGCAGCCGCTCGCGGTCCGCGACCGGCTCGAAGCCGGTCACGTAGCCGGCGAAGTCGAAGTTCTGCTCGGTCCAGTCGCGGATCAGCGGCAGATCGGGGCCCAGCCGGTCACCCACGATGTCGTCCGGATTGCCGACGAAAAGAGCGCGGTCGCGAAGGGTCGGGCTCGCGGCGATGTGCTCCACCATCTCGGCGTTGTAGTCGGCGGTCAGGAACGCCTCGTGCCCGCCGCCGTCCGCCATCGGCAGCCAGCCGACGAAATCGGTCAGCCAGGCGTAATGCGCCCGCTTCAGCTCAGGGTGCTCGTGCAGGAAGTAGTCGAGCTCCCAGGCCTCGTCTCCGATCCAGAGGTCGTAGCGCTCCTCGCGCACGACGTCGTCGAAGACCATGTAGTTGGCGGCCAGGATCTCGTCCATGCGGCGGAAGGCCTGGAAGCAGTGCAGGTCGTGCTCCGCCGACTCCGACTCCATGTGGCCGGACTCGTTGGCCAGGTGCCGGCTCGCCGGGTGGATGGTCTCGTCCTCCTCCTCGAGCACGCGCGTGACCGGGTTTTGCGCCAGCCAATCGATCTCGAGGCCGGGCACGAGCTTGCGCAGCTCCTTGGCGATCGCCACGTCGCGGCGCGCGTGGCCGAGGCCGATCGGAGACGAGATGAACAGCGCGCGCTTGCCGGGGCGCGGCCGGCCGTCGGGCGAGCGCGACGGCTCCGGCCACACGTCCTGCTCCAGGAACTCGCGAACGGTCCGGTTGAAGGCGACCGGCTTGCGGGCCAGGGGAATGTGGCCGACGCCCTCCATCTCTACCAGGCGGCCGCCGGTCTCCTTGGCGAGCCGCCGGGCGTCCGGCATCTTGCAGACGTGGTCGCGAGTGCCGTTCACGACCAGCACCGGGCAGCGGATTCGGCGGACCTTCTCGAGCAGGGAGCGGCGGTCGTAGGTCACCTTGCCGGCGAGCGTCGCGATGATGGTCGCGCCGTCGGTGTCGAGCGAGTACTCGATTCCGGTCTCGATCTGGCGCGTCGAATGGGCCTCCGGGATGCACCTGCGCACCCACCACTCGGCACTGGCCGCGTAGTCCTCGTTCACGTAGTCCGGATGCCAGCGACCGAACGGGCTCAGCGCGGCGAGCGGCTTGATCAGCGGCTTGTCCATCATCGCGATGGCCGGGCGCCAGCGGAGCTGTCCCGCCAGGCTGAGCGGCATGAACGGCCCCGTGAAGATCGCCGCCTCCACGCGCTGGCCGTGCTCGGCAGCGAGCTCGAGCCCCCATTGCGCACCGCGGGAGAGGCAGTGGATGACGGCGCGGTCGGTCCCCGTGGCGTCCATCACGGCGAGGCAGTCGAGCGCGAACGCCTCGGAGTTGTAGGCCCGCGGGTCCCTCGGCCGGTCGGACCTGCCGTTGCCGAGGCCGTCGAACGTGAGGACCCGGTAGTGGCGCGAGAAGTAGGGCATCTGCGCCTTCCACGCGCGCGAGTGCAGGATCGACCAGGTCGGAAGGAAGAAGAGGGTCCGCTCCCCCTCGCCGTAGATCTCGTAGAAGAGCCTGCGCCCCTCGCGCTCGGCGTAGCCCTCCTCGTCCGGGTAGCGCGCGCGCGACGGCTCGGCCGGCCTCTGCGTGGTCAGCGTGTCCACGTGACCTCCCAGCGGAGCTGCTCGAGCGGGGCCTCGCGCGCCAGGGCCTTGAACTGCGTCTCGTAGCAGCGCACGGCGGCGAGCTTGCGCTCGTAGGCGTCGTCGTCGAGGGCGTGCACCGACGCGGTGAGCGCCGACGGGTCGAGCCCGGTCTCGAGGATCCGCTGCCGCCAGGCGGCGTCGATGTCCAGTTCCCCCTCCTCGCCGCTCACCCAGCTCGGGAGTCCCCAGAAGCCGGCGTGGGGCAGGTCGGCATAGAGGCGTGTGTTCGCCCGAAGCGCGAGGACGGCCTCGCGCACGAGCTCGTGGTCCCCGCTGAAGAAGAACCCGAGGGGCGCGTAGACCTCGTCCGCTCCGTCGAGGTGCTCGGCCAGCGCCGCGGTCACCGGCGGCGACGCGCCGTTGCGGCGGTACTGCTCGTCCTGGAGGTCGAGGTGCGCGTAGCCGACGCCGGCGAGCGACATGGCTCGCTCGTCCTCGCGCCGCCGTTCGCGGACGCGGGCCGGCGAGTCGCTGGATCCCGTGAGCCTGTCCCACCAGCCGGTGGTGCCGGCGTCCGGAGCGCCGGTGAACACGGTGACGACCGTCGCGCCTCCGGCCTCGAGGACGTGCCAGCAGGAGAGAACCGCGTCGTCCAGATGCGGCGAGATGACGATCCGGCGCGATTCCATGGGCCGACCATACGCCCGCGCCGGCCGCCGTTCTACCTAATTCTGGACTGAGGCCCGGGCCCTCAGCGCGTCGACGTCGAGCACGGTTATGCGGCGGCGCTCGGTCTCGATCCAGCCGAGCTCGCGGAGCGTGCGCAGCGCGCTCGCCATCCCGGCCCGCGACACCGCCGTCCAACCGGCCAGCTCCTCCTGGCTGATCGGGAGGGCGATCGTTATCCCGTCCTCGCAGCTCTCGCCGTAGCGCTCCGCCAGCTCGACGATCCGCGCGGCGGCGCGACCGACGGAGTCGGTGGCGCCGAATTCGATGCGCTTGCGGTCGGCGTCGCGAAACCGGGCGGTGAGCATCCTCAGCATCTGCTCGGCGAAGCCGGGGCGCTCGAGCAGCGACCGGAACGCGGGAGCGGGAACCAGCAGCGCCTCCACCGGCTCGATCGCCGTTATCGAGCTGGATCGGGGCGACCTGTCGAGCGCGGCGAGCTCACCGACGAGCTCGCCGGGGCCGCGGAAGTCGAGCACGGTCTCGCGACCCTCGGGCCCCACATGGCTGACCTTGGCCCGTCCGCTCAGGATCAGGGCGACGCTGTCGCCGGGCGCGCCCTCGTGGAGCAATCGTTCCCCCGGCTTGAAGGCGACCGCGCGGCCGTGCTCCCGCAGGGCCTCGAACACGTGGCGACCCTACACTCTGCTCGTGGCTGATTCGCGGGTCTGTCACGCCTGCGGACGCTCGAACCCGGACGATGCTCGCTTCTGCTCGGGCTGCGGGTCGGCGCTCGCCTCCGCGGGCCCGCAACGCGAGGCGCGGAAGGTCGTCACGGCGCTTTTCGCCGACGTGGTCGGCTCGACGGCGCTGGGCGAGCGGCTCGATCCCGAAGACCTCCAGGCCGTGATCGGCGAGGGCGTCGCCCGGGCGGTGCGGGCGACCGAGGCTCTGGGCGGTCACGTCGAGCGCGTGGCCGGTGACGGGGCGCTCGTGCTGTTCGGCGCCCCGGTGGCCCACGAGGACGACGCCGAACGCGCGGTCCTCGCCGGGCTGCGCGTGCTGGAGGCGATGGACCTCTACGGGCGCGAGCTGGCGGACGAGCGCGGTCTCGAGGGCTTCGCCGTGCGCGTCGGCGTGGAGACCGGCCTCGTCGTGCTGGCTCCCGTGAGCGGCGCCAACCGGCCGGAAGACTTCACCGCGACCGGCGACGCCATGAACACGGCCGCTCGGCTCGAGGCCGCGGCCGCCCCGGGCTCGATGCTCGTGGGGCCGCACACCTTCGGGCTCGTGGAAGCGGCGTTCGAATGGGGCGACCCGGTGGAGCTGAGCCTGAAGGGCAAAGCCGGCGTGGTGGCCGCTCACACCCCGCTGGCGCCGCGCCGGGTCGGCGGCCGCAGGACCGAGCCTGGCCGCACGCGCCTCGTGGGACGCGAGCGCGAGCTCGAGACGGTGCGCGGCGCGCTCGTGCGGCTGCTTGCCGGCAGTGGCGGGATCGTGCTGGTCAGCGGGGAGGCCGGGCTCGGGAAGACGCGCCTGCTCAGCGAGCTGCGCCAGGCCCACGGGGCGGAGGCGCTCGAGGGCCGCTGCGTCTCGTACGGGGAGGCGCTGCCGTATCTCCCCTTCCAGGTGCTCCTGCGGGAGTGGCTCGGAGTGACGCCCGAGCACCCCGAGGACGAGGTGGCGGAGCTGCTCGGCAGCCGCCTCTCCGAGGTCCTCGGCGACCGCGGCGCGGAGGCCCAGCCGTTCCTCGGCTCGGTGCTCGGCCTGTCGCCCGCCTCCGGCGACGCCGCCCTGATGGGCCGGCTGCAGCCGGAGGACCTCCAGGCGAGGGTCGTCGGCGCATTCCGGGTCTTCATCGCGGCGCTCGCCTCCGCCGGGCCGGTGCTGATCACGATGGACGACCTGCACTGGGCCGACGCCGCGTCGCTGGCCCTCCTCAAGCACCTCCTCGACCTCGCGGACGAGGCGCCGCTTCTCCTGGTCCTGGCGGGGCGTCCCGACCGGGACCACGCGTCCCGGCAACTCCGGGAGAGGGCCCTCGAGCGCGGCGCCGAGCTCGTGGAGCTGACGGCGCTCGCCCAGGAGGCCGACCGCGAGCTTCTCAGGGAGCTCATGGGCGGGGCGGAGCTGCCGGCGGAGCTCGAGAGCGTCGTGCTGGAGCGCGCCGAGGGCAACCCGCTCTACCTCGAGGAGCTCGTGCGCTCCCTGGTCGACGCGGGGGCACTCGTGCGTGACGCGGACGGCTGGCGATTCGACCGCGACGTGGACGTCCAGGTGCCGGAGACGGTGGAGAAGCTGGTTCTCGCGCGCGTAGACGTCCTCTCGCCGGGGGCCCGGCAGCTCCTTTGCGCGGCGTCCGTGCTGGGCAGGCGGTTCACGCGCAGCCTGCTCGCCGAGGTCACCGACGATGGCCGCGAGCTGGACGCCGGGCTCGACGAGCTGCGCCGGGCGGATCTGGTGCACGGGGGCAGGCGCTGGCCGGACGAGGAGTACCGCTTCCGGCATCACCTCATCGTCGAAGCCGTTTACGGCAGCGTGCTGCGGCGGCGGAGGGCGGAGCTGCACCGGCGTGCCGCGGAGGCGATCGAGGCGACCTTCTCGGACCGGCTCGAGGAAAGGCTCGGGGTGCTCGCGCACCACTGGCGTCACGCGGGCGAGCTCGAGCGGGCGTTCGACTACCACTCCCGGGCGGGCGCGGCGGCCTGGGCCGTTGTGGCGCCGCGGGAGGCGCTGGAGCAGTACGCCGCCGCCGTCGACGCGGCCGCGGCCGCCGGGATCTCCGACGGGCGCCTCCGCAGGGTTCTCTTCGAGAGCGGCCGGGCCCGCTTCTTCAGTGGCGACGCCGACGGCGGGGCCCGCGATATCGAGACGGTGCTGGAGGACGCCCGCCGCTCCGGCGACAGGGGCGACGAGATCGAGGCACTCACCTACCTCAGCCTGCTGCGCCACGGCGGCTACTCGAACGCCGTCGCGCTCGGCGAGGAGGCGGTCGCGATCGCCCGCGAGACGGGCGATGCCAGGGCCCAGGTCAACTCGCTGTCGAGGCTGGCGATCCTCGACGCGAACCGCCTGCGCCTCGATCGAGCCCTCGCGGAAGGACGCGAGGCCCTGTCCATAGCGCGATCCGACGGCGACGAGGAGATCACGGGCCTCGCGCTCGACGGCCTCAAGCTGGCGGAGCTGAAGCTCGGCGCGCTCGACGACCTCGAGCGGCACTGCGAGGAACTCGTCGAGATCCACCGGCGGAGCGGCGACGCCTTCTTCCTCTCCTGGGCCCTGCTCGAGTCGGCAACGCCGCCGCTTGCGCGGGGCCATATCGGCGACGCCCTCGCCCGTGCCGACGAGGCACTGGAGCTCAACAGGAAGCTGGGCGACCGCAGCAACCGGCCCGTCTTCCTCGACACCCACACCTGGATCGTGCGGGCGAGCGGCGACCTCGAGCGAGCACTCGCGGTCGCCCGCGAGGCCTGGGCGCTCGCCGGCGAGGCCGGGACCGGAGAGTGGCGCGGCTGGACGGGCGCGACCCTCGGGCTGGTCCTCCTCGAGTTGGAACGGCCCGAGGAGGCGGCCGCGGTGCTCGAAGCCGGGGCCGAGGCGGCCCGCGCGGTCGAGGCCACCGGCGAGGTGCTCCGCTGCACGGCCCAGCTGGCGTGGGCCGCCTGGCTGATCGGCGACCGGGAACGGGCCCTGACGCTGGCCGAGGACGCCGGCGCCATGCTCGGCGAGATCACCACCCCACAGGAGTCGGTGTGGCTCTTCGGCTCCCACGCGCAGCTCGCCCTGGCCTCGGTGCGGCTCGCCAGCGGCGACGCCGAGGCGGCGGCCGCCATCGCGCGCCCGGTGCGGGATGCCGCCGAGGGCGCCGGCTGGCGCGAGCCGTTCGTCGCCGCTGGGGCCCTGATCGAGGGGGCTCGCAGGTAGCCTGCCGCGTCCATGGCCGAGGTCCAGCCCTTGCGCACGCTCCGCTACGACCCCGGGGCTGTCGGCTCTCTCGAGAACGTGATCGCCCCGCCCTATGACGTCATCGACGACGACCTCAGGGCCCGGCTCGCGGCGAGGAGCGCCTTCAACGTCGTCGAGATCGACCTGCCGCGCGCGCCGGCGGGCGGCGACCCCTATCTACACGCCGCCGACACCTTCCAGGCCTGGCGCCAGGAGGGCGTCCTAACCCGGGAGCGCGACCCCGCCCTCTGGGTCCTCCAGCAGGAATACACGGCGCCGGGCGGCTCCGAGCGGACGCGGCAGGGCTTCTTCGCGCGCGTGCGCGTAGAGGATTACGGCCCCGGACGGATCCGTCCCCACGAGCGCACGCACCCCGGCCCGAAGGAGGACCGGCTGCGCCT
>Ga0126312_10000972_pt1 | contig 18277 bp, 19 predicted proteins | sample Plot104A_FD_92537 | JGI IMG/M metagenome (GOLD analysis project Ga0126312, IMG submission 92537) | Serpentine soil microbial communities from UC McLaughlin Reserve, CA, USA - Plot104A | ecosystem: Environmental > Terrestrial > Soil > Grasslands | place: USA: UC McLaughlin Reserve, Lake County... | reverse complement strand
CGGCTCGCTGGGCAGGCGGCGCGAGACCACCGACCAGGAAGGCATTGGTGGCGGTGGCATCAGCGGCGAGCAGGTTGGTCTCAATCTTCTGGACGCGGATCAGCTGGGTGATGTTGGCCTCTGCGCGGTAGAGCGAAAAGGCCAGATAGCTGAAGATCAGGGCACCGAGCACACCGAAGATCAGGCTGATCAAGATGGTGCCGACGCTCAGTAAACGCAGCATTTGCGGCGTGCTCCGCCGGGGCTTCTCTCTCGGCGTGGCCGCATCAGGAGAACCGACAACCGTTGTGGCGACTGGCGGCGCTGTGGCGACGGCTGCTGGGCTGGGTGAGCGCGCCGCGGCGAGCGTGCCGGGCGGGGGCGTGCTGGGTTGGGTCACCGCAGCTCCTCGTCGGTGGCCGGTTCGACCTGGCGCATGGTGACCGCGGGAGGCGACGTCGGGTCGGACTGGTCTGATCCAGTGGCGGCGGCGAGGGCCGACTGGTCGACGCCCAACGGGTCGACATCGGTCGACTCTTGATCATCAAGATCGCTGGCGATCAATTCGCGCAACTGCTGCACGGTCGGTTCGGGGACATTGCGCAGCCGCCATGCATGCCTGCCAATGGCTGATTCGAGCAGGTTCCGCGCAAACCGACCGTTGCCGAACATCGGTCCGCGTGGAGTCGAGCTCAAGATCGTTTTGAAGCGCTGGAGGCAGTCCTCGGTGACGTCGTAGTCAGCCGTCTTGGCCATCTGGAGGAAAATCTCGATGAGTTCGTCCTCGGTGTAGTCATCGAACTCGATCGTCGTTCGAAACCGGCTGGCCAATCCCGGGTTTTGAGTGATGAATATCACCATAGGATCGGGATAGCCGGCAACGATAACCACCAGGTCGTCCCGCCGGTCCTCCATCTCCTTGACCAGCGTGTCTACTGCCTCTGTTCCGTACTGGTCGCCCGCCAGGCTGTAAGCCTCGTCGATGAACAAAACGCCGCCGGCCGCCGATGCCACGACTTCGGCAGTCTTGATTGCCGTCTGGCCAAGATATCCGGCAACCAGCTCGGATCGGTCAACCTCGACCAACTGGCCCTTTGACAGCAGGCCGAGTGCTCGATAGATGCCGCCGACCAACCGGGCCACTGTGGTCTTACCGGTTCCCGGATTGCCGACAAAGACCAGGTGGCGGGTGATCGTAGGTGATTTCAAGCCCGCCTTCTGCCGAAGCCCGTCGACCCGAAGCACGGCCACCTGGCGGTGGATCTCGGCTTTCACATCCTTCAGTCCGATCAGCGCGTCCAGCTCGGCCAGGAGCTCTTCCAGGGTCTTTGGATTCTCCTGCGGTTCCGCTTCGACCAGGTCGGCGCTCACCGACGATCGCCCCTCGTCAGTCGACTTGTTGATCGGCTGTTGGCGAGCTACGGATTCAGGCTCAGGGAGCCTTGACTGGCCGAAGCCGCGAAAAGCACCCGGCGTGCTCGGGTCGACCTCGGTGAGATCGAGATCCGGCCCGTTGTCCCGGGTGCGATCAATGGGATTTTGGGGCGGGGAAGCGGCACTCAACTGGGCGGCGGCAGCTATGGCGGCGATACCGGCGGTTCGTGGCGTAGCCTCGCCGAGACTCTGAGCGGCCAGGCTGACATCGGCCAACGCCTGGGCGTACGCCTTGGCTTTGGCCGAGCCTGTCACGATCAGCTCGCTGAGCAGCACCGTGGGGGCAGCTCGCCAGCGGCGACCCCGGTGCGCGGCATCGAAGAAGTCCTGGACTTCGCCGTGGCCCGTTTGCTCCGACCAGGCCGCGTGCGCGTGGCCGGACGATTCCGCCACCGCAGCAGCGAGCGCCTCACCTTCTGCCCGAGCGGCATCCGAGTCGATGCCTGCTCTAGCCGCTGCGGCACCCAAGGCTTCCAGAGCTATGGCCAGGGAAGGCGGGGGCGGCGAGGCGGGATCCTTCACCGCGGCCAGCTTTTCATGGCAGGTCCAAGTTACTGCGGGGTTGCGGCGCCGGCTGGTCGCTGAGATTCAGCGACCCTCCGGTGGAGGCGTGGCCGAACTTCTGCTGCAAGAACCGGCCATGCGCGATGAGAGCGTCTGCATCCACCCGGACGACGGCGTCGAAAATCTCGTCCATCGTGGCGCCAAGCAGGTCGAGCTGGTCGATCAGCAACATCAGCGACGTCTTTCCATTCTCGATCGGCCGGGAATCGGCCCACTGCCGCGGTAACCGGGTGTAACCACGGATTGCTTCTGGCAAGTAGTCGGTGGCGGTGGCCATTACTGAGTACGCCTCCGGGCTGCCAAGCCCAAGATTTCGGAGCCGAGGCATCGTTTGCCGTACGGTTTCCGCGACCCGCTTTACTCGGGACGAGACTGGAGCCGGCACCGCGCCTCCGCCGACCATGGCCACGACCTGGTCGAGGGCCCGCAAGATATCCGCCTCGGTTGGCGGCGCTGGTACCACGGGAGCGACGGGCTGCGGGGGAGTGGGATCGGCGCGCCCGGTGAGCTTGCCCAACCACTCGCGGAGACCCATGACAGCGGACGAAAATCAGGGTGAACTTACTCAGCGCAACCCGCCGCCTGGTGCGCCCGTTTCGAGATCGAGCGCCCCTGAGGCCAGCTGTTGATCTTGACGACGCGCCCGCTCCAGATACTCCCGAGACTTCATCACTTCGCTCTCCAGAGTGCCAATGGTGGCCGCCATTGTGTCCAGCGCCTGCAACTTGAAGTTGTCGATCGAGTCCATGGTGGCGTAGATGTTCTGGAACGCGGCCTGGAGCTGGGGAAGGCCGATCGTCGCTGAGGCGGCCTGCTGCTGGATCTGTGCCGAGTTGTCCCGCAACATTTCCGATGTTCGCTCGATGAGGTCAGAGGTTGTGGTGTTCAGTGCCGTGATCTGATCCAGTACCAGCTTCTGGTTGCCGAGAGCCTGGGCCACGATCACCGCGGTGCGCAGGGCCGAGATTGTGGTCGTCGACGCGCGGTCGACGCCCTTGATCAACTCGAGGTTGTTCTTGATGATGATGTCGATCGCCAGGTAGCTCTGGATGGAGACGGCGAGCTGGGTCAGCAGATCCTGGTGCTTCTGCCGGACATAGAACAAGACATCCTGACTGAGTGCCCGAGCACGATCCGGGTCAGATATCTCAAGCTGCGCAATAGTCGCCGACAATTTCGCGTCCAGCCGCTCGGCAACGTAGATGTACTGGTTCAGCCGGCCCATCGTGCCCCAGAGATTCTGCTTCTCCATGTTGAGGGCAACGTTGTCCCGGGTCAGTTCGTCTTGCCCGTTGCGAAGGCTGTGCAGAATGCCGTTCAGGTGGCTCTGCGCCGCCTCGTACCTGCGGAAGTAGTCGACGATCTTGTCGCCGAACGGAATCATGCCCAGGAACTTCCGAGTCCCGGTGGCCTGGCTCGGGTCTAACTCCTCGACTGTGCGCCGCAGCTCCAGCAAGGTGTTGCCGACCCGTGATCCGGACGCCAAGGCACCTTCCTTGATTGCCCGCACCGGAGCTTGCAGGAGCCGGTTGGAGGTCTCGGCTGACCGACGGACATCGGCATCGCCCATGCTTCTGACATTGGCGGCCTGCTGGGCGAATTCCGGCGAACGGGTCTGCGCCGCCATCAGTTTGTCCAGGAAACTGTCGACTTTGTCGTCTAGTGCCGGAATGCTTTCCGGCTCCACCTGTGGAGCCATGGCAGGTGCCTGAGTCGCGACCACCCGCTTTGGCGGCTCTGGGGCCGTCAGTGTCAGGAGGTCCGAGTCTGGCGGTGCTAGCGGGGCGGGCGCTGCTGCGGATGGAGTGGGCTCGGTCATCGGTTTCCTCTCGGACGCCGGCTCAGCTGGCCAAAACGCTCGATGCGTGCACAGGCTTAGGACGGGAGCAAATCTACTCGCCCGGCGGTTCGGCGCCGCCGGTCAGCTGCGGCGCTCTGTCCGGCCGGAGGTCCCTTGGAACCGGCGCGCCGGGTACCAGGCCGGCGGCGTCGGCAGCGCTTCGCGCTTGCTCGAGTAACAGTTGCGGCGCAACGAGCTGGTCGGCGGCCAGGTGATCGAGGTCGTCGAATTCAGGAGTAACCTGCCAGATCACCCCGTCGCGGTAGGAGATCTTGATCGGCAGCGCTTGATCGCCCACCTGTACGTCTTTCCAACCCCGGGGAAGGGCCCACCGATCAAGGTTGATTCGCCGGATGCCAATACTGCTGGTGTCGTTCAGGATCAGATCGCGGAGCTGGTCCGCCTGGGCAGGACGCGCCAAGACGCTCAGGGTGTGCGCCGGACGGCCCTTCTTCATGAGAATTGGAGTCAGCCAGGCGTCCGCCGCCCCGGCGGTGATTAACCTGGCCAGCACAGCTGGCCATAGCCGGGGATCAAAGTCGTCGATGTTGGTTTCCAGTAGGACGGCGGGCTCACCGTTGTCATCGGTGTGCGATGCCCGGCTGCCGATCAACGCTCGGGTCAGATTGGGTCGTCCAGGAGTGTCCTTGGTTCCGGCCCCCGATCCGGATCGCTCCAGCGACAACGGCGGGAGGTCCTCGCAGGTGCTCAATGCGGCCAGCAACGCCATCCCGGTCGGCGTGGTCAGTTCCCCCACCCCGCCGGCGAAGATCCGCCAGCCAGTAGCCAGCTCGACCACGGCTGGCACCGGTACGCCCAGTTCGCCGTGCGCAGTGTGGGCACGGCCCGAGCCGACCGCGACCGCGCTCGAGCTCAGCGTGCTGACACCAAGATCATCCAACGCAGCCGCGACGCCAACGACATCGGCGATCGAGTCGAGGGCGCCCACCTCGTGGAAGTGCACGTCATCGGCAGCGATGCCATGAACCTTGGCCTCTGCCTCAGCCAGCCGTAAGAAGGCTCGAAGACAGCGGTCCCGGATGGGTGGTGCCACGTCCGCGGTCGATATTCGTTCTCGGATCATTGGCCAGCGGCGGTCCGGGACGGTGCTCGAGACAAGATCGACGGTGACCTTCGCAGCGCGCTGTCCAGCGCGGGTGACCGGAGCGCAGCTGAGCCGGACCGATTGCGGGATGACCGCGTCGATCGCTTGCTGCACCCGGTCGAGGTCCGCGCCGGCGTCAATCAAGGCGCCGAGCAGCATGTCTCCAGCAACGCCCGCGGTAGCGTCGATCCAGCCGTGGCGACCACTGATGGGTTCGGTCACGCCGCGACCGGAGCAGCGATTTGGGCTGCAAGGTGACCTGCGCCGTAGCCGTTGTCGATGTTTACCACTGCAACACCCGGGGCACACGCGTTGAGCATGGTCAGCAGAGCGGCCAGGCCATCGAAGGCGGCGCCATAGCCGACTGATGTGGGCAGCGCCACGACCGGCGCGCCGATCAGTCCCGCCACGACGCTCGGCAGTGCCCCGTCCATCCCGGCCGCGACGATCACCACCCGCGCCCGGCGCAGCAGTTCCAACTGCGCCAACATCCGGTGGAGGCCGGCTACTCCGACGTCGGCCACCAGTTCTGTCTGGCGACCGAGGTAGCGCGCGGTTAACTCGGCTTCCTTGGCCATTGGCAGGTCGGAGGTGCCTGCCGCGAGCACTACCACAAGCCCGCCAACCGAGGGTGGGGGAGCGGGAGGCCATGCCAGCAAGCCGGCATCTTGATCATGGAACGCATCGGGTAACTCGGCGAGGATGGCCGCGGCGTGATCCTTGGTGGCCCGAGTGAAAAGGGCGACCTCGGGGCGGCTGCCCAATGCGGCTGCGATGGCGCCTACTTGCTCGGGCGTCTTCCCGCGGCAGTAGATCGCCTCGGGATAGCCTCGACGAGCCGATCGGCCGAGATCGAGGTTCGCGAAGCTAGAAAGCTCCGGGCCGGCCCCAGCTCCTTCAGTCATGATCCGGTATGACCAGCGGCAGGGTGAAGGCTCCGGACTGCAAGCCCGCCAGGTCGAGCGCAACGAACCTGAAGCCGGCTGAGCGTACGGCGTCGAGGACCTCCCCGCGCAGCGGTTCGGTGACCGCACGGAGTAGATCGGACTCGGCCAGCTCGAGGCGGGCGATCTCGCCATGGTGGCGGACTCGCAACTCGGTGAAACCGAGCCGGCGCAAAGCTGTCTCGGCTTGCTCGATCTGGCGCAGCTTCTGGTGCGTCACTGGTGAGAAATGTGGAATGCGCGATGCCAGACATGGCGCAGCCGGCTTGTCGGCAACGGATAGGCCAAGTTCCCTCGCCAAGCGGCGGACATCCGCCTTAGTGATTCCAGCCTCGGCCAACGGCCGTAGAACGGAATGCGCGCTCGCAGCTCGGGCCCCTGGGCGATCAGCTCGTACAGCATCGTCAGCATTCTCTCCATAGGCGATCGCATCGAGCTGGTGCTGGCGGGCGACGTCGTCGTCGATCCGGCGAAACAGCTCGTCCTTGCAGTGAAAGCAACGATCGGGCCCGTTGGCTCGGTAGCTCGCATCCTCGCCTTCGAAGGTGGCGATTTCAACGACCGGAACCCCTATCTCCCCAGCGACTGTATGTGCTGCTGCTCGCTCGTCCGACGCCAGGCTCGGTGAAACTCCCAGCAGTGCCAGCACCTGACCTGCGCCCAGAACCCGGGCCGACAGTGCCAGCAACAGCGAGGAATCGACTCCACCGGAGAAGGCGACACCTAGGCGTTGGACGCCTGTCAGGGCGGCTGCGATCGCGGCCTCGGCGTCCGGGACCGACCAGCCGAGGGCGGCTTCCGCTGTGCCGCTCGAAGAACTCAAAAAGGCTCCTAGGCTTGCCACGTTTGGCGGTTGTCTTTTGCCCACCGTAGCTGTCGCCGGGAACCGCGGACCAGGCTGCCTCAGCCGTTGGGCGGTCGGATCTCGCCCGATCCGCGAATGATCAACAGTCCGGCAGCATTCATCGCGTCACAAAATCCACGCCGCCGCTCCCGCGCTGTGGCAATGGAAAGCTCGTCGCCGAGATGAAGAATCCGGCGATGGTCCTGCCTGATGAGGTGGTCGGTGGCCAGATAGGCAGCCTCGTAGTTGTTGGTTAGCACCGTGTTCCCGGGTACATCCGTTGGCGGTCGGTCAATGAACACGATTGGCGTGCCGTGCCTCTCGGATTGTAGGTACGCGTGGTCACTGCTGATCGTGGTCAAGATCAGCCCGCCCACCCTGCGCCGGGCAAACGCGTCAACCAACTGCCTGCTCGCGCGCTGGATCGCTGTCGGAGGTGGCAGCGAAAACCGCCGTGTTCCGGACAGTCGCTACCGCCTCGACACCGCGGTTGACCGCCGAGAAGAACGGGTTGTCAACCGAGTCGAGCAGTAAAGCCAGCGTGTAGCTCTTGCGTTCGCCCCGCCGTGGCGCGCCTGCTCCGAGGTGCGGCTGAAAATTGAGCTGTTCAATCCCCCGCCGGACCCGTTCTCGGGTCTCGATCTTGATGTTCGGCTCATTGTTGATTACCCGAGAAACAGTTTTGATGCCGACACCGGGCACAGCCGCGACGTCACGGATTGTGGCCCGCGACTTCGAGATGATGCCCAGCTCCTTCTCCGACACTGGCCGTCCCCATTCTGCTGCGGCGAGATTGTTATCTGCGGTGCTTGCAATCCTCCGAGCCTTGACGCAAAGCTGAGTCGTGGCTTAGAAAGTCGCGTGACACCGTTGTCAAAGCGCGTCGACGGTGCAAAACCTATCGAAAGGGATGCTCATGATTTCGATCCCGTCGATCGCACGAGGCAGTCGGCTGGGTGCAGGTGTGGTAGTTGCTGCGGCAGCCTCGCTCGCATTAGCCGCCTGTGGTGGCGGTGGGGGTGACACCGGAACGGCTGGCGGTCAAGGCGGCGAGGGTGGTGGCGGCGAGAAGATCGCCGTCACTTTGATCACCAAGACCAGCACCAACCCCTTTTTTATTGCCATGCAGCAGGGCGCCAAGGAGGCTGGCGAGAAGAACGGCGTCAGCGTCACCACGGCGGCGGGCAAGGCCGACGGAGACACCGACACCCAGAGCAAAGCCATCGAGGCCTCTGTTGCTCGAGGCGACAAGGGGATCCTGATCACTCCTGCCGGGCCGGGCGTCAACAGCGCTATCGACAACGCGCGAAACGCCGGCCTGTATGTGATCGCTCTCGACACCCCGCCAACTCCGCCGGACGTGGTCGACATCACCTTCGCGACCGACAACTTCAAGGCCGGCGAGCTGATCGGGAAGTGGGCGGCCGCTCAGATGGACGGCAAGAAGGCCACCATCGCTTTGCTCGACCTGTTCAACGACAAGATTGTGTCGGTGGATTTTAACCGTGACCAAGGCTTCTTGACGGGCATGGGCATCGACGTCAAGGACAAGGGAAAAAACGGCGACGAGGCCAAGACCGGCAAGTACACCGGCGGCAAGGGCGGCGACTACGAGATCGTCTGTAATGAGCCTACTCAGGGTGCGCCTGACACCGGCAAGACCGCGATGGAGAACTGCCTGTCGAAGAACAAGAACATCAACCTGGTCTACACGATCAACGAGCCGTCGGCCGGTGGCGCTTCTGAGGCGCTCAAGGATGCCGGCGTCAAGGCCACGATCGTGTCGGTTGATGGCGGCTGCGATCCCGGTTTGAAGCTCGTCAAGGAGGGTGTTATCGGTGCCACCTCTCAGCAATACCCCGTGAAGATGGCCGAGTTGGGTGTCGAGGCGATCAAGAAGGTAGCGGAGGGCGGCGAAAAGCCACAGGTGACTCCTGGCTTGGACTTCTATGACACCGGTGTGGCGCTGGTGACCGACAAGAAGGTCCCAGATGTAGACAGCATCAGTGTCGCCGAAGGTGACAAGGTTTGCTGGGGGAAGACCTCGTGAAGAACTGACGGACCGGCTGGCTCCGCCGTCTACGCGGAGCCAGCCGCTCACGCGGTGACCACAGTGGCCTCCGCAGCAACCGGTGTAACTACTACGGCAAGGAAGTCGACGTGACAACGACAGTCGAACCGCACGCACCAGCCAGCGCTGCTGAACAATTCGCGCAGCGGGAGCAGTCACCGCTCCAGCGAATCCAGCACGTCTTGCATTCCCATCCCGCGATCAGTCCGCTCATGGTGTTGATCGTCTCGGTCATCGCGTTCACGATCGCCAATCCGCGTTTCATCCAGCCCGCGACGATTGGCATCATTCTGCAGCAGGTCGCGGTCGTCGCCGCTCTTGCCATCGGCCAGACGTTGATCATCCTCACCGCAGGCATTGACCTGTCCGTGGGCGCCATCTCGATCTTTGCATCGCTGCTGATGGCTAACTTCGCCGTCAAGAATGGTCTGCCAGGGCTCTTGGCATTGATACTCGGGATTCTCGCCGGTCTGCTGGCCGGGGCGCTCAATGGGGTTTTGGTGACCCGGCTGAAGCTGCCGCCGTTTATCGTCACCCTGGGTACGTTCAGCATTTTCACCGCGCTCGGGCTGCTGTACTCCGGTGGTCAGGAGGTCGGCCGGCGCCAGATGCCCGCCATCTTGAACTGGGCTGGGACGCGTCTGCAGCTGGGCCCGTTCCGGATCACGACCGGTGTGATCATCGTGGCGATTCTAGCCGTCGTGATGGCATTCATCTTGAGCCAGAGCTCGTGGGGTCGGCACCTTTACGCCGTTGGTGACGATGCCGAAGCTGCCCGCCTGGTGGGTATCCGGGTTGACCGGGTTTTGCTGAGCGTCTACACGGTCGCCGGGCTGTTGTACGGAATCACCGCCTGGGTGCAGATCGGCCGGGCCGGCACGGCGAGCGCCAATGCGCTCGTGGACGCCAACTTGGAGACCATCACGGCTGTGGTGATCGGTGGCACCAGCCTGTTCGGCGGACGGGGTGCCATCGTCGGCACGATCCTCGGCGCCTTGATCGTCGGCGTATTTCGCACCGGTCTGAGCCTCGCTGGGGTCGACGACCAGTGGCGGGTCTTCGCGGTCGGCGTTTTGGTCATCGTCGCCGTTTCCATCGATCAGTGGATTAGGAAGGTGAAGGTATGAGCACGACGCCTCGTACCAGTGAATTGTCGGAGGAAGAAAGAGGCACAGTCGGGCTGGGAGCGCCCCCGGTGCTGGCCGATACGTCGGAGACGGTGCTGTCGGGCCGTGGGTTGATCAAGACCTTCGGACGGGTCGTCGGCCTCGACGGCGTCGACGTCGACCTGTTCCCCGGCGAGGTGCTGTCGGTGATCGGTGACAATGGCGCCGGGAAATCGACCTTGATCAAAGCTCTGACCGGGGCGTTGATGCCCGATTCCGGACATGTCTACCTGGACGGCAAGGAGGTGCACTTCCGTACTCCCCAGGATGCCCGAGCCGCCGGCATCGAGACCGTGTATCAGACGTTGGCTGTGGCACCGGCGCTCGACATTTCGGCGAACATGTTCCTCGGCCGGGAGCGCCGGCGCTCGGGACCCCTGGGTTCGCTCCTTCGGATGCTCGACAAAAAGGGCATGAAGGAGGACGCCGGCAAGTCGATGGCCAACCTCGGGATTGCGACCGTGCAGAACATGGGGCAGGCGGTTGAGACGCTCTCGGGTGGTCAGCGGCAGGCGGTTGCAGTCGCGCGCGCCGCCACGTTTGCCACGAAGTTCGTGGTGCTCGACGAGCCGACTGCGGCCTTGGGCGTCAAAGAAACCGGTCAGGTGCTGAACCTGATTCAGCAGATCAAGTCCCGGGGCCTGCCGGTGATCTTGATCAGCCACAACATGCCGAACGTGTTCGAGGTGTCCGACCGCATCCATATCGCCCGGCTGGGCGGGTGTGCAGGTGTCATCACGCCGAAGTCGCATACGCCGACCGAAGCTGTGGCCATCATGACGGGAGCGACCACCCTGCAGAAGGGTTAGGCGCAAAGGCTGCAGAATCGAGCATGGCTCTGGTACGAACATTCGTGCGAGGGGCGTGCTGCGTCTTCGATCCTGCTGGCTCCGCTTCTCAATGTGCCGGCGTGCGAGGCTCGTGCTCGGTGAGCGGGAAGCCGCTGATCCCGCGCCAGGCCAAGCTGCTGACCAGCTGCTTCGCCTCCTCCAGCGGAATTTTTGCCGCATCGGGCGACACCCAATAGCGCGCGCTGACTTGGGCGATGCCAACCAGGGAGATAGCCAGCAGCTTCGATTCCGCCGCCGGGAGGCCGGTGTCATCGCTGATCACGACGGCGATGGCGTCAGCGATCTCGTTGTTGACTCGCCAGAGTCGTTCTTGGACGGCCCGCTCCGCGGTCAGATCGGACTCGAAGACCAAGCGGAACTCACCACTGTCGGACGAAATGAACTCGTAGAACGCACCCATGGTCGCGACTACCCGGTCGGCATTGTGATCGGTCGAAGCCAGCGCGAACCGGACGACCTCGACCAATCGCTCGCAGCCGCTGTCTAGCAGAGCCAGGTAGAGGTCGAGTTTGGATGAGAAGTGCTGATACAGAACGGGCTTGGAGACCCCTGCCGCATCGGCTATGTCATCCATGGCCGTAGCGTGATAGCCCCTCGACGTGAAGACCTCGTTCGCTGCATCCAACAATTGGGTTCGGCGCTGGCCACGAGGCAGTCGAGCCGCCCGGCTGTTTTGGCCAGTGTTGTCAGCCGTTGTGGACACAGCCTCACCCTAGCGGCAGCCGCCGGAGGGTCAGCGGGTCTCGAGTGCCGCGGCCACGCTTCCAGGACAACCCAACCGTTAGTCTGCGTCGGTCCTAATCTGGAGCTGGCAGCGAAGGGCGAGTTTCGGCCAAAAGATCAGTTGCCAGATCGCCCGAAGTGGCTACCCTGCTGAGCACGTCTTCCGGGCTGAAGCGCAGATCATCTGGGCCCTGCGCCGCTCCAACCTCATCCCACGACACCGGCGTTGCCACTGCCGGCAGTGCGCGACCGCGCATGGAGTAGGGCGCGATGGTGTTGCGGGCGGCAAGGTCCTGGTTGTAGTCCAGGTAGATCCGACCCGCACGTTGGGCAATCGACATGGAGGAGACGAAGAAGTCGGGATAGGCCTGATGCAGCGAAATGTTCAGCTGCTTGACGTACCTCCAGATATCCCGAGTCCGGCACGGCTGAACCGCCGCATAGATCTGCATCCCCTTGCTGCCTGACGTTTGCGCGACCGGGATCATGCCGTCGTCGGCCAGTCGTGCCGCGACCATGAGCGCCGCCCGTGCCGTATCGATGATGGTCATTCCCTCCCCAGGATCCAAGTCGACGACCACCCGGTCGGCTAGAGGTTCCCCAGTACGGGGTTCCCCCTCGGGAAGATCGATCACGCCCTTAGAATCTGGGACCGCGGTGCTGACCAGCCATTGGGGAACATGAATCTCGAGGGCGGCCAAATTGGCAAGCCAGACCACGGTCGCCTGCTCCTCGGCTACCAGGTAGTTGATGATCCCGTCGCTAGTGCCGATCCGGACAGTCCGGACCCATTCCGGGGTTCCCATCGGAGCGTTCTTCTCATAGAAGCCTTGGGAGTGCACGCCGTCAGGAAACCGAACCCGGGTGATGACCCGGTCACGGATGTGCGGCAGCAAAGTCGGGGCAATGTGGACGTAGTAATTGACCACCTCGGCCTTGGTGTAGCCGGTGAGGGGGTACAAGACCTTGTCCAGATTGGACAGGCTGAGCTCCCGAGCGCCGACCTGAGTACGGATCTCGGCGGACGCCACGGATCGATTCTGCTACGAGTGAGGCGAAGTCCGGATGCCGGAATACGGCAGGAACCCCCGATGTTGGGCAGGAGGATCACGCGATCAGCTATGGTGCGCTGCGATCAAGGTGCGCATACGCTGAATCTCGATACTGGAGGAACTGTGGGTCTGCCACCGCTGGTGGAGCCGGCTGAGAAACTGACCGTCGACGAGGTTCGCCGATACAGCCGTCACCTGATCATTCCTGACGTGGGGATGGACGGCCAGAAGCGGCTGAAGAACGCCAAGGTCTTGGTCATTGGGGCGGGTGGCCTGGGCAGCCCGGCGTTGCTCTATCTGGCTGCCGCGGGCGTCGGAACGCTGGGCATTGTGGACTTCGACACCGTTGACGAGTCCAACCTGCAGCGCCAGATCATTCACGGGCAATCCGACGTCGGTAAGTCGAAAGCGGAGTCTGCCAAAGAGTCCATCGCCGAAACCAATCCGTTGGTGGACGTCGTCATGCACGAAACCCGGCTGGACAACGACAATGTGATGGAGATCTTCAGTCAGTACGACTTGATCATCGATGGCACCGACAACTTCGCGACGAGATATCTGGTCAACGACGCCTGCGTGCTGCTTGGCAAGCCGTACGTCTGGGGCTCGATCTACCGCTTTGACGGTCAGGTCAGCGTGTTCTGGGCCCAGCATGGTCCCTGCTATCGCTGCCTCTATCCCGAGCCTCCGCCGCCCGGCATGGTGCCCAGCTGCGCCGAAGGTGGCGTGTTAGGCGTGCTCTGCGCCTCTATCGGTGCAGCTCAAGTCACCGAGGCGATCAAGCTGCTCACCGGCATCGGAGAGCCGCTGCTCGGCCGGTTGCAGATTTACGATGCGCTGGAGATGAACTGGCGGCAACTGAGGATTCGCAAGGATCCTCAGTGCGCGATTTGCGGTGAGAATCCCACGGTCACCGAGCTGATCGACTACGACGACTTCTGCGGCGCGGTTACTGACGAAGCAGCCGCGGCCGTTGCCGGTCACACAGTGGGTGTCAAACAGCTTGAGGAGTGGCTGGCGGCTCGAAACTCCGGTGACCGGGACTTTCTGCTGGTCGATGTCCGGGAGAAGGCAGAACGAGACATCAACCTGATCCCTGGCTCGGTGCTGATTCCCAAGGGCGACTTCCAGACCGGCGAGGCGCTGACCCAGCTGCCGCAGGACAAGCAAGTAGTCCTCTACTGCAAGACGGGCGTCCGCTCAGCCGAAGTTCTGGCGATGGTGCATGGCGCCGGCCTGTCTGACGCTGTGCACGTGGGCGGCGGGGTCAGTGCCTGGGTGAGCCAGGTCGACCCATCCCAGCCGGCCTACTGACCGACCGCGAGGACGACAAGCCACATTGGAAAGCCCCCGTACCGCGCGTACGGGGGCTCCTGGTCGTAGCTGAGCTCAGATCGCGTGGACCTGGTCGGCCTGCGGACCCTTCGGGCCCTGAGTGATCTGGAACTCCACTCGCTGGCCCTCGTCAAGCGTCCGGAACCCGGTCGACTCGATTGCGCTGTAGTGGACGAAAACGTCCTGTCCGCCGCCTTCTACGGCGATGAAGCCGTAGCCCTTCTCGGCGTTGAACCATTTGACGGTTCCCTGCGCCATAAAACCTCTCTCCTAGCATCTGCACTCGAAACCGCACCTCACGGCCTCGACTGCTGTCGGACGCCAGGCTGGCCCGACGCCCACGCAATAGACCTGGGGGCGTAGCACAGGCCACGACACAGACCACTTGCAACAGCAGCCATAGCCTGTCATAGGTTCTCGCCGATTGTGAATACTGCCGCCATGTGTCTGAACTGCAATTGTCCGGATGGGCGCCGGCGTCTCACCCCGGATGGTAGCGAGCCACCCCCAGGTCAACTCGATCATGGCGTAACGGCGTGCCATCGCGTCGCAACAGCTCCAGGGCACGCGGTTCGATGCCGCGAACTGGCCGGCCATTCGAACGAACAACACGCCACCATGGCACGGCACCACCATGCACTGACATCACGCGACCGACTTGACGAGGTCCGCCAATTCCTATCAGTTCCGCAATATCGCCATAGGTCGCCACCTTGCCCGGGGGAATCTGCTCCACGATGCTGAGGACAAGTTCGACATAGCCCTCGTCCATCACCAGCTGCTACTGCCTTCGACTCCCTTGAACGGGCCGGCTACGTTCGACGTGATCCACCCGCCGTAGTAACCGCCGGGCTGAGGTATGACGCGCTCCCCATCAACCAGGCATTCATCGACCAGCCCGGCATAGACGGCGAGATGACCCCGGATGGCCGCATAGTGCGGATAGGGATCTGCGTAGTACCAGGCTGCGCGACGAGCGATCTTGCTACCTCCGACCAGGTCCAGGTACGAAGCCTCACCCTTCCACTCGCAGAAGCTGTGACCGGTGGTGTGAACTAGCGCATCAGGGCGAAATGCCGATCTTGGTAGGTAGTAGGTCGGGGGATGTCCGGCCTCCAGGATCCGCCAACTATTGTTGGTCTCGCAGATCTCCACACCACCGAGTTTGATGATGATCTCTTCGTCACTGGCGACGATCGCCGGCGGGTGTGGATAGTCCCAGACTGACTCCTGGCCCGGCGCTATTGCGTCAGGCGTCGGTCTGGCAGCCATGTCCTCACCATATCCAGGGATACTGAACGGGTGGCTGTTCAGACCGTCGGACTTCACCGGGCGCCGGAGCGCTTCACCACCCGAGCCACTGGTCGGCTCACCCGGCACTGCTTCTCCTTCGGTGAACACTATGACCCAGCCAACGTCGGCTTCGCGGACTTGCTTGCCTGCAACGATGATCTGCTGGCCAGCGATGCGGGCTATCCCGATCATCCTCATCGGGACACCGAGATCGTGACCTGGATGCTGAGCGGTTCGCTGGTGCACGAAGATTCGCACGGCAATCGTGGCGTGATCCACCGGGGACAGGTCCAGCGGACCAGCGCCGGGTCGGGCATCGTTCATGCCGAGCGCAACGACGCATACCGGATTGATCCGCTGGTCCGCTCTACACCCGCCCGGTTCGTCCAGATGTGGCTGCGTCCTGACGAGGCCGGGGCACGTCCTTCGTACGAGATGCGTGCACTGGAGGTAGATGATCTTGCCGAAGACTGGGTGCCGGTTGTCTCCGGCGCTCACCCAGAAGCGCTGTTGCGCATCGGTAGTCGTGGCGCCACCCTGTGGATCACTCAACTTGGTTCAGGAGTGACTCGGTTGCTTCCGGAAGATGATCAGGTGCATGTCTTTCTCGCCAGTGGAGAGGTGGAGGTGGAAGGCGTCGGCCCGATCGCTGCCGGCGACTCACTGCGGCTCTCCGGACGAGCCCCACTGAAGATCATCGGCCGGACCAGCGCAGAGCTCGTGGTCTGGGCAATGGCCTCATGATCATTGCTCGCAGCGTTTGGGGCCAAGGATGAGCACGCTGCGCGTCGCCTTGGCTCAGATCACCGCCGGTCCTGACCCTCAGGCGAACCTGGATCTGGTGGCGAACAATGCCGGACCTGCTGCCGAGCAAGGGGCACAGCTGATCGTCTTCCCAGAGGCCACCATGCGATGCTTCGGTCTGCCGCTTCGTGAGGTGGCACAGCCGGTCGACGGCCCGTGGGCTCAAGCACTCCGGAGCATCGCCGACCGCCACTCCTTGGTGATCATCGCCGGCATGTTCTCCCCGGCTGACGGTGGGCGGGTGCGCAATACGTTGCGGGCGGTGGGACCGGGGGTGGACGCGTTCTATGACAAGATTCATCTCTTTGACGCCTTCGGCTTCGCGGAGTCCAAAACCGTGGCGCCGGGATCCCAGCCTGTGATCATCGAGGTTGGCGGCGTCCCGGTCGGGCTCAGTACCTGTTACGACGTCCGGTTTCCGGGGCTCTACACCAGGCTTGCCGATCTGGGAGCACTGGTGATCTGCCTCGCGGCCTCCTGGGGCGCGGGACCGGGCAAGGTCGATCAATGGCGGCTGCTGACGCGGGCGCGGGCGCTGGACAGCACCAGTTACCTGATGGCCGCCGGCCAGGCTGACCCCCTCTCTATCGGCGCTTCTTCCGGCTCAACTGCCCCTACCGGTGTCGGCTACAGCGCGGCGATATCGCCGTACGGTGTCGCGCTGGCCGAACTCGGCGCCGAACCGGACCTGCTTCTGGTTGATCTTGATCTTGACTTGATCACCGAGGCCCGCGCAGCACTGCCGGTGCTCGTCAACCGTCGCTTCTGACGGATCCCTATCAGCGATTTGATCTTCGTTGCGATTTGATCTTCGTTGCGGCGCTGGGCGCCGCAGGGACACTCGTGGTCCGGCAAGCGCGGCCGATCGGGTAACTGCGATCTAGCCGAGATTGCTGCGGCGCGTTGTCCGTTGCTGTCGGATCGAGATGTTTTGATGGTCCGACACCAAGCCCAGTAGGACCAGAAGACCTTCGATGTATCGCCTGATCCGGACCGCCGAACTGCGCGCTGAGGCGCCGATACTGGACCCTTCGCAACGGGCTGTCGTCGCTCATCCTGGCGGGCCGCTGTTGGTGCTCGCCGGTCCGGGCACCGGTAAGACCACAACCATCGTGGAGTCGGTCGTCGATCGCATCGAGCGCCGTGGCATGTCGCCTGATCGCGTACTGGTGTTGACCTTCTCTCGGAAGGCGGCGGCCAATCTGCGAACCCGGATCACGGCGCGGCTCGGCCGTACGGTTGTCACGCCGGCGGCCATGACGTTCCACGCGTTTTGCTACGCGCTGGTCCGCCGCCTTGCGCCGCTGTCTGGGGCAGCGTTCCCGATGCGGCTGCTTACCGCTCCTGAGCAGGAGTTCCGGGTGCGGGAAACGTTGCAGGGCAGCCGGGAGACCGGCAGGGCACGGTGGCCGGAGAGCGTGAGACGGGCCTTCCCTACTCGAGCGTTCGCCGCGGAAATCCGCGTGACACTCGCCAGGGCCCGGCAATTGGGCATGGACCCCGAGGATCTGAGCACCGCCGGGCAAATCGCCGACCGGCCGGAGTGGGTCGCGGCTGGGGAATTTTTCGACGAGTACCTCGACGTGATGGATGCCGAAGGAGTCCTCGACTATGCCGAGCTGGTGCACCGCACCCGCATCCTGCTGGCAGATCCCGATACCGTCGGGACGCTTCGCCGGGAAATCTCCTGCGTCTTCGTTGACGAGTACCAGGACACCGATCCATCGCAGGTGGCGCTGTTGCAGGCCATCGCCGGAAGTGGTCGAGAGGTGGTCGTGGTTGGTGATCCAGACCAGTCCATCTATGGCTTTCGGGGAGCGGAGGCGCGCGGGATTCTGGACTTTCCGGATCTGTTCCGCACATCCGCCGGGGAGCGAGCTCCGGTCGTGGCGCTCAGTACGACTCGACGCTTCGGCTCCAATCTCATCGCAGCCAGTCGCAACGTTGCCGACCGGCTGGGGCTGACTAAGCCACTCCCGCCGGACGTATTCGACGCGTTCCGCTCGCCCTTGCCGGCGCCTGGCCTGCCGCGGGGAACAGTGGAGATCTACACCTGCGTGAGCGCGGGCGCCGAGGCTGAACACATTGCGGAGATGCTGCGCAGCGCACACCTTCGCGACGGCCTGCCTTGGGCCGAAATGGCGGTCCTCGTCAGGTCCGGCCGGCTTTCCATCCCGACGCTCAGCCGGGCATTGATCGCGGCCGGGGTTCCAATCGAGGTTGCCGGTGACGAGATCCCGCTGCTCGCCGAGCAGGCAGTGCGACCGCTGCT
>Ga0126312_10000971_pt1 | contig 18279 bp, 16 predicted proteins | sample Plot104A_FD_92537 | JGI IMG/M metagenome (GOLD analysis project Ga0126312, IMG submission 92537) | Serpentine soil microbial communities from UC McLaughlin Reserve, CA, USA - Plot104A | ecosystem: Environmental > Terrestrial > Soil > Grasslands | place: USA: UC McLaughlin Reserve, Lake County... | reverse complement strand
GAAGTCGCGCTTCGAGAGGCCCTGGCCCTGGGTGACCATGCAGAAGCGGTGCGCGCCCGCCGCCTCCGCGGCCCTCGCGTGCTCGAGGATCTGCTCGGGCGACATCATCGCGTGCATCGGGGTGTCGGCCTCGGCGGAGCGCGACTGCGCGCAGAAGCCGCAGTCCTCGGCGCAGCCACCTGACTTTGCGTTGACCAGCGAGCACATGTCGGTGGAGACGCCGAACCTCTCCTTCCGGACCCGCCAGGCCCGCTCCACGAGAGCCTCGATCGCAGCGCGGTCCTCAAGGCGGCCGAGCTCGAGGGCCTCCTCCTTGGAGATCAAGGGCGGCACGTATGCGCCACGGTAGGCGGGGAGTCGGACGGAGCACCTGCCGCGGCGGTCCGTCGGTCGCCTCGCCCACCCGCGCACCACAGCCACCTGTGCTCTTGGCGGGCGTCCCGGTGTCAGCCGAGGTAGCGGCTCAGCGCGGCGGGGTCGTGCACGATGGTCTTCCCGCGCTTCATGCTGATGACGCCCTCGTTCTCGAGCCAGTGCATCACGCGCGTGGCGCTCTCGCGCGGTGTGCCCGCGAGCCTGGCGACGTCTATCGGGCTGCCGATGACCTCAACCTCCCGGTCGCCGGCTCCCTGGGCCTGCCTCGCCTCGACCTGCCCGAGCAGCGTGGCGGCCACGCGTCCCGCCACAGTGGCCAGCGCGTGCTCGAAGATGCGCTCGTTGGCGGCCCGCAAACGGTCCGCCAGCCCGACCGCGACGCTGATCGCGGCCTCCGGGTCTGTCCGCAAGATCGACATCACGTCCCTGCCGGCCAGGACCACCGCCAGCGTGGGCTCGACCGCCTCGACCGTCGCCGACCGGCGCTCTCCGTCGAAGAGCGCGAGCTCGCCCACCACGCTGCCCGGACCGAGCCTGGCGAGCGTTATGCGGCGGCCGTCGGGGAAGCGGCGGAGGACCTTCACAGATCCGCTGTGGAGGACGTAGCAATCGTCCCCGTGCTCCCCTTCCTCGAATACGATCGTCCCCGCATCCCAGTTGACCGTCTCGGCCTGCTCAGCCAGTCCGGCGAGCTCCTCCTCGGTCAGCGAGGCGAACCACTCGTGGCCTGCCAGCAACGCGACTACCGTGTCGTTCTGGAGCCGGTTCAAGCCGATCGACCCCCGTCCACGAGGGCGATCATAGCCGCGGCCGCGCCCGCTACCCCCCGGCGAATATGGTGCCCGTCGGGGGAGGTGCCATGAGCAGGGTCGCTCGCTTTGCAATACGGCGTCCGTGGCTCGTGCTCGCGAGCTGGCTGATCGCCACGGTTGCGCTCGGCCTGGTCGGCAGGGGAGTCGAGAGCAAGGTGCTCCCCACGCAGCTGCTGGTGCCCGGCACCGAGGCGGCCCACTGGGACAGCCTCCGGCACGGGCACTTCGGGGAGGACGCGGTCGTGCTGCTCGAGGGCCCGAGACGGGAGATCGGGAGCCAGGGGCCGCCGCTGGCGCGCGACCTTGCGCTGCGGCCGGGGACGCGCGCGCTGTCGCCGTGGAGCGCGGGGCAGGGGGCCGAGCGGCTGCGTCCCAGCCCGACCAAGGCGGTCATAGCGCTCGACCTGAAGATTCCCAAGGGCGAGACGAGGAGCACCATCGTTCCCCCCCTCGAGCGCTTCATCAACGCGCGGGTCTCGCCGCCCCTCGTGGCGCACACCTCGGGCGAGGCCCCGATCGGCAAGGAGCTGAACGAGGCGACCACGGACGGTGCGCACAGAGCCGAGCTCATCGCGGCTCCCGTCCTCATCATCGTCTTGCTGCTCGTCTTCCGCTCGCCGGTCGCTGCGGCCATCCCGCTCGTGATGGGCCAGGGCACTGTGTTCGCCGCCTTTGGCGTCATCTCGATCATCCTCGACTTCGCCTCTCTGGACGCGATCTCGCTGAGCCTAGCCTCCGGGGTGGGCCTGGCGCTGGGAGTCGACTACTCGCTCCTGATCATCACGCGCTTCCGAGAGGCGCTCGAACAAGGCTTGGCCCCTAGACAGGCGGCCTCGCTGGCCGCCAACACGGCTGGGCGAACCGCGGTCTTCGCCGGCACCGTGCTGGTCTCCATCATGCTGGTCTCCTTCTTCCTGTCGCCGGGCACCGTCCTGCTCTCCTCGGCCGTGGGAGCGATTGTCTCGGCGACCCTGAGCATGGTCAGCGCCGCCCTGGTCGCGCCCGCTGCCGTGCGCCTGCTCGGCCACAACGTCAACAGGTGGTCGTTCGGAGGCCGCGGTCGAGAGGGAAGCATCTTCAGCGGTCTCGTCAGGCGGGTGTCGAGCCGGCCGGCTCTCGCTGCCGCCCTGGTGCTCGCGATCCTGTTGATAATCGCCTCCCCCGTCGGCGCTATGGAGATGATCCCACCGGATCCGCGCCAGCTGCCCAAGGGGAGCAAGGGCCTCGACGATTACGATCGGGTGCGGGCGGCCGGCTTCGGACCCACCGTGGAGGTTGCGATCGAGGCGCCGAGGGGAACGGTGATGGACCCCTCGGACCTCAAGGAGATCGATCCCTTCGAGCGGCGGCTGGCACGGATCCACGACGTGAGCGCCGCCTTCGGCCCAGGGACGCTCAGCCAGCAGACGAGGGCACTGCGCGACGCGCCTCGCGCGGTGAGGCGCGCCAGGCGGAACCTCAGGCAGGGCGAGCGGGACCTCTCGCGGGCCGCGCGTCAGCTCGCCCAGGCGACGAGCGGCGTCCGCCAGCTGCGCGGCGGGCGGCTGGGCGCGGCTTTCGGCGCCCGCCGGCTCCGGGCCGGGTCCGCGCACGCGAGTGAGGGGTCCGGCAGGCTCGCGGCCGGCAACCGGCGGGCCGCCGCCGGCGCCGGCGAGCTCACCGCCGGGGCGCACCGGGCAAGGGTGGGCTCGGCCGACCTCGCTCGAGGCAACCAGGAGCTCAGCGACCGCCTCTCCGGCGAGCTCGCGCCCGGGGCCGACCGGCTCGCCACCGAGCTGCGCGCCGGACAGGGGCGCCTCACGGCGCTCCGCGCGCCCGCGCGGATCACCGAGCAGCAGACGCAGGCCGCCTTCAACACGCTGAATCGGATGACGATCGGGAAAACCGACCCGCTCTTCGGGCAGGCGCTCCAGCAGGTGGGCACGGCCCTGGGCGCCGCCACGGGGCGGAACCCCCTGACCGGCGCGGGGGTCGCCCCCGGCTACAGCGGACTGGACGCCTCGATCGCCCAGGCCGCCTCCGAGGCCGGCCGGGCCGCGGATGGCGCCGCCCGGCTGGCGGCGGGGGCCCGCGAGGCCTCCACGGCTGCCCGGCAGCTGGCGGCGGGGGCGAACCGGCTGCACAACGGCCTGATCGAGCTGGAGCGGGGCAACGCTCGGCTCGAGCGCGGTCTGGGCAGGCTGGCGGCCGGGTCGGCGGAGCTGCGCAGGGGACTGGCCCGCATCGACGCGGGCTCGGGCGAGCTGGCCGAGGGGCTCGAGTCTGGCAATCGGCGCAGCGCGCCGCTCGAGTCGGGCCTCGCGCAGGGCCGGGACGAGGCTGCCACCGGGCGCGACCAGCTGATCACCCGCAGCGGACCCTTCAGGCAGCTCAGGGCCCTCGACCAGCTCCAGAACAAGTCGCCCAACTTCTTCGACTCCGGCTACGTGCAGGTCGCCGCACTGGACGGCGCCCACGCCCTGGACCGCGACGCGTCGACGTTCCTGGTCGACGCGGACAAGGGCGGCGGGGAGGTCGGGCGCATCTCGATCCTGCCAAACGTTCCCACGAACGACCCGCGCACTACCAAGCTCATCGACAACGTCGAGAAGGAGACGCGGAGGTTCGAGAAGGACAGCGGCCTTGACGCGGCCGTCGGGGGCACCGCCGCGAAGATGGTCGACTACGACCGCGTCACCTCCGGGCGCCTGCCGCTGCTCGTGGCGATGATCGCGCTGGTCACCTTCCTGATGCTCGTGCTGATCCTGCGCTCGCTGTTCCTGCCGGCGATCGCGGTGATCCTCAACCTGATCACGGTGGCCGCGGCGTTCGGCGTCCTGTCGCTGCTATTCGTCGGCGACAACCCGCCGCTGGGCGGAGCGGGGGCCTTGGACGTGCTATCGGTGGCCAGCATCTTCACGATCACCTTCGCGCTCTCGATCGACTACCAGGTCTTCCTCCTGACCAGGATGCGGGAGGAGTTCGTGCGCACGCAGTCGAACAACGCGGCGATCGAGTTCGGAATCGAGAAGACCGCCAGGGTCGTGACGGGCGCCGCGGCGATCATGATCGCGGTCTTCACGGCCTTCGCGCTCTCCGACTTCGTCGTCCTCAAGCAGTTCGGCGTGGGACTGGCCACGGCCGTTCTGATCGACGCCACGATCGTGCGCCTCGTGCTGCTGCCGGCGACCATGCGCTTATTCGGCCTCACCACGTGGTGGCTGCCCGAGTGGCTGGACGACCGGCTCCCAGTGCTCGACGTGGAGGGCTCGGAGTACGCGCACGAGAGCGAGTCGATGCAGCCGGCCCGCGCCTAGCGGCCCTCTGCCCGGGCCGCCAGGACTATCCGCGCAGGGGCAGCGGCAACCCATTCTCGAGGATCACCCTCCGACTAAAGGACGATTCCGTGCAATCACCTTTGTTCGCGAGGGCTGCCGCTCCTGGCACTGGGTAGTTGCACTGATCAGGATTACGGACCCCCCTCTCGCTCTTCCGTGGGCGGAAATGCAGCTGGGTAGGGAGCGGAACGCGAATCTCACCGGTACCCTCGCCCGCCGGTCGGCTTCGTCAGCCGCTCGGCCGCAACGTGCCACCTAGCCGGGCTGTGGGCCCGGCTAAGTGCCACGGGAGGCCCGAGTCTTGGCCCCTGACCGTTCGAGCCGCGGCCGCGCCACCGAAGCGGGCCTTTCGCCCAACGAGATGCGAGAGGGGACACCCAATGTGTGCCCAGGATGGATCAGCGGTCCAACAGAAGCGGGCTGTCTCAGCCTTGACAGGCAGCCCAGCGGCTGCATGATTGGCGGCGATGACGATGGACGCCGTCTTCAAGGCGCTCGCGGATCCCTCCCGCCGCCGGCTGCTCGACCGTCTGAACAGGCGCAGCGGTCAGAGCCTGCGGGAGCTGTGCGATGGCTTGGACATGGCACGGCAGTCGGTCTCCAAGCACCTGGCGGTCCTGGAGGCGGCCGGTGTCGTGACCACGGCACGACGGGGACGGCAGAAGCTGCACTTCCTGAACGCCGCCCCCATCAACGACATCGGCGAGCGCTGGATGAACCGCTACGACCGCGAGCGCGCCGCCGCGCTCGCCGACCTCAAGCGAGCGTTGGAGGACACCGCCATGGAACAGACCCAGTTCGTCTACGCCACCTACATCAGGACGACGCCCGAGCGGCTGTGGCAGGCGCTCACCGACCCCACCTTCACACGGCGCTACTGGGGCGCCGGACTGCACTCGGACTGGCAGGTCGGCTCGCCTGTCCTCTGGCAGGAAGGGCCCGACGACGAGCCCAGGGATCGCGACGTGGTCGTCCTCGAAGCGGTGCCCTATCGACGTCTGTCCTACACGTGGCCTCCCCCCCAGCAACATCACGCTGAGCTGTTCGGATGGTCCGCGGAGCGCCTCGCCGAGCTTCAACGCGAGCCGCGCTCACACGTCCGCTTCGAGCTCGAGCCGGTCGGCGACGCCGTCAAGCTGACCGTAATCCACGACGGATTCGCGCCTGGCAGCGCGCTGCTCGAGGCCGTCAGCGGCCGAACCGAGCAGACCGGAGGCTGGCCAGAGCTCCTCGCCAACCTCAAGACGCTCCTCGAGACCGGCGACACGATGCAGCTCACACCGGCGAGCACGAGTCGGCGGTGAAAGAGACTCAAAGCTCGAGACCCTTCGGGAAACGATCCCGGACGACGGTTAGTACGACGTCGTGCTCGAGCAGCGCCTTCAGCGCGCACAGGACCTGGCAGAAGCCGCCGGTGGAGCCAGCGACGCTGGAGACGATCTCATCTCCATCACCGCTGAGCCCGGTCTCGGTGAGCTGGACGAAGGTGGTGTCGTCCTCCCAGGGGATGAAGCGAAACTCCACCGTCGTGGACTCGTCTCCATTGCCCCACTCGATGAGGATCCGGCTGTCCGCCTCGACCGCCTTGACGGAGACCTCGGTAGAGACGCCGTACATCTCCCAGTCCCATCGGAGGCTCGCCCCGGGCACCAGCTTCCCGCTGCTTCCCGTGAACCAGAACCTGGTCGTGATGGCGGGATCGATTAAGGCCTGGAACACCTCGCCGGGAGGCCTACGGATGAGCATTCCCACCTTCACCGACGGTATCTGCGTGAGCCGGAGGTCGTCCACGGACATGGTCCATGCACCCTTTCTGCGGGGGAGATGCCCCGCGGTTAACTGTCGACATGCAGCCGTTTGGCTGCCTTAACTATAGGCAGCCAGCGAGCTGCATGTCAACAGGGGTCCGGGAAAGGCCCTGCCAGCTGCCAGCCCCCTCTAGCGTCCCTTCCACTCCGGCCTGCGCTTGTCCGCGAACGCTCGTACGCCCTCGCGGAAGTCCTCCGAGCGGAAGCAGGACTCGCGCAGCTCCAGCAGCTCGTGCTTGACCTCCTCGGGCAGCGCTGACGGCAGCTCGCGCAGCGTGCGGATGATGCGCTTGTTGCCGGCGAGGGCGAGCGGGGCATTCCCGGCAATCTCGCCGGCCAGGTCGAGGACGCGCTCGTCGAGCTCGTCGGGCTCGACCACGGCGTTGACCAGGCCCATGCGTTCGGCTCGGTCCGCGTCCACGCTTCTGCCGACGTAGAACAGCTCGGCGGTGTTCGCCGGACCGCACGCGTCCAGGAACTTCCTGAGCCCGGTGTGCGAGTAGATCAGCCCCAGCTTTGCGGGCGGCATCCCCAGCTTGACGCCGCGCGCGGCCAGCCGCAGGTCGCAGGTCAGGGCGAGCTCCAGGCCGCCTCCGATGGCGTGCCCGTTGACCTGGGCCAGCACGGGGTAGGGGTAGGCCTCGAGCGCCTCGATCGCCGCGTGGAAGGGATGCGCCACCAACCTCTGGGCGGCCTCCTCGAACTCGCGCCCTTCGAGGTTGCCGATGTCGTAACCGGCCGAGAAGACCGCCCCTGATCCCGCTATCACCAGGCAGCGCGCCTCGAGCCGGCGGGCTGCGTCGGCCATCGCGTCGAGCAGGTCATGGTCGAGCGCGCCGCGGCGTTCGGGATTCGAGATCGTCAGCCGCGCGACCCCATCGGCGGGCTCGTCGAACAGGAGCTTGCCTGAGGCGAGCTCGGTCACTCGAGGACCACCAACGTGTCGCCCTCCGAGACCGACTGGCCCTCCTCGCAGTTGATCTCCTTCACCACGCCCTCGTCCTCCGCCTCGACCGGCATCTCCATCTTCATCGACTCGAGGATCACGAGGGTGTCTCCCTCCTCCACGTTCTGGCCGATCTCGCACTCGATCTTCCAGACTGTGCCGGTGATGTGAGCTTCGACCTCTGGCAACGCTTCCTCCTGGTCCCGAGTCGGGGTCGCGGCACGATACCTTCCGCGCCCACGTGATCCTCGCGGTCGATCAGGGCACGACCGTGACCCACGGCATCGTGTTCGACGACCGCGGCCGACCGACGGGAAGCGCCTATCGGGAGTTTCGCCAGCGCTTTCCGCAGCCCGGCTGGGTCGAGCACGACGCGAATGAGATCTGGAACGTCACTCGCGCCGTCGCGCACGAGGCGCTGGACGCCGCCGGGACGGACGGCCGCGGACTCGCCGGCATCGGCATCACGAACCAGCGTGAGACCGTGGTCACCTGGGAGCCGATGTCCGGCGAGCCGCTCCACCGTGCGCTCGTCTGGCAGGACCGCCGCACCGCAGCCCGCTGCGACGAGCTGCGTGAAGACGGCAAGGAGCCGCTGTTCCGCGAGCGAACGGGCCGCTGTTCCGCGAGCGAACGGGGCTCGTGCTCGATCCCTACTTCTCGGGCACCACGATGGAGTGGCTCGTCAGCGAGGCGGGGCTGGACGCGAGCGCGGCATTCGGGACGATCGACTCGTGGCTCGTGTTCAAGCTGACGGGCCGGCACATGACGGACTACTCCAACGCGTCCCGGACACTCCTGTTCGACATCCGGAGGCTCTCCTGGGACCGGGAGCTTTGCGAGCTCCTGTCGGTCGCGGCGGACTCGCTGCCCGACCCGCTGCCGAGCGCCCACGTCTACGGCGAGACCTCGGAGTTCGGCGACCGGGTGCCGGTGGCCGGAATCGCCGGCGATCAGCAGGCCGACCTCTACGGGCAGGCCTGCCACGATCCCGGGCTGGGGAAGAACGCCTACGGGACCGGGAGCTTCGTGCTGGAGAACGCGGGAGGAGAGGCACCTGCGGCGCCCGCGAGCTTGCTGACCACGGTGGCCCGGGGAGTACAGGAGCGTGTGGACTATGCGCTGGAGGCGGCGATCTTCATAACCGGCGCGGCTGTGCAGTGGCTGCGGGTCGCCCCGGGGATCATCGATGCGCCCGAGGAGACCGAGGAGCTCGCGCGGTCCCTGGACTCCAACGACGGCGTCTACCTGGTCCCCGCCTTTCAAGGGTCTCGGCTCTCCCCACTGGGACCCCTACGCGCGCGGAACGATCGTCGGTCTCACCCGGGGCGCCGGCAGGGCGCATCTGGCGCGGGCGGCTCTCGAGTCGATCGCGTACCAGACCGTCGACGCCGTGCGAGCGATGGAGGGCGCGAGCGGGGTACGCCTCGAGGAGCTGAAGGCGGACGGCGGGGCTGTGAGCAACTCTTGGCTCATGCGCTTCCAGGCCGACATGCTCGGTGTGCCGATGGTGGTGCCGGAGGTCTCCCAGACGACGGCGCTCGGTGCGGCCTACCTCGCGGGAGTGGCCACCCTCGCGGGGGTGGCCACCGAGCTGTGGACCGAGGACGACGTCCGGGCCATGTTGGCGACAGGCGGCCCGCTACGAGCCGACCATGTCGGAAGACCTTCGCGAGGAGCTGTTGGCCGGCTGGCGCCGCGCCTTGGAGCACGCACGCGATTGGGCACGCAAGTAACTCTGGCCGCAGCCTCGGGTAGCAACAACCAGATGAAGGAACAGCTCTACAAGGACCCCCGCCCGGCCGAGTACTTCACGCGCTTCCACGAGCGCGCGCGCCGCCGCGGGCCGGACTGGGTCTACGACCTCGCCCGGCTGGTGCTCACCCCTTACGTCCTCCTGTTCTTCAGGGCCCGCTGCATCGACTCGCACAACGTCCCCGCCGAGGGGGCGGCGATCGTGGCGCCCAACCATTTCTCCTTCCTGGATCACTTCTTCGTGGCCGTCTACCTGCGTCGCAAGGTCCGTTTCATGGCCAAGTCGCAGCTCTTCAAGCGACCGATGCAGTTCGTCTACAGGCACGGCGGCGTGTTCCCGGTCCGGCGCGGGCACCACGACGAGGAGGCCTTCAAGACGGCGCACACGGTCCTCGGCCATGGGGACCTGGTCGTCATGTACGCGGAGGCCGGGCGGTCACGGAGCCGAAGGCTCGGCAAGCCCCGCCACGGGCTGGGACGCCTGGCCCTGGAGTCGGGCGTGCCCGTGATACCCACGGCGATCGCCGGCTCCGAGAGCGCCCGCGACTGGAGGCGCCTCCGCTTCCCCAAGGTCACGATCCACTACGGCAAGCCGGTCCGCTTCGAGCGGGTGGAGCACCCCACCAAGGAGCAGGCTCAGGCGACCTCCGAGGTGGTCTTCCAGGAGGTCCGGCGGCTGCACACGGCGCTCCGCCGCGACGGCCGCCGCGGTGCCGTCAAGGCAGCCCGCACCGCCCGCCGCACGGCCGAGGCGGCGGGCCGCCGCCCCGCGGTTCGCTGAGCTCGGTCTGCCACGAGCCGGGTCCTAGCGCGGCTCCGAGGCCCGCTCGGGCCGGGTCCTCAGACTGGCGGCCCGACCCGGTTCCGCAGTACGCCGATCCCCTCTACCTCGAGCTCGACCTCGTCGCCCGGCTGGAGCCAGCGCCCATCGCCGTGCTCGAGGATGCAGCCGCCGCCGACCGTCCCCGAGCCGATCACGTCGCCCGCCTGGAGGCCAGGCGTGTTGCGGGCGGCAGCTTCCAGCACCTCCTCCCAGGGCCAGTGCATCGCGCCGGTCCGCGTATCGGTGCGCAGCTCGCCGTTCACTCGCGCGAGCGCGCGCATGTCGAGGTCGGCGGGGAGCTCGTCCGGGGACACGAGCTCCGGTCCGAGCGAGGTCGCGAAGTCCTTCCCCTTCGCCGGACCCAGCCCGACCGACATCTCCCTGAGCTGCAGGTCGCGGGCCGACCAGTCGTTCATGATCGTGAAGCCCTCGATGCCGCCGCCGGCGCCCACCACCGCCCCGAGCTCGAGCTCGTAGTCGAGCATCTGGGTGTCGGCCGGCCGGGGGATCACGTCCCCGTCGCGGTAGACCGCGGCCGGGTTCGAGAAGTAGAAGACCGGAATCTCGTACCACGCCTGTGGAACGTCGCCGCGGGCGTTCCGGACGTGCTCCTCGAAGGCGAAGAAGTCGCGGACCGAGGGGGGTTGCCGCTCCGGGTAGGGGCGCCTCACCGCTGGAAGAGGGTCGAGAGCACCACCTCGGTGACGGTGCGATCGACGCCGTCGACCTTCCTTATCCGCTCCAGCGCCAGCTCCAAGTCGCGAGTGTCCTCCGCCATCACGTGAAGGAGTGCGCTGGCCTCGCCCGCGACCGTGTGGGCGGAGACCACGGCCGGCTCCTCCTTGACGGCGCGCTTGATCGCCTCGCCCGGCATGCGGCCGTCGCAAAAGAGGTCCACGAAGGCCTCGGTGTGCCACCCGAACGCGGCCGGGTCGACGACCGCCGTATAGCCGCGAATGACGCCCTCGTCCTCCAGCCGGTCCACCCGGCGCTTGACCGCGGGCGCCGACAGATGCACGTGCTTCCCGATGTCCTTGAACGAGCGGCGGGCGTTCTCGCGCAGAAGCGTAACGATCTTACGGTCTACGGCGTCCACGGGCGCGTAGGAAGTAGCTGAATTGCAACGAATAGCCGTTGAATCGGCGCACAGGCAATAGAAACATTAGCTTGCAAGCGGACGAAGGAGGAGGATGGCCACAGAGCAGCTTGCCCCGCGGCCCGCGGCAGTCACCGACGTGGACCGAATGCCCGTCCACGGGATAGACCACCTGGAGCTCTATGTCGGCAACGCTGGTCAGGCCGCCTTCTTCTTCACCCGCGCCTTCGGCTTCACCGAGACGGCCTACAGCGGGCTCGAGACCGGCAGGCGCGATCGCGTCTCGCACGTGCTCGAGCAGGGACGCATCCGGCTGGTGCTGACCGGAACGCTCTCCGGGGGCGACGAGATCGGTGAGCATCACAAGCGCCACGGCGACGGCGTGCACAAGATCGCCCTCAGCGTCCCCGACGCCAACGCCGCGTACTGGCACGCGGTCGAGCACGGCGCCCGCGGCGTCATGACGCCGCACTGGGCCGAGGACGACCAGGGCGCGCCGGTGGGTCTCTCGTCGGTAGCCACCTACGGCGAGACGGTGCACCTCTTCGTGCAGCGAAACGGCTACGCGGGAGCCTTCCTGCCTGGCTTCGAGGCTCGCGGCGCGAGGAGGGCGGAGGGCCTGTTCGCCGGGATCGACCACGTGGTCGGCAACGTGGAGCTCGGCCACATGCAGGAGTGGGTCGGCTACTACGAGCGCGTCTTCGGCATGACGGAGCTGATCCACTTCTCCGACGAGGCCATTTCGACCGAGTACTCAGCGCTGATGTCCAAGGTCGTGACGGACGGCAGCGGAAGGCTCAAGTTTCCGATCAACGAGCCGGCGCAGGGCAAGCGCAAGTCGCAGATCGACGAGTACCTGGAGTACTACCGGGGCGCGGGCGTGCAGCACGTGGCCCTGTCGACGCGGGACATCGTCGGCGCCGTGGCGGAGCTGCGAGAGCGGGGCGTGGAGTTCCTCGCGATCCCTGAGGCCTACTACGAGGAGGTCTCCGAGCGGATCGGCGAGATCGAGCAGGACCTGGCCGACCTACGGCGCTTGGGCATCCTCGTCGACCGCGACGACGAGGGCTACCTGCTGCAGATCTTCACGAAGCCGCTGGGCGACCGGCCGACGCTGTTCTTCGAGATCATCGAGCGCCACGGCTCGCGCGGCTTCGGGGAGGGCAACTTCAAGGCCCTGTTCGAAGCGCTCGAGCGCGAGCAGGAAAGGAGAGGAAACCTGTGAGATACGAGCGCCGGGGCGAGGTCCCCGCCAAGCGCCACGTGGCCGTCCGCCAGCCAGGGGGCAACGGTCGGGGTCAGCTGCTGACGGAGGAGGTCATGGGCTACGAGGGCTTCTCCGGCAACGAGACGATCCTCTACCACCTGCACTCGCCCTGCCGCTTGGACTCCGTCGGCGACTTCAGGCCGATCGTCCGCGACGAGTGGGTCCCCGAAGCGCACGTGCACCGGCTGGCCGATACTAATCCCGTCGAGCCGGGAGGCGACCCTCTGACCGGGCGCCGTCTGCTCATGTTCAACGGCGACCTGGAGGTGTCGGTCTGCAAGCCCGACGAGCAGCCCGAGGGCTTCTACCGCAACGGTGAAGGCGACGAGGTCATCTATGTCCACCGCGGCGGGGGCGTGCTCCGCACGATTTTCGGAATGGTCCCCTTTCGGCCCAAGGACTACATCGTCATCCCGCGCGGGACCACTCACACCTTCGAGCTCGACGAGGACGAGCAGGTATGGCTCAGCTTCCACACGCCGGGCGAGATCGAGACGCCGGGCCGCTACCGCAACCGCTACGGCCAGCTGCTCGAGCACGCACCCTTCTCGCAGCGGGACTTCCATCCCCCGTCCGGGCTCGAGACCCGGGACGAGAGCGGCGAGTACTCCCTCACCGTGCGGGTGCGCGGCGGCTATCAGCACTATTTGCTCGACAGGCATCCCTTCGACGTGGTCGGCTGGGACGGGTACGTCTGGCCCTACACGTTCAACGCCGACGACTTCGAGCCCCGGGCCGGCCGCTTCCACCTGCCGCCCCCGAGTCATCAGACCTTCCAGGGGCGAAACTTCGTGATCTGCACCTTCGCCCCGCGAATGCTCGACTGGGACCCCCAGGCCGTCCCCATCCCCTACCACCACTCGAACATCCAGTCCGAGGAGGTCATGTTCTACGCGGAAGGCGACTACGCGGCTCGCAAGGGAGTCGATGTGGGATGCATCACCCTGCACCCCTCCGGTCTGCCCCATGGCCCGCAGCCGGGAGCCGTCGAGAAGGCGCTCGGGGCCAAGCGCACGGACGAGCTGGCAGTAATGTGGGACACCTTCCGGCCGCTCCGGCTGGCGTCGCTCTGGCGTGAAGTCGACAAGCCGGAGTACGCCCTGTCATGGAACCCGGACAAGTCGCGGGTGGAGGCGTGATGTTCGAGGAGGCACAGCTCTACTCACCGGTGACCCGGGGCGAGGAGGGCGTCGTCGTCCACCTCGGTGCCGACCACCCCGGCGCCAACGACCCCGACTACCGTGCCCGCCGGGCCGAGATCGCCGAGGCGGCGCTCGAATGGACGCCCGGGACTCCGGCGCCGACGATCGTCTACACCGAGGAGGAGCAGAACGTCTGGCGCACGGTCACCCGCGAGCTCGCCCCCAAGTACGAGCGCTACGCGTGCCGGGCCTTCCGCGAGGCCTACGCCGCCCTCGGGCTGCCGCACGGCCGGATCCCGCAGCTCGAGGAGGTCAGCGCCAGCCTCGAGCCGCTGACCGGCTACCGCTACGTGCCCGCCGCCGGGCTCGTCCCGCTCGGGGAGTTCTACGGCTCGCTGGCCGACCGCGTCTTCCACTCCACCCAGTACATTCGCCACCCCGCGGCTCCGCTGTACACGCCGGAACCCGACCTGATCCACGAGGTGATCGGCCACGGCAACCTGCTCGCATCGCCCGAGTTCGCCGAGCTCAACCTGCTCGCCGGGCAGGCGGCCCGCCGCTGTGAGACGGAGGCGGCGCTCAAGTTCCTCGCCGACGTCTTCTGGTTCACGATCGAGTTCGGCGTGCTCTACGAGGACGGCGAGCTACAGGCCTACGGGGCCGGCATCCTGTCGAGCTATGGCGAGATCGAGGAGTTCCGGTCGATGGAGATAAGGCCGATCGACTTCCTCGAGATGGGCACGCTGGAGTACGACATCACGCGCTACCAGCCCGTGCTCTACTCGGCCGAATCGATGACTCACCTGGTGCAGGAGCTCGGCTCCTTCTTCGCCGGCTTCGACGACGAAACCCCGGATCGGCTGAAGGCGGATGACGCGATGAGCGCATAATCGCCGGGCGACCGGGAAGCTGGGAAAGCGATGACCCACCATTCTCACGACGAACCGCTCGCGGGCAGGCGCGCCGCGGTCATGGTCGGGCCGATGTTCGAGGACAGCGAAGCCCTGTACCCGCTCTACCGCCTGCGGGAGGCCGGAGCGGCGGTGGGAGTGATCGGGGTCGAGGCCGGCGCCACGGTCAAGGGCAAGAAGGGACACGAGCTGGAGGTCGAGCAGGCGGCCGACGACCTGGTCGCCGAGGACCTCGACCTGCTGGTGATCGCCGGCGGCTACGGGCCGGACAAGCTGCGCTTGGACGAGGGCGTGCTGCGGCTGGTCCGAGAGCTGAGCGAGCGCGGGAAGCCGGTGGCGTTCATCTGCCACGCCGGCTGGGTGCCCGCCTCCGCCGGCATCGTGGCGGGCCGGCGGGTGACCTCCTATCCCTCGATCGCCGACGACCTGCGCAACGCCGGGGCGGAGTGGGAGGACTCCGAGGTGGTCGTGGACGGCAACCTGATCTCCTCGCGGCGGCCGGACGACCTGCCCGCATTCATGCGCGCGACGATCGAGGTCGCCGCCCAGGCCGGCGCCCCGGCTTAGGTACTCCAGCAAGCCGGTCGGGTCGCGTTAGCCTGCCCGCGATGGCCTCCAAGATCTTCGCGCCGGGCCTGCTCGACGGCCAGGTGGCGATCGTGAGCGGAGGCGGCAGCGGGCTCGGCCGCGCCTCTGCCCTGGAGCTCGCCTCGTGCGGGGCCACCGTTGTCGTCTGCGGGCGTCGCCGGGAGCCGCTGGAGGAGACCGTTGCGCGGGCGGAGGACGGGCGCTGCGAGGCGGCCCCGTGCGACATCCGCGAGGAGGACCAGGTTCACTCGCTGGTCGACGGCGTGCTCGAGCGTCACGGGCAGGTGGACCTGCTTGTGAACAACGCCGGCGGCCAGTACATGACGCCCGCCGAGGACATCACGGCCAAGGGCTTCCGGACGGTGATGCGCCTCAACGTCGAGGGCACCTGGCTCATGAGCCACGCGGTGGCGACGAGGGCGATGATCCCCGAGAGGCGAGGCGGCAAGATCGTGAACGTCACGCTCTCGCCCCATCAAGGGCTGCCCGGGATGGCCCATGCTTCGGCCGCCCGCGCGGCGGTCGAGAACCTCACACGGGTGCTTTCGATCGAGTGGGCGCGCTTCAACGTCCGGCTCACGGCGCTGGCGGCCGGCCACTTCGACACCGAGACGCTCCGCACCAAGTATCCCCGGCCCCTAGTGGAAGGCGTGGCGACCACGGTCCCACTCGGCCGCCTGGGGACGGAGGAGGAGTTCGCGTGGCTCGTGGCGTTCGTGGCGTCGCCGGGTGGCGACTACCTCTCAGGGGCCGTGCTCACGATCGACGGAGCCCGCGACAACTGGCTCGGGTCCTGGCCTCCGGGAAGCCTCACCGACGAGCGGGGCAGGCCGCTGGCCGAGGAGCGCAGGCCGGAGGCGTGACGCCCCGCCGCCGGTGCGAGCGGCCCCCCGGGAGGGCGCTCTCCTCACGTGGTCATTCCACCGAACTGGCCGCCGGTGACGTTCAGCACCTGGCCGTGGACGTAGTTGGACCAGGGCGAGCACAGGAAGAAGACCGGGCCCGCGGCCTCGGCAGGCGACGCGGGACGTCCCAGCGGGATGATCGCCGACGCCATCGCGCGCATCTGCTCCGGAATGCCCAGCGCGATCTCCTCGCTGTCCTTCTTGAAGGTGCCCCCCTCCTCCTTTGGCGCCGTCAGCCTCGTCTCGACGAACCCGAAGGCAACCGCATTCACGTTGATCTTGAACTGGCCCCACTCCTTGGCCAGCGTCTTGGTCAGGCCGACGATGCCCGCCTTGCCCGCCGAGTAGTTCGCCTGCCCGGCATTGCCCATCGTCCCCGAGATCGAGGTGACGTTCACCACCTTGCGGAAGACCTCGCGGCCCTCGTCGCGCTCCTTCTTGGCGGGCTCGCGCAGGTGCGGCGCCGCCGCCCGGAGCACTCGGAACGGCACGATCGTGTGGATGTCGAGCATCGCCTGGAACTGGTCGTTCGTCATCTTGTGGATCGGCCCGTCCCAGGTGTAGCCGGCATTGTTCACGACGATGTCGACCTGTCCGAAGGCTTCCGCGGCGGTCTCGATCAGCCGCTCGCAGACGCCCTCCTTGGTCAGGTCGCCGGCGAACGCCACCGTCTCGCCCTGGACCTCGTAGGACGCCTCCTCGGCCATGTCGCCGTCGAGGTCGTTGATGAGGACCTTCGCCCCCTGCTCGGCGAGCGCCTCGGCCGTCGCGCGACCGATCCCGCGCGCCGATCCCGTGACGATCGCCGCCTTGCCGTCCAGAACTCCCACCTGATCCACTCCTTGTCCGATTGGCGCGCGGCATCATGACGCCTCCTACCGCCGCATGCGGCGGCGCGCCCACCGGTTACCGCGCCCGGCCGGGCGCGGTCCGCGCCGGCGAGCGCACGGCCCGCGAGATCGTTCAAAGCCCTGAGAGCCACCTCCCCGACACCTGGGCGCTCTGAGGCCCGTATACCGGGCCTGAGAGAGCCCAGGTCGGCCTGCCATCCCGCGGCGCCGGCGGCGGCGGGCCGCGCGGCAGAGGACGCCCACAGCGCGGGAGGCTCAGGCGGTCGCGACCTCTGCGGCGCTCTCGAGACCGAGCTCGCGGATGGCGGTCTCGCGCATCTTGAACTTCTGAACCTTCCCGGTGACCGTCATCGGGAATTCGTCGACGAAGCGGATGTAGCGCGGCACCTTCGTGTGGGCGATCTTCCCGCGGCAGAAGTCCCGGATCGAATCCTCGCTCGGCTGCGAGCCCTCGCGAGCGACCATCCATGCCATCAGCTCCTCGCCGTGGCGCTCGTCCGGGACGCCGATCACCTGCACGTCGGCCACATCCGGATGCTGGTAGAGGAACTCCTCTATCTCGCGCGGGTAGAGGTTCTCGCCGCCGCGGATGATCATGTCCTTTATGCGGCCGACGATGCGCACGTAGCCATCATCGTCCATGGTCGCGAGGTCCCCCGTGTGCATCCAACCGGCCGAGTCGACCGCCTCGCTGGTCCGCTCCGCGTCGTCCCAGTAGCCCAGCATGACCAGGTAGCCGCGGGTGCGGAACTCCCCGGGCTCGCCGCGGGGGACGGTCCGGTCGGTGACCGGGTCGACGACCTTGATCTCGGTGTGGGGCATGGCCTGGCCCACGGTGCCGCAGCGGTGCTCGAGGGTGTCGTCGCGGCGGACCATGGTCGAGGCCGGCGAGGTCTCGGTCATGCCGAAGGCGATGGTCATCTCCCCGATGCCCATTTCAGAGCCCACGCTTCGCATGACCTCGATCGGACAGGGCGAGCCGGCCATGATGCCGGTGCGCAGGCTGGAGAGGTCGAACTCTCGGAAGCGCGGATGCTCGAGCTCGGCGATGAACATCGTCGGCACCCCATAGAGGCTGGTGCAGCGCTCCTCCGCCACGGCCTCGAGCGTCGCCAGCGGATCGAAGGCGGCCTCCGGGTAGACCATGCAGGCGCCGCTCACGCTGCAGGCCAGGTTCCCCAGCACCATGCCGAAGCAGTGGTAGAGGGGCACCGGGATGCAAACGCGGTCAGCCTCGGTGTAGCCGAGGATGGCGCCCTGGAGTACTGCGTTGTTCAGGATGTTGTGGTGGGCGAGCGTGGCGCCCTTCGGGCTACCCGTGGTGCCGCTCGTGTACTGGATGTTGATCGGGTCGTCGAAGTCCAGCTCGTCCATGCGCGCCCGGAGCTCATCCTCGCCTGGCCCGCCCTCACCGGCGGCAAGCGCGGCCCAGTCGGGCGAGTCGAGGAAGACCGCCCGCTCGAGCGTGGGCAGCCCGCCGCGTACTTCTTCGACCATGGCGCGGTAGTCCGAGCCCTTGAACTCGGGAGCGGCAACCAGCACGCGGCAGCCCGACTGGCCCAGCGCGTACCCGAGCTCGGATGTCCGGTAGGCGGGGTTCACGTTCACGAGGATCACGCCGAGCTTCGCCGTCGCGTATTGCACGAGCGCCCACTCGTACCGGTTGGGGCTCCACACCCCGAG
>Ga0126312_10000970_pt1 | contig 18287 bp, 19 predicted proteins | sample Plot104A_FD_92537 | JGI IMG/M metagenome (GOLD analysis project Ga0126312, IMG submission 92537) | Serpentine soil microbial communities from UC McLaughlin Reserve, CA, USA - Plot104A | ecosystem: Environmental > Terrestrial > Soil > Grasslands | place: USA: UC McLaughlin Reserve, Lake County... | reverse complement strand
TTCAAGGCCGAGTCCGGCTTCAAGATGGGCATCAACTACGGCTGGAACAAGGTGCGCTACACGGCGCCCGTCCCCGCCGGCGCGCGCATTCGCGCGAGCCTCGAAACGCTCTCGGTCGACGAGAAGGGCGACGGCTGGTACCAGCTCGTCCAGAAGTGGACCGTCGAGATCGAGGGTCAGGAGAAGCCGGCGCTGTTCGCGGAGTCGGTCGTCCGTCTGCTGGCGTGACCCGCCGGCCTACGCCCGGAGCCCCGCGGCGTCGAGCGCTGCGCGCTGGTCGTTGAAGTACTCGAGTCGCGCGATCTTGCCGCCGCGGATGCGGTAGACGATCGCGTCGTCGCGCTCCAGCTCTATGCCGGTGTGGCGGCCCGTGGCGACCACGCGGAACAGCGCGATCACCCCGTCTTCGCCCGCTGCCCGGAACTCCACGTCCTCCATCCGCCAGCTCTCCCAGCCATCGCTCCAGCGGTCGAGCCAAGCGCGGAAGCCGTCGTGCCCGCGGTAGACCCCCGCGTCCGGCAGGTCGAAGTCGTGGATCTCGACCTCGGGGTCGAGCTTGTCGAGCGAGGTCTTCCAGTCGCCCTCGAGCGCAGCCCCGAAGCGCCGCCGCACGAACTCGACGTTCTCGTCTGACATCGGGACCAGCCTATCCTCGGAGGGCAGTGGCCACCGAGCCACCAGACCGCATCACCGAGCAGCGCCGGGCCCTCCCGAACGGGCCGGGCGTCTACATCTTCAGTGACTCCAAGCGGAAGGTCCTCTACGTGGGGAAGGCGCGCTCGCTCAGGAAGCGCGTCGCCAGCCACTTCTCGAAGCCGGGCGGCCGCGGCGCGACAGACATGGTCGCCCAGATCGCCGACATCGACTTCATCGCGACCGAGACGGAGGCCGAGGCGCTGCTCGCCGAGCAGGAGTTCATCAAGCGCCACCGGCCCGTCTTCAACGTCCGGCTGCGCGACGACAAGTCCTACCCGTACATCGGGATCAGCATGGACGAGGACTTCCCGCGCATCTACTTCACGCGCGAGCGCCACCGCAAGAACAGGGTGTACTTCGGCCCGTTCAGCAACGCGAAGCGCGTGCGGGAGACCCTCGACCTGCTCGGCAAGGTGTTCATGTACCGGACCTGCGACGGGCCGCAGCCCGGGCGCGCGTCCGGCAGCCCTTGCCTCGACTACTACATCAAGCGCTGCCAGGCGCCCTGTGTCGGCTACGTCTCGAAGGAGGAGTACCGCGAGAACGTCGAGACGATCGTCGACTTCCTCTCGGGCCGCTACCGCCACATCGAGAAGGGACTCGACCAGGGGATGAAGAAGGCGGCGGCCGCGCAGGAGTTCGAGCAGGCCGCGCAGCTCCGCAACAAGCTGAAGGCGGTGCGCTCGCTCCTCGAGCGCCAGCGCATCTCGAACGCGCCGGTGGGCAGCCTGGACGCGATCGCGGTCGCCGAGGAGGGCACGGACGCGAATGCGCAGGTCTTCCAGATCCGCGACGGCGTGCTGGCCGACCGCCAGAGCTTCTACCTCGAGAACGCGGGCCAGCGCGACGAGGGAGAGGTGGCGGAGGAGTTCGTGCTCCAGTACTACGCGAGCGCGATCGCGGTGCCCCCGCAGGTTGTGGTCCAGCTCTCCGTGGCGGAGCTCGACTCGCTCTCGGAGGCGCTCACCGAACGGCGCGGGGCGCCCGTCGAAGTCCGCCACGCCGAGCGGGGCGACAAGCGCCGCATCCTCGAGCTGGCCGAGCGCAACGCGCGCCTCGCGCTCGACCAGGACCGGCTGCGCTCCGAGCGGCGCCGCTCGCAGCGGATCGAGGCGCTCGACGGGCTCCAGCGCGCGCTCCGGATGGAGCAGATCCCGATGCGGATCGAGTGCTTCGACATCTCGAACCTGATGGGCCACCACACGGCCGCGTCGATGGTGGTCTTCGAGGGCGGAGCGCCGAAGAAGTCGGACTACAGGCGCTTCGCCATCCGAGAGTCCGTTCAGGATGACTTCGCAGCGATGGCCGAGGTCCTCTCGCGCCGGATGGCTCAATACGTGAAGCAGCGCGAGCGCAGCCCGCACGACAAGGAATACGACGACAGCTTCGCCTCGCTTCCCGCGCTGATCGTGATCGACGGCGGGCGCGGGCAGCTCTCGGCCGGTCTTCGCGCGCTCGGCGAGTTCAGAGACCTCGGCGTGACGGTGGTGAGCCTCGCCAAGCGGATCGAGGAGGTGTTCCTGCCGGGCAGGCGCGACCCGCTGCGGCTGGCGCACGACACCGTGGAGCTCCAGCTGCTCCAGCGCGTGCGCGACGAGGCCCACCGGTTCGCGATCGACTTCCACCGCGGCAAGCGCGACAAGGCGATGACCCACTCCGTGCTCGACGAGCTGCCCGGCGTCGGGCCGGCGCGCAAGCGCAGCATCCTCCAGCACTTCGGCTCGCCGGAACGCTTCCTGCGGGCGAGCCGCGAGGAGCTCGAGGCGGTTCCTGGGCTGCCGGGGAAGGTCGCGCGCGACATCTACGCGCAGGTGAACAAGGTGCGATGACCGGCGGCGGCATGGAGGACTTCGTCGTGATCACCGGCTTCTCGGGCGCCGGGAAGTCGCAGGCGATGGCCACCTTCGAGGATGCCGGCTACTTCTGCGTCGACAACCTCCCCCCCGAGATGATCCGCTCGCTGGCCGAGCTGTTCGGCCACGAGGGCAGCAAGGTGGAGCACGCCGCAGTCGCGTCAGACGTGCGCGGCGGCGACTACTTCGACAGCCTGGTGAAGGTGCTCGACGACCTCGACACCGCCGGGCTGCCCTACCGGGTGCTCTACCTCGAGGCCGACGACGGCGTCCTCATCAACCGCTTCAAGGAGACCCGACGGCGGCACCCGCTCGCGAACGGCGGGTCCGTCGAGACGGCGATCGCTCGCGAGCGCGCCCTGCTCGCGCCGCTGAGGGAGCGCGCGGACGTCTCGATCGACACGAGCGATCTCACCGCCGCACGCCTGCGCCGCGTGGTGGCCGACAAGATGCTGCCGCACGGCCGCCCCGGCAAGCTCGCGGTCACCTTCATGACCTTCGGCTTCAAGCACGGCTCGCCCCGCGACGCGGACCTCACCTTCGACGTCCGCTTCCTACCGAACCCGCACTACGAGTCCGAGCTGCGCGAGCAGACCGGGCTCGACGCCGACGTGGTCCGCTACGTGGAGAACTCGGACGGGATCGGCGAGTTCTACGCCCGGCTCGCCCCGCTGCTCGACTACCTCCTGCCGGCCTACGAGCAGGAGGGCAAGGCCCATCTCACGGTGGGCATCGGCTGCACCGGCGGGCGCCACCGCTCGGTCGTGATTGCCGAGCATCTGGCACGGGAATACGAGGCGCGCGGCGACTTCATGGTCGAGGTCGTGCACCGCGACGTCGACAAGCCCCCACACCGGCCCTAGCGGGCCGATAGATTCAGCCCCGAACCTGAGATCCATAGGAGGGACGACCAGACATGGCCTTGAAGGCCGGCATCAACGGCTTCGGCCGCATCGGGCGCAACGTGTTTCGCGCGGCCCACGCGCGAGGCGCGGACATCGACTGGGTGGGGGTCAACGACCTGACGGACCCGAAGACGCTCGCCCACCTCCTCAAGTACGACTCGATCCTGGGGCCGTTCCAGGGCGAGATCGACTACACCGACGACAGCGTCGTAGTGGACGGCGACGAGCTGAAGGTGTTTGCCGAGCGCGACCCGGGCGCCCTGCCGTGGGGGGACGTAGGCGCGGAGGTGGTGATCGAGTCGACGGGGCTGTTCACGAAGCGCGACGACGCCGCGAAGCATCTCGCGGCCGGCGCGAGGAAGGTGATCATCAGCGCACCCGCGACGGAGCCCGACGTGACGCTGGTGCTGGGCGTGAACGATGACGCGTACGACCCGGACAACCACCACGTCATCTCGAACGCGTCCTGCACCACCAACTGCCTCGGCCCGGTGGCGCGCGTGCTCCACGACGCCGTCGGGATCGAGCGCGGGATCATGACGACGATCCACGCCTACACGGCGGACCAGAACCTCCAGGACGGGCCGCACAAGGACCTCCGCCGGGCGCGTGCCGCCGCGGCGAACCTGGTGCCCACCTCGACCGGCGCCGCGAAGGCGATCGGCCTGGTGGTCCCGGAGCTGGACGGCAAGCTGAACGGCATCGCGGTCCGGGCGCCGGTGATCAACGGCTCGGTCGTGGACCTCGTCTGCGAGGTCTCGCGCTCGACGAGCGCCGAGGAGGTCAATTCGGCGTTCGAGGAGAAGGCCGACTCGGGCCGGCTCGAGGGCATCCTCAAGTACAGCGACGAGCCGATCGTCTCGACCGACATCGTCAGCTCTCCGTACTCGTCCGTCTTCGACGCGCCGCTCACGATGGTGATCGACGAGAGGCTCGTGAAGGTCGTGGCCTGGTACGACAACGAGTGGGGCTATTCGAACCGCGTGGTCGACCTCGCGCAGCGCGTGCTGGCGGGCTCGCCGGTCGCGTGAGGTGGGCGACCGAGGCGCCACTCGCTCCTCGCTAGGCAAGCGCACCGTCCGCGACCTCGACGTCAGGACAGGTCAGTCCGTGCTCGCGCGCGTCGACTTCAACGTGCCGCTCGAGGGCGGCCGCGTCACGGACGACGCGCGCATCCGCGCAGCCCTCCCGACGATCGAGCTGGCGCTCGAGAAGAGGGTGCGGCTTGTCCTGTGCTCGCACCTGGGGCGCCCGCAGGGGCGTGACCCGGAGACGTCGCTGGCGCCGGTGTCGGGGCGGCTCGGGGAGCTGATCGACGCGCGGGTGCACCAGGCGCCGGAGGTGGTGGGGCCGGAGGTCCGGCGCGGCGCGGAGCGGCTCGAGCCGGGCGCCGTGCTCGTGCTCGAGAACACGCGCTGGGAGCGCGGCGAGACCGAGAACGACCAGGGGCTCGCGCGCGAGCTGGCCGCGCTCGGCGACGCCTACGTGAACGACGCCTTCGGCGCCGCCCACCGCGCGCACGCCTCGACGGCGGGCGTTGCCGAGTACCTGCGGCCCGCGGTGGCGGGGCTGCTGCTCGAGCGCGAGGTGGTGACCCTGCGCACGATCGTCGAGGCGCCGGAGCGACCGCTCGTGGTGGTGCTCGGCGGCGCGAAGGTCACCGACAAGATCGCCCTGATCGACCGCTTCCTCGACAACGCGGACACGCTTCTGATCGGCGGCGCCATGTGCTTCTCGTTCTTCCGCGCGCAGGGCATCCCGACCGGCGACTCGCTGGTGGAGGAGGAGGGCGTTGAGCTGGCGAAGCGGGCGCTCGAGAAGGCGGAGTCGTCGGCCTGCGAGCTGAAGCTGCCGGTGGACGTCGTGGCGGGCGACCGCTTCGACGCCGGCGCCGAGCGGCGCGAGCTAAACGGGGTGGAGGTCCCGGACGGCTGGATGGGCCTGGACGTGGGGCCGCGCACGGCCGCGACATACGCCGACGATGTGGCGAAGGCCGGTACGGTCTTCTGGAACGGCCCCATGGGCGCCTTCGAGCTCGAGCCGTTCGCCGGCGGCACGCGCGCAGTGGCCGAGGCCGTCGCGCGAGCGGGTGGGACCACGGTCGTGGGCGGCGGCGACTCGGGCGCCGCGCTGGCCGAGTTCGGCCTGGCGGACGAGGTGGACCACCTCTCCACCGGCGGCGGAGCCGCCCTCGAGCTGCTCGAGGGCAAGGAGCTGCCCGGCGTCGAGGTCCTGGATGACGCCTGACGCGGCGCGCCGGCCTCTGATCGCCGGCAACTGGAAGCTCTGGGGCACGCGGGCGCAGGCGCGCGACTACTGCGAGCGGCTCACGTCGCTCCTGCCGCCCGAGGCGGAGCGCCACGCCGAGATCGGCATCTGCCCCGTGTTCACGGCGCTCGAGGTCTGCGTGGAGGCCCTCGACGGCGCGGGGGTGGCCGTCTTCGCCCAGAACATGCATCACGAGGAGACCGGCGCGTTCACCGGAGAGGTTTCCGCGTCCATGCTCACCGAGGTGGGTGTGCGGGGGGCGGTGCTCGGCCACTCGGAGCGGCGCGGGTACAACTGCGAATCCGACCGCGCTCTGCAGGAGAAGGTCCCGGCCGCGCTCGCCGCCGGGCTCGTTCCGATCCTCTGCGTCGGCGAGTCCGAGGAGGAGCGCGAGCGCGACGAGACCCGGCGCAAGCTCCGCACTCAGGTGCGCGAGGCGCTCGAGAACGTGGCGGACGACCGCCTGGCCGAGGTGGTGATCGCCTACGAGCCGATCTGGGCGATCGGCACCGGGAAGGTGGCGACGCCGGAGATCGCCCAGGATGCGATCGGGTTCATCCGGGCGCTCGTGGCGGACCGCTCCGAGGACGCCGCCGGCGAGACGCGGATCCTCTACGGCGGCAGCGTGAAGCCCGACAACGCGGCCGAGATCCTGGCCCAGCCCGACGTGGACGGCGCCCTGGTGGGCGGCGCGAGCCTCGACCCCAAGGGCCTCACCGAGATCGTGGCCGCCGCCGCGCCGTGAGCTTCCCGAGCGCCCTGCTGGTGGTGCTGGACGGATGGGCGCTCGCCGAGCCCGGGCCCGGCAACGCGGTCGAGCTGGCCGACACGCCCGTGTTCGACGAGCTCTGGGAGAAGCACCCGCACACGACGCTCACGACGCACGGGCCGGCGGTCGGGCTGCCGGAAGGGCAGATGGGGAACTCGGAGGTGGGCCACCTGAACCTCGGCGCGGGCGCGGTCGTGAAGCAGGACCTGCTGCGGATCGACGAGGCGATTGCGGACGGCTCCTTCTTCGAGAACGGAGCGCTCCGGGCCGCCTGCGCGGCGGCGCGCGACGCCGGGCGGCTGCACCTCCTCGGCCTCGTCTCGGACGGCGGCGTCCACTCGAGCATGGAGCACCTGCGCGCCCTGGTCGAGCTGGCGGGACGCGAGGAGGTGCCGGACGTGGTGATCCACGCGTTCACGGACGGCCGCGACACGAGCCCGGACAGCGGCGCCGGCCACGTGGCCGAGGTGGAGTCCTGGGGCGGCGCGCGGGTCGCGACCGTCAGCGGGCGCTACTACGCGATGGACCGCGACAAGCGCTGGGACCGCACCCAGCTGGCCTTCGACGCGATCGTGAAAGGCGAGGCCGAGTTCACCGCCGAGACCGGCGAGGAGGCCGTGCGCGCCGCATACGAGCGAGGCGAGACCGACGAGTTCATCAAGCCGACGCTCGCCGGCGACGAGGGCCGCATCCGCGACGGCGACGCCGCGATCTTCTTCAACTTCAGGCCCGACCGGGCGCGCCAGCTCACCCAGAAGCTCGCCGAGACGGGCGTGCCCCTGACCACGCTGACCGAGTACCACGAGGACTGGGATCACCCGGTCGCGTTCCCGCCGGCGCGCCCCGAGGTGACGCTGGCGTCGACGCTCGCCGACCGCGGCAGGAAGCAGCTCCACGCGGCCGAGACCGAGAAGTACGCGCACGTGACCTACTTCTTCAACGGCGGCGAGGAGGACGAGTACCCGGGCGAGGAGCGCCGCCTCGTGGACTCCCCTCGCGACGTGCCGACCTACGACAAGAAGCCGGAGATGAGCGCGAGGGAGGCGGCGCGGGCGTTCACCGAGCGCTGGCGCGACGGCGACTACACCTTCGGGATCATCAACTTCGCGAACCCCGACATGGTCGGCCACACGGGCGTGATCGAGGCCGCCGTCAAGGCGGTCGAGACCGTGGACGAGTGCCTCGGCGAGGTGGTGAAGGCGGTGGAGGAGTCGGGCGGCGTGTGCGTGATCACGGCCGACCACGGCAACGCGGACCAGATGCTCGAGCCGGACGGAAGCCCGAACACCGCCCACTCGAAGAACCCGGTCCCCCTGATCGTGACGGCGGACGTCTGGGAGCTGCGCGACGGCGGCACGCTGGCCGACGTGGCGCCGACGATCCTGGCCCTGCTGGGAGAGGAGCAGCCGTCCGCGATGTCCGGGAAAGCGCTCCAGGACGCTTGACCGCCTTTGAGATCACGGCCCGCGACGGGTCCGCGCGGGCGGGCGTGATCGCCACACAGCACGGGCCTGCCCGCACGCCCGCCTTCGTGCCGCTCGCCTCGACGGCCACCGTCAAGTCGCTCCACGCCTCGGAGGTCGCCGAGCTCGGCTACGACATGGTGCTCGGCAACACCTTCCACCTCTTCATCCAGCCGGGCCACGAGCTGATCGCGGAGATGGGCGGGCTGCACGAGTTCATGGGCTGGCGCCGGCCGATCATCACCGACTCGGGCGGCTACCAGGTCTTCTCGATGGGGCACGGCTCGGTCGCGGAGGAGATCAAACGCCGGCGCGACCGCCGCGATTCCCTGGTCATTTCCGTCGAGGAGCAGGGGGTCCGCTTCCGCTCCTACGCCGACGGGAGCGAGCGCTTCATGGGACCGGAGACCTCGATGGAGGCGCAGGCCGCGCTTGGCTCCGACATCGCGCTCGCGTTCGACGAGTGCACCCCCTTCCACGTCGAGCGCGACTATACCGCGAGCTCGATGGAGCGCACCCACCGCTGGCTCGACCGCTGCGTGGCCTGGTGCGCCGAGCACGCGCCCGCCGGCCAGCTGCTCTATGGCATCGTGCAGGGCGGCGTCTACGAGGACCTGCGCGCCGAGTCGTCGGCCTTCGTGGCGGCCGCGGGCGTCGACGGCATCGCGATCGGAGGGTCGCTCGGCCAGGAGAAGGGACAGATGCGCGAGGTGGTCGGCTGGGCCCTGGCCGGCCTGCCCGAGGAGCCGCCGCGACACCTGCTCGGGATCGGCGACGTGGACGACATCGTGCACGCCGTCGGCGCGGGGATCGACACATTCGACTGCGCGACTCCCACGCGGCTCGCGCGCCACGGCACGGCGCTCGTCAACGACCCCGAGGGCCGCTGGCGCCTCGACCTCGGGCGGAGCGCGCATCGCGCCAGCCGCGAGCCGATCGACCCCGGCTGCCCCTGCCCGGCCTGCCTGGAGCACACCCGCGGCTACCTGCACTACCTCGTCCGGATCGGCGAGCTGACCGCGAAGCGCCTCCTGACGCTCCACAACCTGACCTTCATGGAGCGGCTGATGAGCCGCCTGCGGGAGGCGATCGCCGCGGGCGACTACGCCGGCGAGGCCGAGCGCGTGCTCAGCGGGAGTGCTGGGAGATGAAGTCGCGCAGGCCGTCGATCTGCTGCTGCAGGTCGCCGGTGTCGACCGGGTCGACGCTGCCGCTGCTAGACGAGGACAGCAGCGCGATCGCCACGACAGCGATCGCCGCGATCACGGCCAGCAGCGCGATGAACGTGCCGAAGCGGCGGCGGCTCGCGGCCCGCCGCCCCGCCGCGCGCTCGTCGCGCGACGCGCGCGCCGGCGGGGCGGCCCGCGGCTGCGCCTGCTGCACACGCGTCGGGCTCGGCCCGATCGTGGTGCGCTGCAGCGCCTGAGTGGCGGCGGTGTCGTCGATCGCCTGGGTCGGGTCGTAGTCGCTCATGCCGAGCCGCTGGGTGGCTGCCGTCGCCTCGCCGTGCACGCCCGCCTCGATCGCCTCGGCCATCTCGAGCGCGCTCGCGTAACGCGCCTCGGGGTCGCGCTCGAGCGCCACGCGCACCGCCTCGTCCAGCTCGCGGGGCACCTCGGGCCGGTAGTCCGTTACCGGGGCGACCTGGTCCTGCTGCTGCTTCAGCGCGAGCTCCGTGAGGGACGCGTACTCGTGCGGCAGCCGCCCGGACAGGAACTGGTAGGCGCACACGCCGAGCGAGTAGATGTCCGACGCGGGCCCAGCCTCCTCGCCGCGCGCCTGCTCGGGTGAGAGGTACGCGGCGGTGCCGAGCACCGAGCCGACCTGAGTGATGCGCGTCTGCTCCGCCGCCTTGGCGATCCCGAAGTCGGCGAGCTTCGTGGTTCCCATCTCCTCCGCGAACAGCAGGTTGCCGGGCTTCACGTCGCGGTGGACGACGCCGGCGCGGTGCGCGTAGTCGAGCCCGTGGCAGGCGTCGCGCACGAGGTTGATCGTCTCATCCACCTCGAGCCGCTTGCGCTCGCGCAGCATGTCCGCGGCGGACGGCCCGTCCACGTACTCCATGACGATGTAGTGGCGCTCGGTGTTCGAGTCCTGTCCCGAGTCGAACACCTGCACGATGTTCGGGTGCTGGAGGCGCGCCGCGGACAGGGCCTCGCGCCGGAACCTGTAGACGAAGTCCTCGTCGTCGGCCAGGTGCTCGGCGAGGAGCTTCACCGCGACAGGGCGCTCGAGCACGGTGTCGCGCGCCTCGAAGACGGTCGACATCCCGCCGGCGCCGAGGCGGCGCCCGAGCACGTAGCGGCCGGCGACCTCCGTGGGCGGGCTCATCAGCCGCCCCCCAGATCCGCGCCGGGGCTGACGCCGCCGCCGCTTCCGAGGCCGTTCCCGTTGTTGCCGGGGACGCCTCCGCCGCTGTCGCCGCCGCCGTCGTTCGGGAGCGGAGCCTCGTCGGTCGGCGTCGTGTTGGTCGGCTCGGTGGTGGTGGGCGTGGTCTGTTCCCCGGTGTCCGTCTCCGCGGGCTCCGGCTCCTGCTGCTGCTGCTGCTGCTGCTGGTTCTGCTGCTTCGCCTCGTCCTCCTTGGCCTGCCTGTCGTCGCACTCCTGCTGCACCAGGTCCCAGAGGTTGTCGAAGCTGTCCTCGAGCGCCGAGCGCACGTCGGAGTCGACGTCGTCCGGCATGGAGTCGATCAGCTCGTTCACCCGATCCCGGTTCGGCCCCCTCGACCCCCCGAGGATGTCCTTGCAGGCGCCCGCCGTCCCGTTGTCGAGCCGGTTCTGCACACCGGTGAGCTCGTTGTCGAGCGCGGTCGCCGTCGCAGCAGGGATCGGCTTGCCCTTGTCGTCACCGCCGCAGCCCGCCAGCGCGACGGCCACGCCCAGGGCGATCAGGAGGACCTGGAAGATGCGCTTCAGAGGGCTCACTGTCCGCTGTAGAGACGCTCGGCGAGCACGCGCGGAAGCCCCGCGTCCTCGATCGCTCGCGCCGCCTCGTCGATCGGATACTCGACCCGCCGCCAGTTCGCCGTCCACGTAGAGGTGTCTAGCAGGAGCCACGCGGCCCGGGGGTCGCCATCGCGCGGCTGGCCGACCCCGCCGGGGTTCACGAGCCAGCGTCCCGTGGAGAGGTCGAGCTCGGAGTCCGCGTCGGCGGTGGCGCCCGAGACCTTGCCCTCGTCGTCGCGGCGGAACCAGAGCGCGACGTGGGAATGGCCCACCGCGCCGACGCGAGCGTCCATCAGATCGATGCACTCGTCCGCCTGCCAGGTCGAGAGGACGTACTCCCAGACCGGGTCGCGCGGGCTCGCGTGGTAGAGCGCGGGCTCGCGCTCGGGATCCGCGGGCGTCAGGGCCCTCAGATAGGCCATCGTCTCCTCGGCGATCGTCTCCTGCGTCCAGCGAGCGGCGGCGGCGGCGCTCGTGGAGAAGTCGGAGATCGGGATCTCGCCGGTCACCACGAGATCGTGGTTTCCGGCGAGCGACAGATCGCAGCGGTCGCGCGCCAGCGCGACGCAGTCGTCCGGCTGGGCCCCGTATCCGACCAGGTCGCCGAGGCACCAGATCTCCTCGACCGTCTGCTCTTCGACATCGCCGAGCACCGCCTCGAAGGCGGGAAGGTTCCCGTGGACGTCTGAGAGCAGGGCGATGCGCATGTGGCGGCTTCTACAGTGTCGGCGATGGGGCGTTCGCGGCTGTCGCTTGCGTTCGTCGTCGCAGTGGCCGCCGCCGCTGCGGCGACGTTCCTGCTCCGGCCGCGAAGCGGCCTGATCGAGCCCGCCCCGGTCGACGTCCAACAGTACTTCACGGCCGCTCAGCTGGACCGGGCAGAGGATTTCCGCAGCCTCCAGCGGGTGCTGGGCCTGGCGGGACTGGGCATCGGGATCGGGACGCTCGCGGTGCTTGCCTGGCGCCCGCCGCGAGGCGCGCTGCGACGGCTCGAGGCGAGGCCTCTCCTCGGCGGGGCGGCGACCGGGGCCGGGATCTCGCTTGTGCTGGTCGTGACGGGGCTCCCGGTCACGGCCTGGATGCGCTCGCGGGCGCTCGACGTGGGACTCGCCACGCAGTCGTGGCCGGACTGGGTCGTGGATGTGCTGAAGGCCGCCGGCATCGGCGCCGTGACGGCGGCGATCGGTGGCCTCGTGGCCGTGGCGCTGGCGCGGCGCTTCCCGAGGCGTTGGTGGGCGCCCGCGGCGGTGCTCGTGGTCGCCTACGGCTTCGTGACCATCTGGCTCTACCCGATCCTGATCGACCCGGTCTTCAACAAGTTCGAGAGCCTGCCCGACGGGCGGCTGCGTACGGAGGTCCTGCAGCTCGCCGACCGCGCCGGAGTGGACGTGGGGCAGGTCTACCGCGTCGATGCCAGCCGCCGCACGAGCGCCGCGAACGCATATGTGATCGGCCTCGGCCACAGCAAGCGCGTGGTGCTCTACGACAACCTGATCGACGACTTCCCGCGCGACGACGTGCGCGTGGTGGTGGCTCACGAGCTGGGCCACCAGAAGCACGACGACCTGCTGCGCGGGCTGGCCTGGCTTGCGATCGTCGCTCCGGCCGGCACCTTCCTGGCGCAGGCGCTGGCCGAGCGCTTCGCCCGCCGCGAGCGGCTCGGCACCCCGGCGGCCCTGCCCGCCATCGCGCTCGCGATCGCGCTGGTGAGCCTCGGCCTCGGCTGCGCCTCGAACGTGCTCTCGCGCCGGGTCGAGGCGAGCGCCGACTCGTTCGCGCTCCGGCTGACGAACGACGCTCAGGGCTTCATCGACTTCGAGCGCCGCATCACGCTCTCGAACATCTCGGACCCGAACCCGCCCGAGCTCCTCCACGTGCTGTTCGACACCCATCCGACGCCGCTCGAGCGGCTCGGGGCCGGCGAGGCCTGGCGCGACAAGTAGGCTGCCGCGGCTCTTGAGCCGTCGTCAGCTGATAGAGCGGATCGTCCGCGAGCTCGCGTCGTACGAGCGCCCCTCCGCCTCGGAGGGCGAGCGGCGCGCTGCGCTCTGGCTCGCGGAGGAGCTCCGTGACGCGGGCTGCCGCGACGTGCGCGTCGAGCAGGAGCGCGCCCATGGGGGCTACTGGTGGCCGCTCGGCCTCCTGAACGCCGGATCGGCGCTCGCCGCGCGGCTGGGCCGTGTCCCCGCGGCGCTCGCCGGCGCCCTCGCCTCGGCCGCCGTCTACGACGACGTGAGCGGCGGAAAGCTCTGGTTCCGCAGCCGCACCCTGCCGCAGCGCCCCACCTGGAACGTGGTCGCCGAGCTCGGCGCCCCGGACGCCCGGCGCACCGTCGTCTTCATGGCCCATCACGACGCCGCCCACAGCGGGCTCGTGTTCCACCCGGCGCTGCCGCGCGCGGGGATGAGGCTGTTCCCGAAGCTGCACGAGCGGGCGAACCAGAGCGTGCCGATCATCTTCGGCACGTTCCTCGGGCCTGTCTTCCTCGCGCTCTGGGGCCTCTTCGGCGGTCGCTGGCTTAAGCGCTGCGGGCTGTTCTTCTCGCTCGGCGCCGGCGCCGTGATGGCGAACATCGCGGCGAGCCGTGTGGTGCCGGGCGCGAACGACAACCTGAGCGCGGTGGGCGTCCTCGCCGCGCTCGCGCACGAGCTCTCCGGGAGCCCGCCGGACGGAGTGCGGGTGATCCTGCTCTCGACCGGCTCGGAGGAGGGCTTCATGGAGGGCATGCAGGCGTTCGGGCGCCGCCACTTCGCCGAGCTCGACCGCCGGACGACGGAGTTCGTCTGCCTCGAGTGCGTGGGGTCGCCCTACCTCTGCGTCGTCGAGGCGGAGGGGATGCTGCGCATGCGCTACTACACGCCGTCCTCGCGTGAGGCGCTCGCGCGGGCCGGCGCCGCGGCCGGCGTGGAGCTGGCGCGCGGCCTGCGCACGGTGGCCGCGACGGACGCGCTGATCCCGCTACGCGCCGGCTACAACTCCTGCACGCTGGGCGGCGTCGACGAGACGAAGTTCCCCAGGGAGTACCACTGGCCCTCGGACACGCCGGACAACCTCGACTGGTCGAGCATCGAGGGCGCCGTCGAGGTCTGCCTGCGCTACCTGGACGGCAGCTAGCCCGTCTCTGCCGGGTCGTCGAACTCGGGCAGGTCGCGGATGCCCTCGCGCGTCCGCCACTTGGAGAAGTTGTCCTCCATCGCGTCGATCAGCTCGCGCATGAAGCGCGGCGAGAGGTTGATCCTCGACACCACGACTCCGGGGACCTCGCCCTCCTCGACCTCGTGGTCCACGCGCGCGAACGTGAGCGTGAACTCGTAGTCCGAGTGCGACACGTTGGCGAAGTTCGCGTAGTGCCCCGCCATCGTGTCGGGATCGGTGTGGATGTTGAAGTGGCGCTCGCCGTCCTCGGGCACGCGCGTAGTATCGCACCCGCTGATGCGGATCTCGGTGATCGCGGTGGGGCGCCTTCGGCCGCCCTTCCAGGACGACGTGGAGCACTACCGCAGGCTGCTGGCCGGGCACGCGCGGGTGGAGCTGACCGAGGTGCGCGAGGACGAGCGCGTCCCGCGGCGCATCCCAGAGCGTGCGCACCTCGTGCTGCTGGCGAGCGACGGCCGCGAGTTCGATTCCGTCGAGCTGAGCCGCTGGCTCGAGGAGCGCAGGCAGGAGGGCCGCGACCTCTGCTTCGTCGTCGGCGGGCCGCGCGGGCTCGACCTCGAGCAGTGCGACACGCGGCTCTCGCTGGGCCGGCTCACGCTGCCGCACCAGCTCGCACGCGTGGTGCTGCTGGAGCAGCTCTACCGCGCTCACAAGATCCTCGCCGGCGAGCCGTATCACTATTAGTGGTGCCATGGACCCCGTAGCCAGCCTGACAAGCGCCGTGGAGGAGACCGCCGCCGAGGTCGCCGGCAACGGCCGGCGCGCCGGACTGAGGCTGGATCGCCCGCCGCGGGCGGACTTCGGCGACTACTCGACGAATGCCGCCATGCTGCTGGCGCCCTCGCTCGGCGAGCCGCCGCGCGCGGTCGCTGAGAAGCTGGGCGACCGGCTGGGGGAGCGGCTGGGCCAGACCGTCGAGCGGGTGGAGATCGCGGGGCCGGGCTTCCTCAACCTGTTCATGGCCGACCGCTGGTACCTCGAGACGCTGGCGGAGCTCCTCGAGGCCGGCGAGGACTACGGCGCCGGCAGCGGCGGCGAGCACGTGAACCTCGAGTTCGTGAGCGCGAACCCGACCGGCCCGATCACGATCGCCTCCGCGCGCCACGCCGCGTACGGCGACTCACTCGCCCGCATCCTCGAGCGCGGCGGGCACCGCGTCGAGCGCGAGTACTACGTGAACGACGCCGGCAGCCAGGTGCGGCGCTTCGGCGAGTCGATCCAGGCGCGCGCCCGCGGCGAGGAGCCGCCGGAGGACGGCTACCGCGGCGACTACGTGAGCGAGCTCGCCGAGCAGATCGAGGGCGCCGCCGAGGCGGACCCGGACGAGCTCGCCCGGCGCGGCATTGAGCTCATGGTCGAGGGGGTGCGGGCGACGCTCGCCCGCTTCCGGGTGCACATGGACGAGTTCTTCCTGGAGCGCTCGCTGCACGAGGGCGGCGAGGTGCAGACGGCCATCGACCGGCTCGAGGACGTCTATGAGCACGACGGCGCGCTCTGGCTGCGGACCAGCGCCCACGGGGACGACAAGGACCGGGTGCTGCGCCGCTCGAACGGCGAGTGGACCTACTTCGCCTCGGACATCGCCTACCACGTCCACAAGATCGGCCGCGACTACGACCGCGCGATCGACATCTGGGGGCCGGACCACCACGGGCACATCGCGCGCATGAAGATCGCCTGGGAGGAGCTCGGCGGCGATCCGCAGGCCTACGAGATCATCATCATGCAGCTCGTCAACCTGACCGAGGCCGGCGACCGCGTGAAGATGTCGAAGCGCGCCGGCGCGATCGTGACGCTGGACGACCTGCTCGACGAGATCGGCGTCGACGCCGCGCGCTGGTTCCTGGCCTCGCGCAGCAACGACACGACGCTCGAGATCGACCTCGACCTGGCTCGCAGCGAGTCCCAGGACAACCCGGTCTACTACGTGCAGTACGCGCACGCGCGGATCGCGTCGATCCTGCGCAAGGCGGGGGAGGGGCGGGTGGAGCAGGCGCTCGCCGCGGACATCCGCGAGAGCTCGGAGCGGTTCCACCCGTCGGCGAGGGCGCTCGTCAAGCGGCTGCTCGAGCTGCCGGCGGAGATCCGCGACGCGGGCGAGCGGCGCGCGCCGCACCGGATCGCGGCGTACGCGACCGAGACGGCGCAGGACTTCTCGGCCTTTTACCGCGACTGCCGCGTCGTCGGCGCCGCCGAGGAGGGCGGCGACGAGGACGTGCGGATCGCGATCTCCGTGCTGACGAAGCGCGTCCTCGCCCAGGCGCTCGACCTGCTTGGGGTGGAGGCGCCGGAGACGATGTGATCGCGGGGTGCGCGGCGGCTACAGCTCGCTGAAGAAGTTCAGGTTGAGGTCGTCCATCGCGCGGAGCGCCTCGGAGTTCAGCCTCGTGAGCTCGTTCGTGAACAGGAGCACGCCCATCGCGATCAGGATCACGCCGGAGACGAGCGTTATCGCCGTGTAGTGGTTGCGGAAGAAACGGAAGATCCCGGAGAAGGTGGTGAAGGCGAGCGCGCTGAGGATGAACGGCACCGCGAGGCCGAGCGCGTAGAAGGCGAGCAGCACGCCGCCGCGCCCGACGGTCGACTCCTGCGAGGCGGCGGTGAGGATCGCGCCGAGGGTGGGGCCGGTGCAGGGGAGCCAGGCGACGGCGAAGGCCAGGCCGGCGACGATTGGCCCGCCCGTGTGCGCGCGGCGCATAAGCTCCTCGGGGCGCCACTCGCGGTTCAGCCTCGGAATGAACAGCGTCGCGATGAAGAGCACGCCCAGCAGCCCGATCACGATGCCCGAGACCTGTCGCAGGACTGCCCGGTGGTCCTGGAGCGTCTGGCCGAGGCCCGTGGCGGTCATGCCGAGCGCCACGAACATCACGGTGAAGGCGAGGCAGAAGAGGATCGCGGGTCCGAGCACCCTGGTGCGGCCCTGGCCCTCCTGGATGTCCGCGAACGAGACGCCCGAGATCGTGGACAGGTAGCCCGGCACCAGCGGGAGCACGCACGGCGATACGAACGAGATGAAGCCGACCGCGAAGGCGGCGAAGACGGTGGCGTCGACGCCCTCAGCGGCGATCACAGGTCGTAGCGCTCCATGTCGTCGTCAAGGCGCGCGCCGTCGGCGCCGGCGAGTGCCGTGCCGTCGCCGCGCGTCTTCGGCCGGCGCCAGCGCACGACCGCGAAGGCGATCCCCGCAGCCGCGAGCACGATCCCGAGCGCGGGGACGACGTACACGAGCACGTCGCCGAGGCTGTCGTCGCCCTGGTCGCCCGGGAGAGCCAGCACGCGGTCGCCGAACTCGGCCACGAGCGCCTGCTTCACCTCGTCCTTCGACTTGCAGCGGTCGACCAGGCGCTGGATGTAGGCGCGCTCGCGCTCGGCCTGGGGCGCCTCGCTGGCGAGCCCGAGCGGCGTGCCGCAGACAGGGCACATGACCTCGTCCTCGATGTCGCCGAGGCTGGTCTTCGGGCAGCCCTTGGCGGCGGCCGCTGCGGGGAGCACGCAGAGCGCCACCGCCGCCAGGAGCGAGGCGATCCTCTTCACAGCAGCGGCTCCACGCTCGACCGCATGAAGCTGTCGTCGACCGGGCCGCGCCGAACGGCGGCGATGCGGCCGCGGCGGTCGATCACGAACGTCTCCGGCAACTGGGCAACGCCGAAGGGATCCATGCTCTTACCGTCCTTGTCCTTCACCATCGCGTAGCTGAGCCCGTACTTGGCGATGAAGTCCTGCGCGTCGCCGGTCACGTCGAGCACGTCGACGCCCAGCACGGCGCCGCCGCGGCCGCCGATGCGCCGCTGCCAGCGCTCGAGCAGCGGCGACTCGTCCTTGCACGGCTTGCACCAGGAGGCCCAGAAGTTCAGGACCACGATCCGTCCCCGGTAGTCGGCGAGCGAGGCCGTGCCGGCGCCGCCCAGCTTGGGCAGCTCGAGCGCGGGCGCCGGCTCCCGCTCGCCGCGCGCGAGGGCCCTGTCCACACCCCGGTCGGGCTCGTTCTGAGCAAGCCCGTACCCGAGCAGCGCGACGAGCGCGACAAGAACGCAGATCACGGCGATCGGAACGGGGGATAGCACTCTCCGCATGGCCGTTCGGAACCTTAGATTGCGCCCAGCACGTCACACCCCCGCCGCTAAAATCCGCCCCGCGCGATCCCACCGGACCGCGCGCGCGGACGTAGCTCAGTTGGTAGAGCGTCGGCTTCCCAAGCCGAAGGTCGCGGGTTCGAGGCCCGTCGTCCGCTT
>Ga0126312_10000969_pt1 | contig 18287 bp, 16 predicted proteins | sample Plot104A_FD_92537 | JGI IMG/M metagenome (GOLD analysis project Ga0126312, IMG submission 92537) | Serpentine soil microbial communities from UC McLaughlin Reserve, CA, USA - Plot104A | ecosystem: Environmental > Terrestrial > Soil > Grasslands | place: USA: UC McLaughlin Reserve, Lake County... | reverse complement strand
GAAAGATCACCATCGACTCCAAGTCCCAGCCTGCGACATGATTCATTCGGCCTCGGCATGATTGAGAGGTGACACCGACCTCGGCCCCTGCAGCCGGGTCAGGCCTTCGGCTGCGGGGGATCACCAAGCGGTTCGGCAACCTGCTTGCCAACGACTCGATCGACCTCGACGTCAGGCCCGGTGAAATCCATTGCCTGCTTGGTGAAAACGGGGCTGGCAAGACGACGCTGATGAACGTGCTCTATGGGCTACTGCAGCCCGACCAAGGCACGATTTCGATCGACGGGGTGCAGCGCGTCCATGCAAACCCCAAGGAGGCCATTGCTGCCGGCATCGGCATGGTGCACCAGCATTTCATGCTGGTTGATGTCTTCACGGTGGCGGAGAACCTGATCCTCGGCCGGGAGGACAGTACCGCCGGTTTGCTCAACATGCGCGAGGCTCGGCGTACCGTCCAGCGGCTTTCCGAACGCTACGGTTTAGACGTCGATCCTGATGCCCTGATCGAAGATCTGCCGGTAGGTGTGCAACAGCGAGTCGAGATCTTGAAGGCGCTGGCCAATGATGCCAATTACCTGATCTTGGATGAACCGACTGCCGTGCTCACCCCACAAGAGACCGACCAGCTGATGGCGGTGCTGCGTTCGCTCCGCGACGAAGGCAAGGCAATCGTCTTCATCACGCACAAGTTGCGCGAAGTGCGAGAGATCGCTGACAAGATCACGGTAATCCGGCACGGCAAGGTGGTCGGCGCGGCGAAGCCGATCGACTCCGAGTCTGACCTCGCCGAGCTCATGGTTGGTCGTCATGTCGAGCTCCTCGTCGACAAGAAGCCCGCCTCGCCGACAGCTGAGCCGAGGCTAGTGCTGAATGGTGTCTGGGTCGCCAGACCGAACGGAACAGTGGCCGTCGAAGATCTCGATCTTGAGGTGTTTGGCCGTGAGATCGTCTGCATCGCCGGCGTCCAAGGCAATGGCCAGACCGAGCTTGCCGAAGCGCTGCTGGGCGTCACTCCTGCCATGCGAGGTTCGATCCATCTTGACGGCGCTCCGCTCACCGGGCTATCGCCGAAGGAGACGATTGATGCCGGGTTGGGTTTCGTCCCCGAGGACCGAAAGCAAGATGGCTGCGTCGGCACCTTCACCATCGCCGAGAACCTGATCTTGAACCACTATGACGAGCACCCGTACGCGCGTGGAATCGCCCTGGACCTGTCGAAGGTGAAGCAGAACGCCGCACACCGCGTTTCGGAGTTCGATATCCGTACCCATTCCATCGAGGCGTCAGTGTCCTCCCTCTCGGGCGGCAATCAGCAGAAGGTCGTCTTGGCGCGTGAGTTATCTAGGGCGCTCGCACTCTTGGTTGCCTGCCAGCCCACGCGCGGGTTGGATGTCGGCGCCATCGAGTTCGTCCATAAGAGACTGATCGAAGAGCGAGACCGCGGCACCGCGGTGGTGATCATCTCAACGGAGCTGGACGAGGTCGTCGCGCTGGCCGATCGGATCGCTGTCATGTATCGGGGCCGCATTGTCGGCATCGTGCCTCCCAATACATCCCGTGAAGTACTCGGCCTCATGATGGCCGGGATCCCTGCCGTGGAGGCTCTGGCTAGCGCATCCAAGACCACGCTGGCGGAGGAAGACGCCGCCCTGGAGGCGATCCTCGAAAAGGCGCCTTATGAGTCGTGAGCCGCGTGAACGCCGGATCGTCATCCCGTGGTCGGACGTGCTAACCACCTTCGCCTCGATCGTGCTGGCCTTTATCGTTGGCGCGCTGCTGATGATCTTTTCCGACACTGAGGTGCGTAGCAAGTTCGCTTACTTCTTCGCCCGGCCATCCGATGCGCTGATCGCATCCTGGGACAAGGTCAGCAGTGCGTACGCGGCGCTGATCAAAGGGGCAATTGGCGGATATGGGCCGATCACCGAGACGACCGCCCAGGCCGCTCCGCTGATCTGCGCCGGACTTGGAGTCGGCCTGGCCTTCCGTGCCGGGTTGTTCAACATCGGTGCGCAGGGCCAAGCGATCCTTGGCGCTATCGTGGCTGGCTACATCGGCTTCACCTGGCATTTGCCGCCTGGCATCCACTTGCTTGTGGCCATTCTGGGGGGACTGTTCGGCGGCGCCTTCTGGGGCGGAATCGTCGGCTGGCTCAAAGCGAAGACCGGCGCGCACGAGGTCATCGTGACGATCATGATGAACTACATTGCTGTCGGCCTGTTGGCCTTCCTGCTCACGACGCCGGCCTTCCAGCGGCCGGGGCGGCCAGACCCGATTTCGCCGATCGTGGACTGGAACGCCACCATGCCACGGCTCGAAGGCGGCCAACTGCACTTGGGTTTTGTCCTCGCGCTGGTCGCCGCCGTAGCCGTCTGGTGGATTCTGGATCGCTCGACGACCGGGTTCGCGATCCGCGCTGTCGGGGCAAACCCGAGCGCTGCTGCGACCGCCGGGATGAGTGTCGCCAATACGACGATGATCACGATGTTGTTGGCGGGCGCTTTGGCCGGATTGGCAGGGGTTCAGGCTGCCTTGGGCCCGAGCGCCTCGGGACTCCCGGTGCCGCTCTCGCTGGGAATCGTCGGTTCCATCGGCTTCGATGCAATCACAGTTGCATTGCTTGGCCAGTCGAAGCCACTAGGGATAGTTCTCGCCGGTCTGCTGTTCGGAGGCCTCCACGCTGGCGGCCTTGCGATGCAGAGCATCGCCCAGACGCCGCTGACGCTGACGTTGGTGCTACAAGCCCTGATCGTGCTCTTCGTCGCAGCTCCTGCCTTAGTCACCAAGATCGTGCCCTTCCTCAAGCCTCGCAAAACTCGGGCGCTCGGCCCGGTTCCGGAGGGCGGTCTGGCGTGAGCGTCGACACCGCAGAGGTGGCGCCGCCCACGGAAGCGGCTCGCGTCGAAACGCCGCAAAAACGACGGCAGCGCATATCGACCGGCGTTCTCATCGCTGTGGTCGGCGTATTGCTGCTGATCAGCTTGGCATCCACTTCAGGCAGCGCCCGATTCGCGCTCTCCGATGCGTTTGACGAGCTTCAGCTGCCGACGGTGACGGTGCCTGGTTTTGCCACGGTCTTTGTCTGCGCGTTGCTGTGCCTGTCGGCCGCGGCTGGTTACCTATCGGGCCGGATGGGCGGTCGGTGGCCCGTGCTGGCAGGAGCGGTCGCGGGCTTGGCCGTCGTCATGGGTTTCCTCACCTGGGCGGCATCCGGTCGTGAATTGCCCTTCCCGGTCAGCAATCAGTTCGCCGGCACCTTGTCGCTGGCTACCCCACTGGTTTTCGGTGCCCTTTGCGGGGTGTTATGCGAACGGTCCGGAGTCGTCAACGTTTCGATCGAGGGCCAGTTTCTGTCCGCTGCATTCGCGGCGGCCATCGTCGGCAGCCTGACCCAATCCGTCACAGCGGCCATGATCGCTGCCATGCTGGCTGGGTTGGCAATGGCTGCGCTACTGGCGGTGTTTTCGATCAACTATCTGGTCAACCAGGTGGTACTCGGCGTAGTGCTCAACCTGCTTGCCGTTGGAGTTACCGGCTTCCTGTTTGATCAACTGGTGCAGCCGGCGTCGATCAAGTACAACTCCGCGCCGGTGCTGGAACCGATTCCCATTCCGGGCTTGTCGAAGATTCCGTTCTTCGGTCGCGTGCTCTTCGAGCAGAACATCTTGGCCTACCTGGGGGCGATCTCGGTTGCCCTGGTTTGGTTGGTGCTCTATCGAACTACCTGGGGTTTGCGGATTCGAGCCGTCGGCGAGCATCCCGAGGCGGCCGACACCGTCGGCATCAGTGTGCGGGGAATCCGCTGGTCGGCGGTACTGGCGGGCGGCATCTTCGGTGGGCTTGGCGGCTCCTTCTTCACCTTGGCCTCGACCGGCTCGTTCACCAAGGAGTTCACCGTTGGCAACGGATTCATTGCACTCGCCGCAGTGATCATGGGCCGCTGGCATCCGGTAGTGGCATCGATCATGTGCCTGTTCTTCGGTTTCGTGACGCAGATGGCTTCGCAGCTACAAACCTTGAGTACCCCAATGCCCAGCCAATTTCTGTTGATCTTGCCCTACGTTGCCACGATCATCGCCGTTGCCGGGCTGGTGGGCCGAGTCAGACCGCCGGCCGCCGACGGGATTCCCTACGAGAAGTGAGGGCGAAAATCATGAGCGTCGATCTGGAGGCGCTGCGAGCGTTCCCGAAGATCTCCCTACATGATCACCTGGACGGTGGCCTGCGGCCGCAGACGATCATCGAACTGGCCGCCGACATCGGACATGACTTGCCTGCCGACAACACCGATGATCTTGGTCAGTGGTTTGCCGATGCGGCGAACTCTGGGTCGTTGGTGCGATATTTGGAGACCTTCGATCACACCATCGCAGTCATGAAGACTGCGCCCAATCTGCGCCGGGTCGCAAGCGAATTCGTCGAGGATTTGGCTGCGGATGGGGTGATCTACGGCGAAGCACGATGGGCTCCGGCGCAGCATCAAGGAGCCGGGTTGACCGCTGCTGAGGCCGTCGAAGCCGTTCGTGATGGCCTAGCCGATGGGATGGCTACCTGTAGAGACCGTGGGCATGACATTGAGGTCCGCCAACTCGTGACGGCCATGCGGCAGGCCGCACCTTCTCGCGAGATCGCCGAGCTGGCGCTGCGCTACCGCCGCGACGGCGTCGCCGGGTTTGATATCGCTGGGCCGGAAAAGGGCTATCCTCCATCGCGCTTTCTGGAGTCCTGTCAACTGCTGCGGCGTGCGAGCGCGTACTACACCATTCATGCTGGTGAGGCCGCTGGCTGTGAGTCAATCTGGGAGGCGGTGCAGGTCTGCGGGGCCAATCGGATCGGGCACGGCGTTGCCATTGTGGAGGACATCGAGCCCGACGACGATGGCGCTGCCAAACTCGGGGACTTCGCGGCGTACCTGCTCAACGAACAGTTCGCGCTCGAGATGTGCCCATCCTCCAATGTCCAGACGGGCACCGTCTCCTCGATCGGCGAGCACCCGATCGATCGCCTAGATCGGCTCGGTTTCCAGGTGACGGTCAATCCCGACAACCGGCTGATGAGCTCCACGAGCATGACCGGGGAGTTCAGCCTTCTCGCTGAAGCGTTCGACTACACACTTTCAGATGTACGCCGGCTCACCATCAATGCGGCCAAGAGCGTCTTCGCGCCCTATGACGTACGCAAGGCACTCGTGCAACGCATCACCGATGGGATTGCACTCTGACAGGCAGCCTGCCAGATTCGCCTCCTTCGTCGCTCGCGAACAAAGCCAATCCCCAGCACATCCATCCGCGAGCTCCTGCAGTCTGCGAAGCAGGCTGCTCGTCATAGCGCGGACGGCTGGTTAGATCACCTGCTGGCTCGAAATGTCACGGGCCTCTGTGCCGCGCCGGGCTAGGGTTTAGCCCATGACTTCGCGTGTCCTAACCGCAGTGGCGTGGCCGTACGCAAACGGCCCTCGCCACATCGGTCACGTCTCAGGCTTCGGGGTTCCCTCAGACATCTTCGCGCGTTACATGCGGATGAGCGGACACGACGTTTTGATGATCTCGGGGACCGACGAGCATGGCACGCCGATCCTGGTACAGGCCGAGCGTGAAGGGCTCAGCCCTCGCGAGACTGCCGACAAGTACAACCGGGTGATCGTCAACGACCTACGTGATCTTGGGTTGTCGTACGACTTGTTCACCCGCACTACGACGCGCAATCACTACGCGGTGGTTCAAGATCTCTTCATTGGCCTGCACCGGAACGGCTATCTTGTGCCCCGCACGACAATGGGAGCGATAAGCCCGTCAACCGGACGGACCTTGCCGGACCGTTACATCGAAGGCACTTGCCCGATCTGCGGATATCCGAGTGCTCGCGGTGATCAATGCGACAACTGCGGCAACCAGCTTGATCCGGTCGACTTGATCAACCCGGTTTCCAGGATTAATGGTGAGGCTCCTAAGTTCGTCGAGACTGAGCACTTCTTCCTTGATCTTCCGGCGCTTGCCGGCTCGCTGGGCAAATGGTTGAGCTCGCGTACCGACTGGCGGCCCAACGTGTTGAAGTTCAGTCAGAACCTGTTGGAGGATCTACGGCCGCGAGCGATCACCCGTGATCTTGACTGGGGCGTACCGGTCCCGCTGGACGGCTGGCGGGATCAGCCCTTGAAGCGGATCTACGTCTGGTTTGACGCCGTCATCGGCTATCTTTCGGCGTCGGTCGAGTGGGCCAAGCGCGCCGGGGATCCGGACGCCTGGCAACGGTGGTGGATCGACGCGGACGCACGTAGCTACTACTTCATGGGCAAGGACAACATCGTCTTTCACACAGTGATCTGGCCGGGAATCCTGCTCGGCCACAATGGCGACGGTGATCATGGCGGCACCATCGGGCCACTCGGTGAGCTGCGGTTGCCCGACGAGCTCGTGTCAAGTGAGTACCTGACCATGAGCGGCTCAAAGTTCTCCACCAGCCGCGGCAAGGTGATCTACGTTGGCGATTTCCTGCGCAACTTCGGGCCGGATGCCTTGCGGTACTACATTGCCGTAGCTGGTCCAGAGACCTCTGATACGGACTTCACCTGGGACGAGTTCGTACGCCGCACCAACTTCGAACTGGCTAACGAGTGGGGGAACTTGGTCAACCGGTCGATCTCAATGGCGTACAAGAACAACGGCGCAATCCCATCGCCCGGGACACTGCTCGATGTTGATCATGAATTGCTGCGCACCGCACAGCGGGCGTTCGACACGGTAGGTGAACTGCTCGGCCGTAATCGGTTCAAGCTCGCGATCACCGAAGCGATGCGGGTGGTGGGAGCGGCCAACAGATACCTTTCCGACACCGAGCCATGGAAGCTCTCGGGCGATCCGGAGCGTCGCGACACAGTGCTACACACCGCGCTGCAGGTCGTGTCAGATGCCAACACCTTGTTGACGCCATTCCTGCCGCACGCCGCGCAGCAGGTTCACGAGGCACTCGGCGGCAGCGGCGTGTGGGCCGCTCAGCCTGAGATCCGCGAGGTAACCGAAGAGGGTGGGCCGGACTATCCAGTGATCATGGGCGACTATGCCGCAGAGCAGGCGCGTTGGGAGCCACGGCCTATCACCGCTGGAACGCCGCTCCACCGGCCCACGCCGCTCTTCGGAAAGCTTGATGAGGGTCTGGGTGAGACCGGCCCCGAGTGGGCCCCCGTCGAACGCTGAACAACTGTCACAGGCGGCCTCTACGTTTCACACATGAAGCGAAAGGACGCCTACCATGAGTCACATGACGGCGGAGTCGAGAGTTGAGTGGCTGCCCCATGGGCGTGCCTTCACTCGCGCCGATCTTGATGCGATGCCCGACGACGGGAATCGTTATGAACTCATTGATGGGGCACTCATCGTGACACCGGCGCCATACCGGCGACATCAGGCCGCGGTGACGCAGGTCTGGCTTCGCCTATACCAGGCTTGTCCGGCAGCTATGCAAGCGCTGGTCGCGCCTTTCGACGTCACGCTCAGCCCGGACACGGTAGTGCAACCAGATGTCCTAGTTGCAGCGAGATCGGCATTCGACGATCAGGTGCTTAAGGATCTGCCCTTGCTCGTGGTCGAGGTGCTATCACCGAGCACCCGACACCTCGATCTGGCCTTTAAGCGAGCCCGTTATGAGGCGGCTGGCTGCCCGTCGTATTGGGTCGTAGATCCGCTTGAGCCGTCGATCGTCTGCTGGGAGCTGCGCGACGGCCGGTATGAGGAGGTTGCACGGGCGATCGGAAGCCAGGCGGTCACACTTAGCTCACCATTTGCGATCACGCTCGTTCCGGCGGAACTGACCGACTAAATCTCGCTAGCCACGACTCGCAGCCGCCAAGGCGGCAGTCAACTCTTCGGCATTCAACTGCTCGACATATCCCGGCGTACCCGGTTGAATGCGCCAGCTTTCGGCCAGCGGACCAACATCAACAACATCAAAGCCGAAGCCGTCGATCAGCTGAGTCACTTGCGCCTTCGCAACCGGATCGTCTCCTGCGATAGCGAGCGCTCGTCGGTTCCGAGTACCCGGCGGCGTGCCGTCCGTAGCGATTTGCCGAGCGTAGATGTGGTTGAACGCCTTGACCACATGGGCGCCCCGTAGCCGCTGTTGAAGAAGCTGGGAACTGGTCAAGCTGCCATCGTCCAGCGCTGGAATGTTGCCGTCTCGCCGCGGGTAATAGTTATTGGCATCGATCACCGTCTTGCCGATGAGCGGCTCGACGGGCAGGTCGCCAATAGCCTTTAGCGGTACGGCTACCAGTACAAGATCACCAGCCGCAGCCGCCTCCTCGCTGCTCCCCGCACAAGCTCGCGGACCCAGGTCGGACACAAGATCAACCAGAGTCTCCGGGCCTCGTGAGTTGCTGATCACAACGTCATAGCCGCTGGCAATCGCAGCCCGAGCGACTTGACTTCCGATATGGCCGGCGCCGATCAGCCCTATGGTCCTGACTCCCTCAATGGTCATGTCGGCCGAAACTCGCTCGATACCTTCGCTATTCCTCGTCGAAGTTGATTGTCAGAGCTAGCCGCTAGCTTTCAAGCATGGAACGGAAGGACACTTACCATGAGTTATGTGACGGCGGAGTCGAAAGTCGAGTGGCTGCCAACGGGGCGTGCTTTCACTCGGCCCGATCTCGATCCGATGCCTGACGATGGCAATCGCTATGACCTCATTGATGGATCGCTCATCGTGACGCCGGCACCATCGTGGCGACACCAGTCTGCAGTTTTGAATCTCGCCATGGCGCTCAAAGCTGTCTGCCCCGCCGATATGCGGGTCTTCGTCGCTCCACTGGAGGTGACGTCTGCCGATGACACTGTTCTGGAACCGGATGTCCTTGTAGTGCGGAGGTCCGATCTCGGGGAGGACCGTCTGGAAGGCGACCCACTGCTCGCCGTTGAGGGGTTGTCGCCGACTACAGGCACATCGACCTCGCCTTCAAGCGTGCGCGTTATGAGGCGGCGGGCTGCTGCCCGTCGTACTGGGTGATCGATCCTTTGGAGCCCTCCATCATCTGCTGGGAACTACGCGACGGCCGTTATGCCGAAGTAGCCAGATCGGCCGGAAGCGACTCGGTCGCACTGAATGCGCCGTTCCCGGTCAGCCTGATCCCGGACGAGTGGTCGATTAATCCAACCAGTGGCAGCTCTTCCGGTTCGTCAGTAGGCCGTCCCACCCGACAGCGATATGGCGCCAGTCGGGTGCCACACCGTCTTGATCTCTAAGAAGGCGCGGAGCCGGGCGATGCCAGGCCCGGAGCTGAAATCGGGTTGCCCCTTGGGAACATAGACTCGCTTGACGGTTTGAGCTGCAGCCTGCTCCAAGGACTTTCGCAGCTCCGCATCCGCCCCAGTCAGATCAAGCGCGTTCACGTCCGCGTGGGCCGCGAGGTGCGGAGCAAGCGCAGAAATTCGGCCGGTCAGGATGTTGATCACTCCTGCCGGTACGTCGGAGGTCGCGATGACCTCGGCGAAAGTGATCGCCACACAAGGATCCTGCTCGGCCGCGATCACCACACACGCATTGCCGCCGGTGATCACTGGAGCGATCGCCGAGATTAGGCCCAACAGTGGCGCTCCGGACGGCGCGAGAATTCCCACCACACCGGTCGCTTCCGGCGCGGAATAGGAAAAGAACGGGCTGGACACCGGGTTTGCGCTGCCCATCACGGCGGCCAGCTTGTCGGTCCAGCCGGCGTAATGGACGAGCCGATCAACCGAGGCGGCGGCTTCGGCCGTGGCATCCCTGGACGAGGCGCCGGAACTGATTATGATCAACTCGGCAAACTCAGTCCTGCGGGCTTCCAGCATCTCTGCGATCCGGTAGATCACCTGGCCGCGGTTGTATGCGGTGGCCTTCGACCAGGCGGCGAAACCCTTGCGAGCCGCAACGACAGTATCCCGAAGATCCTTGCGCGACGCCAGCGCCGCATTGGCTATGAACTTGCCCTTGCTGTCACGCGCCTGATAGGTACGACCCGACTCAGAGCGCGGGAAGGCGCCACCGATAAAGAGCTTGTAGGTCTTGGACACCGCCAGGTGCCTCATCGCGCCACCGCCTCATCGTCTGTGTCCAGATAGGCAGCTAGACCCGACGGTCCGCCCTCTCGGCCAAATCCGGATTCCTTGTAGCCGCCAAAGCTGGCCGCCGGGTCGAAGCGATTGAAGGTGTTGTCCCAGATGACCCCGGCCCGCAGTGCCGCAGCTATTCCCATGGCGCGAGAGCCCTTCTCGGTCCACACTCCCGCCGATAGGCCGTACGGGCTGTTGTTCGCCTTCAGTACTGCCTCATCGGGGGTCCGAAACGTCATGGTGGTGAGTACTGGACCGAAGATCTCTTCGCGTGAAATCCGCATCGAAGGGGTTGCACTGGTGAAGATCGACGGGGCGACGTAGTAGCCGTTCTTCGGCAGTGGGCACGATGAGGACCATAGCTCAGCGCCCTCGACCACTCCAGCATTCATTAGCGCAGTAATGCGGCCAAGCTGTGCTTCCGAGTTGATCGCGCCGACATCGGTGTTTTTATCCATAGGGTCGCCGACGCGAAGCGTCTCGACCCGTTGCTTGAGTCGCTCGATGAACTCCTCAGCGATCGACTCCTGAACGAGCAGCCGAGATCCAGCGCAGCAGACCTGGCCTTGGTTGAAGAAGATTCCGTTGATGATTCCTTCGACCGCTTGGTCCTGCGCCGCATCCTCGAAAATGATGTTGGCACCCTTGCCCCCGAGCTCCAAGGTGATCTTGCGGCCGGTGCCGGCCAGTTCGCGCTGAATACGGCGGCCGACCGCGGTGGAGCCGGTGAACGCGACCTTGTCGATGCCAGGGTGATTGACCAGCATCGATCCAACATCGCCAGCACCTGTAATGATGTTCACCACACCGGGCGGAAGATCAGCATCGGCAATGATGTCGGCTAGCACCAAGATCGACAGTGGTGTGGTTTCGGCGGGCTTGATCACTACGGCATTTCCGGCAGCCAGTGCAGGTGCAATCTTCCAGGCAGCCATGAGCAAAGGAAAGTTCCAGGGGATGACCTGGCCGGCGACACCGAGCGCTTGTGGTGCCGGGCCTAGGCCAAGGTGTTGCAACTTGTCTGCCCACCCGGCGTGGTAGAAGAAGTGCTGCGCCGTTGCCGGTACGTCGAAGTCTCTGGTTTCCTTGATCGGCTTGCCGTTGTCGAGGGTCTCAACAACGGCAAGCTCGCGAGATCGCTCAGCGATCGCCCGGGCGATCCGGAAAAGGTACTTGCCACGCTCTGCGCCGGGCATTGTCGACCAGACATTCTCGTACGCCCGGTGCGCGGCTTTCACCGCTCGATCGACGTCGGCGGCATTGACGGTGGAGACGGTCGAGAGCCGTTCACCGGTCCCAGGGTTGATAGTGTCCCGGTCTTCGCCGCCACCCTCCTTGAACGCTCCATCGATGAAGGGCATATAGCGATCTTTGATATCGGCAATGGCACTCGACTCAGGCGCCGGCGAGTATTCCCATTCCATGATCAACTTCTCTCAGTCCACGGTGACATAGTCAGCGCCGGAGTAGTGGCCGTCCAGCTGCGCTCGACGTTGCATGATCAAATCGTTAAGCACCGATGAGGCGCCGAACCGGAAGTAGAAAGGATTCAGCCATTCGGGTCCGGCGACCTCGTTGACTGCGACGAGATAACGAATTGCGTCCTTTGCCGTTCGGATTCCGCCCGCCGGCTTCACTGCCCGCTGTTCACCGGTCTGCGCCTTCCAGTCTTTGACTGCTTGGAGCATCACATGAACGACCGGCAATGTCGCAGCCGGCGAGATCTTGCCTGTCGAGGTTTTGATGAAATCTGCGCCAGCAAGCAAGGCGAGCCAGGAAGCCCGGCGTACGTTGTCGTAGGTTGCCAGTTCGCCAGTCTCCAAGATCACCTTCAGCCGGGCCGTCCCGCATGCCTGCTTGATAGCGAGGATCTGGGAGAAGACCGTCCCGTAGCGACCGGAAAGGAACGCACCGCGATCTATCACCATGTCGATCTCGTCGGCACCGCCATCGACGGCGATCTTGGTGTCGGCCAGCTTGACCTCGAGGCTCGAGCGGCCGGCCGGGAACGCACTGGCGACCGATGCCACCTTGACGCCGGAGCCTTCCAGCTCATTGACTGCGGTCGGCACCATGTCGGGATAAACACAGATGGCCGCCACTGGGGGCGTCTCGGGGTAGTCAGGATCAGGCATCATCGCCTTGCGGGCCAGGTTGCGTATCTTGCCTGGAGTATCAGCGCCCTCCAACGTGGTGAGATCGACCATCGAGATCGCCATGTCGATAGCCGCGAGCTTCGAAGCCCGCTTGATGGAGCGAGTCGCGAGCCCGACAGCTCGCTGCTCGATGCCAACCGGGTCGACAGCGGGCAGCTCAAAGAGAAAGCGGCGGAGGGAGGATTCGTCTGCAGTTGCATCGGCTAGGTGTGCCGGTAACTGCTCAGTTGGCTGCGGTGAGAGCTCCCGCGTTGTCATACTTGCGATCCTAGATTGCGGCGTCGGTAAATAGCGCCGCTGCCTGAGCCGTCCCAAGCTCGCGCACACTGCGTCTCTCCGCACCAGTCCACGAATGAGCCCGCATGGCCCGGTTTGAGCCGCATTTGTGGCGATGTGCGGAGAAACGTGTGCCTGCATCGCGCTTCGCCCGCATGGCGAGCCGGTAGCAGAATGTTGCCGTGCAGGCACGACAGTCCCTTATCCGGCAGGATCAAGAGCACGCCACGGTGACGCCGCTCGAGCTCTTCTTCGACCTGGTCTTTGTCTTCGCACTGACACAGGTGACCGCGTTCATGGCCGACGAGCTGAGCTGGGAAGGGATCCTCCGGGGCGCGCTGCTCCTCATGCTGCTCTGGTGGGCGTGGACCGGTTATGCCTGGCTCGCCAATGTGGCAAGCGCTGACGAGCGTCCAATCAAGCTATCCATCCTTGCCGGAATGGCAGCCATGTTCATCCTGGCGCTGTGCATCCCTGAGGCTTTTGATGACTTGCCCGGCGGATTGCAAGAGCCCGTGGTACTGGCTGTGTGCTACGTGTTCTTCCGCACTATGCATCTCGTCATGTTCCTGATCATTTCGCGGGAGGATGCCGAGCTACGTAAACAAGTCCTCCGGTTCGCGCTCAGCGTCGCCGCGAGTGGCGCGTTACTGCTGCTGGCGTCGCAGTTCCGGGGGTGGCTGCAGACGGGCTTGTGGATGCTGGCGTTGACCGCCGATTATGTGGGAACGGCCCTGGGCGGCTTCAGAGGATGGCGGCTGCCCTCGCCGGGACACTTTTCGGAACGTCATGCCTTGATCATCATTGTCGCGCTCGGCGAATCGATCGTGGCCATTGGTGTCGGGGTAGCCAAGGAACCCATCTCGTGGGTGATCATCCTCGCCTCCGTGCTGGGGCTACTCCTGTCCTCAGCACTGTGGTGGACCTACTTCGACGTCAGCGCCTTGCTTGGCGAGCGGGCGCTCACAGAGGAGCCAATCGAGACGCGAGCGAGGCTGGCACGGAACGCTTATTCCTTCGGCCACCTGCCACTGGTGCTAGGCGTCGTCTTAGTGGCTCTGGGACTAAAAGAAGTGTTGTTGTACGTCAGCGACAGCAGCCATCACACGCTCACCGATCCGCTGCCGAATGTGGCTCTGGCTTCCCTTGTCGGCGGCGTCGTGATCTATCTTCTCGGCCATGTGATCTTCAAGTGGCTCACTGTGCACACCGTCTCAGTCATACGCCTAGTGGCGGCGGCGGCGTTATTGCTGAGCATTCCGATAATCGCCGGCCGCCCCGCTCTGGTTGAGCTCGGCGTGGTGGCTTTGCTCGTCACCGCTGCCGTAGTGATCGAGTCGATAATCTTCTCTGAGACGCGACGGAAAATCCGGGCCGAGTTGGCTCCGGAGTGATGCGGATCTAGCTGAAGGCGCTTTCTCCAGTAAGTGCCTGACCAATTACCAGCTGGTGCACTTCGGAGGTGCCTTCGTAGGTCAGTACCGATTCCAAGTTGTTGGCATGACGTAGCACCGGATACTCCAAGGTGATGCCGTTGGCGCCGAGAATGGTCCGGCATTCTCGAGCGATCGCCAGCGCCTCGCGGACATTGTTGAGCTTGCCCAGGCTCACCTGCTCTGGCTTCAGTCGATGATCATCTTTGAGTCGTCCAAGGTGTAGCGCGAGCAGAAAACCCTTCTGCAACTCCAGGGTCATGTCGGCCAGCTTTGCCTGGGTCAGCTGCAGTGCGGCGAGCGGGCGGTCGAAAACCTCGCGTGAGATCGCGTAGTCGATCGCGGTCTCCAGACAGTCGCGGGCCGCGCCAAGAGCACCGAAGACGATGCCGAATCGGGCCTCGTTGAGGCACGACAGTGGCCCGCGCAAGCCAGTCACCTCACCAAGCACCGACTCATGTGGCAGGCGCACATCCTCCAACACGAGCTCAGAGGTAACAGAAGCCCGCAACGACAGCTTCTTGGTGATCTTGGGAGCCGAGAATCCCGGTGTATCGGCTGGAACGATGAAGCCTTGGATCCCTTCATCGGTCTGCGCCCAGACAATGGCTACGTCGGCGGCCGATCCGTTGGTGATCCACATCTTCGTGCCGTTGATCACCCAGTCGTCGCCATCTCGCTTGGCACGGGTACGCATGCCGGCCGGATTCGATCCGAAGTCGGGCTCGGTCAATCCGAAGCAGCCGATGACCTCACCCGCCGCCATTCGTGGCAGCCAGGTGGCCTTTTGTTCCTCGCTCCCGAACTTCCAGATTGCGAACATCGCAAGCGAACCCTGCACCGACACCATGCTGCGTACGCCGGAGTCGCCGGCTTCCAGCTCCAGGCAGGCCAGTCCGTACGAGACCGCGTTGGCCCCAGCGCAGCCATAACCCTCTAAATGCATGCCAAGCAATCCGAGCTCACCCGCCTCGCGCATCAGACCAAGATCAGGCTCTCCGCGCTCATACCAGTCGGCGATGTTCGGCTTGACCCGCTGATCGACGAACTCACGAACAGTTGCTTGGATATCACGCTCCTCCTCGGTTAGAAGATGATCAATGCGAAGCAGCTCGAGTGGCCCGGTTCGGCTCATTGCTCTCCAATCTCTGCAAGCGCGAGGGCGCCTTTCTCGATCTCATCCTCGCTGAGGAGCACGTGCTCGGCTGCGGTGCCCAGGGGCACGAAGCTGTCCTGGCTGGCCACCCGACGAATCGGTCCTGTGAAGCCACCCTCCACCAGGGCCGTCACAACACCTTCGCCTACGCCCCCACTGTGCCGGGTCTCGTCGACCACCAGCACTCGACCGGTCGATCGGGCCGCCGCGAGTATGTCCTCGATCGGTAGGGGCGCGAGCCAGCGTAGGTCCATCACCTGAGCTTCTACACCGGTTTCAGCGAGTCGGCGGGCGACGCGGAGGCTCATCGGTACGCCGTTGCCAAAGCTGATCATGGTGAGGGCCGAGCTGACGCCATAGGTTCTGGCTCGACCTATCGGCACATGATCATCGTGAGCAACAGCGAGCCAAACTTGATCGCCTCTGTCGTAGAGATCACGCTGGTGATAAAGCGCAATCGGCTCGAGAAAAATCGACAGTGTCGAGTCGGTGATGGCAGCTGCGACACAGGTCCGCAACATTGCCGCGGCATCGTCTGCACGTGCGGGACAAGCCACCACAAGTCCCGGAATGTCGCGCAACACCGCGACAGCGTTGTCATTATGGAAGTGACCGCCGAAGCCCTTCTGATAGCCCAGTCCGGCGATCCGGACCACCATCGGATTGGTGAAGCGGCCGCGAGAGAAGAACGGCAAGGTGGCGCCCTCTCCGCGTAGTTGATCTTCGGCATTGTGCAGATAAGCCAGATACTGCACTTCAGGGACGGGAATGAATCCGGCGAGCCCGGCGCCCAGCCCAAGCCCAAGAATCGCTTGCTCGTCGAGCAGCGTGTCAAAGACCCGGGCCGCGCCATGTTTGCGGGCTAGCCGGGTCGTCACCCCATAGACTCCGCCTTTGGCGGCGACATCCTCACCGAAAACGATCACTCTGCGGTTGGTCGTCAGCAGCTCGTCCAGGGTGGCATTGATCGACTCGGCCAGTGTGCGTGGTTTCGGTTGATCATGAGGCCGCAGTTCTCGGAGAAGGCTTACTGTTTCGGCAACGCGCGCCGGATGCCGCGGCGCGAGGGGAGCCATGATCTCTGCAGCCGAGCCGAGTCGACGATCGTCCGCGAGTCGCTCCACCTCCTCGTCGATCTCTCCACGGATGGCGTCGTAACGCGTCAAGATGTCGGCACTGCTGACACCGGTTGACCTTAGACATCTAGCTGTAGCCAAGAGGGGGTCGCGCGCGTACTCTGCCTCGATGTCGCGGGGCTTGCGGTAGCTGATCTCGGGATCACTGCCGGCATGCCCACCGAAGCGTACGGTCCGCAGGTGAAGGAACGCCGGTCGTTGCTGACCGCGCACGCTGTCGACGGCTTCCATGATCACCGGCCAGGCGGCCGCAGCATCAGAGCCGTCGGCAAACTGATACGTCAGTCCCGGCCGGGAGCCGTACGCGGCCTCAATCCAGCCTGGGGGTGTCGGTACGGAAATGCCGTAGCCGTTGTCCTCGCAGACAAAAAGGATCGGCACGGGCAGCCCGCGGTAGGCCGTGGCAAGAGCGGTGTTAATGGCGCCTGTCGCGGTTGAGTGGTTGGCTGATGCATCGCCGAACGAGCACACCACCACAGCGTCCGCCGGCCACTCGCAGTCGATCTCGAGCCGATGTGCCCGATGCAATGCGATCGCGAGGCCGACGGCTCTGGGGAGGTGCGAGGCGATGGTCGAGGTCTGGGGGATGACGGCCAGATCGGGATGGCCGAAGACCTTGTGCCGGGCGCCGGCAATCGGCTCATCCGCCAATCCCATCAGTCCCTGCAGGACGTCTCTAACTGGCGTGGACCCTGGCACCTGGTCGGCCCGGGCGACATAGAAACCTCCCGAGCGGTAATGCAACAGCGCTGGATCCGTTGGCCGCGTTGCCATCGCCACGAGGGCGTTGCTCTCATGCCCAGCCGAACCAATGGTGTAGAAGCCCCGGCCGGCCTGTTGCAACTCCCGAGCCACAAAATCCAGATGCCGGCTCGTGGCCTGCGCCCCGAAAACTCTCCACCACCAGGCCGACTTGGCAGCGTCTCCAAGTGCTATAGCACTCTGAGACGCTGACAAGTCGGCGAGGGAGGTGCGGAAGTAAGAGTCGAGGGGGTCCATCGAGAGAGTTTTAGAGGCGGAAGGTGGTGTCCGGGGTTAGTTCGACGACGTCCATCTGGGCCTTCTGCAGCCGACCCGAGTAGTCCCAGTTCACCGCCTGCCAACGGGTGAATTGATCAAGCACCCACACGCCGGACTGCCGTGATCCGTTACCTGACTTGCCGTTGCCGCCGAATGGCAGGTGTGCCTCGGCACCTGAGGTGGAGTTGTTGATCGACACCATGCCGGCGCTGATCTTGTCGCGGAAGGTGAACGCGTTCTTGGGATCGGTCGTGTAAATCGATGAAGACAGCCCATAGCCCGGAGCGTTCGCCATCTCGATCGCCTCGCTGAGCGACTGATAAGTAGTCACGCCGACGATCGGTCCGAAGGTCTCTTCCATGAAGATCCGATCACCGCGGCGTACGCCGTCGACGACGACCGGGTGGTAGTAAAGACCCGTGGTCGGATCACCGATGAAACTGTCCCGTGGGTTGTCGCTGGTGATCTTGCCGTACGCCCCTTGGACAGTGTGATGGGGCTGTACCCAGCCGAGGAATTCCTCGAAACGCTCGGCGAACTTGGCATCCATCAGCGGGCCCATTAGCACGTCTTGAGTGGGATCGCCGATCTTGGCCTTTGCCACGGCCGCATTGAATCGCGCCACGAATTGATCATGGACTGACTCGTGCACGATGACGGTGCCGAGCGAGGTACAGCGCTGTCCAGCAGTACCAAATCCAGAGAACAGCGCACCCTCCACCGCAAGATCAAGATCAGCGCTCGGTGTGATGATCAAGGGGTTCTTGCCGCCCAGCTCCAAACACGCGATCTGCAGGTAGCGGCCGGTCAATGCGCCAATCTCGCGACCAACCGCCGAGGATCCAGTGAAGCCGACCTTGTCGACTAGGCCAGCCTCTAGAGATTGCTCCAGACCTGAGAAGGTCGCGACACCGTCGGCATGCACGATGTTGAAAACACCGTCCGGCAGTCCGCCACCGCGGGCAAACAGCTCGTGAAACGCTGCGCTGCTGACGGCAGAGTACTCAGCAGGCTTCCAGACCACGGTG
>Ga0126312_10000968_pt1 | contig 18290 bp, 16 predicted proteins | sample Plot104A_FD_92537 | JGI IMG/M metagenome (GOLD analysis project Ga0126312, IMG submission 92537) | Serpentine soil microbial communities from UC McLaughlin Reserve, CA, USA - Plot104A | ecosystem: Environmental > Terrestrial > Soil > Grasslands | place: USA: UC McLaughlin Reserve, Lake County... | reverse complement strand
TCGAGGAAGGCGAAGCCCGCCTGCATGAACATGACGAGGATGGCGGCGACCATCACCCAGGTGGTGTTGAGCTCGATCACCGTCTGGTCGAGCGAGGGCTCGTCGGCGGCGAGCGCCACGGCGGGAAGCGCCAGCAGCGCCACGGCGACGAGCGGAAGCGCTCGCAGGAAGCTGGATCTCATCGACTGTCCTCCTTCGTCGCCGGGCACGCCTGGCGATCGCTTGACTGGGTCGCCGGCGACGTTAGGTCCGGGCGGAGGGGGCGTCCTTGTCCAGCGGGAGGAATTTCGGCCCGGGTAGTTCGCCCGGCCGGCGAAGGGTTCCGGCCACCTCGAGGCGTATAGCCTTTCTCGGTTCATGCGCGGTTACCTCAAGGCCATCCGCGAGCGCGTCGTCGTCTACGACGGCGGCATGGGCGCGACCCTCGAGCAGTTCGCACTGACCTCCGAGGACTACGGCGGGCTGCCCGGGAAGTGCCACGAGGCGCTCGTCCTGTACCGCCCCGACGTGGTCCAGGGCGTGCACGAGTCGATGGTGGCGGCCGGCGCCGAGGTGGTCGAGACCGACACCTTCCAGGCGAGCCGCCTCAAGCTCGACGAGTGGGGGCTCGCCGACCGCACGCTCGAGATCAACCGCGGCGCGGCGGAGATCGCCCGCGCCGCGGTGGGCGAGGAGCGCTTCGTGTGCGGGTCGGTCGGCCCGACCGGCATGCTCCCCGCCTCGACCGACCCGACGCTCGGGCAGATCACCTTCGCCGAGCTGCGCGAGGTGTTCGCCGAGCAGTGCCGGGGCCTGCTCGAGGGCGGGGTCGACCTGATCCTGATCGAGACCGCGCAGGACATCCTCGAGGTCAAGGCCGCGGTCTTCGGCGCTCGCGACGCGTTCGAGGCGGTCGCCCGAACCGTCCCGATCCAGACCCAGGTCTCGCTGCTCCCCCAGGGCGGCAAGATGCTGCTCGGCACCGACATCGCCGCGGTGCTGACGACGCTCACCGCGCTCGAGGTCGACGCGCTGGGCTTGAACTGCTCGACTGGGCCCGAGGACATGCGCGACGCGATCCGCTTCCTCGGCGAGCACTCGCCGGTGCCGGTCTCGTGCATACCGAACGCCGGCATCCCCCACCAGGGGCCGAACGGCGAGACGATCTTCCCAGAGGCGCCAGAGCCGCTGGCGGAAGTGCTGAAGGAGTTCGTCGAGCGCTACGGCGTGGCGATCGTGGGCGGCTGCTGCGGGACGACGCCCGACCACATCCGCGCGATCGTCGAGCGGGTTGGCGGGCGCGAGGGCGAGCCGCGGCCGCAGGACGCGTGGGCGCCGCACCTTTCGTCGATGATGACCGCGACCCCGCTCGTGCAGGAGCCGCGCCCCTCGATGGTCGGCGAGCGCGTGAACTCCCAAGGCTCGCGCAAGGCCAAGGAGCTCCTGCTCGCCGACGACTACGAGGGCCTCGTGCAGGTCGCCGAGGACCAGGTCGAGGGCGGCGCACACGTGCTCGACGTGTGCGTGGCGCTCACCGAGCGCCAGGACGAGGCCGAGCAGATGCGCGAGACCGTCAAGCGGATCTCGCTCACCCAGCCGGCACCGATCCAGGTCGACTCGACCGAGCCCGACGTGATCCAGACCGCGCTCGAGCAGATCCCCGGGCGGGCGGTGATCAACTCGATCAACCTCGAGGCGGGTCGCGACAAGGCCGACACGGTCATCCCGCTCGCGCGCGCGCACGGGGCGGCGCTGATCGCGCTCACGATCGACGAGGTCGGGATGGCGAAGACCGCCGACCGCAAGGTGGAGATCGCGCAGCGGATCCGCGACATCGCCTGCGACGAGCACGGGCTCGACCCCGAGCTCCTGATCTTCGACGTGCTCACGTTCACGCTCACCACGGGCGACGAGGAGTGGCGGCCGGCGGGCGTCGAGACGATCGAGGGCATCCGCCGGGTGAAGGCCGAGCTCCCGGGCGTCAAGACCTCGCTCGGCGTGTCGAACGTGTCGTTCGGTGTCTCGCCGCCGGCGCGCGCGGTGCTTAACTCGGTGTTCCTCCACCACTGCGTGGAGGCGGGGCTCGACCTGGCGATGGTCAACCCGAACCACATCACCCCGTACGGCGAGATCTCCGAGGAGGAGCGCGCGCTGGCCGACGACCTCGTGTTCAACCGCCGCGACGACGCGCTCGAGCGCTTCATCGCCCACTTCGAGTCGAAGGGCGAGGAGGAGGACGAGGAGGCCGCCGACCCGACCGCCGCGATGGAGCCCGAGGAGGCGCTCCACTTCCGCATCCTGCGGCGCAAGAAGGACGGAGTCGAGGGCGACATCGACCGCGCGGTCGAGAAGCTCGGCGCGGTCCCAGTGCTCAACGACGTGCTCCTCCCCGCCATGAAGGAGGTCGGCGACAAGTTCGGCGCCGGCGAGCTGATCCTTCCGTTCGTGCTCCAGTCGGCCGAGGTCATGAAGCGCGCGGTCGCGCAGCTCGAGAACTACCTCGACCGCATCGAGGGCTACACGAAGGGCACGGTCGTGCTCGCCACGGTGTTCGGCGACGTGCACGACATCGGCAAGTCGCTCGTCAACACCATCCTCACCAACAACGGCTACACGGTGGTCGACCTCGGCAAGCAGGTCCCGATCGGGAACATCGTCGACGCGGCTAAGGAGCACGAGGCCACGGCGATCGGGCTCTCGGCGCTGCTCGTCTCAACCTCGAAGCAGATGCCGGCGTGCGTGGCCGAGCTGCACGAGCAGGGGCTCGACTACCCGGTGCTCGTGGGCGGCGCGGCGATCAACCGCAACTTCGGGCGGCGCATCCTCTACCCGCGCGGGACCGAGTCGGACGAGACCTACGACCCCGGCGTCTTCTACTGCAAGGACGCCTTCGAGGGGCTCGGGGTCATGGACCAGCTCGTCGAGGGCGAGGCGCGCGAGCGCCTCGTGGCAAAGGTCCGCGAGGAGGCGCGCGAGCTGCGCGAGCAGGGCGAGGAGCCCGAGGAGCTGCCGACCGACGACAACTCGGTCCGCTCGGGCGCGCGCGTGGATGTGCCCGTGCCGGCGCCGCCCTTCCGGGGGGTGCAGGAGATCGACGTCGACCTCGACGAGGTCTTCGCCCACCTCGACCTGCACGTGCTGTTCAAGCTCCACTGGGGCGGGCGCGGGGTCAAGGGCGAGGCGTGGGAGAAGCTGCTCGACGAGGACTTCCGGCCGCGGCTCGCGCGCATGTGGCGCGAGCAGGACTGGATCCACCCGCGCGCGGTGCTCGGCTACTTCCCGTGCGCGGCGGACGGCAACGAGGTGGTGGTGTTCGACCCCGAGGACCCCGAGCGCGAGCTCGAGCGGCTCGTCTTCCCGCGCCAGCCGCGGCACGACCGGCTGTGCATTGCGGACTTCTACCGGCCCTTGGACGGCGGGGAGCGCGACGTGGTCGCTTTGCAGGCGGTGACGGCCGGCCCGGAGGTGACCGAGCTCATGGCTCGGCTCGAGCAGGAGGGCGAGTTCTCAGAGCAGCTCTTCGTGCACGGCCTCGGCGTCCAGACCGCCGAGGGGATGGCGGAGTGGCTCCACTCCGAGGTCCGCCGCGCGTTGGGTATCGCGCCCGACCAGGGCCGGCGCTGGTCGTGGGGCTACCCGGCGTGCCCGGAGCAGTCCGAGCACGAGAAGGTCTTCCGCCTGCTCGACGCGCCGTCGATCGGACTGTCGCTGAGCGGCGGGTATGCTGTGGAGCCCGAGCAGTCCACCGTCGCGATCATCTCCCACCACCCCCAGGCCGTGTACTTCGGCATGAAGTCGGGTCGGCTCCCGGCCGAGTTCTCGCCGGATCAGATCATCCACGACCCGCGCCGGCGGGTCGGTCACCGGGTGAAGGACGGGGCGGTGTTCTTCGACGACGATGCGGATGCGTACGACGAGTCGCGGGAGGAGGCGGTGGAGGAGAACGTGCCGGGGACGGGCGACGGGAATGGCCGCGTCCGGAGTCCCACCGGGGAGCGCGGCTCCGCTTAAGCTTGCGGGCGGCCGCGCCGGCCCGGCGGCCGAAAGCGCTACATTGTGACGCACATGGCGTCGAAGGTCGGCATACGCGAGCTGCGGCAGAACCTCAGCCGTCACCTCGAGCGCGTCAAGCGAGGCGAGGCGCTCGTCGTGACTGAACGCGGCAAGGAGGTCGCGCGGCTGGTCCCCTCCGGGGCCGGCTCGGACCGCTACCGCGAGCTGGCGGAGCGGTTCGGGGCCACCGTGCCGACGGAGCGCCTCGAAGACATCGTCGCGCGCCTCGAGAGGTCGCCGCGGCCGGCCGGCACCACAGACGCATTCCTGGCCGAGAGCCGGCGCGAGCGCGTCTGATTTGGCCGGCGTCTATCTCGATACGAGCGCGCTTGGGCGCGTTCTCCTCGAGGAGCCCGAAAGCGACGCGATCATGAGCTTGCTCGCTCGCTACGACGAGCGAGTCTCGAGCCGCCTACTCGCCGTAGAGCTGCATCGCCTGGCGTTGCGGGAAGGCAGGCTGCTTCAGTCGTCGCAGCTCCTCGCCGGGCTCGCGCTCGTACCGATCGACGAGGCGATCCTCGGGGCGGCCGAGTCGATCGAGCCGCCTTCGGTCGCCACTCTCGACGCCATCCATCTCGTTACGGCGCTTCGCCTGCTCGCGGCTGGGGGGGTCGAGGCGATCATGACCTTCGATAGGCGCCTCGCTGAAGGAGCCAACGAACACGGGCTCCGCGTGGTCGTGCCGTCGGCCTAGCGACCCGGCGTTCCCGCCGCGGGCGCGCCGGCTCAGGCCGTGGCGAACCGCCCGAGCGTCACCTCGGGCCGCACCCCCACGAGGTGCTCGCGGAAGATGCGGTAGTAGCCGAGCTCCTCGCGGGTGCGCAGCGGCGGGTCGACTTCATGCCGCTCGCGGTCGAAGTCGTCCTCCGAGATCGTCTCCCCGAGGGTGCGCCTGAGCACCGATGCCGCCCCGCTCCCATCCCCGAACTGCGACTTGTCGCGCCACAGGAACTGATCCGGCAGCCAGCCCTCGAACGCCGCGCGCAGGAGGCGCTTCTCTGGCTGGTCCTCGCCCGAGAGCTTCCACCCGGGCGGGAGCTTGAGGCCGAGCTCGATCACGTCGCGCTCCAGGAACGGCACCCGCGCCTCGAGGCCGAAGGCCATGGTCACGCGGTCGCAGCGCTGGAGGTTGAGGTTGTGGAGGCCCTCGATCATGCACACGATCTCGTCGTGGAGCTCGGCGTCGTCGTCGATCTCCCGCAGGTACTCGTAGCCGGCGAAGATCTCGTCGGCGCCCTCGCCGGTGAGGACGACCTTGACGTGCTCGGCGGTCATCGCCGCGAGCATGTAGTTGGGGACCGCGCTCCGGACGAGCGAGGGGTCGTACGACTCGATCGTTCGCACCACGTCGGGCAGGAGGCGGAGCGCGTCCTCGGCGGTGTAGATCCGCTCGTGGTGCTCCGTGCCGAGGAACTCGGCGACCTGGCGCGCGGCGAGCAGGTCGGGGCTGTCCTCCGTTCCGACGGCGAAGGTCTTGAGGCGCTCGCCGCGGCGCTCCTGCCAGCGCGCCGCGATCGCGGCCACGAGGCTCGAGTCGAGCCCGCCCGACAGGAACACTCCCACGGGCACGTCGCCCATCATCTGGCGCTCGACCGAGTCGATCAGCTTGTTGCGCGTCATCGCGAGGATCTCCTTCGGGATCGGCGCACCGGGCGCGCTCGGCCCGGGGAGCTCGTGGTGAGCGGCCTCGGGGACGGCGGCAGCGAAGCGCACGAGCCCGGAGTCGGGCGTCCAGTAGTGGCCGGGCGGGAAGGTCTCGACATGCGGCTGGAGGGCGGGATCGAAGGCCCCCATCTCCGAGGCGAAGACCACGAGGCCGTCCTTGCGCGCCCAGTAGAGCGGCTTGATCCCCACCGGGTCGCGCACGGCGATGAAAGAGCCGTCGACCGCCCCGGCGAGGAAGGCGTACATCCCGTGCAGCTCGCCGATCGCGTCGGGGCCCTTCTGCTCGATCAGATGGAGCGCGACCTCGTTGTCGGACTTCGTGCGGAAGGAGTCGGTCGCGAGCCGCGCGCGGACCTCCTCGTGGTTGTAGACCTCGCCGTTCCCGACGAGGTAGAGCGTCCCCGAGTTGTTGCGCAGCGGCTGGCGGCCGCCGGTCAGGTCGACGATCGAGAGGCGTGTCTGGCCGATCCAGCTTCCGCCGACCGCCACGCCGCCGCAGTCGTCGGGGCCGCGGTGACCGATGCGGTCGAGCATGCGCCAACCGGCGTAGGAGTCGGCGTCACCGTAGATCGCGCTTATTCCGCACATGCTTATTTCTAACAATACCCCGTGGGGGTCATTTCCATGCCAAGCGGCGGCGCAAGCGCGCCTCCGTAGGTCTCGGGGCGGCGATGGTCGAGGTGGCACAGGCGGCCGCGCGCATCCTCGAGCGCCTCGCGCGGGTCGACGTGGGCGAGCGCCATCCGCTCGCGAGCTCGGGTGCGCGCGAGCACGTCGCCGCGCGGGCTCACCACCTTGGCGTAGCCCGGAAAGCGCAGGCCGCCCCAGTCCCCGGTCTGGTTGGTCGACACCCACACGACCTGGTTCTCGACCGCGCGTGCCTGGTCGACCAGGTTGAAGTAGCGCGTCTGGCGGTCGCGGGCGACCAGGCGCGCCGCGCCGCTGCGGCACACCGGCCACGCCGCCGGCGCGACCACGATCTCCGCCCCGTCGAGCGCGAGCGCGCGCGCGGCCTCGGGGAAGAGCTTGTCGTAGCAGAGCAGCATCCCCAGGCGTCCGACCGGCGTGTGGAACGCGGCGAAGCCCTCCCCCGGGCGCAAGCAGAGCTGCTCCGCGGGCGGGATGTGGACCTTCCGCTGCACGCCGAGAATGCCGTCGCCTGTCAGGCACACGCCGGTCGAGTAGGGCCCGCCCGGGGCGTCCTCGGTGAACCCGAAGCACACGACGGTCGGCCCGGCGAGCTCGACGACCCGCTCTACCTCCGGCCCGTCGAGCCGCAGCGCGGGTGGCGGCTCGGGCAGGCGCACCTCGCCCGGTCGCGGCTCGAGCATGTATCCCCCGAGCGCGGACTCGGGGAAGGCGACGAGGTCGGCGCCGCGGGCGCGCGCCGCGCGCAGCCAGCGCGCGAGGCGGTCGAGGCACGCGTCGATGTCGCGCTCGAACGGCGCGGCGACGGCGGCGATCGCGGGCAGACGGCGGTTTGATCGGTCGGCGGGCACGATGCGCAGATCTTCCCCGTGCGCGCGTGCACGGCCTATCGACCGAAGTCGAAGATTTCGGGGCGGCGGTTGTACGCGCGGGCGGGGGCGGCGCCCCGCGGGGCAGTCGCGTGCACCGCCCGCTCACGCATCTCCCGCCAGCCGACTCCCTCCGCGACCATCGCCGGGACGCCGAGAGCGACGGCGACCGCGAGCTCGAGCGCCTGGAGCGAGATCCCGTAGGCGAGCGCCTGGCCGTAGACGACGCCATGGGCGGCGAGCGCGGCGACGCACGCCGCCTGGAAGACGCCGATGTTCGCCGGGAGGCCGGGGAGGGCAGCCGTGGCGTTGACCGCGAACAGGACCGCGGCGGCTCCGCCGAGACCTGCCTCCCCCTCGAGCCCAAAGGCGACGAGCAGCGCGTAGCACGCGAGTAGCTGGAGCGCCCACGCGCCGAGCTGGACGGCGACCGCGTGCGCGCCCGAGCGCGGCCGCCGGAGCACGACGAGGCCGCGCCGCAGACGCGCGAGATGGGCGCCCGCGGTGGCGAGCGGCGCTCGCTTACCGTCACCGCGTCGGCCGCGCACGATCGCCGTCGCCGCGACGCCCGCTACGAGCCCGACCGCGGGCACGAGCGTCGCGAGCGCCAGACCGCTCTCGCTTCCGTGCGCGAGCCCCGTGGCGAGCACGGTCGTCCCGAGGATTCCGAGCGCCAGCAGGTTCAGGGCGGTCTGCGAGACGATCGTGCCGGCCACGAACGGTAGCTCCTCTTGCACCCGCCCGATCCGGCCGGCGACGACAAGCGAGCGCGCGACCTCGCCAAGACGGGCGGGCAGGGTTGCCGACATGACCACGCCGATCATCGTCGCCCGGGCCGTGCCGCGGCGAGCGACTCGAGCGGCCGCGGGCAGCGAGGCGCGCAGGATGGCGTTCCAGGCCTCGGCACGGCTCAGGAGCGCGGCGACCATCAGCGCGACGGCGGCGAGCGGCCACACCGACGCATCGACGACCGGCCCGGCCGAGCCGAGCAAGCCCGAGCCCCCGAGGGCCAGCACCACGAGCACGGCGGCCGGCGCGAGGGCAACCGCGCCGGTCCACGATCCGAAACGACCCACGGGTCGCGGGTTCGGAGGCTGCGCGTCATCCAGGCCGCGACGCCGGTCTCGCGGAGACCCGACGCGGTCGGCGCCCCGGAGGCCGAGGCGGGCGCCCGCCCGGCCGATCGGCCCCTCGGGCTCGGGGAGGGAGATCGCGTCGCCGTAGGCGGCGATCACCTCATCCGCGACCCGCGGCCAGGCGAACCGCTCGGCGCGGGCGCGCGCTGCCTGGGCGATGCGCCCGCGCCGGCCGGGGTCACCGGCCATCCCCCGCAGGGCCGCGGCAAGCGCTTGGGGGCAGCCGGCCGGCACGACGGCGCCCTCGCGGCCGTCGCCGACGAGCTCGCGGTAACCGGCGATGTCGGAGCACACGACGGGCGTGCCGGCGGCGAGCGCCTCGATCAGGACCATCCCGAAGCTCTCGCCTCGGAGCGAGGGGGCGCACAGGACGTCGGCATCGCCGACGAGGCCCCACTTTTCATGCTCGGAGACGGGCCCTGAGAGCTCGATCGCCTCGAGGTCGGCGAGCTTCTTGCGCACGGCGCGCGGATCGGCTCCGGCCACGGTCAGGTGCGCGTCGACGCCGGTCGCGCGAAGCTCCGCGAAGGCGCTCAGGAGGACGGGCAGTCCCTTGCGCTCCTCGGCGCGGCCGAGGTACAGCACGCGCAGCGACCCCGCCGCGGCGCGCGGCTCGGCGGTCGGGGGCGCCGCGGCGAGATCGACGCCGTTCGGCACGACCCGGTAGCGGCCGCCGTAGAAGCGCTCGGCCGTCCAGCGCGCCGCCTCCGAGACCGCGATTCGGACCCCGAGCTTGTTGTACAGGCGCCGCCCCCCGACCACGTTCGCCGCGGCGAGATTCACCGTGCGGCTCGTCGAGTGCGCGTGAAACGTGCCGACGAGCGGTGCGCGCGCCAGCTCGACCGCGCACCAGCTCGCGAGCGGCGCGTTCGGCTCGTGCACGTGAACCACGTCGAAGCGGCCGCGGCGCAGCTCGCGCGACAGGCGCGCGACCCCGTCGAGGGTGAGGCCGAGGTTGGAGCGAGCGCCGTTCGCCCCAATCGCGACCGTCCGCCCGAGCGGCACGAGGTAATCGGGCACGGAGCGCCGCTGCGGCCGCAGCCCGCGGTGGAGCAGGCGCGCGAGACGATCGTCGGGATCGTGGGGCGCGAGCACCCGGACCTCGTGACCGCGGGCGAGCAGCTCACCGGCCAACGCCTCGACGTGGCGGGCGACGCCCCCCGGATACCCGTGCGAGTACGGCGACACGAGGGCGACGCGCACCGGCGCAGCGTATTCGAGCGCCGGGGACGCGCTCACCCCCGAGCCGACAGCGGCGCGACCGCGCCGTCGCCCGCGGTGTCCCGCCCGTCACGGCCGGGCGACGGCGTAGCCGGCCGCGAGCGCGAGCACGACGGCACCGACCGCGAGCATGTCGGTCGGTGAGTCGTTGCCGGCCGCGCCGGCGAGCACCGCGGCCACGGAGCCGGCGAGCGCCGCCGCGAGCGGGCGGGAGCCGCCAGCCGAGAGCGGGCGCAGGATCGCCGCGCGCCCGTGTACTCCGGCCGCGATCAGCCCGAGCGAGGCGAGCGCGAGCAGCGCACCCCCAGGCGACGAGAGCAGCCAAGCCTGAACGCCGATCCGCCGCCGCACGACCTCGGCGACCTGCGACGCCTCGGTCGCGTCGACCAACCGCGACAGGTGCGCACCGCCCGCGGTTACGGAATCGACGAGGGCGAGCGCCCCGAGTCCGACGAGCGGAGCGAGCACGACAAGCGCGAGCGCCGCCCCTCGCGCGCGCCGGGGAGGGAGCGTGTACGCCGCCGCCGCGGCCGCGCCTGCCCCCAGCGTCACCACCGCGCCGACGTCGGCGCCGAGGCGTCCGGCGCCCATGACGAGCGCCCCGACGAGCCCCGCGGCCCCGAACCAGAGCGCGGCGGTATGCGGTCGCGGTCGCGCGGCGCTGAGCCCCGCGCCGACGCCCAGCAGGAGCGCCAGGCCGAGCACGATCTCGAGCTCGTTACCGAGGCCGTAGAAGCGCGCCCCCGCCGCCGGGTTCGGGCCGGTGACGGCCAGGGCGGTCGCGCCCGAGCCCGCGGCCAGGTCCACGGTGTAGGCGACGAGGACACTCGCCGCGGGAAGCGCCGGCCCGGCCGGCCACGGCAACCACCGGTCGGTGACCGCTGCGAACCCGAGCGATCCAGCGGCCACCGCCGCCGCCTCGACGCCCACCGAGCCCGGCGCGAGCACGGCCGCCGCGAGCGCCACACCCGGGAGCCACAGCGCGGCGAGCAGCCCGAGCCGGCCCCCGGCCCACGCCCCTTCCCGGCCCCGGGCCACCGCCAGCGCCCCGAGCACGGCGAGCCACCCGGCGAGCAACACCACCAGCGACGCCCGTCGACGCGCCAGGACCGACGTCAGCCGGTCGTGCAGCGCGATCACCGCGGAGGTTCGAGCCGCCGGCGCCGGGTAGATGGCCCGTCCCTGCATGGCCCATGGCGGGCGAACCCCCACCGCGTCGAGCACGGTGGGTCCGAGATCGGTCGCCGCGGCGAGTCCCGGCCGCCGCGTCGTCGCCGACACGAAGCTCCGCCCCGGCACGAACCCCGGGCCGGCGATGCCCGCGGCGAGCAGCGGCGGCCGCCCCGATCCGGGAGGCGGGGCCCGGACGACGACCACCACGTCCGCCGGGCGACGAGCGCGGAGCATCCGGTCGACCGCCGCGAGGCCGGACGCTCCCGCCGGCAGGCGCGCTACGAGCAGGTCCGCACCCTGCCACAGCCCGAGCGCGGCCGAAGCGAATCCGCCTTCGCCCAACAGCGCGACGGGACCAACCCGCCCGGAGCGATCGGCGGCCACCGCTCCTTCGCCATTCCGACCCCCACGTGGGCCCGCGTACGCGACCCGCGCGCCGTCCCGACGAGCCGCCTCGGCGAGCAGCCCCGGCACGACCTCGCCCGGCGCCCCCCGCGCCCGGACCACCGCTCGCGCCCAACCCGCGACGCGCCCATCCCCGTCCACCTCGAGGGCGAGCCGCGGCGGCGGCGCCCCGTACGACGCGAGCGTCACCCGCGCCCCTTGGCCGATGTCGAGGAGCGCCTGCTCCGGCGCGTACGCCCCCGCCGTCGGGCTGACCGAGCCGACCGTGACCCCGCGCGCGGCGAGCTCGCGCAGGAGCGCGGGGTCGCCGTCCGACCACGGCAGGAACAGGATCGCCGCGCGCGCCCGCGCCTCGGCGCCTCGGGACCCAAGCGCCGCCTCCGCCGGCGCAGTGGCGGCGATCGCCAGCCCGGCGAGCGCGAGCACCAACCCCGCGACCCCGGCCGCACCGCCCCTCGCCGCCGAGGACGCCATGCGCCAAACTCTAGGTTCGATGGCCGATCGCAACTTCGTCAAGCTCACCTTCCTCAAGCTCGACCCGGCGTGGCGCCGGCGGGCGCCCGAGGAGCGCGCCCACGACAAACGCGAGTTCGCCGCCGCGTGTCTCGACTTCGCCGAGGACCACTATCTGCGGACCTACTCGCTCGTCGGCACGCGCGGCGACGCCGACCTCATGGTCCGGGCGGTCGCCCCGGGCCTCGACGCGATCCACGAGCTGCACGTCGTCCTCAACCAGAGCGGGATCATGCGCTACGCCTCGATCCCCTACTCGTACCTGGCGATGACCAAGCCGTCGCCGTACACGCCGCCCGGCGAGGCCACGCCGCTCGCCCCGCGCGAGGCCTCCGAGAGCCGCTACCTGATCGTCTACCCGATGTGGAAGAAGCGCGAGTGGTACCGGCTCGACTCCGAGGAGCGGATGAGGATCATGCGAGGCCACATCGATACCGGCCGCCGCCACCCGACGATCGAGATCAACACCGCCTACAGCTATGGTCTCGACGACCAGGAGTTCCTGGTCTCGTTCGACGCCGACGACCCGGGTGAGTTCCTCGACCTGGTGCACGAGCTCCGCGGCACCGAATCGAGCGCCTACACCGAGTCGGAGACGCCGATCTTCACCTGCATCTCGGCCTCCGTGGAGCGCGCGCTGAACGCGCTCGACGGCGAGGCCGTGGCAGTGACCCCGACCCTCACCTGACGATCCTCAGATGACCCAGCACGGAAACGGCGGCGCGCCCGAGCGCGCCGGAGCGCCCACGGGCAGCGATCTCGACGCGGACATCCGCGACATCACGGTGATCGGCGCCGGTCCGGTTGGGCTCATCACCGCCTTCTGGGCCGGCATGCGCGAGACCAGCTGCCGGATCATCGACTCGCTCCCCGACCTCGGGGGACAGCTCACCACCCTCTATCCCGAGAAGTGGATCTTCGACGTCCCCGGCTACCCGCGCGTGCTCGCCAAGGACCTCGTCGAGCAGCTTCGGCGACAGGCGCTCGACCAGTTCGACGTGCCGGTCTACCTCGAGACCACCGCCGACCGCGTCGAGTACGAGCCCGATCCCGACGACCCCGAGCGCCAGCTCCTGCGCCTGAAGACCGATCGCGGCGACCTCCTGACCCGCACGATCATCATCGCCGGCGGCCACGGGGCGTTCGAGCCCAAGAAGCTCCCCGGCTACGACATGGATCCGTGGGAGGGTCGCGGCGCCCACTACCTGGTGGGCGAGAAGGCGGCGTTCGCCGGAAAGCGCGTCGTGATCATCGGCGGCGGCGACTCGGCCTGCGACTGGACGATCAACCTGCTCGACACCGCCGAGGCGATCACGCTCGTTCACCGCCGCGAGGGCTTCCGCGCCCACGAGGTCACGGTCAACGAGATCATGGACGCGGCCGCCGCCGGCAAGGTCGACGTGCGCACGCCCTACCAGGTCAAGGAGGTGGTCGGCGACGGCGCCGTCGAGCGCGTGACGCTCTTCCACTCTGAGGACGAGGACGACACGGTCGACATCGACTGCGACGCGATCCTCCTCCAGCTGGGGTTCAAGACCGCGCTCGGCCCGCTCAAGGAGTGGCCGCTCGAGATCTCGAAGGGCGCGATCGTGGTCGACCCGGTGATGAGGACCTCGATGGAGGGCGTGTGGGCGGCCGGCGACATCACGACGTTCGACGGCAAGCTCAAGCTGATCGCCACCGGCTTCGCCGAGGCGGCGATCGCCGTCGCCCAGGCCGTGCACCACATCCGGCCCGACATGCGGCTTCAGCCGAAGTACTCGACGAACACGGGCGTTCCGGGGGCGGTCGAGGGACAGCCGTAGGCTCGGGCGGAGGACACCCAGCGCCCGACCGCGGCCGCCCTAGGCGAGCCGCGTCACGAGCCGCCCGAGCTGCGGCGAGGAGACCACGACCTCGTCGCCGGAGGCAAGCCACCGGCGCGGGCGGCGCAGGCTCCCCACCCCCGCCGGCGTCCCCGTGAACACCACGTCGCCGGGCTCGAGCGTCATGAGCGTCGACAGGTGGGCGAGCAGCGCGGGGATCGAGTGGATCAAGTCGGCGGTCGAGGCGCTCTGCATGGTCTCGCCGTTCAAGCGGAGCTCGATCTCGATCGATCCTGGGTCGCCGGCCTCGTCGGGAGTCACGAGCGCCGGCCCGCAAGGCGCCGAGCCGTCGAACACCTTGCCCGGCATCCACTGCGGCGTGGCGAACTGGAGGTCGCGCGCCGAGAGGTCGTTGAGGAGCGTGTAGCCGGCGATGTGGTCGAGCGCGTCCCCCTCCCCCACCGCGCGCGCCCGGCGCCCGACCACGAACGCCACCTCGGCCTCGTAGTCGACCTTCTCGCTGGCGGCGGGCAGCGCCACCTCGGCGCCCGGTCCCACGAGCGCGTTGCGGAACTTGGCGAAGAAGGTCGGGGTCGCCGGGGGCTTGAGCCCCGCTTCCTCGGCATGCGAGGCGTAGTTCAGCCCGATTCCGATCAGCTTGTCGGGGTCGGGGACGGGCGGCAGGAGGCGTGCCTCGGCGAGCGCCACCGCCGGTTCGCCGGCGGCGTCCACCGCCGCCCGCGCGTCGTCGAGGCGCCCGGCCGCGAGCAGGGCGCGCACGCTCGGCTCCGACCCGGCGCCAGGCGCGCCGCCGAGCACGTCCCACACGTCGACGACCGCCTCGCCGCGCAGCGCCCCCGGGCGCGGGCCGCGCCCCGAGTCGTAGGTCACGAGCCGCATGGCGCGCGCACCCTACCGGGGGCTGCACGACGCCCGCCGCGCGCCACTCCGCCCGGCCGCGCCCGCCGCTGCGTACCCTCTGAGCATGGCGCGGCACGAGGAGGACGACCCCGGCATCCCCACCGGCCGCGTGCGGCGCACGGCGCGCGTCGGCGCGCTCCTCGGTGGCCAGACCGCGCGCGCCTACGCCACCAAGGCGGCGAACCTCGCGCGCTCGGACGACGGCCGGCGCGACGCCGCCGAGCGCCGGCAGATCGAGGCCGCCGAGCAGATCGTCGAGGTGCTCGGGTCGATGAAGGGCGCCGCGATGAAGGTCGGCCAGGTCGCATCGTTCGTCGACACGGGCGCGCTCCCGCCTGAGGCCTCGAAGCGCATCCAGCAGAAGCTCGCCGAGCTGCGCGACTCGGCGCCGCGCGCCTCGTTCAAGGACATGCGCAAGGTGATCGAGCAGGACCTCGGCGAGCGCCTGCATGACGCCTTCGCCGAGTTCGACGAGGACGCGGTGGCGGCCGCCTCGATCGGCCAGGTCTACCGCGCCCGCCTGCACGACGGCCGCGAGGTCGCGGTCAAGGTCCAGTACCCCGGCGTCGGCGCCGCCGTCCGCGCCGACCTCCAGAACCTCGGCCTGCTGCTGCGCGCCGCGCGTCGCATGGCCCCCGGCATGGACGCCAAGGCGATGGGCGCGGAGATCCGCGAGCGGCTCACCGAGGAGCTCGACTACGAGCACGAGGCGCAGGCGCAGCGGGCGTTCGCGCGCAACTGGCGCGGCCACCCGTTCGTGTTCGTCCCCGACGTGGTGACCGACCTGTGCACCGAGCGGGTGCTCGTCACCGAGTGGGCCGAGGGGATCGGGTTCGAGGAGGTCCAGCTGCTGCCCCAGGCCGAGCGCGACCGCTTCGGCGAGATCGTGTTCCGCTTCTTCTTCGGCTCGCTGTACCGCCTCGGTCACTTCTCGGGCGACCCCCACCCGGGCAACTTCCGCCTCATGGACGACGGTCGCGTCGCGTTCCTCGACTTCGGCATGACGCGCAAGGTCCCGGGTGAGTGGGTCGAGCGCGAGCTCGAGATCTTCCGCCGCGCGCTCGACGGCGACGCCCAGGGACTGTACGAGGGGCTCGTGGCGCTCGGCTTCTACCGCGCTGACGACCCGGAGGTGACGCCCGAGCGCGTACTCGCCCACTTCGGGGCGGTCACCGCCTGGTACGGCGAGGACCGCGAGGTCATGCTCGACGCCGACTACGTGCGCCAGACGCTGATCGACATCGGCGACCTGCGCTCGGAGCACTGGCCGGTTATGCGCCGCGCGACGCTCCCTCCCGAGCGCCTGCTCGCCACGCGGATGGAGGGGCTGACGCTCGGCGTCCTCGGCCAGCTCGAGGCGCGCGCCAACTGGCATCGCATCACGCGCGAGTGGCTGTATGGCGACTCGCCGGCCACCGAGCTCGGCCGCCAGGAGGCGGACTTCTTCGCCCGGCGTGCGTCTGGGAGCCCGAGCCCGGGAGCGTCCGCCGCGCCCCGCGGCAAGCCACGTCCCGCGGAGCCGATCGCCTGAGCGCCGACTCTCGGTCCGGGCGTACGTGCGCGCCGTCGCCCCGCGGCGAGTCCGGCAGGAGCCGCCGCCCCGGCGCCGGCATCGCCGCGGCCGTCTCCGCCGAGGCCAGGAGCCCCGCCGTCGAGCACCTGCGCGGCGCCGACCCCGTCATGGGCGCGCTCGTCGACGCCCACGGGCCGCTCACGCTCGAGGATCGCGGCCGCGGGCGCCCCACCGACCCGTATGGCGCCCTGCTGCGCGCGATCGTCGGGCAGCAGCTCTCGACGAAGGCCGCGCGCTCGATCTACGGGCGCCTGCTCGAGCGGTTCGGGGGGCGCACTCCGGCGCCCGCGGAGCTGCTCGCCGCCGACCCGGAGCTGATCCGCTCGGCCGGGCTCTCGCGGCCGAAGGTCGCCTACCTGCGTGACCTCGCGCAGCGCATCGAGGACGGCGACCTCGTCGTCGATCGCCTCGCGGAGCTCGACGACGACGAGGTCTCAGCCGCGCTCACGGCCGTCAAGGGGCTCGGGCGGTGGACGGCCGACATGTTCCTGATCTTCCACCTCACGCGGCCCGACGTGCTGCCGGTCGGAGACCTCGGGATCCGACGCGCGGTCGAGCGCGCCTACGCGCTCGACGAGCCGCCCGACGCCGAGCGGATCGAGCGGATCGCCGAGCCCTGGCGACCGCACCGCACGCTCGCCTCCCTCTACCTGTGGCGCTCGCTCGACAACGAGCCGTGACCGCTGCGCGGCCGTCGAGCTCCGGCTGGCCGCCCCGCTCGGTGTGGGACATCGCCCGCCCGGGTAGGGTTGCGTCCGTATGGCGAAGCCGAGCAAAGGCTCCTCACCCAAGCGCGGCCGCCCCGGCGGCTTCCGGCACCACGAGCGTGCACCGGACCCCGCCTCCGAGGTCGATCGCCCGCTCGAGCCGAAGGCGCGCCCGGGCAGCGTGACGCCCGAGCACGACCCGAACGGGCCTCCGCATCACCGGCTCAACCGGCCGGTCGGCGAGCCCAACCCCACCGCCGACTCCGATCCGTTCGAGCCCCATCCCGAGGCGGAGGACCCTCCGCCCCCCGGGCGCCATCCCGGTCCGGGACCCGAGCCCGACGAGCTCGGCGAGCCGGACGCCTACGAACAGGGAGCGAGCGGGCCGGTCAACGAGTAGGCGCGATGGCCCCGCCGCGCGCTCGGGGCCGCCGGCCGGGCCCTACGCGCAGCTCGGCTCCTCGTCCGCCACGCGGAACGACGAGCCGCACCCGCACGCCGCCACGACATTCGGGTTCTTGACCTCGAAGCCGGCACCCATCAGGCTCTCGGTGTAGTCGACGACCGAGCCGTCGACGTACTGCAGGCTCGCGGGATCCACGATCAGGCGGATGCCGTGATCCTCGAACACCGCGTCGTCCTCGCGCTGCTGGTCGAGCGCAAGCGCATACTGGAAGCCCGAGCAGCCGCCCCCGCGGACCCCGACGCGGAGGCCGGCGTCGTCGGCGGCGGACTGGCTCTCGAGGAACTGCGAGACCTTCTCGGCGGCGAAGTCGGTGAGCGTGACCATGGGCGGATTGTACCGCCTCGTCGCCGCGCTAACCTCGACGGGATGCCGACCACCGACGAGATCCGCCGCCGCATCGAGCAGGCCCTGCCGGGCGCGAGCGTGCGCGTCGAGGACCTGACGGGCGGCGGCGACCACTTCCGCGCGGAGGTCGTCTCGGACCGCTTCGAGGGCCTCTCTCGGATCGAGCAGCACCAGCTCGTCTACGGCGTCTTCGGCGCCGAGATCGGCGGCCCGATCCATGCGCTCTCGCTCAAGACCTCGACCCCCGAGAGGACGGCCACATGACCGAGGACGAGATCCGGAACTTCCTCCAGCAGGCGATCGACGAGAACAGGGTGATGCTGTTCATGAAGGGCACGCCCGACGCGCCGGCGTGCGGCTTCTCGAAGCGCACGGCGGACGCGCTCAACGTGCTCGGGACGCCGTACGCGGCACTCGACATCCTGCCGGACCCCCGCATCCGCCAAGAGCTCTCGGCGATCTCGAACTGGCCGACCATCCCGCAGCTGTTCGTCGACGGCAAGCTCGTCGGCGGGTGCGACATCGTCACCGAGATGTTCGACAACGGCGAGCTCGCCGAGCTGCTCGGCGTCGAGCAGCCGCCGGAGCAGGAGGTCCCCGCCCCGCCGGAGGCAGAGGCGCCGCAGCCGGGCCCGATCGGGCTCGAGAACCGGCTCGGCTAGAGCCGGTCAGCGTCGCCGCGAACGCGGCGGCTGGCCGCCTCCGCGCCGCCCGACGCGGCCGTAGGCGTCGCGCCCGAGCGTGCGGCCGCGATCGGCGTAACGGCGGGCGAGGTTGCGGTAGCGCTCCTTCTCCTCCGGGGGCAGCGCCT
>Ga0126312_10000967_pt1 | contig 18292 bp, 26 predicted proteins | sample Plot104A_FD_92537 | JGI IMG/M metagenome (GOLD analysis project Ga0126312, IMG submission 92537) | Serpentine soil microbial communities from UC McLaughlin Reserve, CA, USA - Plot104A | ecosystem: Environmental > Terrestrial > Soil > Grasslands | place: USA: UC McLaughlin Reserve, Lake County... | reverse complement strand
GTGCTGATCGACTTCGGCGACCCGCGCTCGGAGCACTGGGAGCTGATGAAGCGCGAGACCATGCCGCCCGCCTCCATGCTGGCCCGCCGCATGGAGGCCCTGACCCTGGGCGTGCTCGGCCAGTTGGGCGCGACGGCCAACTGGCACCGGATCGCACGCGAATGGCTGTTCGGCGACGCGCCGTCGACCGAGCTCGGCCGGCGCGAGGAGTCCTTCCACCTGCGCGCCGCGGCCTAGTCTTCGCGCGTGCCCCGACCCGCTGCCGGCTCACGCACGACGCCAGTCCGTTCGGACTCCAGGGCGCGCGCGGCGCTGGCCAAGGGCGACGACGTGATGGGCCGCCTCGTGGAGGAGCACGGGCCGCTCGACGAGCGGGAGAGCCGCCGCGGCCGGCCCGCGGACGCCTACGGAGCGCTGCTGCGGTCGATCGTCGGCCAGCAGCTCTCCACGAAGGCGGCGCGCACGATCTACACCCGCCTGACAGAGCTCTTCGGCGGCCGCGCCCCCGCCCCGAGCGAGCTGCTCGACACGAATCCCGACCGGATCCGCGAAGCCGGCCTTTCGCGCGCGAAGGTCGCCTACCTGCGCGACCTGGCCGAGCACATCGAGCGCGGCGAGCTCGACCTCGAGGCCCTGCCCGAGCTCGACGATGCAGAGGTCACGGCGCAGCTGACAGCCGTCAAGGGCCTGGGCCAGTGGACTGTCGACATGTTCCTGATCTTCCACCTGGGCCGACCGGACGTCCTGCCGGTGGGCGACCTGGGCATCCGCCGCGCCGTCCAGATCCGGTACGGCCTCGAGGCGCTGCCCGACGCCAAGCAGCTCGGGCAGATCGCCGACGCGTGGCGCCCCTACCGCTCGCTCGCGTGCCTATACCTGTGGAGCTCGCTCGACAACGCGCCCGCCTAGCTCCGCCGCGGGGCGCCCGCGTGCGTGGCGTCGATACCAGCGCCGGCCCACGGCGCGTTGGGTGTGCCAGACGAGCGCCGGTACCGGTCCGCGGCGGTGCAGCCAGAAGCGCTCGGGCACCGGATCCAGCGGCGGGCTCCTCCGCGGCCTCACGTCGGCGATCACGTGGCCGGGGCCCGCGCCGGCCGGCCTGACCGCCAGCGTCCGGCCGCCCGCGTCGGCGATCAGCGCCGCACCGGCGAAGCGCCCGCGATAGGTCACGCCTGGCAGATCCGGCAGCCGCGACCGGATCGGCCCGCACATCGACCCGTGCACCACCGGCGCGCCAACCCAGCGGGCGAACGCGGCCGGCGCGCGGGTCGCGTTGCGCTCGTTGGCCGCGTCCATCCGCCTCGTGACGGCCTGCGGCGGCCAGCGCGGGATGCTCCACCAATTCGACCCGCCCACGACGACGTCCACGCGGCCGCGCAGGCGCCGAGCCGTGCGCGACCGCATGAATTCCCAGCAGAGCGCGGCGCCCGCCGTGAAGTCGCCGGCCTCGATCACGCCGTCGTCGGCGCCGCCGACGTAGAAGGCGTTCTCCCACATCGTCGGCAGGTCCTTGTCGTGGCGGCCGAGGACCTCCCCGCCGGGGCCCGCCAGCAGGTAGGCGTTCCGGACCTCCCCGTCGGCGTCGCGGCAGAGGAACGACCCGCCGAGGTAGATGCCGTGGTCGCGAGCCAACCCGCAGAGGAACGTGCGCGCCGCGCCGTCCCAAGCGAGCGTGGCACCCGCCAGCCGCGGCTCGAAGCTACCCCCGGTGGTGAAGAACTCCGGCAGCGCCACCAGCTGCGCACCGTCCGCCACGGCCCCCTCCACGAGCCCGGCGCACGACTCGAGGTTCGCGTCGATCTCCGCGATCGCGGGCTGAAGCAGGAGGGCGGCGACGCGCACGGGGTAAGGCTACGCCCGAGGCGTGGGTGAGCCTAGGCCGCGGTGCCGCAGCTTGGCTCTTCGTCCGCGACCCGGAAGGAGGAGCCGCAGCCGCAGGACGCCACGACGTTCGGATTCGAGACCTCGAAGCCCGAGCCCTGGAAGCTCTCGGTGAAGTCGACGGTCGAGCCGTCGACGTACTGGAGGCTGGCGGAATCCACGAGCACTCGGATCTGGTTGGCCTCGAATACGTGATCGTCGTCCCGGCGCTCATCGAGCGCGAGGGCGTACTGGAAGCCCGAGCAGCCGCCGCCGCGAACGCCTACGCGGAGGCCGATGTCACCCTCGGCGCTCTGACCGTTCATGAAGGCGCGGACCTTTTCGGCGGCGATGTCGGTGAGCGTGACCATGGTGTCGTATCGATTGTATCGGCGATTCTGTCGATACCCTGGATCTGGCCATGCCAAGCGCCACTGAGCTGAAGCAGCGGATAGAGGCGGCCCTGCCGGGGTCCGCGGTGTCGGTTGAGGACCTGACGGGCGGTGGCGACCACTTCCGCGCCGAGGTCGTCTCCGAGCGCTTCGACGGCCTGTCGCGCCTGGAGCAGCACAGGCTCGTGTACGACGTGTTCGGCAGCGAGGTCGGCGGGCCGATCCACGCGTTATCGATCAAGACTTCGATTCCCTCCGGAGGCACTCCATGACAAACACAGAGATCCGCGACTTCATCGCGAGCTCCATCGACGAGAACCCCGTGATGCTGTTCATGAAGGGGACCCCCCACCAGCCGGCGTGCGGCTTCTCGGCCCGCACGTCCGGGTGCCTGAACGCGCTCGGCGTGAAGTACGCCGCCCTCGACATCCTGCCCGATCCGCGCATCCGCGAGGAGCTCTCGGCCCTGTCCGGCTGGCCGACGATCCCGCAGCTGTTCGTGGACGGCGAGCTGGTCGGCGGCGCCGACATCGTCATGGAGATGTACGAGAGCGGCGAGTTGGCCGAGAAGCTCGAGGCCGAGCAGCCGGAGGACGCGCCGGAGCCCGAGCCGCAGCAGCAGCGCCAGGCGCCGATCGGCCTCGAGAACCGGCTCGACTAGCGCCGGGGGCACCCGCGGCGCTGCTGGTCCAGCGCCTGGCGGCCGCGCTGGGCGTAGTCGCGGGCACGCTGCTTGTAGCGCTCCTTCTGCTGCGGCGAGAGCGACTGCCAGCGCTCCCAGGCCATGAGCACGTACGGCCAGACGCGCCGCACGCCGTCGGACGTGCGCGCGGCCCGGCCCCGACCGCGCGGCGCCGGGCTTCGGGGTCCGCGCCTCATGCGGCCCTCCCCACCCAGTCGAGGTACTCGAGTATGCGATGCGAGTCGTGGATCACGTGGTCCTCGTGCACGAGCACCGGTACCCAGCGCTGGCCGCTCAACTCCTCGACCTCGGGACGGTCGCGCTTGAGGAACTGCACGCGCACCTCGTCGTAGTCGATTTCCATCGAGCGCAGCCGCCGCGCGACCTTGCCGCAGCGGCAGACGAGGTCCGTCGGTGCCTTGCAGCGGTACAGCGTCGCCACCCGGATCAGACTAGCCGGGAGCGGCGAAGCAGCTGTGAAGCGAGCCCGGCGGCGCCCTCGGTGACCCGGATCGCCGTGCCCGCCAGCCGGTACTGGAGCTGCCGCGAGCGGCGAGTACGGGCGATGCGGTCGTGCTCGCGGTCCAGATGCCAGGCCACCGTCGCCTCGAGCGTCTCCTCGTGCGGGCGCGCACGCCAGCCGAGCTCGCGCCTGGCCTTCGCGGAGCTGTAGGTCCACCACTGGCTGGCGGCACGCACCTCCTCCGCTGCAACCGGAGCGCGATCCCCGAGCGCCGAGGCCAGCGCCAGCGCCGCGGGCGACGGCAACTTGACCGGGGGCTCGATGCCCGAGAGGCGCGCCAGGTCGGCGAAGAGCCGGTCGAAGGTGAAGTTGCGCCCGCCGAGGATGTAGCGCTCGCCCACGGCCCCTTCCTCGTCGGCCAGCAACAAGCCCGTGGCCACGTCGTCGACGTCGACGACGCTGAAGGCGCCGTCGACGTACACCGGCACCCGGCCCAGCAGGAAGCTGCGAACGATTCGCGTGGAGCTGACGTTGTAGTCCCCCGCCCCGAAGGCCACGCACGGATTCACGCACACCAGCGGCAGCCCGCGTGCTGCAAGCCGGAACGCCTCCACCTCGGCCTCGTGAACGGAGTTCACATACGGGATGCCGAGCCGGCCGGCGGTGAACAGCTGGGTCTCGTCGGCGGTGGCGGCCGGGCCGGCCGGGCCGAGCGCGGCGGCGCTCGAGTTGAACACGACACGCTGAACGCCCGCGCGCAGGCACTCCTCCAGGACGGCCTTGGCGCCGCCCACGTTGAGCTCGAAGAGGCGCTCACGGTCGCGCGGGTGAGCCGAGGTCAGGCCCGCGCAGTGGAAGACCCTCTGGACTCCCTTGAGCGCTCGCCGCACGGCGCGCCGGTCGAGCACGTCGCAGTCGATGCGCCTGCCCTCCACGCCGGCGAGCGGCTCCTCGCTTGCGCCGGGCTGCACCGCCAGGCGAAGCTCGTCCCCCCGCTCGGCGAGCCGCCTGGCCACGTGTGAGCCGATGAAGCCGGTTGCGCCGGTTACGAGGGTGGCGGGCAAGGCTTGGGCGAGTTTAGAGGCAGTAGTGTGGCCCGCATGGCTCGTGTCGCCGTGGTCACCGACAGCACGGCGTACCTCCCCGAGGAGCTGGTCAGGCGGCACGCGATCGAGGTGGTGCCGCTCTATGTGGTCTTCGGGGGCGACCGCACCGTCCCGGAGACTGACATCACCGACTTTCCGGCCTTCTTCGAGGAGCTGCGCCGCGCCGAGTCGCTGCCCACCACCTCCCAGCCGTCGGTCGGCGACTTCGTGGCCGTCTACGAGCGGCTGCTGTCCGCCGGCCGTGACGTGATCTCGGTGCACATCTCGGGCGGACTCTCGGGTACCCCCGAGTCGGCCCGCCAGGCCGCTTTGGCGCTCCAGCGCGACGGCAGAGGCGGGGAGCGAGTGCGCGTGGTGGACTCCGCGACCGCGGCCGGCGGCCTCGGCATGCTCGTGTTGAGCGCGGCGGCGGCGGCCTCCGGCGGGGCGAGCCTGGACGAAGTCGAGGCCCACGCGGCCGAGGCGCGCGCCGAGTTGAAGATGTGGTTCGCCCTCGACACGCTCGAGTTCCTCAAGCGCGGTGGGCGCATCGGGGCGGCCAGCGCGTGGATCGGCTCGACGCTCAAGGTGAAGCCCATACTCACGCTCGAAAGCGAGATGGTGCCCGTGGAGCGCGTGCGCACCAGTGCCCGCATGTTCGACCGCATGGTCGAGTACGCCCGCCAGCGCGCCGAGTCCGGGGCGAACGCCTGGGCCGTCCAGCACATCAATGCACCGGACCAGTGCGAGCGTCTCGTTCAGAGCTGCAGAGAGATCTTCGGCTGCCCCCCGCTGATCGTGAGCGAGATCGGGCCCGTGCTCAGCGCGCACACGGGCCCCGGCCTGCTCGGCGTGGGCTCGTTGCCCTCGCGCTACACCGAGCCGCGGCGCATCTGAGCGTCCGGCCGCCGGACCAGAATCGCCCAGGTGACCGATGCCCCGGCCAGGGCGATCGTCCGCACCGTGCTGATCGTCGTCGGCGTGGCGCTGTCGCTCTACCTGCTCTACCTGCTGCGCAGGCCGATCGGCTGGCTGCTGATCGCCACCTTCCTGGCGGTCGCCCTGTCCGGGCCGGTGAACTGGCTGAACCGGCGCATGCGGCGCGGCTTGGCGATCGCGGTCGTCTACCTCGCGCTCCTGGCTATTCCCGCGCTCCTGATCGCGCTGATCGTGCCCACGCTCATCACCCAGGCCAACAACTTCGCGCAGAACCTGCCCCGGTACTCGCGCGACGTCAGCGACTTCGTGCAGAAGACCGCGCGGCTGCGAAAGATCAACGAGGACTACGACATCACCGCGAAGCTGCAGAAGGAGGCCGACAAGCTGCCGCAGCGACTCGGCGGCGCGGCCAAGACGCTTGGCGACATCGGCTTCGGGCTCGTCAACTCCGTGTTCGCGCTGGTGACGATCCTGATCCTCACCGCCTTCATCCTCGGCAGCGGCGTCCGCTGGAGAAACGCCGCGCTCTCGTCGAGACCCGCCGAACAGCGCGAGCGGCTGAAACGGTCCTTCGATCACATCGGCTCCGCGGTCGGCGGCTACGTGGCCGGCGCGGTCACGGTGGCCGCGATCGCCGGCTTCCTCGGCTACATCGTGCTCTCCATCCTGCAGGTGCCGTTCGCGGCGCCACTGGCGGTCATCGTGGGGCTCTTCTCGCTGATTCCGCTGGTGGGCGCCACGGCGGCGGCGGTCATCGTCGGCGTGGTCACGCTGTTCCAGGACTTCCCGACCGCCACGATCGCGTGGACGGTCTGGGCGATCCTCTACCAGCAGCTCGAGAACAACGTGATCCAGCCGCAGGTGCAGAAGCGCACGGTGAACGTGCACCCGTTCATCACCATCGTCGCGGTGCTCTTCGGCAGCGCGCTGCTCGGGGTGCTGGGAGCCATCGTCGCGATCCCGATAGCGGCATCGATCCAGATCCTCGTGCGCGAGTACTGGGATTGGCGCACGCTCTCGATTCGTGACGAGCCCGGCGGCGAGCCGCCCGACGAGCCCAGTCCCCCTGCCGCCGGCGAGCCCGCTCCGGCCTAGGCTCCAGGTGATGGGAGCCGTGGCCGTGCGGCGCATCGTGCTGCTCGGGATCACGGGCGCGTCGCTCTACCTGCTGGCGCCCACGCTCACGGGCGTCCTCGGCTCGTTCCCCAGGCTCGCCGACCTGAGCCCGCTCTGGTTCGCGGCGATGCTCCTGCTCCAGGCGGGCAGCTACGCGTGCATGTGGGCGATCCAGCGCCTGGCCCTGCGCGCCGACGACTGGGGGCCGGTGGTGACCTCGCAGCTCGCCGCCAACGCCTTCGGCCGCATCGTCCCCGGCGGGCTGGCCGCCGCCGGCGCCCTGCAGTACTCGATGCTCGTTCGCGGCGGCGTGCCGGCCGCCCGCGCGGCTTCGGGGATGACCGCCTCCTCGGTCCTGGTGTTCGGCATCCTGCTGGCGCTGCCGCTGCTTGCGCTGCCGGCCATCATCGGCGGCGCGCCGGTCAACCGCGGGCTCGAGACGGCTGCGCTGGCCGGCGCCGCGCTGTTCGTGCTGATCTTCATCGGCGGCGTGGTGGCGTTCGCGACCGACCGGCCACTGGCCATGCTGGGCCGCGGCGTCCAGGGCATTCGCAACCGGCTGCTGCGCGGCCGGGAGCCGCTGCGCGGCCTGCCCGAGCGCCTCCTGCGCGAGCGCGACGTGGTACGGCGCACGCTCGGACAGCGCTGGTGGCAGGCGCTGCTGTACGCCGGTGGTCGCTGGCTGCTCGACTACCTGACGCTGCTGGCCGCGCTCATCGCCGTGGGCGCGAATCCGCGGCCGTCGCTCGTGCTGCTGTCGTTCGTGGCAGCGCAGGCGCTGGGCTCGCTGCCGCTCACGCCCGGTGGGCTTGGGTTCGTGGAGGCAGGGCTGACGGGAACGCTGGCGCTCGCCGGCGTGCCCGCCGGCCAGGCCGTGGTGGCCACGCTGGCCTACCGCCTCGTGTCGTTCTGGCTGCCGCTCCCGGCGGGCGGGATCGCGGCCGTGCTGCACCGGCGCCGCTACGGCGCCGCGGAGCCGGCTAGCGCCCGCGGATGATCGACACGGTGGCGGCCACGCCGCCGCCGATCAGGAAACCGGCCACCGCGGCGCCGATCAGTGCCTTCTCACGGTTCTCGGCCAGCTGGCGGCGCCAGTTGGTGAGCTCGGTGACCTTCGAGCGCAGGTCGTTCACCGAGAAGGCCAGCTCGCGCCGGGTCTCCTCGATCGACGTGCGGATCTGCTCGGGGCTGCGCGCCTCGGCCGCCATCAGGCCCTCACCTCGTCCCTCGCCTCTTGGCCGCGCTCGAGCCCCCGGCCCACCTGGTCGCGCTGGAGCTTCTGGGCCTCGAGCTGCGCCCGGGTCAGCCTTGCCTCCTCGATGGCCATCTCCGGGGTGGGCGGCGAGCCCCGCTTGAACAGGCGGGCCGCTATCAGGCCGGCGATCGCCGCCAGCACCAACAGCGCCAGGGCCACGATGCCGAAGCCGATCTCGGCATTGTCGAACACGTCGGCGAGCAGCCACGCGAGCGCGTGGAAGAGCATCGTGATCCCGAAGATGGCGAAAACTCCGGCCGCGGCGCCCACCACGGCCCCCTTGGTGAGCTTCGAGATCTTGTGCTGGACCTCGGCCTTGGCGAGCTCGATCTCCTCGCGGACGAGCTGCGACGCCTTCTCGGAGACGTCCGCCACGACGTCGCCCAGGCTCTTGTCGCCGTTCTGGGGTGGTTTCAAGCCGTCGCTCATGCGCCCAATCGTTTCAGGATCTGAGCGAGCACGAACCCACCCGCGAAGGCTGCGCCCACCAGCGCCTCGGGGTGCTCGTCCACGAACTCGCCCCCGCCCTGGGCGGAGAGGGGCGACTCACCGGCGCTCGGCGGCGCGGCGGAGCCCGACGGAGCCGAGCCCGGGGCGCCCTGGTTGATCGGCTCTTCGCTTGCCATCAGTCCGGCGGATCCTCGTCGAAGACCCTCTGCCAGATCACGATCGCAATGCGATTGGCGAGGATCGTGGAGAGGGCACCGAGCCCGGCGAGCAGGCCACTCCAGGCAAGCCGCTTCACGAGGTCGTTGTCCATGGCGCCGGATTCAACCAGACACGGCCGGGGCGTCGGCCCTCGCCGGCTGCAGGCCACCGCAGATCGTGTCCACCACCAGCTCCTTGGAGCGCTCGAAGTCCTGCTCCGTGCGCGGCATCACCTCGAAGATCCAGCCGGTCAACAGCTGCTCGATCGCCCCGTAGAAGAACATCGCGGCGAATTCTGAGGGGATGCCGGACTTGAACGAGTTGTCCTCCAGGATGTGGGCGATTCCCTCGTAGGCCTCGCGGATCTTCTCCAGGTGCAGGCGCCCGAACGAATTGGCGGCGCGCGTGACCTCCACGATGATCACCTTCATCAGGTCCGGGTCGTGGCGGTAGGAATCGACGATGAAGCTGGCGACCTCGTACAGCTTGTCGCGAGTCGGCAGCTCCTGGCGGCCGTCGATCTCCGCGATCGCGTCGAGCATGACCTGCCAACGCTCCAGGAAGAGCGTGTTGAGGATCTCCTCCTTCGAGGAGAAGTAGTGGTAGACGAGGCCGTACGCCACCCCGGCCTCGTCGGCCACGTCGGATACGCGGCAGTGGTGGAAGCCCCGCCGTGCGAACACGCGCACCGCGGCGTCGAGGATCAGCCGCCGCTTGTCGACGGCGTTGCTCCGCGCCGCCGTCATCAGGCGCTCACCTCCTGGGGCCAGCGGTAGGCGCCGGGAATCCGGTTGGCCAGGCTCGGGAGCCGCTCGCGCACCTCGTCCTGGCGCTCCAGCCGGAGATCTGCGGCGACGAAGCACTCGCCCTCGCCCGCGCGGGCCAGCACCACGCCCCAGGGGTCGACGATCATCGAGCCGCCGTAGCTCTCACCCTCGGGCAGCTGCGGGCCCGTCTGCCCCGGCGCGACCACGAACACCTGGTTCTCGATCGCCCGTGCACGGTTCAAGACGTCCCAGTGCGCCTGGCCCGTCGTCTTGGTGAAGTTGGACGGGACGGTGACGATGCGCGCGCCGCGCAGCGCCAGGATGCGGTAGAGCTCGGGGAAGCGCAGGTCGTAGCAGATCGTCAGGCCCAGGCCGCTGCCATCGGCCGTCTCGGAGATCACGATCTCGTCGGCGCCCTCGTGGTGCGAGGACTCCCGGTACTCGATGTCGCCCACCACGACGTCGAACATGTGGATCTTCCGGTAGACGGCGCGAAGCTCGCCGTCCGGCCCGAAGTGGATCGAGGTGTTGGAGAGCTTGTCGTGTCCCTCCCGACGCTCGGCGATCGAGCCCGCCACGAGGTCGATGCCCAGCTCGCGTGCCAGCGCCCCGCCCCACCGCGCCACGCTGCCGTTCAGCGCTTCCGCCCCGGCTTCGTAGGCCTCGTCGCGCCCGCGGATGTCGAGCCGCTCGGGCAGCACCACCAGCTCGGCGCCGTCGGCAGCGGCCGCGCGCACGAGCCGCTCCGCCACGCTCAGGTTGCGGTCTCGATCCTCTGTGGAGCTCAGCTGAACGGCGGCCGCGCGAATGGCTCCTCCCAGTGCGAGCGGTCGTTGACTGACGAGTCAATCCAGTGTACTGAGAGGCCTGGCTAGGCTCCCGGCTCGTGGCAGCGCTGCCCGCACGCGGAGCCGAGGTGCGCGACCTCGGCCTGCGCCTGCCGCCCGGGCGCATGCCGCTGTTTCACCGCGGCCGCCCACTCAAGCGCTGGCGCTGGGTCGGCGTCTTCGGCCCCGAGCTGATCCTGTGTGTGGGGGACGCGCGAGTGGCCGGGCTGGCGCAGCGCTGGTGGGCAATCGCCGAGCCCGGCGGAAAGCTTCACGGGGGCTCCGGGCGCAACCCCGGCATTGCTCTCGAGCTGCGCGAGGGCGAGGCCGTCGAGGTGGCCTCACCGCACGGGCGCTCCTACATCTGGACCCGCAAGCAGGCCGGCATCGCCGTGCGCGGAAGCGTGGAGCTCGGCGGCCGGCGCGTCGAGATCGAAGGCGAGGCCTTCATCGACGACTCGGCGGGCTACCACGCCCGGCACACGAGCTGGCGCTGGTCTGCCGGAAGCGGGCGGCTCGAGGACGGACGGCGTGTGGCCTGGAACCTCGTCGACGGCGTCCACGACGCGCCCGCGGCCAGCGAGCGCACCGTCTGGGTCGAGGGCGGCCCGCACGAGGTCGGACCGGTCGAGTTCGCCGAGGACCTCTCCGCGGTCGGCGGCCTGCGCTTCAACGAATGGTGCGCCCGCGAGGACCACACCCGCCGCGGGCCCTTCCGCAGCGACTACCGCCAGCCCTTCGGCAGCTTCTCGGGCGAGCTGCCCGGGGGCCTGCGCCTGGCCGAGGGGCACGGCGTGATGGAGTGGCACGAAGCGCGCTGGTAGCGAGCCCGAAGCGCCGAGGCCGTCGCTGCGGCGACCCGGCGCGGACGAGCGCTAGCCGCGGGCGGCGCGCTGGCGCTGGAGCTCCGCCACGAGCAGCTTCTGGTGCAGCGCGGCGATCAGCTCGTTCAAGGGCTCTGCTCCCGAGCTGATCAGGTCGGCCGCACGGTCGGGATCCAGCTCGCCCGCCAGGCGCTGCATCAGCACCTCCACCTCCTCCTTCACCAGCTCCTCCAGCGCACGCTTGTAGCGCAGAGTGTCGTAGACGGTGAAGCCGATGCGCTCGTCGTAGCCGCCGGCCCGAAAGCGGCTGATGGCCGCGACGATCTCCGCGTCGCGCTCGCCGTAGCCCCGGCTGTTGGGCGAGATCACCTCGAGCTCTGCCAGCCTGTCGAGCACCTCCTGGGGAACGTCGTAGCGACGGCGCAGCTCGGCGGCGGACACACGGCTGCGCTCACCCTGGCGGGCCCGTTCGAGGATGCGGTCCTCGAGCTCGACCAGGGCGCGGGCGCGGTCCGGGTCCTCGTGCATCATCGAGCGGATCAGCTTGAGCGGCATGAAGCGCTCCTCCTGGAGCTGCTTGATCAGCCTGATGCGCTCGACGAACTCGGGCGGGTAGTAGGCCATGTTGCGCGAGGTGCGAACGGGCTCAGGCAGGAGGCCCTCGCGCAGGTAGTGCTTGATCGTGCCCGCCGAGACGCCGCTCGCCTCGGCCAGCTCCTTCATCTTCAGCAGTCCGTTCTCGTTCACGACAGGAACGAGCCCTGGGCGCCCTCCACCGGGCCGGCCACCGCGCCGGCCTCTTCGAGCGCCGCGATCTCCTCGGCCGCGTAACCGAGCGACTCGAGCACCGTGCGCGTGTGCTGCCCCAGCGCGGGCCCCGGGCCCTGCGGGCCGGCGGGCGTGCGCGAGAGCTTGACGGGCACGCCCAGCTGGCGCACGGCGCCGGCCCCGGGCTGCTCCAGCTCCACGACCATCTCGCGCGCTCGGACCAGCTCGGAGTCGAGCGCCTCGTCCAGGTCGAGCACCGGCTCGAGACAGCAGTCGTGCTCGGAGGCGAAGCTCTGCCACTGATCGCGCGTGCGCTCCAGAAAGACCCGCTCGACCTCGGCGTGCGCGTCCGAGCCCGGCTGGTCGAACTGCTTCTCGATCAGGTCCAGCCGCCCCACCCCGCGGCACCAGGCCTGCCAGAACTTGGGCTCGAGGGCTCCCAGCGTGACCCAGCCGTCCCTGCAGGCGTACGGCCGGTAGCAGACCAGGCCGCCCGCCAGCTCGAGCCCGCCGCGGCGCGGCAGCTGTCCGTCCGCCAGGAAGCGGCCGGCCACGAGCGCCAGCCAGGAAAGCGCGCCATCGGCCATCGAGACGTCCACGAGCTGGCCGGCGCCCGAGCGGTCACGCTCGCGCAGCGCGGCCAGGATGCCGAACGCAGCCATCAGCGAGCCGCCCCCGATGTCGGCGATCTGCCCCGCGGACTGCACGGGCGGCCCGCTCGGCTCGCCGCTCAGACCGAGCATCCCGACCAGTCCGAGGTAGTTCATGTCATGGCCCGAGCGGTCGCGATACGGCCCGTCCTGCCCGTAGCCGGTGATCGCGCAGTACACCAGCCCGGGGTTCTCCTCACGCAGGCGCTCGTAGCCCACGCCGAGCCGGTCGAGCACCCCCGGCCTGAATGACTCGAGCAGCACGTCGTGGTCGCGCACGAGGCGAAGCAGCACCTCGCGGCCGCGCTCCTCCTTCAGGTTCAGGCGGATCGAGCGCTTGCCGCGGTTGAGCGCCAGGAACAGCGCCGACGCCGCCGAGTCGTCCGCGCCCTCGTACTTGGGCGTCGCCCAGCGAACGTAGTCCCCCATGCCGGTGTCCTCGACCTTCAGCACCTCCGCGCCGAGGTCGGCCATCAGCAGCGAGCAGAAGCCGCCGGGCAGCAGGCGCGAGAGGTCCAGGATCTTGATTTCCGACAGCGCGCCGCTCATGCCCGAACCCGCTTGGGGACGCCGAGCAGTTCGCGCGCGTCGGCCGTCGAGGCCGGCCGGCGGCCCACGTCCTCCACCAGCCGCCGCGCCCGCGCGATCAGGTCACCGTTCGAGCGCGCCATCTCGCCCTCCGGCAGGTAGAAGTTGTCCTCCAGGCCCACGCGCACGTTGCCGCCGTTGGCGGCCGCCGACGCCACCAGCCGCCACTGGTCGCGGCTGACGGCGATCGCGCCCCAGTTGTTGCGTGACTCCGCGCCGCCCGGGATCTGGTCGGCCATGTGGGCGAGGTTCTTCGGCGTCGGCCGGATGCCCCCGTTGACCCCCATCACGCACGAGATCTGCAGCGGCTCCTCCAGCAGGCCCATGTCGATCAGCGGATCCAGATTGGCCACGTGCCCCGAGTCGAAGCACTCGTGCTCGGGCCGGATGCCGAGCTCCCTCATGGCCTCGATGAACTCGATGATCGTGTCGAACGAGTTCTCGAACACCGCCTTGAACACGAAGTCCCGCCGCCGGCGCGAGTACTTCGCGTAATTCATCGACCCCATGTTCAACGCGGCCACGTCGGGGCGAAGCTCGCGCAGGTATGCGATCCGCTTCTCGACGGGCACCCCTATCGCCCCGGTCGAGTAGTTGATGACCACGTCGTCCACGGCATCGAGGATCGCCTCGGTGATCGCGCGGAAGTCCTCGACCTCGTAGCTCGGCACCCCGTCCCGCGTGCGTGCGTGGATGTGGATCATCGAGCAGCCCTCATCGACCGCCCGCCTGGCCTCCGCCGCGTACTCCTCCGGCGTGTATGGGATCGCCGGGCACTGGTCTCGGTTTGCGACCGCGCCGGAGATCGAGCAGGTGATCACCGCCGGGTCCTCGAAGCGGCTCAGACCGGCATCACTCCGTGCTTCCTCCAGGGCCGGGCGACGCGCTTGCTCTCGGCCATCTCGAGGGCCCGGATGACGGTCGGCCGCGTCTCGCGCGGATCGATCATGTCGTCGATCATCGCGTTGCCGGCGGCGATGTAGGGATCGATCGTCCCGCGGATGCCCTCGATCATCTCCGCGCGTGCGGCGTCGGGGTCCTCGGCCGCTTCGATCTGCTTGCGAAAGATGATGTTCACGGCTCCCTCCGGCCCCATCACCGAGATCTCGGCGCTCGGCCAGGCGACGATCAGGTCGGGCTCGTAGGCCTTGCCGCACATCACGTAGTAGCCGGCGCCGTAGGCCTTTCGCACGACCACGGTGACCTTCGGGACCGTCGCCCGGGAGACCGCGTACAGCATCTTGGCCCCATGCCGGATGATGCCCGCCTGCTCGACCTTCGTGCCCACCATGAAGCCCGGGACATCCATCAGGAACAGCAGCGGTATGCCAAAGGCATCGCAGAGGTTGATGAAGCGCGCGGCCTTGTCGGCGGAGTCGTTCTCGAGGATGCCCCCGAGCTGCTTGGGCTGGTTGGCGACGATGCCCACCGGCCGGCCGCCCATCCGCGCGAGGCAGGTGATGATCGTGCGCGCCCAGCGCGGCTTGAGGTCGAACCAGCGGCCGTCGTCGGTGATCCGGCCGATCACGTCGTACATGTCGTACGGCTTGCGCGGGGAGTCAGGCAGCACGTCGAGCAGCTCCTCGTCCATGCGCTCGACCGGGTCGTCGGTCGGCATCCGCGGCGGCGGCTGCTCGCAGTTCTGGGGGAAGAATGAGAGGTAGTCCTTGATCGCCCGGATGCACTCCTCGTCGCCGGCCACCTCCAGGTCGCCGACCCCGGAGACGCGCGTGTGCACCTTCGAGCCGCCGAGCTCCTCCTGGGTCACGTCCTCGCCGGTGACGGCCTTCGTCAGGTGCGGGCCCGCCAGCGCCATCGAGCCGCGGCCCTTCACCATCGGCACGAAGTCGGCCAGACCGGGGATGTAGGCGGTGCCCGCCGCGCATGGTCCCATCAGGGCCGCGACCTGAGGGATCACCCCGCTCATCACGACCTCTTCGCGGAACAGGTGGCCCGAGCCGGCGAACAGCGAGCCGGCGGCCTCCTGGATGCGGGCGCCGGCGGAGTCGAGCAGCCAGACCATGGGGATGCGCTTGCCGAGCGCCAGCTCGCGCAGGCGCCCGACCTTGAGCTCCCCGGTCATCCCCATCGAGCCTGCCATGACCGTGAAGTCGTAGGCGGCCACGGCCACGAGCCGCCCCCCGACCTTCCCGTAGCCGGTGATCACGCCATCGGCCGGTGCGTCCCTGCCCTCCATGGCGCGCTGCGAGAAGTGCGGCCGGCCGTGGATGCCGAGCTCGGTGAAGGTGCCGTCGTCGATCAGCAGCGCCAGGCGCTCCCGTGCGGTCAGCTTGTCCTGGGAGTGCTGACGCTCGATCCGCTCCTCGCCGCCGCCCTGGCGGGCGCGCCGGCGGCGCCGGTCCAGGTCGTCGACGAGCTCTCTCAGCGGGGGCCGAGCGACCAGTGTGTCGGCGGAGGCTCTCTTCTCGGTGGTTGCCATCGCGGAAAGTGGGAAGTGCCACTACCCACTTTGACGATGGGCGCGAAGGCCGTCAAGCCGCGGAAGCTCAGGCGCCCGCGCCGGCGGGCACGGCCTCGAGCAGCGGCTCGAGGACGTGCAGCGCGAGGGCGGCGGCGTCGGCGACCGCGTCCTCGTCCTGGGGCGCCTCGAAAGCGGTGACTTCCAGCCCCACAAGCTCGCAGTCCTCGGTGACCGCCTCGAGCAGGTCGAACAGCTTTTCCGGCGGCAGCCCGCCGGGTGCCGGGAACTGGGCGGGGAAGACGCTCGGGTCGATCACGTCGAGGTCGAGGTGCACGTAGACGGGCGCGCCGTCGAGGGCGTTCTTCGCGGCCACGAGCGTCTCCACGACGCTCGCCCCGATCACCGTCGCCTGGCTGCGGCCGAGCAGCAGCCGCTCCTCCGCGTCGAGGTCGCGAACGCCGGCCAGCACCACGCGCTCGGGCGGCACGGGCTCCCCCAGCCCCGGCTCCCACTCCCGGCAGGCGCCCGCCAGGCACATGCCGCCGAGGAAGCCGCTGGGTGAGGTTTCGGGGGTGTTGAAGTCGCCGTGGGCGTCGAGCCACAGCAGCTTCGCCTCGGGCCGGTGGCGCAGCGCCGTCGGCAGCGTCGTCAGGCAGATCGAGCAGTCGCCGGCCAGGAGCACCGGCAGATTGCCGCCCGACAGCGCGTCATCGACCTGACCGCCGGCTTCCAGCAGGCAGCCACGAGAGCGGCGCAGGTCTTCCTCGTACGGTCGCGCGCCGGCCTGGCCCGGCTCGCCGATCGCCCTCGGCTCGCGACCGAGGCGCTTGCCCACGAGCGGCGCCAGGGCGTCGACGCCCCGCACCGCGTGGGGCGTGCGATCCGAGGTGCGGCAGCGCAGCGCGACGAGCGAGACCGTCATCTCAGCGTCCGGTCCATTCGGGGTCGCGCTTCTCGAAGAAGGCCTTCACGCCCTCCTGGATGTCATCCGTCGAGAAGGCGACGGACAGCTGCGAGCGCAGGAAGTCGAGCGCGTCGTCGAAGGGCATGTCCATCTGGCGGTGCATGGCGTCCTTGCCGAGCTTCATCAGCACCGGCGACTTGGCGGCGAGCTTCTCGGCCCATTCCCCGACCGCCTCCTCGAACTCGCCGTCCGCGACCACGCGGTTGACGATGCCGGCTTCGCGAGCCTGCTCGGCGCTGAGACGCTCTCCCAGCAGCAGCAGCTCGTTGGCCTTCTTGCGGGGCACGTTGCGGTAGATCAGGGCCATGATCATGAATGGGAACACTCCGACGTTGATCTCCGGGGTACCGAAGGTCGCGCCCTGCTTCGCGACGATCAGGTCGCACGCGAGCGCCAGGCCGAGCGCGCCCGCGAGCACGTGGCCGTTGGCGGCGCAGATCGTGGGCTTGCCGAGCTGGCCCACCAGCTTGAAAAGGCGGGGGAAGAGCTCCGTGCCGAAGTGCTTGTGCACGAGCGGAACGTCGGCTGCGAACTGGTCGAGACTTCCTCCCGCGGAGAACACCTTCTCGTGGCTGGAGCTGAGCACCACGCAGCGCACCCGCTGGTCGTCGCGGGCCGCCTCGAAGGCGGCGGTCAACTCGACGAGCAGCTCGTTCGAGAGCGCGTTGCGCTTGTCGGGGTCGTCCAGCGCGATCGTGGCCACGCCGTTGTCGGCCACCTCGTAGCTGACCTTCTCGTACGGCATGGCGGCGGACCCTACATCCGCCGGGCGCGCTGGGCCGAAGCGCCCGGCCGGGCCGGACGCGCGCGGATCGCTGTCATCACAGCGCCCGCAGCGCTTCCTCCACGGGCGTGTCGCCCGCCAGCAGCTCGAATGTCTTGCCCACGGTCGCGTGCTCGTCCAGCGCCGCCGTGAGCGTCGCGGCGACGTCGTCGCGCGGGACCTCGCCGTAGCCGATGTCGCTGCCCACGCGTATGCGCCCGCTGCCGTCGTCGTCGGTGAGCCGTCCGGGGCGGACGATCGTGTAGTCGAGGCCGCTTCGCTCGAGCGCACGGTCGGCCTCGGCCTTGGCTTCGATGTAGGGCCGCATCTGCTCGGAGCTCCGCTCCGGGTTGCCCGCGCCCATCGAGCTGATCATCAGGTAGCGATCGACGCCTCTCGCCTTTGCGGCCTCGATCAGCTTCAGCGCCCCGCCCAGGTCGACCGTGCGCTTGCGCTCGGCCCCGCTTCCGGGACCGGCGCCCGCGGCGAAGACCAACGCGTCGGCGCCCGCGACGAACGGCGCGAGGTCGACTTCCATCTCCATGTCGCAGACGATCGGCTCGGCGCCGACCGCCTCGAGGTCGCCGCCATGGTCAGGGTTCCGAATCAGCCCGCGCCCGCGATCGCCGCGCTTGGCGAGCATTCCCAACAGCCGCCGCGCGATCTTTCCGTGCCCTCCCGCGACGACGACGTCCATGGCCGCGAGGCTAGCGCCCGCCCGAAGGCGGGGCCCAGGCGTGCCGCATGTCGACCCGCTCGCCGTGAAACGGCACTCCCTCGGCCTCCAGCAGGCGCCGCTGGCGCTCGCCCTTCGCAAGCGACCCGTCGGCGCGGACGGCGCGCTGCCAGGGCACGCTCGGGTCGTCGCTGACCGCCAGGACCGCGCCGGCGAAGCGCGGGGCGCCGGGCGACAGGTCACCATAGGTCGTGACGAACCCTTTGGGGATCGATCGCAGCCGATCGAGCACTGCGCGCTGGTTGGGGGTGGCGCTCGAGCTCACGAGGGTGTAGACATCCGCCAACCTATGCGCCCGCGTTCGATAGCGGCGATCCTCGCGGCGGCCTCGCTGGCCATGGCGCCCTCGGCGCTGGGCGCGAACACCACGACAGTCCAGCGCACCTTCCTCGACTGCGACGGCGACAACCTGCTCGACCTCGCCTTCGGCGAGCGCCACACCGTTTTCCCCGGGACGCCCGAGGAGCGCTCACAGGATCCATGCGAGGAGAAGCCGCAGGGCGACGAGCCGCGCCTGCCCGCGCGCGACTCGATCATCAACTT
>Ga0126312_10000964_pt1 | contig 18303 bp, 15 predicted proteins | sample Plot104A_FD_92537 | JGI IMG/M metagenome (GOLD analysis project Ga0126312, IMG submission 92537) | Serpentine soil microbial communities from UC McLaughlin Reserve, CA, USA - Plot104A | ecosystem: Environmental > Terrestrial > Soil > Grasslands | place: USA: UC McLaughlin Reserve, Lake County... | reverse complement strand
GCGGTCGATCGCCGAGGAGATGGGCGCGGTCCTGATCCGGTCGGCGTTCTCGGCCAACATCAAGGAGCGGCGCGACTGCTCGACGGCCCTCTTCGACGAGCGCGGGAGGATGATCGCGCAGGCTGAGCACATCCCGGTGCACCTCGGCGCGATGCCCGACGCGGTCGCGGCCGTGATCGCGCGCGACCCGGCGCCGGGCGAGGTGTGGATCCTCAACGACCCGTTCACCGGCGGCACGCACCTCCCCGACGTGACGCTCGTCTCGCTGACGGAGGTCGGCTTCGCCGTCTCGCGCGCGCACCACGCCGACGTCGGCGGGATGGAGCCTGCGAGCCTGCCGGCCCAGTCGCGCGAGCTGCTCCAGGAAGGGCTCGTGCTGCCGCCGCTGCCGCTCACCGACGAGGTGCTGGCGCTCTTCCTCGCGAACACGCGCAACGCCGAAGAGCGGCGGGGCGACCTCCGCGCGCAGCTCGCGGCTCACCATCTGGCCGAGCGGCGCGTCTCGGAGCTCGCCGAGCGACACGGTCGCGACCGGGTCGCGGCGGCTATGGACGAGCTGCACGCGTACTCCGAGCGCGTCGTCCGCGCGGCGATCGCGCGGCTCCCGGACGGCCGCTGGGAGGGCGAGGACGCGGTGGAGGCGCGCGAGGGCGAGCTCGTCGTTCGCTGCGCGGTCACGATCGCCGGCGACGAGATCGCGATCGACTTCGCCGGTACCGCGCCGCAGCACCCGGGCAACCTGAACTGCCCGCTCGCCGTCACCCGCTCGGCCTGCTACTTCGTCGTCCGCTGCGTCACCGCGCCCGACGTGCCCGCGTCGGGGGGTGCCTTCGCGCCGGTCACCGTCGCAGCGCCGGAGCGCTGCCTCGTCAACGCGCGCGCTCCCGCGGCCGTCGTCGCGGGGAACACAGAGACCTCGTCGCGGATCGTCGACGTCGTCTTCGCCGCGCTCGCCGGGGCCGTGGACGTCCCGGCGCAGGGGCAGGGGACGATGAACAACGTCGCCTTCGGCAACGCGCGCTTCACCTACTACGAGACGATCGGCGGCGGTCAGGGCGCGTGCACCGACGCCGACGGGCCGAGCGGCGTGCACGTCGCGATGTCGAACACGCTCTCGACGCCGGTCGAGGCGCTCGAGCTCCAGTACCCGCTCCGCGTCGAGCGCTGGGCGCAGCGGCTGGGATCCGGCGGCGCGGGCGCGCGCCGCGGCGGCGACGGCGTCGTGCGCGAGCTACGCGCGCTCGAGCCGATGCGCGTCTCGCTGCTGACGGAGCGGCGCGCCCGCGGCCCGCGCGGCGCGCGCGGAGGGGAAGACGGAGCGCCCGGCCGGAACACGGTCAACGGCGAGGAGCTACCGGCGAAGGCGACGCGTGCGCTCGAGGCCGGCGACGTCGTCCGGATCGAGACGCCGGGCGGCGGCGGTCACGGGATCGAGTAGCCTCGGACGGCGTGCGGACGCCGCTGTGCGACCTGCTCGGCATCGAGCACCCGATCGTCCAGGCGCCGATCGGGACGGCAGCGGTGCCTGCGCTCGCGGCCGCGGTCTCGAACGCCGGCGCCCTCGGGATGGTCGCGCTGTCGTGGACGAACGACGTCGAACGCGCGATCGTCGAGACGCGGGCTCTCACGGCGAGGCCGTTCGGTGTGAACCTGCTGCTCGAGTGGGACCAGCGAGACCGGCTCGAGGAGGCGCTCGCCGCGGGCGCGCGCATCGTCTCGACGGCGTGGGGCGATGCGGCGGGGTACGCCGACCGCGTGCGCGAAGCAGGCGGGCTCCTCGTGCACACGGTCGCAAGCGCGGCAGAGGCACGCGCAGCCGACGCCGACGTGCTCGTCGCGCAGGGGTGGGAGGCGGGTGGTCACGTCGCGGGCGAGGTCGCCACGCTGCCGCTCGTGCCGGCCGTCGTCGATGCGGTCGACGTGCCCGTCGTCGCCGCCGGTGGGATCGGCGACGGCCGCGGGATCGCGGCGGCGCTGGCTCTCGGCGCGCAGGCCGCCTGGCTCGGGACACGGTTCGTGCTCGCGGAGGAGGCGCCGGTCCACGACGACTACCGCCGCCGCCTGATCGACGCCGACGAGGCCGACACGGTCTGGCTCGCAGATCTCTTCGACGTCGGATGGCCGGACGCCCCGCACCGCGCGCTCCGCAACTCGACGGTCGAAGCGTGGGAGAGCGCGGGGCGGCCACGACCGGGGACGCGGCCGGGCGAGGGGGAGGTCGTCGCTCGCCGCGCCGACGGGCGAGAGATCGTGCGCTACACGTCCGGGGTGCCGCCGGCGGGAGCGGACGGCGAGATCGAGGCGCTCTCGCTGTGGGCCGGGCAGAGCGTCGGGGTCGTGCGCGAGGTCAAGCCGGCGGCGGAGATTGTCGGAGATCTGGTCCGCGAGACGGAGGAGGCGGTCCAGCGCCTCAGCGCGACCACTGCGTCCGCGGGCGCTCCTGCAGAACGCCGTCCAGCTCCAGGTCGATGCGCTCGTTGAAGAAGCAGACGAGGCCCCGGACGGGAACCGCATCGAGCCCCGGCTCCCTGTACGTCCACACCAGGTCGTCCTCGAATTCGTCGCGGACGCGCACGTGCCAGTACGACGCCGTGCCCTTGTAGGCGCAGACCGTCGTCGTCTCGCTCGGCTCGAGGAACTCCCGGCGCACGTCGTCGAGCGGGAGGTAGTAGCGCGGCGGGAGCGCCGTCTCGGCGAGCAGCTTCGCCCGCCGGCTCTCCGCCACGACCTCGCCGCCGACGAGCAGGCGCACGTGCCGCGTCGAGTCCCACACGTCGATGCGGTGGAACGGGTCGCGAGGATGCCCGAACAGCCGCGTGTCTTCCGCCAGCCACTCGTCGACCGCCTTCCAGAAGAGCGCCAGGTGGCCGCGGAGGAACTCGGCCGACTCGATCGGATCGCTGTACGCCCACACCGCGTCGGCCACCACACGGTCGCCGACGCGGATCGAGCGGTAGGTGGCGTCGCCCTTGAACGGGCAGTGGGTCGTCTTCTCCGACGGCGTCAGCAGGTCGGCGCGCGCGTCCTCCTCCGGGAAGTAGTAGACCGGCAGGTGCCCGGTCTCGTGGAGGAGCTTCGCGCGCCGCGAGTCGACGACCGCCTCGCCCTCGACGAACGCGCGGACGCGGTAGGGGACGGGATACCAGAAGAGCGCCGCCCCCGGCGGCTTCGGCTCGAAGTTGAAGCGCCCGTCGGGCTGCTTCGAGAACGGCCCGCGTCCCGCGGTCAGACTCATGCGCACGTCATACCGGTTTGGCGGAATCTCGCGCGCGCCCCATCCGTTGTGACGATCGTGGAGAAGCCCGTCGCGATCCTCTACGAGCACCCGCAGTGGTTCGAGTCGCTGTTCGCCGAGCTCGACCGGCGGGGCGTGCCGTACGAGCGGGTGCACGCCGCGCGCCTCGCGTTCGATCCGGACGAGCGCGAGAGCCCGTACTCGCTCGTCGTCAACCGGATGAGCCCGTCGGCGTGGACGCGCGGCAACGCCGGTGCCATCTTCCACACGCTCCACTACCTCGCCCACCTCGACGCGATCGGTGCACGTGTCCTGAACGGCCTCCGCGCGTACGAGCTCGAGTTGTCCAAGGCGCGCCAGGCGTCGCTGCTCGCCTCGCTCGGGATCGCTCATCCGCGCACGCGAGTGGTCGCCGATCCGCGCGAGCTCGTGCGCGCCGCCGAAGGGCTGGAGTATCCGGTGCTGGTGAAGCCGAACATCGGCGGGAGCGGCGCCGGGATCCAGGCGTTCGCGACGTACGAGGAGCTGGCGGCGGCCAAAATCGACGGCGGCGTCGACGGAACGCTCCTCCTTCAGGAGCAGCTCCCGCCCGAGGGCGACGCGATCGTGCGCGTCGAGATCCTGGGAGGCGAGCTCTTGTACGCGATCAGGATCCTTCTGCTCCCGGGCACCTTCAACCTCTGCCCTGCCGACTACTGCGAGCTCCCCGGCCTCGCCGACGGCGTCTCGGGACGCGGGCTGCCGATCGAGCGCCACGACCCGCCGGCGGCCGTCGTCGAGGACGCGAAGCGGATCGTCGCCGCGGGCGGACTCGACCTCGGCGGGGTCGAGTACCTGGTCGACGCGCGGACCGGCGAGGCGACCTTCTACGACGTGAACTCGCTCTCGAACTTCGTCGCGAATGCGCCCGACGTAATCGGGTTCGACCCGTTCGCGAACCTCGCCGACCTGATCGTCGAGCGCGCGTTCGGACGCTCGACTGCGCGCGCGCACGCGGCCTAGCCAACTGTTTTATCGACGCGCTCGAGGTTCGAGAAGGCGCGCCGGGTCTTGCAAATCCGCAGGGTTGGCCCTACCCTCGGAGGAAGACATCGTCTGCGGCCGAACCGAGGGGGAAGCGATGGACGACGTCCGCTCGTATCCGACCGACCGCAGTTGGTGGACACAGCTCTCGTTCCGGCGGTCGGCGCCGACACGAGCGCGCCGCATCACCTTCGCCGACCTCGCCCGCATTCACCACGAGTGGCGCGCGGACCCGAACGACGCCGCGTTGAGCTCCCGTTACACGGACGCGCTGGCCGCGTTCCAGCACGACCACGGCGAGATCGACGACGCGTACTGGTGCCTCGACCGGCCGAGCGGCATCGCGGTGACCATCCAGCCGCTGCGCCGCGCCGCGGGGACGCGGCCGCGCTACCGGTTCCACCGTGAGACCGCGTGGGCCACGCAGCCCGACGTGCGGGTGACGCGGCTCTTGAACGCGAGCGACGAGCTCGGCGTCCGCGTCTCGCAGGTGCTGCGCGGGACGAGCGCGCGCGTCTGCATGGGGCTCGTGATGAGCTCGTCGAAGGCTCTGCTCGGGCTCGTCGATGCGCCGTCGCAGCCGGAGAGCGCCAACGAGCGCTCCGAGATCCTCAAGGAGGAGGAGCAGAAGCTGCGGGCAACCGAGCGCGAGTACCGGCGGACGGCGACGCGCCAGGCGCAGCTGGTCTACGTCGCGGGCGCGCTGGTCGGCGCGATCGCGCTGACCGCGCTCGTCCTGCTCGTGCTGTGGCTGATCAGCCTGCGCACGCGCCTGATGTGGCTGCCCGCGGACGGCGGGAAGGGGGCAGAGAAGACGGTGAGCCTGAGCCTCCTCTACCTGTGCGCGATCGCAGGCGGGCTGGGCGCGATCGTGAGCCTGATCGCACGGATCAACATGAACTCGTGCACGGTCGACTTCGAGGCGGGGCGTGGTGTGACGTTCGCGCTCGGGGCGCTCCGGCCGGCGCTCGGCGCCGTCTTCGGAATTGCCTTCTACGCCGCCGTCGTGAGCGGCCTGCTCGACCTCTTCAAGGTGCCGACCGACGACGAGACGAAGCAGTTCTACTTCTTCCTCGTGATCGCGTTCCTCGCCGGCTTCAGCGAGCGGTGGGCGCGAGACGTGCTGGTCGATCTCGACGGAGGGAAGCCGCCGGTGACCACGCCCGGGATCGGACCGGCCTAAGACCTCGCCGCCGCGTCTACGCGGTCGCCGTGATCGTGATCCCGCCGCGTGCTTTCTGCACCAGCGTCACCCGCACGCGGTCCGGCGGCAGGCCGACGGCCGCGGCGACGTCATCTCTGATTCGCACCACGAGGGCCTCGCAGAAGTGGCCCTCGTTCCGGAAGCCGCTCAGATACAGCTTGAGCGACTTCGACTCGATGCACAGCTCGCCGGGCCAGTACTCGATCGTCGCGTCATAGAGGTCGGGCTGCGCCGTAACGGGGCAGATCGCCGTCAGCTCGTCGCTCACGAGCGAGACGTGCGAGACGCCGGGGCTCGGGAAGGTCTCGAGCCCCGCGTAGTGCTCCGACCCCGCGTGCCCGAGCGCGACGAACTCGGTCTTCCGTGGAGCTCCCGCCACGGGTCGTACTCTAGGTTAGGCGACGGTGAGACGCGTGTACCTGGCCGGGCCGCCGTGGGCCGAGGAGTACCGGCGCCGCGCGACGGAGCTCGTGCGGGCGCGCGGGTGGGAGCCGGTCGACCCGATGCGGCGCGACTTCCGCGGCAACACGCGCGGCTTCGAGCACGAGATCGTGGAGGGCGACCTGGCGGACATCGGGTCGTGCGACGCAGTCCTCGCCGACTTCACCCGACCCGACGAGGGGACGGCGATGGAGGCGTGGTACGCGCGCGAGGCCGGCAAGACCGTCGTCGCCTACACGGGCGGAACGCCCGCGCATCCGTGGACGGTGTACGTCGCGGACGCCGTCCACGCCGACCTCGAGGCGGCGGTCGGAGCGCTCGGCGTCGGTGCGTCCTAGGATTCGGCGCCGAAGAGACCGGCGCCGATCGCGCCCGCGTACGAGCCGAGGGTCGCGCGGACGATCTCGATCCGGTCGAGCGGCGCGACGTTGCCGGCGCGGCGGTGCACCGTCTCGCGCAGTGGGCGGAGGAGCAGGTCGCCGGCCTCGGCAACGCCGCCGCCGATCACGACCCGTTCCGGTGAGAGGAAGATCGTGAGGTTGGCGACGGCGGTGCCGATGAGATTGCCCGCGCGCGCGAGTGCGTCGACCGCGCGCGCATCGCCGCCGCGGGCTGCGGCTACGACCTCGTCGAAGGAGGGACGGCCGGCGTCGCGTGCGATCGCGCGCGCACCGGCGACCAGCTCGAGGCAGCCGTCGTTGCCGCATTCGCAGCGTGGCCCGTCCAGGATCACCGTGTGGTGCCCGATCTCGCCGGCACGGTCGGCGACGCCGAGGTGGAGCTTGCCGCCGACGACGAGCCCGCCGCCGACGCCCGTGCCGCAGACGACGCAGATCGCATCGCGCGAGCCGCGCGCCGCGCCGACGCGCGCCTCGGCGAGCGCGAACGCGTGGCCGTCGTTGACGAGCGCGACCGCCTGCCCGAACGCTTCCTCGAGCGGCTCGCGGATCGAGCGGCCGGCCCAGTCGCCGTACAGATTCGGGAGCAGCAGCGCGACGCCGCGCTCGTCGAAGAGCCCGGGCAGCGCGACGCCCACCGAGTCGACCGCGCCCGCGGAGGCGCCGAGGGCGGCGATCCGCGGGAGGACCGCGTCGGGTCCGCCGTCCTCCGAGAGCGTCGGCGCCCGCCTCGTCTCGACGACGGCGTCGTCCTCGAGCACCGCCAGCTTGATGTTCGTCCCGCCGACGTCGAGGCCGAGTCGCCTCACAGGAGCCGTCTCACAGGAGCCGTCTCATCGGGCGGTCCAGCCGCCGTCGACCGTCAGCACGGTGCCGGTGACGAACAGCGCCGTCGCGAGGTAGAGCGCGGCCGACGCCACGTCCTCCGGCCGCCCGAAGTCGGCGGTCAGCGGCTGCAGGTCTGCGAGCCGCGCGCGGATCCGCTCGTCGGCCTGCGCCCGCGCGCTCATCGGCGTCTCGACCAGGCCCGGGCAGACGACGTTGCAGCGGATTTGCTCCCGCGCGTAGGTGACCGCCATCGCGCGCGTCAGGCCGATCAGCCCCGCCTTCGAGGCCGCGTAGGCATGGGTGGCGAAGTCGTCGTCGCCGCCGACGAGGCCGAGCACGGACGAGACGGTCACGATCGCGCCGCCGCCCGCCGCACGCAGCGGCGCAATCGCGCGCCGGCAGTAGAGGAAGACGCTCTTCAAGTTCGCGTCGAGGACGGCGTCCCACGCCTCCTCCGTGCACGACTCGACCGGCCCGTCGCCGAGGCGGCGGCCGCTGATCCCGTGTGCGCACACGAGCGCGTCGAGGCGGTCGAGCTCGGGCCACACGTCGCCGAGGTCGACGCCGTGCACGGAAAAGCCGGCCTCCTCGAACGCGCTCACGGTCGCCGCGCCGATCCCGCCGCGGGAGCCGGTGACGATTGCCGTCCGCACGTGGGCCGTACCGTCGCACAGAGAATGTCAGCCGTGTCGGTCGTGGAGCGGATCCGGTCGGAGCGCCTCGTCGCCGTCCTGCGCCGGTTCGAAGACGTGGACGCGCGCGTGGAGGCGCTCGCGCAGGCGGGCGTGCGCGTGGTCGAGATCACGCTCGACACGCCCGACGCCCTCGCGGCGATCGAGCGCGCGCGGGCGCGAGGCGACGTCTCGGTGCTCGGAGGCACGGTGCGCCGGCCCGAGCAGGTCGAGGAGGCGGTCGCCGCCGGCGCCGAGGCGATCGTCTCGCCCGCGCACGTCCAGGCGGTTCTCGAGCGAGCGCGTGAGCTGGGCGTCCCGGCGATCCCGGGGGCGCTGACGCCGACGGAGGTCGAGGCCGCGTGGGCCGCGGGCGCCGCGGTCGTGAAGCTCTTTCCCGGCAGCGTCGGCGGGCCGAGCTACGTCCGCGAGCTGCTCGCGCCGCTCGCCGACGTGCCGCTGCTCGTGACCGGCGGCGTCGACTCGTCGAACGCGCGTGCGTTCCTCGACGCGGGCGCCGTCGCGGTCGGCGCCGGCTCAGCGCTCGCCGATCCGGGCGAGGCCGGGCGCCTCGTCGCGGCGACCCGTCGCTGAAGCCGGCCCGCTCAGTTCCAGCCCGCGACCGCGATGATGTGGGCTGCCGTCTCCTCGAGCGACGACCGCTCGGTCTCGAACAGCCGCACCTCCGGGCTCAGATCCCGCGGCGGAGCCGGCACCTCGCGAAGCGCCAGCTCCGGCCCGCCGCCGCGGCCCGACCCCATCTCGCGATGGCGAAGGCGCGCGCGGAGCGTGGCGTCCGACGCCGCCAGCTGGATAAGCGTGAACCGCTCGCCGTCCGTCGCGCGCCGGACCCACTCGAGCTCGTCGCGGCGCGTCAGGTGTTTGCCGGCGACGACGAGCCGCTGTGCGCCGTGGTCGCGAAAGCTCTGCCAGACGGCGGCGAGGTTCCGCTCCGCCAGCTCCTGGTGGTTCGGCGGCGGCGGATAGACGAGGTCGAGCGTCTCGGTGTCGATGACAGCGTGCGCGACCCGCGCGCGCCGGAGCTGGCCCGAGACCTCGAGCGCCGTCGAGGACTTCCCCACACCGGTGGGCCCGGCGATCACCACGACCTCGATCACGCGCGCGACTGTACGACACCGCTTGTAAAGACGGTGCTAGGAAGCCTCCGTCACGACGTCCGCGAACTCTCCGGTCGACTCGTCCTTGAGGATCATCTTCCGGCGGCCGTCCGGCATCTGCTCCTCCTTGATCACCGTCTTGCCGTCGTACTCGCGCCGCGCGCGCTCGATCCGCGGCACGCCGCGGCCGCGCCATTCGTCGAGCTGAACCGGTTCCCACCGGTCGGACCGTGCCGAGGCGTAGCAGGCGTCCATCACGGCGTTCACGACGTACCCGTCGTAGAAGGTCTCCGTCGGCTGACGCCCCTCGTCGAGCGCGTCGAACATGTCCGTGAACATGTCGACGTACCCGAGCTCCGCGACCTCGTCGCCGACCGGGAACAGCCAGCCGGAGGCGGTCTCGGCCTTCTCGGCCACGTAGCCGCCCTCGCCCGAGGAGAACATCTCGAAGCCGGTGCGGAGGAAGTGGTTCGTCCAGATCGTGCCCTCCGTGCCGGCGACCTCGTCGCGCAGGTCCATCCCGCCGCGGAAGGTCCACGAGACCTCGAACTGGCCGACTGCGCCGGACTCGAACTTGATCATCGCGATCGCGTTGTCCTCCGCCTCGATCGGGTGGACGAGCGTGTCCATCCACGCCATCACCTCGAGCGGGCGGTTGTCCTTTCCCATGTAGCTGCGCACGATCTCGATGCAGTGGCAGCCGAGGTCGACGACGCAACCGCCGCCGGCCTGCGCCGTGTCCCAGAACCACGCCGAGTGGGGGCCGGGATGCGTCTCGCGCGACCGCGCCCACGTGACCTGGCCGATCTGCCCCTGGCGCACCGCCTTGATCGCCTTCAGCGTCTTCGGCGAGTAGACGAGGTCCTCGAGGTAGCCCGCGAAGATTCCCGCCTGCTCGACCGTGTCGAGGATCCGCTTCGCCTCCGCTGCGTGGCGCGCGAGCGGCTTCGTGCACAGCACCGCCTTCCCGTGCTTCGCAACGAGCGCGATTGCCTCCTCGTGCAGGTGGTTCGGGAGGCCGACGACGACCACGTTCGTATCCGGGTGCGCGATCGCCTGCTCGAGGTCGGTAGACGTCTCCGGGACGCCGTTCGCGCGAGCGAACGCCTCGGCGCGCTCCGCCGAGCGGGAATAGACGACGTGCACGCGGTCCCGGTTGCGCTGCCCGTGCAGCGTGCGCGTGTAGAAGAGCCCGATCAGGCCCGTGCCGAGCATCGTCACCCTGTGGCCGCTCACCTGCACACTCCTTGCGTCGCGTTCGCCGTCGTGGTTGTCTAGACAGGTAGATGGCCGACTCTACTTCGCGCGCGGAAGCCGGAACGAGCTTCCTGGCGGCGGCGCGCGGGCTCCTCGACCGGCTCGAGGCGCAGGCCGATGCGATCGCAGCCGCCGCGGGAATCTGCGCGGACGCGATCGCGCCGGGAGGACTCGTCCACGCCTTCGGGACGGGCCACTCCCGCGTCCCGGTCGAGGAGCTCTTCCCGCGCTACGGCTCGTACGCCGGGTTCAACCCGCTCGTCGAGCTCTCGTTGACCTTTCACACCGAGGTCGTCGGCGCCAACGGGCAGCGGCAGGCGATGTTCCTCGAGCGCGTCGAGGGGCTTGCCGAGGCGATCCTCGCCAACTTCGAGCTCGCGCCGCCGGACGCGATGATCGTCTTCAGCCACGGCGGGAACACGGCCGTTCCCATCGAGATCGCGATCGGAGCCCGCCGCCGCGGGCTGCCGGTGATCGCAGTCACGTCCGTCGCGCACACGCTCGCGTCTGCGCCGGGCCACTCCTCCGGAACGAGGCTGCTCGACCACGCCGACATCGTGCTCGACCTGGCGACACCGCCGGGCGACGCGCTCGTCTCCCTCGACGGTCTCGACACACCGGTCGGCCCCGGCTCGTCATTGACCGCGATCGCGCTTGCGAACGAGCTCAAGGTGAGGACGGCCACGCTGCTCGTCGAGCGGGGGGCGCTCCCGCCCGTTCTGACGAGCCCGGTCCTCGTCGGGCGCGAGCGTTCCGACAGGCTCTTCGACGAGGGGTACGCCGACCACGCGCGCCGGCTTGCCCGCGCCCTCCGCACCCACTGACGGCGCCGCTCGCCGCCGCGAGCTCCTCGCCCCGACCTCGAAGACGACCCAGCAGGCGAGGAAGGCGCCGAGCCCGAGCAGGACGGCCCGCGGTACGTGGGGCAAACCGCCGTCCCCGCCGTGCCCCTGCGTCCACACGGCGCTCGCGGACGGGACGTGCTGTGGCAGCGGCCGTCCGGCGGCCCGTGCGAGCCGGCGGACGAGCGTAGTCGCGACGGCTGCGAGCTCGTTGCCGCCCGCGTGGCGGGAGACCGCGAGGCCGCGTGCCGCCGGCTGTGCGTCGTCGTCTCCCACCGACTTCAACCCGCCGCCCCGGCGGTCCCGGCCTGCGAGACCGATGCCGTACGGAGTGACGACGACGAGCGGAGCGTCGAGCATCCGCGCTCCACCGAGCTCGCGCTCCACGAACTCGGCGAATGCCTGCGGCTTCCGGAGCAGCGACGGATCGGCGAGGTCGTCCCCGCTTCCGACGAGTGCGACCTTGATCGGGTACCCGCGCTGCGCGGCGGCCCGAAGCACACCGATCAACCGGAGCTCGACCTGCTGAGACGGACGGGTCGAGACCGCGGGGTAGAGGCTGTCGCCCTCGAGCGCGTGCGTCGACGGGTCGCCGTGTGCGCGCGCGGCGCCCGCCACGGCGAGAGCCGTCGCGAGCGCCGCGATCAACACGGCCGCGGGTCTACCCAGCGACCTCGACCTCCTCCAACTCGCTCTCGAAGAGCGCATCTTCGGCGGCGTGGCTGACGGCGTGCGAGTCGGGACCCGCGCGCAGGCCGAGCATGTACGCGATCGCGAGCTTCGCATGGCGCAGCGACCGCCCGGGGTCGGTCGCGGGGCCGATCGCGTTGTCGCTCTCGACGATGTAGAACCGAGAGCCCTTCGCACCCACGTCGTCGAAGAGCTTCTTGTAGCCGACGACGCCCGGGTCCGGGTCGACAGGATAGCCCTGGGCGATCGACCCTTCGCCGGTGTAGAGCGCGTCGTTGTTCGCGAGCCCGCCCGGAGCGAACGTCGGCGGGCGAGTCACGACCTGCGTGAACGGGTTCGTCGGCGGCGCCGGCTGCACCGCGAGCCGCGTGCCGTCCTTGATGTGCCAGGCGACGATCCGCTGGTAGTTCGCGGTCCACCAGCCGTACGCGTCCCACAGCTTCGACCGGTCGTACGGGTTCGCTGCGCTCCAGCCGGGGAACGGGAACCGCGCGCGGCCGGAGTAGGAGTGGAACGTATCCGGCTCGATGAACACGAGGTTCCGGTCGGTGTGCTCGAAGAACCAGGTCATCCGGTTGACGCCGGCGAGCTCCGGGTGGGCCGTGGGGCTGAAGCCCTGGAAGCCGTTCTGCTCGACGTGCCAGTACCACTTCAGACCGGCGTCGGCACACGCCTGCCCGACGATGTTCGCGCGCCGAGCGGCCTCGGTCCAGCCGATCGTCGTACCGGGCCCGTTCGCGAGCAGGTTCGACCCGGTCGGATCGCCGGCGGTGCCGACCATCGGCATCCCGAGCGTCTGTGCGTTCGCGATCTGCGTCTGGCCGTTGGCCGAGAGCCCGTCGGTCGCCGCGCTGTACATCGTGCCGAGGCTGGCCGTGTGCGTGCCCTGGGCGACGAGGCCGGCGCTGTCCAGGTACTGCCGGATCTCGGCGATCGTCGGCTGGCGTCCGAGCTCATTGACGTTCTGGGTGAACTGGAAGAACTCGAACCCGCGATAGCCCAGCGACGCGAGGTACTCGAACACCTCGACGAAGCCGCCCGGGAGCGGCACGAGCGGGCCGAGGTCGGTCGGATCCTGCGGGAAGTTAGCCCCGCCGAGGTAGCCCATCGTCGGCGTGAGGTTGTTCGCCCGGCTGTTCGCGATGCTGCGCCGCGTGATCGCGTCGCGGATCGAGAACTGCTGGACGCCGAGCTTGCCTGGTGGAGCCAGGCGCTCACCGAGGCCATTTGGCGCACCGCTCAGTGCCTGCGGCACGCGCGAGCCGAGTGCAGACAGGCTGGCGGCGCCGAGCGCGGCTGCGCCGAGGAACTTCCGGCGGCTCAGCGAGTGGTCGGAATGCAAGGTGACTCTCCCTTCTGTCGTAGATGCGCGCATCACGGCGCCGAGATCCCCTGGCCGCCGAACTCGACCCAGTTGAGGTTGAAGAAGTTGTTCGTCGGCCCGCCGGTCAGCGAGCGGAAGACGAGGTACAGCTTGTGCAGCCCGCCTGGATCGGTCAGGGGGAAGGTCTGACTCGCATACGTCGTCGCGCTTGCGGTCGCGGCGACGTTGAACGTGCTGTGCAGCGGGCCGTCGACGGCGTCGAGATGGAGCTCGACGGCGCCGGCGACGCCCGTGGCTGCCGTCCCGCCCGAGACCCGGAACGTGAGCGAGTCGACGGCGATCAGGTTGAACGGTCCGTTGAGCAGCAGCCAGTCGCCGTTCCCGAGGCTGCCGCGCTGCAGGCCGCCCCCGACATCGGCGGTCGAGGAGGTGTTCGTACCGGACTGCTCGAGCACGAACTCCACCTCCTGCTTCTGCTGGCGGATCTGTACCTGCTCGGTCGTCGTCAGCGCCGGCACCGAGCCGTCACCGCGGTCGGTGTAGGTCGCGCTGACGACCCCGAAGACGTTCCCGCCGTGGGAGCTGTCATCGGCGACGGTGTGCAGGATCCCTGTGCATCCGGTGACGTTCTCCTCCGCATGGCCGTGCGTGTCGTGACCGAGCACGAACGTCACGTGGACGCGGGTGCAGTCGATCACGCCGTCCTCCGGGTCGGTGACGGTGACGCCGAACGGAATCGAGTCGCCGAAGGCGAAGGTGCCGCCCTCGACCGGAACGGTGATCTTGACCGTCGGCGCGGTGTTCCCGACGGTGATCACCGTGCTCTTCGAATCGGTCTTCCCGCTCGAATCGGTCACGGTCAGCTTCGCTGTGAAGACGCCGGTTGTCGTGTAGACGTGGATCGGGTCAGGGTCGACCGAGTCAGTCGTTCCGTCGCCGTCGAAGTCCCAGGCGAAGCGGATCGAGTCCGCGGGGTCGGGGTCGAACGAGCCTTCGCTCGTGAACTGAACCGTCAGCGGCTCCTGGCCATTCGTCGGCGTCGCCCCGATCACGGCCTGGGGTGCGCGCAGGCCCTTCACGTAGTCCCACCGATAGAGGCCTGCGTCGGGGTTGGCGGCGAAGAACCCGTCGCCGTACGTCAGCAGGTAGAAATGCCCGCTGCCGTCGAACTGGAGGTCCATCGGGTTGTCGCACTCGAACGGCTGCGTCCGCGCGACGATCGCCTGCCCGCAGCTCAGCAGGTCGTTGATCTTCATCACGCGGTTCTGCGAGTCGAGCCTGACCTCGCGCAGGTAGTCGCGTGTGAACTCGCCGAGGAAGACCGCGCCGTCGTAGTACGGCGGGAACTTCGTCGCGTCCGGGTTCACCGGGTCGAAGTGGTACTTCGTCGCCCCGTGGGGACCGACGCCGTTCGTGCCGCTGATCTCGGGGAAGAGCTGCGGGCAGGCAGTCGCGCCCGAGCCGTTGTAGTAGGCGAAGCACGGCGTCCCGAGCGGCGGCGCGCCGTTGTCGCGGTACGAGTACCAGATGTCCGGCTGCGTGACCGGCGGGATCGTCTGCAGCCCGCCCTCGACCGCCGGGCCGCCGTTCAGGTTCCACCGCGAGGTGTTGTCGGGACCCTTCGCGGTCCCACCGCAGGCGAACGGCTGCGGTGGGCTGTTCAGCGGCGTCGACGTGTTGAAGTTCCACTGGTAGTAGGGCAGCGTCGGCGAGTAGCACACGGGCCAGCCGTAGTTCGCGGGCTTGCGCACGATCTCGACCCGACCCGTGCCGGCAGGACCGCGGAACTGCTCGGGCACCTGCGAATCGGGCGAGTAGTCCGTCACGTACGCGACGTCGTTCTCGTCGACCTGGATGCGGAACGGGTTCCGGAAGCCCATGGCGTAGATCTCGGGCCTCGTCTTCGGAGTCAGCGGCCCGAAGAGATTCCCCGGCGGGATCGTGTACGACCCGTCGCTGCCGACGTTGATCCGCAGCACCTTGCCGCGGAGGTCGTTCGTGTTCAGCGCCGACCGCCGCGAGTCGACGTGGGGCGCGTTGAACCAGTCGCCCTCCTGCGTCGTCGCGATCGTGACCGTGACCCCCGTCGCGGTGGCCGTCAGCTGCGGCACGTTCGTCGCCGAGAGCGAACCGCGGAAGTTGACGGTACGCGTACCGGTGCCGGTCACCGCGACATCGTCGATGTTCTCCAGCGCCTCGAGCTTCGCCTCGAGGTCCGTGTTCGAGATCGGGACGGCGATCGCGGCGGTCGTCTGACCCTGAAACGTGAGCGTGAACGTGCCGCTCGCGCCCGCCGGGACGGCGACGGTCTGGCTCTCGTTCGTCTTCATGTCGTTGAACGGCCCGAAGCCGCCCGAGTTGCCGCCGCCGGCCGGCGAGTCGTCGCCGGTGACGAGCCAGAGATTGTTGTGCTTGTCGAAGTCGATGTCGCCGGCGACGTGGCAGCACGCGCCGCGGTTGTTGGAGACGCGGAGAATCTGCTGCTCCGTCGCGAGGTCGAGGTGCGCGGGCGTGTCGGCGGTTCCGTCGACGAACTTGAACCGCGAGAGCTGGAAATAGCCGATCCAGGGGTCCCACGCGCTGAGCGACGCCGCCGTGTTGGGCGCGCTGCCGGCCGGCGTCGTGATCGTGCGCGTGACTCCGTCCGACTGCTTCACGGTCACGGTCGGAGGTGCGTAGTAGAGATAGACCCAGTGGTTCTGCTCGAAGCCGTTGTCGATCGCCGGCCCGTATAGGCCATCCTCGCTGTTCGTGTAGACCGGGATGTTCGCGAGGACGGTCTCGTCGCCCGAGCCCGGGTCGTGCAGGCGCACCTGCCCCCCGCGCGCCGTCTGGATCACGCGCCCGTCAGGGAGGACGTCGAACCCGATCGGCTCGTTCAGGTTCGGCGGCGCGGTGACCTTCGTCTGCTGGTAGTTCGCGAGCACCGTCGCGCCGCAGTCGCTGTAGGTCGTGTCCGACTGCCCCGCGGCCCACTCGATCGCGCCTGCGAGGTGGGTGCGGAACGCGGGCTCGGAGAACGACGACGGCGTGTGTCCGCCGGCGGTGTAGAACGAGCGGCCGCCGTTGTAGTCCTTGCACCACGCGATCGGATGATCGGGGCCCATCGTCCCGCCGGTGATGCCGACGAGATCCGCAGGCTGCTGGTCGAACGGCGCTTCGGTGAGCGTCGCGAGCACGTGGCTGACGCTGCGGACGTTCGCCTGGAAGTTGTACCAACCGTCCGTTCGCGTCCAGTACTCGGGCAGGCTCTTCGACGCGTCGTGGAAACGGTCCGCGACCTTGATCGTGCCCGATTGGACGGTCGTCTCGCCGCTTGCGCGCGTGCCGAGGACGCCGGTGAGGAACTGCCAGTCGGGCTCCGCCTCGATGGCGGCGTGAATCGCGACGAGTCCTCCGCCGTTTCCGTAGTAGCGCTCGAACGCGGCCTGCTCGTCATCTGTGAGCACGTCGCCGGACGTGTTCAGGAACACGACGGTCCGGAACTGCCTCAGGTGCGAGTCGTCGAACTTGCGGTCGTCGTCGGTCACCTCGAGCGCGAAGCGCTCGTCGATCGAAATCGTGCGGAGCGCGTTCACCCCGGCCTGCGTCGACGCGTGGCTTCCGCCCGCGCTCTTGGTGAAGACCAGGACTTTGTACTGGACGCCGTTGCCCCTCGTGGGCGGCGCGGCGCCGACCGAGGCTGCGGTCGGCAGCGTGAGCGTGAGCGCCGCGGCCGCGAGAACGGCTGTGCGGACTGCCCACGTCATGGACGGTGCTCCTCGTGCATGTCAGATCCCCCTTCGCGCCGCAGAGGCTTGATGGGACGTCGACGGTCGACGCGGCTGGATGGGCGGGCGAACGCCAGGCCATGGGCGCGGACGGTAACGCGACTTTTGTCGCAAAGCAAGCAAAGATTGGACGAAAACGCGAGAGTTTGGAGAAATCACGCAAATGTGTGTATGTTCGAGTGAGAAGTGACGCTGGACGGGAATCACACAGGGGCCGCCGAAGCACACCGATACACTCGGCTCGTGCGGAAGAACGCGGCCGTGCCCGCGGAGGAGCGGCTCGCGGGTCTCGTGAGCGTCCTCGACTACGTCCGCACCAGCGGCTTGGCGACCCGGCCGCAACTCGTCGCAGCGACCGGCCTCAGCCGCGCCATGGTCACTCAGCGCGTCACGGAGCTCGTCGACTACGGCCTCGTCGTCGAGGGCGGACTCGGCCCGTCGACGGGAGGCCGGGCGCCGCGCACCGTCCAGTTCCGGGCCGACGCCGGGTACCTCCTCGTCGCCGATCTCGGCGCGACGAGCATCGACGTCGGCGTCGCCGACCTCGCGGGGACGATCCTCGCCCACCGCGCCGAGCCGGCCGACATCGCCGCGGGCCCGGCGGAGACGCTCGGGCGCGTGGACGAGCTGTTCGCCCGCCTCGTAGGCGAGCGCGGCGACCTCCCGCGCGCGCTGTGGGGAATCGGAGTCGGCGTTCCGGGGCCGGTCGAGTTCGAGTCCGGCCGCCCGATCTCCCCACCGATCATGCCGGGCTGGGACCGGTACGACGTGCGCGCGCGCTTCGCCGCCTACGGCGTCCCCGTGTGGGTCGACAACGACGTCAACCTGATGGCGCTCGGCGAGCTTCGTGCCGGCGTCGCCCGCGGCCACGACAACGTCGTGTTCGTGAAGATCGGAACGGGGATCGGCGCCGGGATCGTCGTCGGCGGCAAGCTCCACCGCGGCGCTCAGGGGTGCGCGGGCGACATCGGCCACATCCAGGTGCTCGACGACGTGCCGGTCGTCTGCCGCTGCGGCAACGTCGGGTGCCTCGAGGCGCTTGCGGGCGGCGCCGCGCTTGGCCGCGACGGCGAGGCGCTGGCGCGCGACGGGCGCAGCCCGTTTCTCGCCGCGCTTGCCGCCGAGCACGGGACGATCGGTGCGGCGGACGTCGCGCGCGCGGCGACGCACGGGGACGCGGCGAGCATCGAGCTGCTGACGACCGCGGGACGTCGCGTCGGAGCCACCCTCGCCGGGATCGTCAACTTCTTCAACCCGTCCCTCATCGTCATCGGCGGCGCCGTCGCCGGGGCGGGCGACCTCCTGCTCGCGACGATCCGGCAGAGCGTCTACCGGCGGTCGCTGCCGCTCGCGACGCGCGACCTCGTCGTCAAGCGCTCGACACTCGGTGACCGCGCCGGCGTGATCGGTGCCGCGGAGATGGTCACCGACGAGCTGTTCGCGGCGCGCCAGCTCGTTCAGTGGCTCGCGGACGGAGCGCCGAACGACGAGATCCAGTTCGC
>Ga0126312_10000963_pt1 | contig 18305 bp, 16 predicted proteins | sample Plot104A_FD_92537 | JGI IMG/M metagenome (GOLD analysis project Ga0126312, IMG submission 92537) | Serpentine soil microbial communities from UC McLaughlin Reserve, CA, USA - Plot104A | ecosystem: Environmental > Terrestrial > Soil > Grasslands | place: USA: UC McLaughlin Reserve, Lake County... | reverse complement strand
GATCGGCACCGGAATCGGCGACGAGTACGACGCCGAGAAGCTCCGTTATCACCGCGTGATCGTGATGACCGACGCCGACGTCGACGGGGCGCACATCCGCACGCTCATCCTCACCTTCCTTTTCCGCCAGATGCCCGAGCTCGTCGAGCGCGGCCATGTCTACATCGCCGTGGCTCCGCTCTACCGCGTGAAGATCGGCAACCAGGAGATCTACGTCGAGAAGGAATCGCAATTCGAAGACCTGCTGGTCCGCGAGCGGATCAAGGACATGGAGGTCACCGACCGCGACGGAAACACTCAAAAGCTGACTGAAGCGCGGTATCGCAGGCTCGTCGGCCCGCTGGCGGAGTTCGAGGGCTACGCAGCGCGGCTGCGTGCCGATTACGGCGCGCAGGCCGTGAACTTCCTCGTCGAACATCGACTGCTGGAGGCTGCGGACACCGGCGCGGACCTCGAGCGGGCGCTCGCAGGGCTCGACAAGGACGGTTACGAGCTCGACCTCGTCGAGAAGGGCAAAGAGATGTTCCGCGTCAAGGTCGTCGAGAAGGAGACCAGCGCGGCGAAGCACGTCACGATTCCCGAAGAGCTGCTGGGCTCGACGTACTACGCGCAGTTGGGCGCGAGGTACGCGAAGCTTCAGGAGCTCGTCGGTCGCCCGCCGTTCCGAATCACCCTCGGCAAGAAGAGCCGCGAGGCCGACACCTTCGAGCAGCTGCGGCACCAGGCGATCGACCTCGCCAAGGAAGGCATCGAGGTCGGCCGCTTCAAGGGCCTCGGCGAGATGGACGCCGAGGATCTGTGGGAGACGACGATGAACCCGGCAAACCGGATGCTGGTTCGCGTTGAGGTCGAAGACGCCGCCGCCGCCGATCTTGCCTTCGCAATGCTGATGGGCGATCAGGTCGAGCCGCGGCGGCTGTTCATCGAGCAGAACGCACGCGACGTGAGGTTCCTGGATGTCTAACGTCGAACCGCTCGGCGCCGGCCGAATCGAGGCGCGCGAGCTCGAGCAGGAGCTCCGCTCGAGCTTCCTCGACTACGCGATGAGCGTGATCGTGTCGCGTGCCCTGCCGGACGTGCGCGATGGGCTCAAGCCCGTGCACCGGCGCGTCCTCTACGGGATGCACGAGGCCGGCATGCAGCCCAACCGGCCGTTCAAGAAGTCGGCGCGGATCGTCGGCGACGTCATGGGCTCATACCACCCCCACGGCGACACGGCCATTTACGACACGCTCGTCCGACTCGCACAGCCGTTCTCGATGCGATACCCGCTCGTCCAGGGCCAGGGCAACTTCGGCAACATCGACGACTATCCCGCTGCTGCGATGAGGTACACCGAGTCGCGCCTGTCTCGGATCGCGACCGAGATGCTCCGCGACATCGACGCCGACACGGTCGACTTCCAGCCGAACTACGACGAGTCGCGCCGCGAGCCATCCGTTCTTCCCGCCCGCTTCCCGAATCTGCTCGTCAACGGCTCCGCGGGGATCGCCGTGGGGATGGCGACGAACATCGCGCCGCACAACCTCGGCGAGGTGATCGACGCCCTCGTTGCGCTGATCGACGAGCCGGAAATCGACGTCGAGCGCCTCACCCGTCACATCAAGGGCCCGGATTTCCCGACCGGGGGGATCATCCTCGGCCGTGAGGGAATCCGCGAGGCTTACCGCTCAGGCCGGGGCCGGATCGTGATGCGGGCTCGCGCTCACATCGAAGAGCTACGGGGCGGCAAGTCGGCGATCGTCGTCACCGAGCTGCCCTACGGGGTGAAGAAGGGCGGCGACACGGGCGTGATCAAGAAGATCGCCGACCTCGTCAACGACAAGGTTTTGACCGAGGTCTCCGACCTCGCCGACCATTCCGACCGCTCGGGGATGCGGGTCCAGATCGAGCTCAAGCGCGACGCCGTGCCGCAGGTGGCGCTGAACAAGCTCTTCAAGCACACGCCGCTGCAGACGACCTTCGGCGTCAACGCAGTTGCATTGGTCGACGGCGTGCCGCGGACGCTGTCGCTGCGCGACATGCTCCAGCACTATCTCGACTTCCAGCGCGAGATCGTCACCCGGCGGTCGAAGTTCGACCTCCGCAAGGCCGAGGCGAGGGCGCATGTGCTCGAGGGCTACCTCAAGGCGCTCGACCAACTCGATGCCGTCATCGCTCTCATCCGCGGCTCGGCCGATCCTGACGAGGCCCGCGAGGGGCTGCAGCGCGAGTTCGAGCTGACCGAGATCCAGGCCCAGGCGATCCTCGATCTGCGGCTCCAACGTCTGACCGGCCTTGAGCGGAAGCGGATCGAGGACGAGTACGCCGACCTCGAGGAGCGGATCGCCGAGCTCCGAGCGATCCTCAGCGATGAGGCCCGCATCGACGCGCTGATCCGCGAGGAGCTGCTCGACATCAAGTCGATCTATGCAAAGGGCGACGACCGCCGTACCGAGATCGTGGCCGCCGAAGGCGAGCTCGAGCTCGAGGATCTGATCGCGGAAGAGGACATGGTGATCGCGATCACGCGCTCCGGCTACATCAAGCGGCTCCCTGTCACCACCTACCGGGAGCAGCGCCGCGGCGGCATCGGGGTCATGGGCATGGAGCTAAAGGACGAGGACTACATCGAGCACCTGTTCGTGGCCTCGACGCACGACTACATCCTCTTCTTCACCTCCGTCGGCAAGGTCTATCGGCTGAAGGTCCACGAGCTTCCGCTCGGGACGCGCCAGGCCAAGGGCCGCGCGATTGCGAACTTCCTGCCCTGCGGCCAGGGCGAGACGACGCGGGCGGTGATCGCCACGCGCGATTTCAAGGAGGCCGAGTACCTCGTGGCGGCGACGAAGAACGGCATCGTCAAGAAGACGCGGTTCGAGGAATACGACACGCCGCTGAAGGCTGACGGGATCATCGCCATCAACCTGCGCGGAGGCGACGAGCTGATCGGCGTCATTCACACGAACGGCGACGACGACATCCTCATGGTCTCGCGAAAGGGCCAGGCGATCCGGTTCCACGAGAGCGACGCGCGGCCGATGGGACGGGCGACCGGCGGCGTTCGCGGCATGAACCTCCGCAAGAGCGACGAGGTGATCGCGATTAACCGGGCCGAGAACGACGCCGACCTGCTCGTCGTCACCGAGAACGGCTTCGGAAAGCGCACGCGGATCGACCAGTACCCCGTCAAGGGCCGCGGGGGGCTCGGGGTCAAGACGGTGCAGCTCACCGAGGCAAAGGGCCAGCTCGCCGGCGCCAGAGTCGTGCGGGGCGGCTATCAGGTCATGCTGATCTCCACCGGCGGCACGGTCATCCGGATGCCGGTGGACGACATCCGGCAGATGAGCCGCGCCACTCAAGGCGTGATCGCGATGCGGCTGCGCGAGGGCGAGCGGGTATCCGCACTCGCGCCGGTGGTCGAGTCGTCGGAGGACGACTTGGCGGTCCCGGCTGAGGTTGCAGCGGCGCCCGAGCAGTAGCTGTCCGCGCGCCCCGACTGAATTAACCGGTTCTCTTCCCAACTTGCGGAGAGCGCGTTATCTTCCTCTGGAGGGGTCGGGATCTGAGTCGAACAAGGGTGGTGTATGTCTCCAAGCACGCAAGCCGATCTCCTGGAGCCCGTCGATCTCGCCGAGCACCTGAACAAGGTCGAGCTCTATCTCGGCCAGGTGTGCCAGATCGCCGGCATCTCGAAGATGCAACTGGACTACTGGACGAACAAGGCCCAGATTCCGACCAAGGGCCGGAAGCAGCGCATCTACGACATGGATGCGGTCGAGACCGTGATGCTGATCAAGCAGGCCAAAGACAAGGGTCTGAACCTCGGCGCCGCCATCGAGGCAGCCCAACGGTTCCGCGAGCGCGAGCGACGCGCTAGCGTGCCGGGAGCCGAGGAGATCTCAGCCGCTCCGCTGCCCGCTCGGCCGGCATCACATTGACGTAGATCCCCGCGCCGAGCTCGATGCCGGCGAGTGCGGTGAGTCGCGGCACGACGTGGATGTGCCACGGCGGGCCCGGGTGGAGCCACGCATTCCACGGCCTCACGCCCTCGGCGGCGTGCAGCAGGCGCACGAGATCCCGGAGCAGGATCAGGCCGTCGGCGAGCGCACCGTCTCCTGTAGGCGGCGCGATCAGGCTCTCGTACGGGCCGGCGCCGACCGGGTGAACAGCGGCGACCACGCCGCCACGCCTGGCGACCTCGAACGGCTCGAGCAGTTCCGGCAGCCGTTCGAGCGGCTCGCTCGGAAGCTCGGTCCAGACGAGTTGCGAGTGGCTGTGGGGAAGGCTCGCGCCGGCCAGCCGCCCCTCGTTGATGAACGCGAGCACTCTCGCCTCCTCTTCGCCCATGCGCTTCTGCCAAGCCTCGGCGACGAACGCCACCTGCGTTTCGTCGAGATCGGCGAAGGAGCGGACATGTTCGGGCGAGTGGATGACGACCTCCTGACGCTCGAACGCGGGGTAGAGGTTCGGCACGACGCGGACTCGCCAAGGGTCGCCGATCCGAAGCGTTTCGGGCGGCGTTCGCTCCTCTCGGCCGGCGCAGAACGGGCAGGCCTCGAGCTCTTCCTTGGTGGCGGACTCGATCTCCGGGAGCCAGGCGCCGGGACGATCGCTGCGCCCTGGCGCGATCAGGACGAGGCGGCGGGTGAGCGGATCTTTGCGGACGGTCAGCGGTTGGAGTTACCGTCGCCCAGCAGCGGTTTGAAGAGCTCGATCGGCAGCGGCAGGATGATTGTCGACGAGCGCTCTGAGCTGATCTCGAGCATCGTCTGGAGGAAGCGGAGCTGGAGCGACATCGGGTTCTCGGCGAGAACGACCGCGGCGTCTTTCAGCCGCTCGGAGGCCTGGAACTCGCCCTCGGCGGCAATCACCTTGGCGCGCCGCTCGCGCTCTGCCTCCGCCTGCCGGGCCATCGCGCGCTGCATGCCTTGCGGAATCTCGACGTCCTTGACCTCGACGATCGAGACCTTGACCCCCCACGGCGAGGTGGCCTCGTCGATGATCTGCTGGAGGATCGCGTTGATCTTGTCGCGTTCGGAGAGCAGCTCGTCGAGCACGTGCTGGCCCAGGACGCTTCGGAGCGTCGTCTGGGCGATCTGTGAGGTCGCGACCATGAAGTTCTCGACCTGCACGATCGCCCTTTCCGGATCGATGATCCGGAAGTAGGCGACCGCGTTCACCCGCACCGGGACGTTGTCCTTGGTGATCACCTCCTGCGGCGGCACGTTCAGTGTGACCGTGCGGAGGTCGACGCGGACCATCTTGTCGATGATCGGAATCAGGAGGAAGAGGCCCGGCCCCTTGGGCGGCGACTTCAGCCGGCCGAGCCGGAAGATGACGCCTCGCTCGTACTCTCGCGCGACCCGGACCGACGCCGACAGGAGGATGATGACGAGGACGGCGACGACCGCGAGGGCGATGAGGGCGACCATGCGGAGATCCTATGCGGGCGACACGGTCAACGTCAGCCCGTCGTCGAGCCCCTCGACGCGGACCGCCTCGCCGGGCGGGACAGGCTCGCCGCTCGTCCTCGCCCGCCAGAGCTCGCCGTGCACGAACACGAATCCTTCGGGGTCCAACGCCTGGCGGACGACGCCGACCTGGCCGATCAGCTCCGAGTCGCCGGTGACGACGGGCGCCCGCCGCACCTGCACGATCTTGACCGCCGCGAGCCCGACCAGCAGCGCCATCGTCGCGGCGACGCCGATCGCGACCGGAAGCGATACCTGGTACGCATCCCCGGCAGGGTCGAACAGCATCAACGAGCCGATCACGAAGGCGACGGCGCCGGCGAGCGTGAGCGCGCCGTGGCTGACCACGAAGGTCTCGGCGACGAAGAAGCCGGCGGCTAAGAGCATGAGCAGGATGCCGGCCCAGCTGACCGGGAGGACCTGGAGTCCGAACAGGGCGATCACAAGCGAGATCGCCCCGACCGTGCCGGGCAGGATCAGCCCCGGGTTCCAGAGCTCGATCGTGATCCCGAGCACGCCGACGGACAACAGGATCACGATCAGGTTCGGGTCGATCAGCGTGTCGAGGATGCGCTTCCAGAGCGACATCTCGACGTAATCCACTTGGGCGCCGGCCGTGTGCAGGACGAGGCCCTTCGGCTTCGTCTCGCGCCCGTCGATCTTGTTCAGCAAGGCCGGGAGGTTGGGGGCGATCACGTCGATCACGTTCTGCTCGAGCGCCTCACGGGCGTTGAGATTCGACGCGCGCCGGACGGCAGCGTCCGCCCATTTGACGTTGCGGCCGTGCTCCCGGGCGAGCGCGCGAAGGGATGCGGCCGCGTCGTTGACGACCTTTCGACGTAGGTCCTCCTGGATGTCCTCACCGCCGACGCTGATCGGCGTCGAGGAGCCGATGTTCGTCTGCGGCGCCATCGCGAGAATGTCGCCGGCCTGGCCGATCCAGACACCGGCCGACGCAGCCCGTGCGCCCTCGGGATAGACGTAGACGATCACCGGGATCTTCGAGGCCAGCTCGGCCTCGTAGATGTCCTTCATCGAGTCGGACAGGCCGCCGGGCGTATCGAGGAGGATGACGACCGCGTCGTAGCGCTTCTCGTTCGCTCGCTCGATCTCGCCGACGGCGTAGTCGGCGGTGACCGGGTTGACGTCGTTGTCGAACTCGACCGCGCGGACTCGGGGCGGGGTGGCGGCGTACGCGGAAGGAACGACCGCGGCTACCGCGAACGCGGCCAAAACTGCCCGCAGAGCGCGGCTTTTCACGGTGTAAGGATCGTATCAAGAGCCTTGCGGCGTGAGATCCCCGCTGCCAACCTAGGCTGGGCGTCTCTGATGAAACTGCTCGCTGCCGTCATCGTCGCGCTCGCCTTCCCGGCCACGGCCTGGGGCGAAGCGACGCTCGTGACGCGGGAGCTCCCGGTCAACGGCGTCCGCACGCTGGCCGCAACCCACGCGCCGACCAGGTTCAACATGCTCGGCCTTCACTGGCAGGGCCCGGGCCGGGTCTACTTCCGCGTTCACGGTTCAAAGGGCTGGAGCGCCTGGCACGAGGCCGACGCCGAATCCGACGATCTTCCCGACCGCGGCACCGACGAAGCGCGCCGGATGCGCGCATGGCGGCTCGGCAATCCGTGGTGGACGGGTACGTCCGAGCGGGTGCAGGTGCGCACCCGGGGACGAGTACAGCGTGTACTTGCCCACTTCGTCTGGAGCTCCGAGGAGCCGATGCTGGAGCGGTCGTTGCAGACGGCCGGCTCGCCGAAGATCATCCTGCGCAAGGCCTGGGGCGCGAACGAGCGGATTCGGCGGGACAACCCCGACTATGCGCCCGTGCTGCTCAACGCGATCGTTCACCACACGGCGGGTGCGGCGGGGTCCTCGCCCGCGCAATCCGCGGCGATCGTTCGCGGCATCCAGGTCTACCACGTGCAGGGCAACGGGTGGGACGACATCGGTTACAACTTCCTCGTCGACCGTTTCGGCCAGATTTTCGAGGGGCGCTACGGCGGGATCGAGCGCAACGTCATCGGTGCGCATGCGCAGGGGTTCAACACCGGCTCGGTAGGGATCTCGGTGCTCGGAAACTACGACAGCGCGGCGCTGCCGGCCGCCGCGCGTGAGGCAGTCAGCCGGCTGATCGCCTGGCGACTGGACGTCGCCCACCTCCACCCGCTCTCGAGGATCACGTCGATCTCCAACGGGAACGCGCGGTTTCGGAAGGGCCTGCCCGTGTGGCTGCCGGCTGTCTCCGGCCACCGCGACACAGGCTTCACGAGCTGTCCGGGCAGGAATCTGTACAGCCAGCTCGGCGCCATCGCGCGGCGAGCCTCGGCGCTCGGGCTGCCGAAGCTGTATGCGCCCGTGGTCGAAGGCGCGCGGGGCGGACTTGTCAGCTTCTCCGCGCAGCTTTCGGCCTCGCTCCCGTGGAGCGTGACGATCTTCGACGTGACGCAGCGGCCGATTGCCGTCGGCACCGGGCTGGGAACGAAGGTCCAATGGACGTGGGACGCCCGTCTGGCGCCGCCGGGCTCGTACACGTACCGCATCTCGGCTGGGCCGAACGTCCGTCCAGCCACGGGGACGCTTGGGGCACCGACCGGAACGCTGACGCTGGACGCTGTTCGGGCCGACCCATCCGGGTTCACTCCCAACGGCGACGGGCTCACGGATGTGTCTCGGATCTCATACCGCCTGAGCGGCTCAGCGACGGTGGCGGTCGACCTTCAGGCCGAGGACGGAACACCGCTGGCGCAGCTCTTCTCCGGATCGAAGCCTGCCGGCCGGCACGTGTTCGCCTGGGACGGCAGCGCCTATCCCGACGGCCGCTATCGCATCGTCCTGACCGCCCGTGGGCGCGGCGGGAGGCAGTTGACGGCGGCGACGCCCATTGTTCTCTCACGCACGCTCTCGGGCTTTGCGGTGGCCCCGACAGCGCTCTCGCCGAACGGCGACGGGATCAACGATTCGGCGTCGATCTCGTTCAACCTGGCGGTCCCGGCCCTGGCTTGGCTCCAGGTGCTCCGGGGCGGAACCGAGCTCGCGTCGCTGATCGCGGGCGAGCTGCCTGCCGGGCCGCAGGCAGCGGTCTGGGAGGGCCGGGCCCGCGACGGCGAGTACAGGCTCCGTCTGATGATCACAGACGCGACCGGGCCGGTGGCGCAGGAGTTCAAGGTCCGCGTCGACCGCATCGTGCCGACGCTCAAGCGCGTCAAAAAGCGCGGCCCTCTGCGCGTGTCCCTCAGCGAGCCGGCGCACGTCACCTTCGTCGCCGACGGAGTGGAAGTCACCATCCGCCGGCCGAAGGCCGGGATCTTCCGCGTCGTGCTCGACCGCCCGTTCAAGCGGCTGGAGGCCTTTGCCACGGACCCCGCGGGCAACGTCAGCCGCCGTCTACGGCTTCGTTAGCGGCTCGGCGCGCATAAACAGGCGCTCGGGCGTCCGCCGCACGGTGCGAAACCCGAGGCGTTCGTAAAGGGCAGCCGCTCTCGGGTTGCTCGTCAAGACCCGAAGACTCACGGCCTTGCCCTGCGCCAGCAGCGAGCGAATGATCGCGGTTCCAATCCCTTTCCCCTGCCACGCCGGAAGCAGCTCGATCGGGTCGAGCACCACCTCGCCGGGGCGGTCCCGCAGTTGGAGGACGCCCATGTCCTCCCCGTCGGCCTGGATCACCTGGTATTGGCGGGACACAAAGCGCTCGTCGAAGAGGCGTTGCTGGGCGACTTCGTCCCAGCCCCAGAGGAGCTCGACGTAGTCGCGCATCGCGCGACGGTGCAGGTCGAACAGGAAGTCCCGGTCCGCCTCCTTCGCAGGCCGCAAGCGCCATTCAACCGCCACGGACCCAGGCTTCGTAGTGGCGTTCGAGCTGATCGAGAAGCGTCGCGAGCAGCTGCGCCCGATCGACGGGCGCGCCGGCCTCGACGCTCAGCGACGTCGCCGGCGTGTCCACGTCCGTGGGGAGCTCGTCTTCACCGAGATTCGCGTTGATGCCGATCCCGAGCACGACTCGGTCGTCGCGCGCCTCGGCGAGGATGCCTGCCACCTTGCGTCCGCCGACCAGAAGGTCGTTCGGGAATCGGACTTCCGGTCGCACGCCGGTCTCCCGTGCGATCGCGTCGGCCGCAGCGAGACCCGCGACGACCGAGAGCTCCGGGAGGCGGGGGACGCCGACCTCAGGGCGAAGGTTGATCGAGACGAGCACACTTGTCCCGGGTGGAGCGTGCCAGGGGCGCCCGAGTCGGCCTCGGCCCGCGGTCTGCTCCTCGGCGACGGCGACGGCGCCTTCAGGGGCATCAGGCGGAAGCTCGCGCTGAGTCGATTCGCAACGCTCGAAATAGAGGTAGGGACGGCCGAACCGCCCGCGGAGCAGCGGCTCCACGTTCGCCGGAGACAGCGAGTCGTCACCCATCTGGGTGAGACTAGACTCACTTGGTTGTCCGCTCTGACACGTGAAGAAATCGAGGCGATCTTGCCGCACCGCGATCCCTTCCTCCTCCTCGACGAGGTCGTCGACCTCGTGCCGGGAGAACGCGTGGTCGCGCGGAAGCGCGTCCGGCCGGACGAGTGGTATCTCAGCGGTCACTTCCCCGGTCGGCCGATCATGCCCGGCGTCCTGATCGTCGAGGCGATGGCGCAGGCCGGCGCCGTCGCCGTCCTTTCGGAGGAGGAGAATCGTGGCAAGCTGGCGCTCTTCGCCGGCATCGACGGCGTCCGGTTCATGCGCGTGGTCGAGCCCGGCGACGAGCTCGAGCTGACCTGTGAGCTCGAGCGGGTTCGCGGCCCGATCGGGAAAGGGAAAGCGACGGCAAGGGTTGACGGGCAGCTCGCGGCCCGTGGAACCCTCACCTTCGCCGTCGAGCAATGATCGGACGCCCGAACGGCGCGCCGGTGTCGATCACGGGTCTCGGCACCTACGCCCCCGACCGCGTGGTTACCAACGACGAGCTGGCCGAGCTCGTGGATACCTCCGACGAGTGGATTACCGAGCGCACCGGCATCAAGGAGCGCCGGATCGCCGCACCCGAGCAGGCGATGACGGATCTCGCCCTGCCTGCGGCGCGGATTGCGCTCGAGCGCGCCGGCGTGAAGCCGACCGAGCTCGACTTGATCATCGTCGCAACGGTCACGCCGGACATGATGTTTCCAACCACCGGCTCGCTGCTGGGCGATCTCCTCCCTGCTCCGGACGCGGCCGCCTACGACCTGCTCGCCGGCTGCACGGGCTTCGTCTACGCGCTCGCCCAGGCGCACGCGATGGTCTCAGCCGGTCTCGCGGAGAAGGCACTCGTGGTCGGCGGCGATGTGCTCTCGAAGATTCTCGACTGGACCGATCGCTCGACGATCGTTTTGTTCGGCGACGGCGCGGGCGCGGTCGTGGTCGAGCGTGTCGAGGACGTTGGCTTCCTCGGCTTCGAGCTCGGCGCGGACGGCGGCGGCGGGCAGCATCTCTGGCTTCCGGGCAGCGGCTCGCGCACGTTCGCCGACCCGGACCGGCTAGTGAAGATGAACGGCCGCGAGGTGTTCAAGTTCGCGACGCGGGTGATGGTGTCGTCGGCCGAAGCGCTGCTCGACGAGGTCGGGCGCACGATCGACGATGTCGACGTCTACGTTCCGCACCAGGCCAACACCCGGATCATCGATTACGCAGCGAGGAAACTGGGAATCCCGGAAGATCGGGTTGTCGTCAACGTGGACAAGTACGGAAACACCTCCTCGGGATCGATCCCGCTGGCTTTGGCCGACGCCGAGGCAGAGGGACGGCTCACACCGGGGTCGACGGTGCTGATGACGGGAATGGGCGCCGGCCTCACCTGGGGCTCGGCATTGATGGAATGGACGGCGAACGGGAGGGTCCAATGATTGCGTTCTCGACATGGGGGAAACCCGGTTTCCCCCATGAACCCCCTCGGTGCAAGGGAGGATGGAAATGATCGCGTTCTGCTTCCCCGGCCAGGGCTCGCTCGAGGAGGGCATGGGCCGCGACATCGCCGAGTCGGTGCCGGAGGCGATGGAGGTCTACCGCGTGGGCTCGGAGGCGTCGGGTCTCGATCTGAGGTGGCTGTGCTTCGAGGCGCCGCTACACGAGCTCGTCCAGACCGATGTCCAGCAGCCCGCGCTCGTCGCCACGAGCCTCGCGGTACTCGCCGCCTTGCGCGCCCGTGGCCTCGCCCCCGACTACGTCGTCGGCCACTCGGTCGGCGAGTTCGCCGCAATTGCCGCGGCGAACTCGATCGACACCGGCGAGGCGATCGGGCTCGTCCGTGAACGCGGCCTCGCAATGGCGGAGGCCGCGCGGGAGAGCGACGGCACGATGGCGGCGATCCTGGGGCTCGACGACGAGGTCGTCGAGCAGCTCTGCGAGCAGATCGAGGGCGTGTGGCCGGCGAACTACAACTGCCCGGGCCAGATCGTCGTCTCCGGCGAGGAACAGGCGGTCGAGGAGCTGATCGGAAAGGCTTCGCTGCTCGGCGCCAAGCGCACGGTCCGCCTGAAGGTCTCCGGTGCGTTCCACAGCCCACTGGTGGCAAAGGCGGCCGAGCGCCTCAAGCCGACCGTCGACAAGGTGCGGTTCTCCGATCCGGTCGCGCCGTTCATGTCGACGGTGACGGCGAAGATCGAGCCGGCGCAGCGCATGGCCGGGCTACTAGTCGAGCAGGTGACGGCGCCGGTGAAGTTCACCCAGGCGGCACACGGGTTGGTGAAGGAAGGCGTGAAGACATTCGTCGAGGTCGGGCCGGGCAACGTGCTCTCCGGGCTCGTCAGACGAATCGACCGCGGAGTAAAGGCGGTCTCGGTCAACAACCTCGCGGGCCTGAAGAAAGTCGAAGAGACGATCTAGTCGCACATGGCTGAGTTTTGCTCCCTCGAAGGCCGGACCGCCCTGGTCACCGGCGGGTCGCGCGGCATCGGGCGGGCGATCGCGGCCGAGCTGGCGAACGCGGGCGCGCAGGTCGTGATCGGCTATCGATCCGGTGTCGACGAGGCCGAGGGCTTGGCGACCGAGATCGGCTGCAGGACGGTCCAAGCCGACGTGTCGGATCCGGAGGAAGCGAAGATGCTCGTGGAAGAGGCGGGTGAGGTCGACGTCCTGGTCAACAACGCGGGGGTCACCCGGGACGGTCTGCTCGTGCGCATGCCCGACGACGACTGGCGCGCGGTCCTCGATACGAACCTGGGCGGGACCTTCAACACCTGCCGCGCGGCCAGCCGTGGGATGATGAAGCGGCGCTCGGGCGCGATTGTCAACGTCTCAAGCGTCGTCGGCGTGCACGGCAATCCAGGGCAGACCAACTACGCGGCATCGAAGGCCGGCGTCATCGGCTTCACGAAGGCACTCGCGCGTGAGCTCGGGAGCCGCGGCGTGCGGGCAAACGTCGTCGCGCCCGGCTATATCTCGACGCGGCTGACCAACGAGCTCCCCGAGGAGCTCCGGCAGACGATGCTGGCGAACACGCCCCTCGGCCGTTTCGGCGATCCGGAGGACATCGCCGGCGCGGTCCGGTTCCTCTGCTCGGACGCAGCCGCCTTCGTCACCGGTGAGGTGTTGTTGGTCGACGGGGGATTGGGAATGTGAGCATGAACGGCCGGAGACGGGTGGTGATCACGGGGATGGGCGCGGTCTCGCCGCTTGGCAACAACGCCGAGACGTCGTGGGAGAACCTCACCGCCGGCCGTTCGGGCGCCGCGCCAATCGTTGGCTTCGACGCGAGCGAGTACCCCGTTCACTTCGCCTGCGAGCTCAAGGACTTCGATCCCGCTGATTGGATCGAGAAGAAGCAGGCCCGCCGCATGGACCGCTTCGCGCAGATGATCGTCGCAAGCGCGATCCAGGCGCGCAACGACTCGGGCATCGACATCGACGCCGAAGCGGACCGTATCGGCGCGTCGATTGCGACGGGTATCGGCGGTCTCAAGGCGTTCCAGGACTGTTTCGAGACGCTACTCGAGCGGGGGCCGGACCGCGTCAATCCCTTCTCGATTCCGCAGATCATCCCGAACATGGGCGCCGCCTGGGTCTCGATGTACCTCGGCACCCGCGGTCCGTTGTCGTCGCAATGTACGGCCTGTGCCGCCTCGAACATGGCGATCGGAGAGGCGGCGGACGCGATCCGGCTCGGGCGGGCCGACGTGATGCTCGCCGGCGGCACCGAGGCGGGGATCACACGCGTCGGCATCGCCGGCTTCAGCGCGATGCGCGCGCTCTCGCGTCGGAACGACGCGCCTGAGAAGGCGAGCCGGCCGTTCGATGCCGGACGGGACGGCTTCGTCATGGGCGAGGCGGGCGCGGTCGTTGTGCTCGAGGAGCTCGAGCACGCCAAGGCGCGGGACGCGAAGATCTACGGGGAGCTCCTCGGCTACGGCGTCTCCTCCGACGCGAGGCATGTCACCGAGCCCGATCCCAGTGGCAAGAACCCGGCGCGCGCGATGAAGATGGCGATGGCGGACGCCGGCGTCAACGTGGATGAGATCGACTACATCAATGCCCACGGCACCTCGACACCGCTCGGCGATGCCAGCGAGACGAGGGTGATCAAGCTCGCGCTCGGCGAGGAGAACGCGCGCAAGACGCCGATCTCTTCTACGAAGGGCGCGACCGGCCACTGCCTCGGCGCGAGCGGAGCGATTGAGGCCGTCTTCACCACACTCGCCGTGAACCGGAACGTGCTGCCGCCGACGATCAACTACGACGAGCCCGATCCCGAGTGCGATCTCGACTACATCCCGAACGAGTCGCGTGAGGCCGACGTCGGGATCGGCGTCTCCAACTCCTTCGGCTTCGGCGGCCACAACGCCTGCATCGTCGTGAGGCAGTTCGAGGGGTAGTCTCGGGCCCGTGCAGCGCTGGGCCACCTTCGACTGCTACGGGACGCTGATCGACTGGAACGGCGGCATCCTTGCGGTGCTGGAGCAGCTGTTCGGCGTCGAGCGGGCACCGGAGCTGCTCGCCCGCTATCACGCGCTCGAGCCGGAGCTCGAGCAGGACGGCTCGCTGCCGTACAAGGCCGTTCTCACCGAAGGGCTCATCCGCCTCGCGCAGGAGGAGGAACTTGCGATCCCGGAGGGAGAGTCCGAAGCCCTAGTCCGTGCGCTGCCCCACTGGGAGCCGTTCCCCGAAGTGCCGGAAGCGCTGGGGGAGCTTCGCCACCGTGGCTGGAACCTGGTCATCCTCTCCAACACCGACCGTGACCTGATCGAAGAGTCGATGAAGCGGATCGGCGTCCCGTTCGACCTGGCGATCGTCGCCGGCGAGCTGCGCTCGTACAAGCCGGCGCCCGCGCACTGGGAGCATTTCTTCGAGGTGACCACGGCGGATAAGGATCACCATGTCCATGTCGCCGCCAGCCTCCTCCACGACATCGCGCCGGCCCGCGAGCTGGGGCTCAAAACGGTTTGGATCAACCGGCTGGGCGAGCGGCCGGAACCGGAGCCGGATCGCGAGCTCAGCGACCTGAGCGAGCTCCCGGACACGCTCGACGAGCTCGTCCCCGCGGCGTCATGAACGTCGAGCTGAGGCCGCCTCGGCTCGACGAGCTGGCGGCCCTCGCTGACCTGATCAACCGCGATTCGGGCGAGCTCTACGGCGAGCGTGAGGAGAGCGTCGAGTCGATGCGGATGTGGCTGACGGGGCCGAAGCTCGACCCGGAGACAGACATGCGCGTCGCTGTAATCGACGGTGAGCTCCGCGGATACGTCGACGTCGACGCCGATCCGGAGCCGATCCACTGGGTCGACCTGCGGGTGCCCCCATCCGAGCCGGATAACGTCCGAGTTACGCTCCTGGACTGGGTCGAAGGCCGCGCCAGGGAACGTGGAGGCGAGCTGCTCCGAGTGCACGCTGCCAGCACGGACGAGCCGATCAAGCGCCTGCTCGAGGATCGCGGCCTGCGTGTGATCCGGCACTTCTACCGAATGCGGATCGAGCTCGACCACGAGCCAAGGGAGCCGGAGTGGCCGGAGGGAATGACGCTCCGGACGGCAACACCGGGCGATGCCCAGACGGTGTACGAGGCGCATCAGGAGTCGTTCGAGGATCACTGGGAGCACTCACGCATGCCCTTCGAGGAGTGGCAGCACTGGCTGATGCGCGAGGGCTTTGATCCAACGCTTTGGTTTGTCCTCGAGAACGACACGGAGGTCGTGGCCGTGGAGCTGTGTCGCGAGCACGAGGGTGAGCCAAGGCTCGGCTGGATAAGCGTCCTGGGAGTTCGCAAGCAATGGCGCCGGCAGGGACTCGGGCGCGCGCTTCTCTTGCATGCGTTCCACGAGTTCCGCCGCCGTGGCTTTCACGCCGCCGCGCTCGGCGTCGATGCGGAGAGCCTCACGGGCGCGAATCGACTCTACGAGAGCGCCGGAATGCGGGTCGTTCGGCAATCGGATGTGTACGAGAGGTCGATCTGATGTCGCGTCTGCGTGCCAAGTGTCCCGACTGCCTGGCCTACACAGCGGTTGCGCTCGACGGCGACTACGAGTGCCATGCGTGCGGGAGAACGTTCGCTGCCGGGCTCGTTCGCGTTCCGCGGGCCTGGGGGGACGGCGGGGAAGCAATGGCGGACGCTGCGTGGCTGCCGCTCGACTTTCCGGAAGCCGGAGTCATCGCCGAGGCCTCGCTCGAGGAACAGAACTTCGCGCTTGCGCTCGACCTTCCTGAGCGCCCGGTCGTTCTCGGCGGTTGTTGCTGCTCGCACATCGGTCCCGTCGAGGCGCTCACCGCCCGGCATGGCCGGATCGCGGTGCTTTGGTTCGACGCGCACGGTGATCTGAACACTCCCGAGACCTCTCCGTCTGGCAACAAGTGGGGGATGCCGCTGCGGATGCTTTTGGACTCGGGCGCCGTCGGCCCCACCGATGTCGCACTGATCGGCGCCCGCAACCTCGATCCACCGGAGAAGGACTTCATCGCGACGATCGGCCTCGGCCTTGGCGCACAGGCGGTCGAAGGCGCTCTCGAAGACACCTCGGGGATGTACGTCGCCCTCGACTTCGATGCGCTCGCCGAGGACGAGGCTGCGTCCTGGATGCCCGAGCCCGGCGGGCTGGCCGTAGAGGAGGTCGAGGCGCTCTTGCGCTCGGCGCGGGAGCGCAAGCCGGTTCTAGGAGCCGGCTTCAGCGGACTTCTACGCCGGGACGCGAACCTCCAGCCAGTGTCACGGCTCACTGCCGCCCTCGGCCTCTCGGTTTAGTGCCCCATCCAGCAATACATGCCGGCTTCTGGCTCGCGATCACGCGGCGCCAAAGTCCACCCTCTTCCTCACTAAGGCTCTCCAGCCTTGCCTCGTCGGAGTGCGACGTCTGGCTTGGGACGGTCGCGCCGGCAAAGCCGGCACGACCTCTTCTGGTCGGCGCCGACGAGTCGGCGCCTTCGGCTCGCGACCCAGAAGCTGGGCGGCATCACTGGAAGGGGCACTAGACTCGCGACGTGGCGGAGCGCATCGACGTCTCGATCGAGCACCGCAATCTCCCCGAGCCTGCGACCAACGAGAAGCCGCACCCGAACACCTGCCCGACCTGCGGCTCCCATTACCGAGACGACGAGCTGTCCGAAAACCTCCGCGTCTGCCCGCAGTGCAACCACCACTTCCCAGTGCGGGCGCGGGAGCGGGTCCAGCAGCTCGCCGACGAGCGCACGTTCGAGGAGGAGGCCGCGGACCTTCGGTCCGAAGATCCCCTTGAGTTCTTCGACCTGCGCCCCTACCCCGAACGGCTGGCGGAGGCAGAGATCTCGACGGGGCTCGGCGACGCGATCGTGATCGGCCGAGCAGCGATCGAGCGCGTCCCGTGCGAGCTGTCGGTCATGGACTTCGCGTTCATGGGCGGCTCGATGGGCAGCGTCGTCGGCGAGAAGTTCGCGCGCGCGTGTGAGAGCGCGTCCGAGCGCGGTGTGCCGCTCGTCAGCGTCACGGCGTCCGGCGGCGCACGCATGCAGGAGGGGATCCTGTCGCTGATGCAGCTGCCGAAGACAGTTTGCGCGGTCGAGGAGCTCAAGGATTCGGGCGGTGCGCTGATCAGCGTGATGGCGCATCCGACCACGGCCGGCGTCATCGCTAGCTTTGCGTCGCTCGGGGACGTGATCATTGCGGAGCCCGGCGCGCTGCTCGCTTTCACAGGCCCGCGGGTGGTCCAGCAGACGACGCGCGAGAAACTGCCGGAGGATTTCGGCCTCGCCGAGTCCAACCTCCGCTTCGGGCACCTCGACGGGATCGTCGGTCGCCGCGATCTGCGTCCCTACTTGGGCCGAGTGCTCAGGCTCTTCTCTGCCAATGGCCGGTGAGGCCGAGGTCCATCTGCGCAACCGCCTGGGCCGGCTCAGGGGCCTGGGGCTGCTTCGCGGCGCCCGGATCTCGGGCGAGCTCGCGCGTCTTCAACGGCAGCTCGCGAAGATCACCGAGGCCAGCGACGAAGAGATCTGGCAGCACGTCGAGCTGGCGCGCCACCAGGACCGGCCGTACACGCTCGACTACGTCGAGCGTATCTTCGAGGACTTCGTCGAGCTGCATGGAGACCGGGCGCGGGCCGAGGACCCGGCGATGATCACCGGCCTCGCGCGCTTCGCCGGCCGGACGGTGGCCTTCATGGGCCACCAGAAGGGGCGAGAAGTCCACGAGCGGACCCGGAGGAACTTCGGAATGACGTTTCCCGAGGGCTACCGGAAGGCGATGCGCATGATGGACCTGGCCGAGCGGCATCGCTTTCCGATCATCTCGCTGATCGACACCCCGGGGGCGTATCCAGGCGTCGCCGCCGAGCAGCACGGCCAGGGTGGTGCGATCGCTCGTTCCCAGGCGCTGATGGCGCGGCTGACGGTGCCGATCGCGGCGTGCATCATCGGCGAGGGGAGCTCCGGCGGCGCGGTCGCCATCG
>Ga0126312_10000962_pt1 | contig 18314 bp, 18 predicted proteins | sample Plot104A_FD_92537 | JGI IMG/M metagenome (GOLD analysis project Ga0126312, IMG submission 92537) | Serpentine soil microbial communities from UC McLaughlin Reserve, CA, USA - Plot104A | ecosystem: Environmental > Terrestrial > Soil > Grasslands | place: USA: UC McLaughlin Reserve, Lake County... | reverse complement strand
TAGAGCGTCGCCGAGCCCAGGATCCCCGGCCCCGGCCCGCAGAGGATCGCGTCCCACCCGAGCCGGTGAGCGGCGGCGTCGAGGGCACCGGCGACGGTAATCGCTTCATGCTCGCCCCCGTACGCGGGGCCCGCGGTGATGTGCCCCGCGAGCAGCCCCCGCCCTCGAAGCTCCGCGACGTCCTTCGAGAGGGAGCCGGGTAGGGCGCCGCCAGCGGTCTGCACGTAGCCGACCTGAAGCCCAGGCCTCGCCTTCGCCGCCGCCCAGGCGGCGGGCGCAAGGTGGCCGTGAAGGGGCAGGACCAAAGCGGGCGGTGAGGTCGCCACCGAGGCCCCGCCGGTCTCGCCCGTCTCCCCGACCACCCTCTCGACCGGCTCGACCGCGTGCTGGAGCGGCGTGTAGTTCAGCTTCATCACGTGGGCGGTCTTCGGACCACCCCCACCGCCGAGGCCATGCGTGAGGTTCGCGTGGACGATGTCGAAACCGCCCGAGCCGAGCCCGAGGTCGCGAGCCTCGGTATTCACGATCACGTGGTCACCCTCGGCGACCTCCCCAACCACCGCGGCGTCCACCCATGCGGGACGGCGCTCCTCACCCACCATCACGGTGAGAGGAGCCGTGGAGACGACGACGCCACGGCGGAGCTTCAGCATCGCATCAACTTGCTTCGGGAAGTTCGGCGCTCACGGCGACGATCGCCTCGCAGACGTCGAGCATCTGCACGATGCGTTCTGCCGCGACGCTTTCGGCAGGCGTGTGGTTCGCCTCGGTCCCGTTGGCGAGCAGCACGCACTCGAAGCCCCGCGCGTTGAGGGCGTTGGCGTCGCTCCCGCCGCCAGTCGCCACCTCGCGTGGCCTCACGCCGCAGCGCTCGAGCGCGGCGCGGGCGACCACCACGGTTGTCGCGCTCGCCGTCAGTCGGAAGCCGCGAAACATCTCGGTGACGTCGACGTCGACGTCGCACTCCTGCTCGGTTGCCGCCCACGTGCAGGCATCCACCATCGTCCCGATCGTCTCGCTCGCCCGCTCGTCGTTGAGGCTTCGCGCCTCGCAGTCGATCCGGCAGTGGCCCGGCACCACGTTCAACGCGGTGCCGCCCGCTATCACCCCGACGTTCGCCGTCGTCGATTCGCTCAGCCGTCCGAGCTTCATCCTCGCCACCGCGACCGCCGCGGCCTGGATCGCACTGCGTCCGTCCTCGGGCCGGATCCCGGAGTGAGCCTCCTGCCCCTCGAACTCCGCCGCGAGGCGCTTGTAGGTGGGGGCCGCGGTGATCACCTCGCCGATCGGGCTCGCGTGGTCGAGCACGAACCCGAACGGGGAGCGAAGGGCGCCGAGGTCGAGCTCCTTTGCCCCCCTTAGCCCGTCCTCCTCTGCGACGGTGAAGACGAGCTCGAGGCCGGCCGGGGGCGGGGTCTCGGCGTGGCGGGCCGCCAGCTCCAGGAGCACCGTCACCGCCGCCTTGTTGTCGGCCCCCAGGATCGTCGCTCCCCTGCTGCGGAAGACGCCGTGGTCGAGGACGACCTCGATCTGCCGGTCGTGCGGCACGGTGTCGAGGTGACAGGCGAGCATCACCCACGCGTCCCGCTCGCCCGGCACGCGGGCGACCAGGTTCCCGGAGCCCGCCCGCGCCGGCGTCGCGGCGTCGTCCTCGATCGCCCCGACCCCCAGGGCGTGGAGCTCACCGAGCACCGCGTCGGCTACCGCCCGCTCCTGGCCGGTGGGACTCGGGATCTCACAAAGCCGGACGAAGCGATCGAGCATCCGCTGGTGGTCGGGCACGCCCGAAGGCTATGCGTTCCAGTCCGACTCTGAGAGGATCGAGAGCGAATGACCCCGAGGGACGCGCTGCGCATCTGCTTCCAGCGCGAGCACCTGTGGCGAACCATCAGGATCGCGCTGGTCGTCGGGACCATGCTCACCCTGATCAACCAGCTCGACGTGATCGTCGGGGGAAACGCCAGGGCGATCACCTGGGTGAAGGCAGGCCTGAACTACTGCGTCCCGTTCATCGTCTCCAACCTCGGGCTTCTGGCCGGAAAACGGGCGGAGGCGGAGAGCCTTGACCCGACGCAGCGCTCGGAATAGGCTCGCGCCAACCGGACAACCACGTAGCCCGGAGCAAAGGAGGACGATATGGCCTGGCGCATCGCGGGTTCCTACGCAGCGACCTGCTCGTGCAATCTGATCTGTCCCTGCCCCGTCGACGGCACGCCGACGAGCTCTGACAACGAGTGCCGGGGCTTTCTGGTCTTCAGCATCAATGACGGCAACCTCGATGGCACCGACCTCGCCGGCGTGAACGTGGCTCTCTACAACCACTTTCCCGCCAACCTCACCTCCGGCAACTGGAAGGTGGGATTGGTGATCGACGAGGGTGCCTCGGACGAGCAGGCCGAGGCGCTCGAGCGCATCTTCAAGGGTGAGGAGGGAGGCCCCTTCGGCGAGCTCTCCAACTTCTTCGGGGAGTTCCTGGGGAGCGAGCGGGATTCGGTGAGCTACTCCGACGGCGATCGGCCCTCAGCATCGGTCGGAAGCGCCAGCGAGGTGAGCTTCGAGCCGCTCGAGGGACCTGACGGAAGCCCCACCACGGTAAAAGGCGCGATGTTCGGATTCGCTCCCGAGTTCAAGATCGGCCGCGGGCGGGGCAAATCTGACCGCTTCGGCCTCAGCTTCGACCCCATATACGGCGAGGCGGCAGACTTCGAGTTCGCGTCCGAGCAGCCCGCGGAGGCACCAGCCGGCAGGGCGTAGCGCCGAAGCCAAAAGCGATGCGCATGGAGTCCGCGGCGATACGGCGGGCGCCACCGCTGCCCGGCCTGATCCAGCTCGGGCTGATCGGGTTGCTGCTGGGGCTAGCGGTTCTCGCCTGGGCGGTGACGGACTCGCGCATGGACGGCATGGACGCCGGACCCGGCACGGCGCTCGGCTCGCTCGGTTTCTTCGTCACGGCCTGGATCGTGATGATGGCCGCGATGATGTTCCCCTCCATCGCGCCGATGGTGGTCATGTACGCGCGCATCCAGGAGGGGAGGCGTCAAAAGGGCCAGGAGGCGCCGGTGGGCGCGACCGCGGCGTTCATCGCCGGCTACCTCGTGAGTTGGGGCGCCGCCGGCGTCGTGGGCTATGCGATCTTCGATCTCACTCGGTCGCTCTCGATCGACGCGCTCTCCTGGAATGAGGCGGGGCCGTACGTCGCCGGCGGCGTGATCGTCGCGGCCGCGCTCTACCAGCTCACTCCGCTCAAGGACGCGTGCCTGCGCAAGTGCCGCAATCCGTTCATGTTCATCCTCACCGCGTGGCGCCCGGGCTGCAGCGGCGCGCTGCGGATGGGGATAGAGCACGGCGGCTGGTGCGTGGGCTGCTGCTGGGCGTTCATGGCCGCGCTCTTCGCGCTCGGCGTGATGAGCCTCGGCTGGATGGCGTTCATCGCGGCCCTGATCGCGGTCGAGAAGCTACTGCCGTGGAAGCCCGTCGCGAGCCGCGGGATCGCGGTGACGCTCCTGGTGCTCGGCTTGGCGGTGGCCCTCGCGCCCGACGACGTCCCCGGCCTCACGCTGCCGAGCTCCGCGGACGCTCACCGCGCGATGGAGTCAATGGGCACCGAGGGAGCCTCAGTGCACTGAGCCTCGCCAGCGGGGGATTTTGCCTCTATGTGATGCAACATCCCCCGCTTGCGGTGATCGACTGGGCTGCCGCCCCGCAGAAGCGGCAACCCCGCTTGGTGAACGGGAGGTTTTGCATCTCTATGTTGCACAATCCCCCGCGCGTCGCGAACGGGTTCAGGACGGCGCGCTGTCGCTAGCGCGAGCGGCGAAGCTCGATGGCGTCGTCGGCCACTTCCGCCTCCACCCGCTCGGCCTCCTCCGCCGGGCGCCGCTCTGCCGCCCGCATCGCCGCCGCGCCGACGAACTCCCGGAACAGCGGCGCCGGGCGAGTGGGGCGCGACTTGAACTCCGGATGGAACTGCGAGGCGACGTAGAACGGGTGATCGGGGAGCTCGATTACCTCCACGAAGCGCTCGTCCGGAGAGGTTCCACTCGCGATCAGGCCCTCGTCCTCGAGCCGCCGTCGCAGCATGTTGTTGACCTCGTAGCGGTGGCGATGGCGCTCGTAGATCACCGCCTCGCCGTAGATCTCGCGAGTGCGCGTTCCGTCGTGGAGCTTTATCGGGTCGGCACCGAGCCGCATCGTGCCACCCATGTCCGTGACCTCCTTCTGCTCGGGCAGCAGGTCGATCACCGGATAGGGCGTCTCCGGGTCGAACTCCCCCGAGTTGGCGCCCTCCATCCCCGCGAGGTGCCGGGCGAAGTCGATCACGGCCATCTGCATCCCCAAGCAGATGCCCAGGAACGGGATGCCGTACTGGCGGGCGACCTTGGCCGCCCGAATCTTCCCCTCGATGCCGCGCTCGCCGAATCCGCCCGGGATCAGGATTCCATCCGCTTCCTCGAGCTCCGAAGGGTCGAGATCCTCGGAGTTGAGGAGGTGGACGTCGATGTCGACGCCGTGGTGGTAGCCGCTGTGGTTCAGCGCCTCCACCACCGACTTGTAGGCGTCGGCGAGCTGCACGTACTTGCCCACCAGGGCGATCCTCACCGTGCCATCACAGGTATCTGCGCGCCGGACCAGCTCCTCCCACTCGAAGAGCTCGGCGGGCGGCGCCTCCAGGCCGAAGTGGTCGAGGACCAGGTCGTCCATGCCCTCGGCGCGCAGTACAAGCGGGACCTTGTAGACGTTGTCCACGTCACGGGCTGAGATCACAGCCTCCGTGGGGACGCTCCCGAAAAGCGCGATCTTGCGGCGGATCTCCTGCTCGAGCCCGAGCTCGGAGCGGCAGACCAGCGCGTGCGGCTGGATCCCGATGCGGCGCAGCTCGTTAACGGAGTGCTGGGTGGGCTTCGTCTTCAACTCGCCCGCGTGGCCTACGTACGGCACGAGGGTCAGGTGGACGAACATGCAGCGCCGCGGGCCAAGGTCCGTATAGAGCTGGCGGATCGCCTCCAGGAACGGCAACGACTCGATGTCGCCTACCGTGCCCCCGATCTCCGAGATCACGAAGTCCACGGCCTGCGACTCCGCCAGGATCAGGACGCGCTGCTTGATCTCGTCGGTGATGTGCGGGATCACCTGCACGGTCGCGCCGAGATAGTCGCCGCGGCGCTCGCGCCGGATGACCGAGTTGTAGACCGCGCCGGCGGTGACGTTGGAGACGCGGGAAGTGTTCTCGTCCGTGAACCGCTCGTAGTGGCCGAGGTCGAGGTCGGTTTCAGCTCCGTCCTCGGTCACGAAGACCTCGCCGTGCTGGAACGGGCTCATCGTCCCCGGATCGACGTTGATGTAGGGGTCGAACTTCTGAAGCTGGACCCGGAAGCCCCTGCTGACGAGCAACCGTCCAATCGATGCCGCCGCGATCCCCTTGCCCAGCGACGACACCACGCCTCCGGTGACGAAGATGAACCGGGTCTCGCCGGGCTTCATCCGCTGCGCTCTGACCGCCTACTCAACTCTGCCCATCGAGTCTAGAGCGCGAAGCAGCGGAACGCCGTCGATGGTCCGCGAGATCGAGCGGAACTCGCCGTACAGGTTGACCGCCGCGACGATCGCCAGCGCGATCAGCCGCCCGGCGTCCCCGAGCGTGACGAGCAGCGAGACCCCCGCCAGTGCGCCGACCAGGTTCGAGCCCGAGTCTCCCAGCATCGCGCGCTCCCGAAGCGTGAAGGCGGTGGCTACCAGCACCGGTCCGATGAAGACCCCGAGCAAGTCAAGGGGCGCCGCGGTCCAGGCCCCGACGCAGAGCCCCGCGATCAGCACGGCGAAGGCCTTCTCCACGCGTCCCGGTCGCAGGTCGAGGAGGTTGAAGAGGTTGGTGGTCAGAAGCAGCAACGCCAGATCGGCCACGTAGGCGAGGCCATGGCGACCCAGTCCGGAGGTGGCGTACGCCGCCAGCGCGAGAGCACCGATCGCCTTGATCGCGCCGGTCGAGAACCGGCCCCTGGCCAGGGCTCGGGCATGGCCACGCCAGCCGCGCGCCCCCGCGGCCCGTTCGCCCCGGCCGAGGGCATCGTCCATGAGCCCCAAGAGGGCGACCCCCAACACGTACACGGCCCAGCGGCGAAGCTCGGGCTCGAGCAGGTCGAGGTCCGCGCGGTCGTCCAGGACCGCCAGCGGTGCCAGCGCGATCAGCGAGCAGGCGACCAGCGTGGCGCCCGCCGGGAAGGCGACCCAGCGGCCCCGGTAGTTTCGGCGGGCGAGCCCGCTGCGCTGCATGTCGCGAAGCCACGGCCCAAGCAAGGCGGCCGCCACCGCGAGCGACAGCGCGAGCCCGGCCAGCCTCACCGCACGCCGGCGATCCCGACCGGCGTCCGAACCCGATGCGGTAGCTCGGGCATAAGCCGATCGGCGGTCGGCTTGATCCCGAAGTTGCCCTCCGCCCCTCGCAAGGCATAGGCGAGCGCCACCCGACCCGATGCCAGGTCGATGCTGTCGACCGTGGCCGGAAGCCCCGCCGTGTCGAAGAACCCGATGGAAGAGGGGTCGGAGCTCGATAGCTCGACGCCGACCACCGGCGCGCGGCCTGCTCGCTGGAGCCCGGCGAGGAGGCCGGACTCCAGCGCGTCCGTGGCGGTTGACTGCGTGGGGTTGAGATTCGCGGGACGGGATCGAACGACGATCACGCCGTCGATTCCCCCCGGGCGCCCGCTGATCCGGGTGAGCATCGCGTCGCGCAGGCGACCGAACGGGTCCCCACCGTTCGCGAGCGCCTGACCCATCCGGGTAGCCAACCGGGAGAGCGTGTCCGGATCGCGGCTGAGACGGAGTGCCGAGCCCTCGCTGGCCTCCGCCACCGCCCCGAGGTCGGGGGGTTCAGCCACGACGGCAGCCTCCGCGAGTGCCGCGCCGGTCGGGCTGTCCGGTCCGACGATCGACTCAATGTCGCCCTTCATGTCCTCCGGCAGGCCGCCCAGGGCAACCACCGCCACGCGCTCGCCGCCGAGCGCGTCGCCCACGAGCGCGGGATAGACCTCGTCCGAGAAGTCGCTTTCCCGGTTCAGCTGCCCCTGGAGCGTGTCCGCGCGGCTGCGCGCCGCGGAGAGATCGCTCTTGAGGCTCTGCTCGAGATCCTTCCTAGCCCCCGAGACCACGTTGCGGCCGAGCCCTACTCCGATCAGGATGCCGATCGCCAGCGCGAGGAAGACCGCCGCGAGCGAAGCGGCGTGATAGCGCCCTGAGTACCCCATGAGCTAGCGGAGGATATGGGGCCTACAGGCCCAGAATCACCTTCACCTTCAGCCAGATCAGGTCCACGAGATCGCTGAGATCGGGCGTGGCCGCGATCACGATCGCCAGCAGCACCAGGGCGGCCGCGAAGAAGAGCGCGAGCTGCAAGCCAGTCGGCCCGGGGTTGTACAGGCGGCTGACGCCCTTCGCGTCGATCAGGAGCTCCCCAACCCGCAGCCGGGTCAGGAACGTCGAGGACATGCCCGCCCGGCTGCGGTCGAGGAACTCAACGAGGTTGAAGTGAGCGCCGACGCTGACGATCAGCCCAGCGCCCTTCTCGTAGGCGAGCAGCATGGCGGCGTCCTGGCTCATGCCGACCGCTCGGAGCACCTGGTGCTTCAGGCCCAGGCCGTCGAGCCGCTCCCGACCCGGCGCCCATCCGTCCGGGTATGCGTGGACGATTAGCTCAGCGCCGCACCCCAGCGCCTTGTCGCTCGCGGAGTCCATGTCCCCCAGCACGACGTCCGGCTTCCAGCCCTCCTCGAGGATCGCATCGGCGCCACCGTCGACGCCAACCAGGACGGGCCGGATGTCGCGGATGTAGTCCCGAAGCGCGTGCAGATCCCGGCGATGGGTCGTCCCCCGGACGACGATCAGGACGTGCCGGTCGCGAAACCTGGTGCGGGTTCGCGGCATCTCGATATCACCCGCGAGCAGCTGGCCCTCCTCCCGCACCCGAGCCATCGTGTTCTCTGCGAAGGCGGCCAGGGCGGCGTCGACCCTGCGGCGCTGCGCCTGCAGCTCCTGGGCGAGATCCCCCTCTGCGAGCACCCGGCCGGTTGCTAGCACGGCCCCGTTGCGGCGCAGCTCCGCGCCAGCCACCACGATCGCGTCGCCGTCTCGAAGCTCTTCGAACAACGGCGCCTCAGGCGCGTCCAGCAGCCGCACCCCCGCGCGCACGAGCGTGAGGGGCCCGGCGTTTGGATAGCGACCCGTCGACGATGCCGCGACGTTGACCACCGCGCGCACTCCCGCCGCGACGAGCTCCTCGGCCGCGACGCGGTCGAGGTCGGCGTGGTCGATGATCGCGATGTCGCCCGGATCCAGGCGCTTGACCAGCTCCTTCGTCCGGCGCCCCAGCCTGGCGGTGCCGTGGACCGCGTCATCGTCGCCTTGCGTGTGCGGGCGCTTGCTCCTCGGGAGGCCGCGTGCGCGCGTTCGAGTGGGCGTCGCCATCGGGACGCCCGATTATCCGCGAAAGCTCGCGCGCAGGCGCCTATGCCGCCTCGCCCAGCGCCTCGATCTCCCGCTCCGAGGCGAGCCGACGCAAGGCCCGCTCCTCCAGCTCCTCCACCTGCTTGCCCGGGATTCCGAGCCGCCTCCCGGCCTCCCGGATCGAGGCCGTGCCATCCCCGTTGATCCCGTAGCGAAGCCGCACAACCTGCTGCTCCGGCTCGGGGAGGCGCGCCACGGCGCGGCGCAGCGTCTCCTCCTGGAGCATTACCGTGACCTCCTCCTCCGGCCCGACCTGCGCGCTCGGGAGGAGCTCCCCGAGCTCGGTTTCCTCCTCCTCGCCGACCCGCCGCTCGAGGCTCGTGACAGTCCGTGAGGCGTCCCGGATCCTGGCGAGCTCCTCGACGTCCAGCTCGGCGGCGTCCGCGATCTCGTCGTCGGTGGGCTCACGACCCATCTTCGCCGCCAGCTCGCGCTCGACCCTCGCAATCCTGCGCTCTCGCTGCGCCATGTCCGTCGGAATGCGGATCGTGCGCGCCTTCTGCTCGAGCCCTCGCTGAATCGACTGGCGGATCCAGAAGGTCGCGTACGTGGAGAACTTGTAGCCGCGGCGCCAGTCGAACTTCTCGGCGGCTCGAATCAGCCCGAGGATGCCCTCCTGAATCAGGTCGAGGAGCGGCAGGCCCTGTCCCTGATAGCGCTTCGCGTTGGCGACCACGAGGCGCAGGTTTGAGTTGATGAGCCGTTCCTTCGCCTGGAGGTCACCACGCTCGACGGCCCGGGAGAGCTCGACCTCCTCCTCCTTCGTGAGAAGTGGATAGCTCCTCGCCTCGTTCAGGAAGAGCTGAAGCGCGTCGGTCGTGGCCATCGCCAGATCGCCGTTTCGGTAGCGCGTGTCCTCGACGCCATTGCGGCCGCAATCGTCATGCACGTCGATGCCCTGCGCGTTGAACTGCTTGTGCAGCGCCTGTGCCTGGGCGTCGTCCAGGTCCAGCTCCTCCACAACCGACCCAAGCTCCGAGAGCTCTATGCAGCCCTCGCGATGTCCCTTCTCGAGCAGGGCCTGGACGGCCGGCTGTTCGTGCTCAGCCTGTCCCGAAGGCGCAGTCTGCACAATGCAGCCTCCTTAGCGACGTTGCTTCCGGTACGGAGTGTGTCCGCGCCGCCCCTACCCGCACCACGGAGCCGAAAACGGTGTTCGTGCTCAGCGAATCGGCGTGGCGGGCATGGCGGGCACCGCCAGCTCCAGAAGCCAGAAATCGCGCTCGATCACCGGAACCGAGACGTTGTAGACCGGAACCTCTCCGATCTCTCCCTCCAGTCGGCCCGCGTGTGCATGGCCATGGAGCACCAGGTCGGGTTGGTGCTCGACGATCGGCGCAGCGAGTCGGTCGGTGCCCAGGAAGACCCAGATGTCACGGCGCTCCCCTGGGAGGGTCGCGTCGGTGGGCGCGTAGTGAAGCAGGACGATGCGCAACGGGCAGTTGGCGATCGCGCGGAGGCCTTCCCACAAGGCCTCCACGTCATTCGACGTCTCAGCGTAGATTCGGCGCAAGAGCGGCTCCCCGAAATCCGGAAGGTGCGAGGCGCCGTAGCCCCCCACGAAGCCCTTGCAGCCCACGATGCCGACCTCGTAACCGTTGATGTCGCGCACGGTCGAGGACCGCTCAAGCACATCGATCCCCGCAGCCCGCAGGATCGCGCACACCTCGTCTGCCCGCCTCGCATGCCAGTCGTGGTTGCCGAGCACGGCCACGACCGGCACCGACAGCGGCTCACAGGCCGCCGCCAGCACCGCCGCCTCGGATGGCTCTCCGCACGTCGTCAGGTCACCCGCCAGCAGGACGAGGTCGACGCTCTCGGGCAGGCTCCTGAACGCGCTGGCGATCTCGTCCCGGTTGGACTCGCGACAGTGGATGTCGCCGGCTGCAGCGATGCGGATGGTCGTCGTTGCGCGTTCGGCCTGTGCGCGATCGCCGTGCGTGGCGTGCGCTCCATCGGTGCTCATTGTCGAGCACCTACCCGCTTGTCCGCGTCAGCAACAAGCGGGTAGGTGACGCTTGTGGGTGCCCCCAACGGGTATTCAGGCATCGTGGAATCGCTGATCCCCACCCTAAAGAAGACCGTCGCGGCCCTCGAGGAGCGGCGGATCCCGTACGTACTCGGCGGTAGCATCGCCTGCTGGGCTCACGGCGGCTCAGCGATCGCGGCTGACCTCGATTTCATGATCAAGCCCGAGGATGCCGACCGAGCGCTGGTGGCCCTGGTCGACAGCGGGATGCGGGAGGAGCGGCCGCCGGAGCAGTGGCTCGTGAAGGCCTGGGACGGGCCGGTGCTCGTCGACCTGATCTATGAACCCGCCGGCTTTCCGGTCACGGACGACGTGATCGCCAGGGGCCGGAGGCTCAGCGTGGCGGCGATGCGGGTCTGGGTGATGGCGCTCGAGGACGTCATGACCACGAAGCTCATGTCCCTCGGCGAGCACAGCCTGGACTACGAGGATCCCCTGCAGATCGCGCGCTCGTTGCGTGAGCGGATCGACTGGGCCGAGGTCCGCTCGCGCACGGAGGGCTCGCCCTACGCCAACCCCTTCTTCACCCTGTTGGAGGCGCTGGAGCTCACGCCGCGCGTCGAGGAGCGCGAGCTCGCCAAGCCGCGCATCCGGGTGGCGTAGCGGCGCACGATCAAGCGGCCAGGAGCTCTCTCGCGTGGCGTCTGGCGGCTTCGTCGTCGCGCTCGCCACCGAGCATGCGCACGATCTCCGCAACGAGCTCCTCCCCGTCGACCCGCTCGACGGTCGCTCGCGCCTGGCCCGCCGTCGTGCTCTTCTCGATCCTGAAGTGAGCCGCGGCGTGCGACGCGATCTGCGGGAGGTGAGTGATGCAGATCACCTGGCGGTCGTCGCCAAGTCGCCGCAGCCTGTCCCCCACGGTGTTCGCAGTGTGGCCCCCGATGCCGGCGTCGACCTCGTCGAAGACGAGCGTCCTCCGGGTCGCTGCCTGCCCTAGGTCGATCAGCGCGAGCATGATTCGCGACAGCTCGCCGCCGGATGCGGCGTCGCGAAGCGGCGATGGCTCGATTCCCGGGTTCGTGGCGATGAGCAGCTCGACTGTCTCGGAGCCTTTGGGACCGAACCCCTCCGGGTGGGGCTCGAGCGAAACGGCAAGTGACGCGCCCTCCATGGCCAGCTCAGCGAGCTCGGCCCTCACCCGCTTCTCGAGCTCTCGGGCCGCCCGGGCCCTCGCCTCGCTCAGCTCTCCCGCGAGGCAGGCGCGCAGTGCGACCGCTGCATCCAGGCGCCCCTCGAGCTCTTCGGCACGCTCCTCCGAGCTCTCCAGACGGGCGATGTCGGCCCGGCAGCGCTCCGCGTGGGACAGCACCGCCTCGACCGACCCGCCGTGCTTTCGCTTCAGGCGATCCACCGCGTGGAGCCGCTCCTCGACCTCTTGGAGCCGGCCCGGCTCGCCGTCGATGGCCTCCAGGTAGGAGCGCAGGGCGCCCGCTGCGTCGTCGAGCTCGATCGCCAGCGAGCGCACCCGCTCGCCCAATGGATCGAGCACGCGGTCGAGCCCCTTTACCGCGGCGAGCTGGGCCTCCGCCGCACCGAGGAGGGCCCCGGCTCCGTCGTCGTCGGCCCCGCACAGCGCGGCCAGCGCTTCTCCGGCTCCCGCTCGCAGCCGCTCTGCATGGCGCAGCCGCTCGTGCTCGCCCTCGAGCTCCCGCTCCTCCTCGGCATTCGGCCGGGCCGCCTCGATCTCAGCGACCTCGAAGCGCAGCAGGTCGAGGTCCCGCTCTCGCGCGCCCTCGCGCTCCTGCAGCACGGCCAGCTCGCGGGTCAACGACAGCACGTCCGCTTGCGCCTCGCGGTAGCGCGCCAGGCGGGTGACATGGTCGGAGCCGACGAATCCATCAAGGATCTCGAGCTGGGCGCCGGCCAGCACCAGCCTGCGGTGCTCGTGCTGGCCGTAGAAGGCAAGCAGGCGAGAGCCCAGCGCCCGAAGGTCGGCGGCCGTCGCGCCGCGGCCCTGGACGAAGGCGCTCGTTCGCCCGGAAGTCGAGATTCGTCGCCCGAGCAGGATCTCGTCGCTGCCGGGGGGAAGCCGCTCGCGAAGCTCCGCGAGCTCCGGCTCCTCCAGGAGGTCGGGCGGCAGCGCGAAGACGCCCTCGACGTATGCCTCGCTCGCACCCGGGCGGACGATCTGCGGACGGGCCTTGCCGCCCATCAGCAGATCCAGCGAGTGGGCCAAGATCGTCTTCCCTGCCCCGGTCTCACCGGTGATCGCGTTCAGCCCCCTCTCGAACCGCAACTCGGCACGCTCGATCAAAAGCAGGTTCTCGATCCGAAGCTCGTGGAGCACCCGGTCTTACTAGCAGCGGACCGGGACGGATTCGCCCCGGCCGCCGGCCGGGATTCCCTGGCGACTGCGGCTCCCCAGCGGCGAGCAGTTAGGTGGCCGCGATCGGCTCGGCCGCCGGCTCGCCGTGCTCGGCGACGAAGTCCCGGCCGCGCACGAGTGCGAACCCGAGCAGCGACCCGGCGAACGCGATCGCCGCGCCGACGAGCAGGATCTCGTTGAAGCCGCTGATGAACGCGCGGTCGGCGGCGTTTGCGAGCTGCGCCTGGCTGGCCGCGGGCGCGGCTTGGATCGCCGCTTGAATGGCGCCCGACGAGACCGCGTCGGAGAACCCGGGCGGGGCGTGGGGCGCCAGCTCCGACAGCTTGACGGCGATCTGCGACTGGAAGATCGCTCCCAGGGCAGCCACTCCCGTGGCGATGCCCACCTGGCGGAAGGTGTTGTTGATTCCGGATGCCATGCCGGCCCTCGCCGGCGCTACGACGCCGATCGCGGTGGAGGCGATGCCGGGGTTTACGATCCCGATCCCTGCCCCGGCCACGAAGAAGCCGGCCAGGAGCGTCGTCCAGTCGTCGCCGAGGACGACCCCGTGCATCAACAGCAGGGCGGATCCGACCAGCGCGAGCCCGATTCCCAAGAGCCCCCGCACGGGCAGGCGGGACGACAGCCGCCCGGCGACCGGAGCGACGAAGAAGGAGAGCAAGGTGAGCGGCAGGAAGCGCAGACCGGCCCCGAGCGGCGAGTAGCCGAGCACGTCCTGCACGTAGAGCGTGATGTAGAGGAACATCGAGAACATCCCCGCCGAGAGCGCGATCGCGACGATCGAGACGCCGGCGAAGGCGGGCTTGCGGAACAGCGAGAGGTCGAGCATCGCGTGATCGGTTCGATGCTCGATGGCGACGAACGCGACGAGCAGCACGCCCGCCGCCACGAGGGGCCCGACGATCTGCGGGCTCGACCAGCCCTCCGGATTTCCACGGATCAGGCCGAAGATGAGCGCGAAGAGGCCGAGCGAGAAGGCGGCGAGGCCCGGCCAGTCGATCGGCTCTGGGTCGGGGGCTTTCAGATTCGCGACCTTCCAGCCGGTAAGCGCGATCGCGCCGATCCCGATCGGCACGTTGACGAAGAAGATCCACTCCCACCCGAGGCCCTCGGTGAGCGCGCCACCGACCAGCGGTCCGATCGCCACGGCGCCGCCGATCGTGGCGCCCCACACCCCGATCGCCGTTCCGCGCTCGCGCCCCTGGAACTCTTGAGCGATCAGGGCCAACGAGGTAGCGAACATCGCCGCCCCACCTACGCCCTGGAGCCCCCGGGCGAGGTTGAGGAGCGTCGCATTGCCGGAGACCCCACACAGAAAGGAGGCGATTGTGAAGACGGCGAAGCCGGCGCTGAACACCTGCCGCCGCCCGATCCGATCGGCAAACGAGCCCGCCGTGAGCATGAACACCGCGAGCGTCAGCGCGTAGGCGTCGATCACCCACTGGAGGCTCGAGAGCCCCGCATCGAGATCCCTCTGGATATCCGGAAGGGCAACATTGACGACGGTGATGTCCAGCAGGAGCATGAAGGTCGCCACGCAGACGGCGATCAGGGTCCACCACTTCCGCTGCATGGGGCGAGGTTAGCTAGCGGGCGAGCCCGCCGAACTTGTCCCGGATGCGCCGGTAGAAGTTCGCGCCAGGAAGCTGTGCCAGGCTGCCCACCGCATCCACGAACCCCACCTCGATCTCCTCGCCGCCGACGAGCTCCCGCACGTGCTCGCCGTCGAGCACGACGTCCACCGACTCCCTGCCCGGCGGGTTCGCGACGTGCAGAACGTCGTCGGGGGCGACCACGAGCGGCCGCGCGGTGAGCGTATGCGGGGCGATGAAGCTGACCACGTAACCTTTCACCCCCCACGCCAGGATCGGACCCTGGTTGGCGAGGTTGTAGCCGGTGGATCCCGCGGGAGTCGCCGCGACGAGCCCATCGCAGCGCACGTGCCCTACCTCGCGCCCACCGAGGCGGTAAGCGAGCTCAGCGACGCGGGCGTGCGGGCGGCGGATGAACGAGATGTCGTTGAGCGCGATCGGTCGCTCCGCCTCGATGCGGGGCACCAGGCCAGGAAGCGACACGAGCTCGAACTCCCCTGCGAAGGCCCGCGCCAGCCCCTCTTGAAGATCGTCGCGCTCGACCGCGGCCAGGAAGCCCACCGTTCCGAAGTTGACGGCAAAGACCGGCACGCCGGCGCCCGCGTAGATCCGCAGGGCCTTGAGGATGGTCCCGTCCCCGCCGAGCACGAGGCAGAGGTCGGGGCGCTCGGGGAGCTCGGGGACGAGCTCGATGCCATCCAGGGCGTTTCCGTGCTTCGTGGACTCCTCCTCGGTCGCGAAGAGCGTGCACGGCACCGCCTGGGCGGCGGCAACCGCCGCGCGAAGCGCGGCCCTGGTCTGATCGGGGTGCGAATGGGTGAGGAGAACCGCGGTGCGGACCGCCGTGGGCGCCGTGACCGCCTCCATGCTCACCGCTCGACCTCCCGCACGGCGGCCTCCAAGTCGCGCACTCCCTGGCCGGCGCGAGCGCACCAGATGAAGGTCTCTCGGTTGCCCTTGGGGCCTGGCAGTCCGGACGGCGCGAATCCCTTGACAAAAAGCCGGATCTCGCGCGCCGCCGCCGCGACCGCGAGCAGCGCCTCTCGCCGCTCCGCCGCCGAGCGGACGACGCCGCCACGGACGCGGCCCCGACCCAGCTCGAACTGCGGCTTGACGAGCGCCAGGATCTCAGCGTCGGGCGCCAAGCAGCTCACCACCGCGGGCAGCACCTTTGCGAGCGCGATGAACGAGACGTCGATCGTCGCCAGGTCGGGCTCGAACGGCAGATCTGAAGGGCGCATATGACGCGCGTTGGTCCGCTCCAGCACGGTCACCCGCGGGTCGTTGCGTAGGCCCCACTCGAGCTGTCCGTAGCCGACGTCGACGGCGGCGACCCGCGCCGCTCCTCTACGCAAGAGGCAGTCAGTGAAGCCGCCGGTCGAGGCGCCCACGTCCAGGCAGCCCCACCCCGAAACGTCCATCGCCAGCGTCTCGAGAGCGTGCTCGAGCTTCAGCCCTCCTCGTGAGACGTAGCGCGGTGCGTCGCTAAGGAGGAGCTCGGCGTCGTCGGGGACGAGTTGCCCCGGCTTCGTCGCCACGGGGCCATTCTGGCCAATCCTCACCTTGCCCGCGCGGACTGAGGCCGCGGCGGTCGAGCGTGACGCGGCGAGACCGCGCTCCGCGAGCAAGGCGTCGATCCTGCGGCGATCCACGTCGCCAACCGTACATGCCGCGAGTCTGTTGGCGAGAGCTCAACTGTGTGACCGCACTCACACACGGATCGCACATACGTTCGTAGCCTGGGAATCGTCATGGGTGGTGCACGGACCACGATCCCGCTGTCGCTCCACGCTGCGATCGAGTCGATCGCCGCACCGGCCCTGATGGCAGCGCCCTTCGTACTCGGCTTCGGTCGGGGAGCGGGCGTCGTGGCGTTCGTGATCGGGGCGCTGCTCTTGGGCCTTGCCCTCCAGGTGGCCGGGCCAGGGCGCACGGTCCCGCTCTCCGCGCACGCCGGATTCGATTACGGGCTAGCTTTGGTGGCCGTGGTCGCCGGTCTCGTGGTCGGGGTTGCGACCGGCGACTGGTCCGCAGGAGTCTTTCTGGTCGGCTTTGGCGCCCTCCAGACGGCGTTGACCGCATCGACGCGATTCAGCGTCCCGGCTGGCGCCTGATCGAGCCGATCTCCCTCCCATAGACAACAACACATATCTCTCCTCCCTGTACCCCGAGACGCCCCGCTTCGGCGGGGCGTCTCTTGTCTCTTTTGGCTTGTTCAAGCCATTCAGCCGGAACGGATCCGGCGCAGAGCGGCTCCGAGGGCCCTCGTGCGCCAGTTGATGCGCCAGTCGCCGAGCTCTGATTCGAGGAAGTCGATCTGGCGCATCGTCGAAGGTTGGCTATGCCCGCGCCAAGATGAGCCGCTCGAGCTTGTCGAAGCTGTCCATCCAACCGTCCCGGTGAAGCGCGCGACGCGCCTCGGCCTTGAACGGGCCTTGCGTGAGGGCGACCTCCGTCGATTCACCGAGGTCCCGAAATGACAGGGCGACCAGTGTCTCGACGTCGTCGGGATCGGGATCCTCCCAGACGAACGTGTAGGCGAGGCGGACAGGCGGGTCGACCTCGCGGAACTCCCCGGTCAGATAGAAGGGGTCCCCCGCCGGCGGCTGCATCTCGATCCGGTAGCTCTCTCCGACGCGAGGTTGGAACTCCAGGCTCGGGATCGCGAATCCCTCAGGCCCCCACCACTTCACCAACTCGCTCGGATCGCTGAAGGCCCCGAACACGACCGAAGGAACCGCTTCAAGAATGCGCTTCATCTCGAGCGTGAGCTCGTCCGATCGCGCCGCCATTCGTCGATCCTATCCGGCGGCCTGTTTGGCTCCGCTGCCGTCTCCTCCGGAATAGTTGCGCCCGTATCACCTCCGGTCACTGCTCCCATGGCGAGGAGCGGTAGCGCCACGGACGGCGCCGGTCCCTAGCTCGACTGGTCTTGCGGAGCCCCGGTCGACTGGCCGACCTCGATCAGGTGCCCGTCCGGATCGCGGACGTAGCAGCGGATCTCGGCTCCGCGGTCCTGCGGCGGCGTCAGGAACTCGGCTCCACGCGCGCTCCACTCGGTGTAGACGGCTTGGATGTCGGCTACGCGGACGTTGAGAAAGCTGCTCACGCGGTCCGGGTCGGGCGGGGTCTCGAGGGTCACCGTCGGCTTGTCGTCGGTGGGCCCGCCGCCGAGGTTGATGATGATCCAACCGTTCGCGAGCGCGACGAACGACGGCTCGCCCTCCCGGACGGTCTCGCCGCCGAGCACGTCCGTGTAGAAGCGGCGCGAGCGCTCGATGTCGTCGGAGACGATGAAGTGCGTCAGCACGATCCCCTCCTTGGGGGCGGGGAACTCGGCCATCTGAACCTCCTGTGTTTCGGTTCGAGCCCTCATCGTCGCAGTGTGCGAGCCGACGGCTCGCCGCTCCAGGTGGCAAAGCCCTCGCGCCAGCTCTTGTAGCGAGGCTCTCAAGCCAGCTGCAGTTTGGCTTTCGCGTTGGAGCAGCCGCGGATCCTCGTCGACCCGGCCGCTGAGCGCCGTCATCTCGTGGATCGCCGCCTCGGGCTCCGCGCTCCTGACCGCCTGCACGACGGCCTTCTCGTCGAGCCCGTCGACGACGGCAGGTTCCGCTCCCATGGCGCGGAGGGCATCGGCCTCTTTCGGCGACCGCGTCGTCGCGACGACATCGTGGCCCGCGGCGATGAGCTCGGGGACCAGCCGCCGTCCGATCGCGCACGAAGATGCACAGGGGCCGGTAGCCGGCGGTCGCTCAGCTGACGCGGCCGCGCTTCTCCGACTGCGCGGCGCGGACGGACTCGACTGCCTTCTCCCGATCCGCGAAGATCTCGAGCCGCACGACCTTGCCGTCGCGCAGCTCGAAGACATGCG
>Ga0126312_10000961_pt1 | contig 18330 bp, 23 predicted proteins | sample Plot104A_FD_92537 | JGI IMG/M metagenome (GOLD analysis project Ga0126312, IMG submission 92537) | Serpentine soil microbial communities from UC McLaughlin Reserve, CA, USA - Plot104A | ecosystem: Environmental > Terrestrial > Soil > Grasslands | place: USA: UC McLaughlin Reserve, Lake County... | reverse complement strand
GGCACGCCGCGATCCGGCTCATCGTTGCGGCGCCCTTGTCGTCTGAAGCAGCAGCGGACGGCGGCAGTTCTGGTCATCGTCGCCGTATACGGTGACGCCATTGTCCTGTTCCCCGCGCTCGTCGTCGCCGTCGGCCTGGGCCTCGCCTTCGTCCCCGTGACCATCGCCGCGGTGACCGGGACGCGCCCCGACGACGCGGGGCTCGCATCCGGCCTCATCAACACGAGCCAACAGGTCGGCGGCGCGCTCGGGCTCGCGATCCTGGTCGATCGCCAACAGCCGAACCGCGAGCCTCGTATCAGACGGCGTACGCGACCAGGCAGTCGCGCTGAGCGAAGGTTTTCAGACGGCGTTTCTCGTCGGCGCCGGGTTCGCCCTCGTGGGCGCTATCGTGGCCGCCCTGACGATCAGCCCCCGCGACTGCCACTAGCAGATCGAGAGCGGCCGTGTGGAGGTTCCGGTCCCCTGTCCGAAGCGGCCGCAGGCACAGTCAGAGCCGACCGTCGCTGCCTAGTAGAGGAGGTAGTCCGCTGCGACTCGCGTCAGCGAGCGGGCGTTGGGGGTTGACGGGAGCCGTGCTCGGGCAGGCGATGACTCTGCTGGAGGCCTGGCCGGTGCCCGTAGCTCCTGGGACGAGCGAAGGCGACAACGACGCGGCTCTTGTCGACCAAGGCTGACTGACTCTTTCGCGCCGCCACCGGTCGCTAGTGGGTTCGACGCAACGTCGTGCCGCGCATCTCGTCAGCCGGCTGCACATGCGTCTCCATGGCATTGAAGTGGCCGATAGAGGCGTGGGCGTCATCTTCGTAGGCCTTCAAGGCTTGCATCACGGCCGCGCGCGGTGACGCTGCCTCGAACTCGGATGACACCGAGAGCCAGACGTTCCCGAGCTCCTCCCGCAGGCCGGACAGGCCCTCGTCCCACGCGCCTCGCTGGGCGAATTGCTTGCGAAAGGTGGCCAACCCCTGATCGACACTCGACTTCGGAAACCGGCCTGCGATTGTGACGTGGTAACAGCGCATTCCTGTAGTCAACATGACTGCTGCCGCGCGTGGGCCCGGCACATGTCCCCGGTGTTTTCGTCCGCGCCCGTCCACACCGGGCGTGTGCTCGTCCTGATCGCCGGGTTCTGGGCGCGAACCCGCGCGCCGGAAGCCTCGGCCTGGCGGCCGGTCTGCTGGCGTGGGCCTACTCGCGTCGCGGGGAAGCGGGGCCGTCGGCCGAGTGGTTCGTCGCGATGCTCCGATCGTTGAGCGGGGTGCGCTCGATCTGTGGTCGATGCCGGCAACGGATCTCGTGGTTGACCGCTTCCCGCACGCTGCCAGCGAAAGCGAGTCCTGCCGAGCTGCCGCGCGCGCTCGTTCACTCCCATCGCGGGTCGAAGAGCTTCCCAGGCGGCCGCTGGCGGAGCTGTCAAGTCCCAGGACTAGTGAAGAAACGGCTGTCCAACGTAGACCTCACCAGTCGCCGTATGCTGCCACCGTGCGGGCGCTCCTGGAGGACGGGCCTATGCAAGGCAAGACGGTCGAGGTCGATGCCGTGGAGGGCCGGCCGCCCAAGACGATTGACGTCCCAGATGAGAAGGGCGGCGCCTGCCGGTATTGCCTGGCGCAGTGGACCCAGGAGGGCATGACGGCGGCCTACACGTTTCTCTACGCCGTCTAGTCCGCTCTTGCGCCCGCCACTTGCGCTGTGCTTCTCGTGTGCGTCCCGCTGCGGACCGGGAACGGAGCCGGGTGTTCAATCACTGCGCCGACGCGCGCCGAGTTGTTGGTCCATCCATCACGGGAGCTGGATGCCGTCCCTTGGGGGGCCCGAGCCCTACGCCGTGTTTACGCGCGTCCCGGCCTTGCATAGGGCGTGCAGCCGGCGTGTCGATGCTCTCCCGTCCGTCATCCCTGGCGAATCCGGTAGCGCGGCGCGGGCTCCTCACGCACGACCTCTTCGATAGCCCCGTGTGCTGGGGGCTCGGTCGACTCGGACTCGACGGCGCCTCGGACCGGCCTTCATACGGTCTCCGGCTTTAAGACCACTGCTCTCACCCCTCCGTCTGTCCATCGTCTCGAGCGACGTCGCGCCTGAGAGCCACCGAAGCGGGGTATCTTCCCGGTAGGTCACAGCCGAAGACCCCCGGAGCGAGAGAGGCAGCGATGACGCTGTATTTTGATCCCTTTCGAGAGCTTGACCAGCTGACCCAGCAGATCGTCTCGGGAGGAAGAAGCCCCCGCAGCTTCCCCATGGACGCCTATCGCCGTGGTGACGAGTTCATCGTCCACCTCGACCTGCCGGGCGCCGATCCAAGCTCGATCGACGTGACGGTTGAGAGAAACGCTTTGACGGTGAGGGCGGAGCGGCACTCCGAGTTTAGGGAGGGCGATGAGCTGCTCGTTAGCGAGCGACCCCAGGGCATCTTCAGCCGACAGCTCTCGCTTGGCGCCACTATTGACACCGACAGCATCGGGGCGAGCTACGAGGGCGGCGTGCTGACGCTCACCCTCGCAGTCTCCGAGGCGGCGAAACCTCGGAAGGTTGAGGTCCGGGCCAGCGGCGATCGAACGACGCTCGAGCCCGGCGCGTCTTAGGGCGCTGGTTGGGGCCATCCCAAGCAGAGCTAGAGCCACTCGGCGAGCGGGATTAGCGAACGGTCGAAGCCGTCGACGCCGGCGCGCTCGAGTTCCTTCGAGACGGGGCTCCCTATCGGCGGGCAGGCGCTCCACGTCCCGGTGATGCGGCCGCTCTAACGACCTTCAGCGCGAGTTCGTGGGCAGCTCAGCTAGTCGCGAGGATGCCCCGCGCCGCGGTGGCGTTCCGCGGCTGGTCGACGACGCCGTCGGCCGAGCGGCGGACCGCGGCCTCGCACCAGAGCTCGTCCGCGTGACGGAGGCCGCCGCACATGGCGCCCGCCCGCCACGCCAGCCGCGGGGACGAGAAGCGAGGCGACCAGGCGGCAGTCAGTCCGCTGCGGCCTTATCGTCGAGACGCGGAAGCGCGGCGATCTCGAGCCCGGGCTCGCGGGCGGGGAGCGCGCGCTGCTCCTCGGGTTTCATCGCGGAAGCCGTGCTGGGGGGCGGGTGTCGCGCGTGGCACCATCACGCTGCGACGGGCGAACTCGAGCTGACGCGAACTCCCGGCGAGCGCCGGCTCTACGCGCTCGCTGACATCGGCAAACATCGAGATCGGGTGCCCACCCCGCGCCCTCGCCACCTACGACGGACGATGAACCCACATCAAGGCTCTAGTTGAGGCGGGCGGCGAGCAGGCAGAGGTCGTCGGTCAGGGTGCCGTAGGCGAAGTCGGCAACGCGCGCGCGCAGGATCGCGATCGCCTCGGTCGGTGTGGGGATGTGAAGGCCACCGAGCGCTGCCCTCACGCCGTCCAATCCGAACTGCTTGCCGTCGTGCCGTGCTTCGGTCAGCCCGTCGGTGTACAGCAGTACTCCCGCCCCGGCCGTCGACCGCAGCGAACTCTCGATGCATCCAGGGCCCTCGCCAATCCCGAGCGGGCTTCCCTGCGTGGGCGCGGTGAGTTCCCGGCCGTCATCCAACCAGAGCGCCCGGGGATGGCCGGCGTAGGCCCAGCGCAAGCGCTGCTCGATCGGGAGATAGGTGACGCAGGCGGCGGTGACGAACTTGCTGCTGACGCCGGCGCGCTCGATCAGGGCGGTGTTCGCCCAACTCAGCAGACGACACGGATCATCGGAGAACGGTGCGGTCGCGGCGAATGCCGTCCGTACGAACGCTGCACGCCGCCCTGCCTGCAAACCGTGGCCGACGACATCGCCGACGACCAGCACGGTGGAATCCTGCGGCCCCTCAGCCACCAGGTAAAAGTCGCCGCTGACCCGTTCGGCGGCGGCGGGCAGGAACGCCGCGGCAAGCTCCAAGCCTGGGCGCTCGGGCAACTCGGGCGGGGTGAGCGCATCCCGGATCGCGCGCAGATCCTCCAGCTCATGGTCGGTCGCCTCAAGGCGTTCACGCAGCACGACGAGATCCCCCTCGCGCACTGCGGCTTCTCCGCGCAGGCGCGCGATCAGCGCCTCCTGGCGGTGCTCTCGATCATCCAGATCGTGGATGTCGCGCTGTTGGGCGGCAACCTCGGAGCGCAGCCGCTGAAGCTCTCGTTCGTCTGTACCCGGGTCTTCACTCATGCCGTTCGCGACACGCACGTGCGAAGCATGTCGCGTGCCTGGCGCATCGTTTCGCATTCGCTTGCCCGACTGTCCATTCCCTCGACTCCGTTAGGGCGCTCGTTCGATGTTAATCCGGCAGCCTGCGTCCGCGGACCGATCTGCAAGACAGGTCCAGCGCTGCCATCCCGGGCTGTGCGCGGGCGGCGGGCTACGGAACGGCTGGCGCCGTGATGCCGGCAGCTCTGCCGCTGATGCGGGGCTGGCGGACGCCTTTGGCGTCGGAGAGCGCCTTGTCGGCCGGCCGAGCAGGCCTTCGGAGATCTCCCGGCCGTCCCAGCCGGCTACGCCGACGGCCACAGGACTGCTGGCGCGGGGTGACGGCCTCAGCCGGGCGATGACCTCGTCAGCCTGGCGTCGGGGGCAGACGGGCAGCAGAACCGCGAACTCGACGCCGCCCCAGCGGCAGAGGATGTCGAACGTCGCGGAGTTGACCGTTCCAGGCCGCCGCCGCTTCGAGCAGCAGTCGATCGCCGGGTTGGTGGCCGTGCGCGTCGTTGAACGCCTTGAAGTCGTCGACGTCGAGCAGCGCGACGGACAGCGGCTCACCGGATCGCCGCGCTCTCGCCAGCTCGCGGGCGAGCTGCTCATCCCAGCCGCGGCGGTTGGCCAGCCCTGTCAGCGGCTCCGTTCGCGAAGGTGGGCGGATCGGCGCGCTGGAGAAGAGGACCGAGCCGTCGGAGCTTTCCCGCGCCGTGAACCGGGACGCTCGCGAGCGCGGCCTCTGAGCGCGGCTTGCATCGGCCGCCGGGCCGTTTCTCGCCGCCGCGGCCGGCTCCCGCCGCCGTGCCTCGGCTAGGTGGGTCCGGCGAAACGACTAGCGAAACTCCTTCGTTTTTCCGCCCGGAGAGGAGTATTCTTGTGGAACTGGCCCTGCGGCCACCAACCCCGGCCCCTAGAGAGCAAAGACAGCGGAAGCGCGAGCAACGCGCCGAGGCAACAGACTCAGAGGCGCACGGGATTCCTGCGGGGCCAGTTTTCTGGGTTGAGAAAGCATGCGGACAGCGGCGCGACCGTGCAAGCCCGCAGGTTTGAGCGCGTCCGGCTTGCCGCCGACCTGAGCATCCTTGCGAAGCTCGACCTGCGGGCCCCTGGGCCGACGAGTACTCTTGGAGACGAGGCCGCTCCCGGCCTGTACCGCTCGTTGGGTCTTGCTTCTTCCTCCCCTCGCGCGGCTTCCGAGAAGGAGGCAGCGGGGTGGTTCGAGCCATGGCAAGTACCGGCAATCCAGGCGGGGGCCGGATTCGTCGCGTGGAGATTTTCGGCCGCGTCATTCGACCCGGTCGCGGCAGGCGGGCCCCGGACGCGGCTCCCGAGGCCTCTGATGCGGGGCACGAGGGGCGCATCCAAGCCTTGGAGGAGCGGATCGATCAGCTTGAAGCGCTCCTTGAGGGGTTGCAGGACGCGGTCCATCGCGAGTCCGTCCGCGAAGGTGACCGGATCGGCGCGCTCGAGAAGAGGACCGACCCGTCGGAAATTTCTCGCGCACTGAATCGAGACGCTCGCGAGCGCGGCCTCTGAGCAGGTGAGCGGGCGGGTTGCCGCGCGCACGCTCTGCGAGTCCGGTCTAGGACAGACGAGAAGGCCCGCGAATCGCGGGCCTTCTCTCCTGCAGCGAAAGGCTCTAGGCGGTTAGGCCTGGACGAGCTCGCGCGTCTTGTGCAGGACGACCTCGCCGCTGGTGATCTTCGGCGGGTTCGGGAGGGCCGTCTCGAGCTTCTGCTCGCGCACCCAGTTGGAGGCGATGTGGGTCGACTCGTCGGCCTGCGCCTTGGTGTCGAAGCAGCCGATGGAGCTCATGACGCCGTTGCCGGCCTCGATGAGGTAATAGCCACTGAAGCCCGGCAACTCGCTCAGGCTCGGCAGGAGGGTCTCGTCGGCCTTCTTGACGAGCTCGTCGGTGCGGCCCTGCTCGATCGCCTCGTAGCGTCGAATGGTGGCAAACATGAAATGGGTCCAACTCTCTTCTCTGGGGTGGAGAACCCGGTTGAGTCCTCCTATGCGCTGAGACCCGAGATGACAGTCCGAAGGCGTTGGTAGCTCAACGATGTCGGCGGTGGGACTGGGCGCATGAGGTACGGTAGCAGCTTCTAGACAACGGTGGATTACGGTGTTACGTTTTCACCCGTTATTGATGCAGGAGGCTTGCGATGTGTCCATTCTCAGTGACCGTGCAGCATGTTCCGGATCGCGAGCTCGGCCCTCTTTTGACTCGGCTCGCGGAGGCGGGCTTCGACAATCCAAGCATCAAGCACGTCGACGCCGACGGTGCCTTCGATGCGGCGGCCGCCCTCGCTCGCAGGGGACCACTGGACCTCCCGGAGGATTGGCGCCTCGTGCAGGAGCGGGAGCGCGAGTCGTATCGGTGGCCGAACGGGCGCGATCGGTACAGGCCCTACCGCGTATTCATAGGCACGACGCGCGCCGAAGGCGCTGTCCAGATCGGACTTGGCGAGACCATCCGCAAGAACAAGTGGGGCCGCGACCGAAAGTACGTCGTCGCCTTCCTGAGCTCGGGATCCCCCCAGCAGCCGCTGGTCGAGTTCGTCGCAGCCGACGACTACGAGCAGACCCGGGAGCTCGTGGCGGTCATCCGTGGCAGCGACGGCGGGCGACGCATGTACGGCGTGGGCGACGCCCTTCCAGCCGTCTACACCGGACGCTTTCGAACCCAGATCTACAACGAGCGAATCGTCCACCCGGGCGTCTGGAACAAAATCGTCGTCGTCGCCCGCGAAGACGACGACGAGGCGATCCTCAACCACGCACTGATCCAGAGCCGACGGCGCTACCGGACGTAGGCCACTCCGCAGCCGGTACCTGGCGCCGGCATCGCGGCGAACTCGATCAGTCGATCACCTGCGGGTGCGGCGATGCAGCAGGCTGGGGTGCGCTAGCCGCCTCGGGCGTGGCGCGCATCGGGGCTGGCATGAGCGCGGCACCGGCGATGACGAGGCAGAACGCGAGGAAGCGGGCCGTGATGCCGGGGGGCCCGAGCCGATCGGGTCGTGGAAGACGACGATGCCGCCGAAGATCGCGATGAGGTTGGCGGTCACGGAGGTGAGCGCGATGACCTCGACGCCGTCGCCGATCTGGAGGCTGCGGGCAGAGGCGTAGAAGGCGATCACGCCGACGATCATCGCGGTCAGCGTCCACGGGCTCACCAACCCGAGCAGCGGTCCTGGTGACGCTTGGGTGATGTACTTGATCGCAACAGCGGAGACGCCGAACAGCGCGCCGGCGGCCGCGCCGAGGATCAGTCCCTCGGCGCGCGGAAGGACGTGGCGGCGGGCCGAGATCCTCACGAGCGCGGCGCCGATCGCGAAGATCGCGCCCTCGACGGCGATCAGTGCCGCCAGCGAGGCGCGCTCGGGGTCGTTCTCGCCGCCGCCGAGCCCGGCCGCGGTGATCGTCACACCGACTGTCGTGGTCCGAGGTGAAAGCCAAAGAATCGCTCGGCGAACACGGCGAGAAAGACGAGCCCGCCGGACAGCACCGCCTGCACGATCGACAGCGGCGCGAGCGAGAGCGCGCCGACGTGCAGCAACCAGGCCACGATCGCCACGATCCAGCCGACCAAGAACCATCTGGAGCGAAACAGACCGGCGGCGCTGCGCAACGGATGGCGGACCATGATCGGCGGGGCGAGCACTGCCCCGCGATGCTTGAACAAAAAAGCCAGGTTGGTGGCCACCGCCGAAGCAAGCGCAAGGATCAGTCCGAGAATCACGACAAACGACCTGTCGCAGTGTGGGTTGCCCGCAAGGCCCTCGGTCGCCAGGGCCTGCGTGATCCTCCCACGAGCGCGAGTCTCGGCGGGGCGAGCAGCCGCAGGGGATCATCGGCATCGCGGCGGGCTAGCGATGACAACCTGACCCTGTGAGGCGAGCCGGCGCGATCACCAGGCGGACGCTGAGGTCGTTCTACCACGACCAGATGACGCACCATGCGGCGGCGCTCACCTACTACGCGCTCATGTCGTTGTTCCCGGCCGTGCTGCTCGCCCTCTCGCTGCTCGGCTTGCTGGGCCAGTATCCGGAGACCTACAACGCGATCGTGGGCTACCTGTGCGAGGTCGCCCCGGCCTCGGTGGTCGACCCGCTCGACCGCTCGCTGCGCGGTGCCCTGCAGAGCAAGGGGACCGCGGCGACAGCTCTGGTGATCAGCGTCGCGGTCACGCTCTATGGAACGACGGGTGCTTTGGAGGCGGCCCGCCGGGCACTCAACGTCGTCTTCGAGGTGGAGGGCGGGCGCAGCTTCCTGAGGCGCAAGGCGATCGACGTGGCGTCCACGTTCGTGCTGATGGCCCTGATACTCGCCAGTCTGGTCATGGTCTTCGTGGGCGGCCGGTTCGCGGAGGACCTGCTGGGGTTCGTCGGACTCGGTTCGACCTCTGCCCGGGTTTGGAACATCGCCCGTTGGCCGGGCGCCGTGGCGATGGCGATGCTGGTGTTCGGGTTCATCTACTACGTCACGCCCGACGTGCAGCAACGCTCGTTCCGCTGGGTGACGCCGGGCGCGGCCGTCGGCGTGCTGCTCTGGCTCGTCGCGTCCTTCGGCCTCTCCACCTACGTCTCGAGGGTCGCCGACGTGGGCGCCATCTACGGCGCGTTCGCCGGCGCCATCGTGCTCGTTGCGTGGCTCTGGCTCAGCAACGTCGCGCTGCTGCTCGGTGCCGAGCTGAACGCGGAGATCGAACGTGAGCAGGAGCTGGACGAGGGCGTGCCGCAGCGGGAGACGCTCAACCGGCCTGCCAAGCGCGGGTAGCGCTCCTGGGCGCCACGGCCGACTCCTCGAGCGCTTCGCCGGCGCGCACGGGCGCTGGGATCAGCGCGGCCCTATGAGGATGAGGGCAAACGCCGCGCTGACGCACGCCTATGACGAGACCCACGCCGACGGCCAGCGAGATGTCCGCCATCGTGGGAGCGAGCCGCTACCCCGGGTGGATCCCGGGCGGTTCTCTCGCGATCCGCGTAGCCCTCACGAAGGAGCGCGGCTTTCCCTTCGTGCGCGCGTTCCTCTCGGGCACTCGCCCGCGAGGTCGGCAGCACGCGAGCGGTTTCATCCAGCACCGACTGGCGACGGTGGACCTTTTCGTAGTCGCGAACCGCCTTGACCGTTTCCGCGTCAGCGCCGGCGAGCGCTTCGGCGATCTGCTCGGTCGTGAGAGCGTCGTAGCCCGGCAGAGGCTCGCTGCCACGCATGTAGCGCAGCTTGTCGAGCACGACGGGCCGGGCTTCGTGAGCGCGCTCATAGCCCTCAACCGTGGCCAGCTCGACCTGCGAGAGCCGAGAGAGCTCCCCGGCGATCTCCTTCTCCTTGAGCCCGTCGTAGGGGAGATCGCCAGCTCGTGCTCGTCCGGCGAGCTCGTTGCGACTTGGGTGCCACCCCCGGAACCTCGAGAGCGGCGATTGCGTAGGGCCTCCAGGATCTTCATTTACTTGTCTCCAGTCGAGTTTCTCTGCCGCGCCACTGGCGCCGGTAGCTTCTTGCTCTTGGCCGGTGGCTGTCCGGCGAGGACGGCCAGCAGGTCGCCGATCTTCTGCTCGCGGGCGAGCGGGTCGGGGAGGGGCAGGTGGGACTGGATCGTGTAGTGGTTGCGACGGCCGTTGCGCGTGCGCGAGAGGTAGCCGGCGGCGGCGAGCTCGACGACGATCCGGTGCGCGGCGCGTTCCGTGATCCCGATCGCGTCGCCGATCTCGCGCAGCCGGATGCCGGGGTCCTGCGCGATGCAGAGCAGCACCCGGGCGTGGTTGGTCAGAAACGACCATGCAGGGGTCCTATCCCGAGGCATATTCAGTAGACTACTATTTCTAGACTCATTTATCATCTATACTGGTTTCGTGGCTCCGAGCGAAAGCGCCCCGATGGCGCACTTCAAATGCGTGGCCTGCAAGACCCGCCAGTACTGCGCGGCGGGCCCGGCCGATGTGGTCGGCGATCTGTGCCCCGGTTGCGGGTCCCTGCTCCAGCCGGTCGGCGAGCTTGCTGAAGTCTTTGGCTTCCGACACATCACGTCTCGCGAGAACGCGGCCGACGGCGGCCCGCAGGACAGGCACCAACGGATCGCCGATCGGGTCGACGACTTCTTCGCCCGCCGAGGGGGGTCCGTGGCCGAAGCACGGCTTGACGCCGAGCGCTGGCTCGATGACGGCGGCAGCTTTAGCACCGAGGCTGTGGCCGCCGCAACGCCTCGGCCCACACCAAGGGAGAGCTCGTGAAGATCCTCGAGCGCCTTCGCAAGCGCTCGCCCCCCACGCGGTCCGATCCGCCCGTGATGCGAGCTGATCTCGACGGCCCGCCGCCGATGAAGACCACGATTCAGCACAGCCCGTTCGACCGCGTGGATGCAGCGCGGGATGAGCGGAACGAGCTGGAGCGGCTGCGCGACGAAGCGCGCTATCGTCGCGAGCGCCTCGAGCTCTATCGGGCACGGCTCTACGGCGGGCGCGCGGTCAGCCAGGGCAAGCTCAGGGAGCTTCAGCGGGCTTCCGACGGTGCCGCTGCCCGTCTTCGCCGGGCGGAGGCCGCGGCCCCGCGTACTCATCCGCCCGCCTGAGCCGCTATCTACGCGCTCTCGCGGAGCGCCCGGGCGACGGCCTCCGCGGCCGTGCGCACGCCGAGCTTGGCCTCCAGGCGCTCTAGCCGCTCGCGGACCGCGTGCAGGCTGAGGAACAGCTCGCAAGCGATCTCCGCCTCGTCCGGGGTCGCGGCCGCCGCACGCAGCACCTCGGTCTCGCGCGCGGTCAGCCCGAGTCGGGCGAGCGCGTCCGGGCGGAAGTTGGCGACCTCCTCCTCGAGCAGGAGCGCATGTGGATCGCCGGGCAGGAGGCGGACGGTCAGGCGCCGGCCGTCGCGCTCGCTGACGAGCGGCGGGCGCGGCGGCAGCGCGAGCCACCAGGCGACCGGCCCGGGCAGCCAGCCCGCATGTTCGGCCGCCCCGAAGTGCTCGGCCAGCCAACGTTCGGCGTCGAGGCTCGAGAGCTCGATCTCGCCGTAGCGGTCGAGCAGCACCACGGCGGTGCCCGGGGGCGGCTCGGCCGCGAGCGCGCGGGCGAGGCGGACGCGTGCCGCCGCGGCCCGCAACGCGGCCTCGAGGCCGGGGCGCACGATGTCGAGCACGTCGCGGTCGCGCTCCGAGAACTCGCGCTCGGTGCGGCCCAGCCCGACGACCACCGTCTCGCCGCGACCGGTGCGCATCCCGATCGCGATCCCGTACTCGACGCCGGAGCGGTGCAGCAGCTCGCCGTACAGCTCGCTGTGGGACAGCCGACGGGGCACGACGGCCTCGGAGAGACGCAGCGCCGGACGCCGGCCAGCGGCATGCGCGGCCAGCAGCGGGTGATCCGCCGCATCGCCCACGATCGCCCCAAACGCGCCGGGCGGCTCGGCCTCGGCCGGGACCGCCTCATGGCGGACGCCGCCCGTGGCGAGCTCGACCGAGTCCCAGGTCAGCACGTCCGCAGGGACGAGCTCGGCGAGCGCCCGAAGCGCGCGACCACGCAGCTCGGCCTCCGTCCGGGCCTCGACGATCGCCCGGGCGAGCCCGCCCGCGGCGCCCACGTCTGTGTCGGCGAGCCACGGCATGGCGTCACCACTGAACATACACCTCGCGCTGCGGCCTTCCGGCGACCCGCTGGCTGGACGCGCCGGTCAGTGGCTAGATCGCATCGGCGGGTTCGAGCACGAACACCTCGACCGCGAGGTCGGGGTCGATGTGGTTCTGGCTCATGAAGGCGATCACCTTACGATCGAGCTGGCGTTCGACGATCCCAACGAGGTCGTCGCGCATGATGAGCTGGTAGTCGTGGCGGAGCTGGAGGACCCGATCGGAGTTGCCGGTGTCGACCAGCTTGCGCTCGCCCTTTGTGAGCGTGTCTGCGAGCAGCACGGTGACGACGTCCTCGTTGATCAGCGTCTTCGCCTTGGTGGGCCCTCGACCGGTGTACTCGTGGAGTAGCTGACCCGCGGAGGTGGAGATCATCGCGACGGCCCGGTCCCTCCTTCTTGCTGCTCGTCCATGGGACACCCTTCCATGCGCTTCCTCGACGGGGGTGTCACCACGAAAGGGAGAGGAAGCGTTGGAGCCCCGATAGGTCCTTAACACGCGACCGCTCTTGGCGGCTCGACAGGGCTGGCTGGGGATGGACGGCGGCCGCACACGTGCCCGACTGCGCCGGTTCCGCCGGCGGCCGCTGAGCTGGGGGCGCCGGCGCTCAAGTCCACGGCCGGCGTCAGCCCAGCCGTGACGGAGCCCAGCAGAAGTCGTGGTTGCTCTGCCTCGAGCCCGTGGCCGCAGACTTCCGTCTAGTCGTGCGAAACCTCAAGGTGCATGTAGCGAGGATCTGCACCGCCGACCTCGCGGCCGTTCAGCCAGGCACGACCACGAACTCGCTGGGTGGCCAGTTCGCGCCTGGCCTTGATGATGTGCCCAACCCGGCGGTCGCCATCGGCGCGGTGCAGTTCGCCCCGCCGTTGCGCGGCCCCAGTTGATCTGCGATGCCGCTCTGTCCTCGTCATGTCCTCAGCCTGTTCAGTCCCGCGATCTCGCGAGTTCGGTGGCTCTCGGCCAGCAGTTCGAACGGGCCCGCGTTGAGCCCTCGATAGCGCTCGTCGTCGACCCAGTTGAGCCAGGCCTCCCGCGCTGCGACTTGATCGCCCGCGGCCCGGAGCCGGACGTAGGCTCCGAACTCGTTCGACGTGCCGACGGCGGCGTCAAGGCGCTCGCCCAGTCGGTCCTGCTCGACCAGCGCCACCTCGAGCCGCTGCAGTGCGCGGTCGCGTTCCTCGCTTGCCATGGTCCTCAACCTTTCAGTCCCTCTGTGGGAGGCGCGCGCGAAAGGAAGAGAGAGTGAGACCTAACGAACGATCAGTCTTGGATCAAGACTACTCCGATGAGCGGTAGGCCCGTCGATCCGCGCGCATGGCCAGGATGAGCGAGCCGAAGGCGATCCCGACTGCGACCAGGGACGCCACGAGCGCGGCTACCTCCACACTTCGTACGCTGCACGCCTCGCCGGACGGAACGGCACGAATCAGCAGCCCGGGTCGGAACCGTTCGGCACAACGCGCCGGTCGACGCTCCCCGGCCGCCAGCGGCCGGCTCCCCAGGACGAGAAAGCCACGCGGGTTTAGCGCGGAATCGCGGGGGTTCTCTGGCGCCGGGTCTTTTGTCCCCTTGGATTCAGTGCTTCCGCGGGCGCTTCCACCCGCGGGCTTCCGTACGTTCTCGTCGTGCCTCCCGATGAGCCGGGCAGGGTGAGTCCTCTTCCAACCCACGGCGGAGGCGCTCACGAGCGTGGAGCAACTGCTGATGAAGGAGTACGACAAGGCGAGCCCACGGCTCATCTGTTTCCGTGCTGTAGAGCCGAATTTCGCCGGCTGAACGCTCGCTCAACCGGGAGGGAGCACATGCAGACCCGGCGAAACCTGCGCGCGAGACGCCCTCCGTCGAGCAGCAAGAGTGTCAAGCTGTATTCCAAGTGCGGGCGCAGACGAGCAGTGAGTGGGCCGACTATCGCGCGAGTGGCCTCCTGCTGATCGTCCATCCCCGAGTGGGGCGGGGGACGCTGGGCTCGGGCATGCCTGCGTGCGAGCGGTGGGCTCGCTCACACCAATGCGCAGCGTAGGGTTCGCCGTATGCCGCCCGATGCACGCCAGCTCGCCAACGCCCTTGTCGGCCGGACCATCGGGACACTTGGCCGGGGGAAGCCGAACGTGGTCAAGCAGATGCGGGGCGCTCACGTGATCGTAGGGACCGAGACCTCACCGGGTGGCAAGCCCGTGGCACTGCGCTATCTCCAGGACGGCTTGGATCTTCTCTACACCGAGGGGCGGGTTCGGATCACGCCCGAAACCTTCGGTGGCTACCGCCGCAGCTCCTTCATCGGGGCATTCCTCGGGACGCTGCCCGGTGTCCGGACCACGCCGCCCCCGGTATGGGTGGAATTCATGCCGGACGGCGGCGACGCCGAGGCAACGAACGACGCGCTCGAATCAGGTGGCCCCGCCGGCCGCGGCTACCCCGACCCGGTCACCTCTGACGCGATCGACGCGGCGGGGGTCGCGATAGCGCTCCACGCGATCGCCCAGTGCTACGGCGGCAACGAGATCGAACGAATGCCACAGAACAACCCCGGCTTCGACGTACGGGTCCGCGACGCCGACGGAGTGACCCTTGCGTACGTCGAGATCAAGAGCACGGCGGGCGAACCCATGTTCTTCATATCGGAGCGAGAGCGCCGCTTCGCCGAGGAGTTCTCCGACCGATACCACTTGCTCGTCGTAACGCGGGTCGACCTTGTCGACGGCACCGGCGACGTGCGCTGGCGCGATGGTGCGCTCGCCGGGGACGACGTCGAGCTCCGGGCCCGGCAGTGGCAGGGCCGTCTGCGCTGAGGTAGCTGAGCGCGCCCCAGAAGTGGCGCCGTATATTGAGGAAGCTTCTGCGCGCTGAACGCTGGGCGCTGCACCCCGCTCGGTCGCACGCAGTCCGGTGGGCCCACGTTGGTCGCGGGGTCCCAGCCGGCACCCAGACGAAGCCCGGCGAGAATCAAGGCAAGCCGCAATGATCCGTTACGCGTGGCGAGCTAGCCCGCCACGCCTTGACAGGCAGTCGTCGGCGTAGTCATTGACTTCGCGATTATGAGTCGTGCTCCGCCGTGTGGACGGTGGATCAGTGTGGTCACACGCGGCGGAGAAACCCTGCAAGACGCCGGACTCAGGATCCCTCAGGTTGGTCGCGCGGGGCCCGTCGTTTTCGCGCTCGTGGACCCGTGGTGGACCCTGCGCGATGCGCCCGTGAGTCAGCCGCCGTTGGAGACCGAGCGCGCCCGGCATAAGGTGGTAGGTGACTTATGCCATCGCGCCCGATCGGTGGTGGGCGGTTGCGAGCGTTCGACACGATCGACCATCGCCGACGCGCCAGACTCGGGGACCCCATGCCGGGCGCGGATGTGTCAGGGGCAGGCGAGCCGGACCCCGGCCACCGCGGGTCAGCACGGCGGGAACGGGCCCAACCGATTTCAAAGCGTCGATGTGCTGGCGCGTTCAGAATGTTCCATCGTGCCGCTCTGTCTGGGAGCGCCGGACCTTGCGGTCGGTGATCTGTCTGGCGCGGATTAAGCTCGGCGGAGTACTGGCCGAGATACTCGGGCAGATGGAGCGGATCGAGAACCGCCATCGCGGAGATAGTCGGGAGCTCGACGTCGTCAGCGTCCCTCCCGGCGCGGGGGGTGTCCGTGCAGTTTGGGATGTGCTTCTCGTGCCCGACTACAGCGATCCGAACGACCCTGCCTTGCGGACCAATCCGCCCGCTGGCGATCCGCGGGTCGACCTTGGGCGTGGGTTGTTGCTGGTCGAGCGGCTTGCGTCGGGTCAGAACGAGTTGGTCATGCACTCGTGCAAGCCGCGCGGCCATTTCTTCATCCCGGCGTTCCCATTCGGCGTCGGTCAAGCCTACGTCCGAGGAATCGACCTCGACACGTATGAGAGGAACCCGTATGGCTGGGATCCGGAGGGCGTCATCTCGGTGGCGTACAAGCTGTCACGGCTTGTGCGCGACAACAATGTCTCGACGGAGTACGCCGCGCGAGTTGTGGACTACGGGGAAGACCGACAACAGGTGTTTCCTGGACCGGTCGGCAGCGAGTCCGCGACGGCCTATCGCGCTGGCGTGGCTCATGATTGGCTCGACCGGCGCGACGCTACCAGTCTGCGTCGTCTGTGCGACGCCTATTGGGGGATCGGCCCGGAGCGCATCACTGGTCGCTTGCATCACTCCCTCGTGCACTGTGAAGCGTCGGCGCACTGCGCGTATGCGGAGGACGCCGTGCGGGAGGTCGTGACGGGGTTGGAGGCGTTGCTCAAGACGGGCCGTTACGCGGCAACGGCCCAGTTCGTGCAGCGTGTTCCTGTCCTCGCCCAAGAGCTCGGGTTCAAGGGGGTGACCCGGCGTTTGTGTGAGCAGGTCTACCGCTGGCGGTCACAGGTGAGCCACGGCGCTCGAACGTCGATGTTCTCTTCACGAGCCGAAGCGGAGACCCCCGCGGCGAGTGTTCAGCAGCGCCGGACGCTAGACAAGGCGCTTCTCATCCAGACTGTCCTCCGAACCGCCCTGGCGCGGGCGTTGCTCGATCCGTCGTTCCGGCGGTTGTTTCGCCGGCGCGGGACAATCCGAGCACGCTGGCCCGCCCACAACGAGCGAGGCCAGGTCTTGTAGCGGATGCGCGCGATCCAGGAGTGGATGGGTCACGCGGCCGCGAAGACGACCCAGAGGTGGCCGCACTACGCGCCAGACGCCACCAACAGTGCGCTATGCGCGGAGCGGACGTTCGGAGGTGCTTCCAAGGACGGGTGTTGCGGCTTGGACGTCACGCCTGGGGCCCGGAAGGCGGCGGGGCGGCAAGGGGAGTGGCAATGCACGCGAGTCGCGCCGGCCACGGCCGCCGGACTTGGAGGTAGCGTCGGGCCATGTCCTACGACTTGGAGCCCGAGCTCGAGCAGGTGCTCGTCCGGCTGGTTGAGGCGAACGAGACGGTCGATCGCGCCCAGCGAACCTTCTTCGCGTTTCACGGCTTCCAGGCGTCGGGGGTTGAGGTGCAGGAGGGCGGGCTCGACGGGGTCCTTGAAGTCGCCGCGCCCGACCTGCGAGAACTCGATGACGCCGGGCTGATCCGTAGGCACACCTTCAACACGCGGGGCACGTTCCAGTTCGACGTGACGCGCGAAGGCCGCGAGTGCGTCGACGCGATCCGGCAGCGGGGCGAGCCGCTCGAGCGCGTTGAGACGACCGTTGAGAGCTACATCGAGGGCGCGGGGTTCCGCGCGCGGCACCCCGACGCGTACGCGAAGTGGCGGCAGGCGCACGACTACCTGGCCGCCGACCCGGTCGAACACGCGACCCGGATTGGTCACGACTGCCGCGAGGCGATCCGTGACTTTGCCGCCTCGCTGGCCGCCGCTCACGGGGTCGAATCCTCGAAGAGCCACCACACCACGATCAAGGTGGACGTCGACGCCGTTTGACGGGGCTCGCAGGCACCTCCGAGATGGCCGGAAGTACCTGCAAATCAGCAAATAGCTAAATAGCTCCGCCTGGATTCGAACCAGGGACCTCACGATTATGAGTCGTGTACAGGCTGCGAACGGCGGCGCAACGCGGCCACACCAGCGCACGAACCTCCTGGAAACTCACTAGTTCCGTGGCCGCGGTGTGTTGCGCGTGCCGCCGGGAGTGTGCGCCACCGTCGACGCCTGGTGGACGTCGTCGTGGCTAGGGTCCCGGCCTTCGCATGCGCGTGAACGACCTCCTGGGGCACGGTGTCGCCTCATGTCGGTGGGAGCGGCGATAGCGAGTAGGCAACGGCCGACTTTCGCAATCACGCGAAAGGGGAAGCGCGGTCCGCTGGTGCGCTCGGTGTGGCTGCAGTCTCGAGGCGCGTGGAACCAGCAGTCTGCCAGGGCCGTTTCGCGCTCATGCGGTCAGGCGAATGCGAGACGACCGAGCGTCGCTTGCGCCCGCTGTACCGACCGGTCTACGGTCGGTGAGCTGCCGACCTGATTACCAAGAGAGGTACGCGATGAAGCCGCGGACGGTCAAACTGCACGCCTTCACACGGGAGGTGACAGTTGAGCGGAAGATGAAGCCGAGCGACGACGCCGTCTTGCTCGTCGATGACGCCAGCACTCGTCAGGATCTCCTTTTGGCGCTCTACAACGAGATCTGTACCAGTTGGCGAGCTCTTGTCGACGTGCGATTCAAGCTGCTGGGCCTTGTGCCAGCCGTCAGCCTCGTCCTACTCGCGGCGCTGCTGTCGCGCAAGCCGCCCGGCGAGGGTCTGTCTGATGCCGGCGGCGTTGTCCTCAGCCTCTTCGGCCTCGCGGCCACCGTGGCGCTCATGATCTATGACCAGCGCAACTCGCAGTTGCATGACGAGTTGATCAGCCGCGCACGGCGCATCGAGAGTGACCTCGAGGTGGACGTCGGGCAGTTTCGAGGACGTCCGGGCTCTTGGCGGTTTGTCCAGCACGACCTGGCGCTGCTCATGGTCTACGTCGGCACGTGTCTGGCCTGGCTGGCCGGAGCGATCGTCTTCTTGGCGGGCGGATGAGGAGCGAGACGAGCTGCGGCGAACGTCGAGGTC